>JAEIGA010000606.1_pt1 | contig 53172 bp, 25 predicted proteins | sample 9270691 | NCBI WGS metagenome assembly JAEIGA01 (sample SAMN17057246, study PRJNA624740) | gut metagenome | biome: biome; isolation source: fecal sample | host: Bos grunniens | place: China: Xizang | collected 2019 | reverse complement strand
CCGCAAAGCGGGGAGGGGTTAAATATAAGAAACAGGGAATAAGGAAGAGGAAAAAAATAAAATATTTTATCGAGTTTCAAACTAAAATAACTATCTTTGCAGCATGGAAGAAAGAAAAGATACACAACAATACAATCGACCAGAACAGAAGGACTTGCGTCGTGATTTACGAAAAGGTGGTGAAGCGCCCGAAGCGGTTATGTGGACTTTAATAAAAGGTCGTCAACTTGATGGTATGAAATTTAGACGTCAGTTTGGTGTAGGTCCGTACGTGTTGGATTTTTATTGTCCTGAGATAAAATTGGCGGTGGAGTTGGATGGTGCTCCGCATTTTATGTCGGGGAATTTCGGGCGTGATGATGTTCGGGAGGAATATTTGCTTCGGGAACATGGTATTAGGATTATCCGATTTGAGAATCGTGATTTATTTTATAATCCAGATGGAGTTGTTAAGGTTATTTTAAGTATGATACAAAAAATGAAAGGACGATAGATTTTTATCTTTTCGTCCTTTTTTTTTATACTTTTTATCTTTAAATTTTTCTTCTTTTTAACCCCCTCTTTATTAACCACTTTTTTTGACCCCCTCCGCTTCGCTCGTCCCCCTAAAACAGGGGGACAATATCGGGTTGCCTATTTTTAGTGCGTAAAACATTGTTTTTTGTTCCCTATTCCTTATTTTTAACCCCCTCTTTATTAACCACTTTTTTTAACCCCCTCCGCTTCGCTCGTCCCCCTAAAACAGGGGGACAATATCGGGTTGCCATTGTTTCTGTTCTCTATTTCCTGTTCCTTATTCCCTGTTTTTAACTTTGTTTGCGGACGCTCGGGCCGAGCGTCCCTACAAGAAGGCTATAGATGAATTAGACAACCCCCCTGAGCTAATTAGACAACCCATTAGATAACCATATAACCAACTAAAATTCAATGTTTTAACTAACAAACATAACCTTAATTAGACAACCCCCTGAGCTAATTAGATAACCCATTAGACAACTGTTCAAGTGGTTGATATACATTTTGTTATACAAAAAAGGGTTGCCTAATTAGACAACCCCCTTAACGAATTAGACAACCTTTGGTCTATTTTGCTTGTAAAATTATCCAGTAACCACCTCTTGTTACTGGTCCTTCTCTCTTAATTTGATTATTGAATTTCAATTGGTTGATATATTTTTGTACTGTTGTAACTGAAATATTTAATTGCTCTGAAATTTCTTTTCTTGTTATATAAGGATTTTCTTTAATAAGAGAAAAAATAGAAAGCAAAGTAGATTCATTATCGACTAATTCTGTTATATTATTTTGAAAATCTTTATTTAGTTTGTATGTTGTCCACCGCCCTTTGTTTTCGGATAGCAATAATTCAACATCAGTAAGAGGTTTTATTATTTTGGCAATCTCTAATGAATTTTTTTCTAATAAAGTTTGTAATCTTTGATTTGAAATTTCTTTCTCTACGTATGCTATAGAAAGAACATCAATATCTTCTGTAGATAGATTTTCAAATAATGGTCCTAAAAGTTCACGTAAATAATCTGTAATTTCTGTAGGATACATAGATAGCATCCATAATTTCAGAGAAACTTCTTTAAGGTCGGTATTTTCATCAAGGTCAGGTTTGCGCCATTGTTCTTTTTTACATGCATCTAGAATTGTAGGGAAACCAGAACCAAGATTCTCTCCAAAACCAATCATACGCAATAAATTTTGTATGTGAGGATTACGAGACTTAGAACTACCTCCTTCATATATCTGAAATATAGGAAGTTTCAATGTGCCAGGATTTCTAAAACAGAAATAATTATCGTACTTTTCGATTCTAAGTACACTGCCTGACAAAAAGAAATCGGCATGAATTATACTATTTGTCAGTGCTTCGCGTATTGCTTTGTGTGCAGATGTATCGTCTTTTCGCTGAGTACCTTCCAAAACAAAAGGTTTTTTAAGATCTGTTGTTAATTTAGTTAATACACGCCGAAAGAAATTATATAAATTATTTTCCCAAGTACCATCGTAGGTTATTCGATCGCTATATCGCATATCCTCAGTAAGATTGGTTAAATCTATATAGTCCATTCGAAAATTAGAGAATCTTTCACGTATCGATAACCCTTTACCAAACATCAGCAAACCTGCTAACGTTAAACTCTCTTTTCTGGTTGCCCTATCAACGGCAAAACAACCAAATTGACGTAAAAAATCTTTATCGTCTAATTGATTATATGTATGTTCAGGATTACGATTCTTAAATTCATTTTTTCCATAATTCTTATTTTCTTTGTGTGCAAAGATACATATTTTTTTTGAATAGACCAATTTTTTAATTAATTCTTATCTAATTAGACAACCCATTATCTAATTAGACAACCCATTAGATAACTATATAACCAACTAAAATTCAACAATTTAACAAACAAACACAACCTTAATTAGACAACCCCCTGAGCTAATTAGACAACCCATTAGACAACTGTTCAAGTGGTTGATATACATTTTGTTATGCAAAAAAGGGTTGCCTAATTAGGCAACCCCCTTAACGAATTAGACAACCTTATTGTTTATTCTGATATGGTTTCTTTGAAGATTTCGGCTACGGTTGGGTGTGGGAATACCACTTTTTTGAGTTGGTCGATGGTCATGCCGGCTTCGATGGCTACGCATGCTGTTGAAATCAACTCTGATGCTGGATTGCCGATGAGGTGTGCACCAATTACATGGTTTTCAGCATCAGTGATGATTTTGCAAATACCATTGCCTCCTTCGTTTTCGGCTACGAAACGTCCTGAATAGGTCATGGCGAGTTTGTGTACGTGATATTCACGACCTTCGGCTTTGAGAGCATCTTCGGTTGCACCACAACCTGCTACTTCTGGCGATGTGTAAATCACACCTGGGATTGCACGATAGTGCATTGTGTCGTCGATGCCAGCGATGTCGTTTACTGCAACTTCGGCTTCGCGCACTGCAGTGTGTGCAAGGAGCGAGAATGCTGTAACGTCGCCTGCTGCCCATACATTAGAGGCTGATGTGCGCATGTGTTCATCTACTTTGATACCATTGCGGAATGGTTCGAGTCCGAGAGCTTCGGTGCCAGCGAGGTTTGGTTTGCGACCTACGCAGAGAAGCACGTTAGTGGCTTCGGCTTTGTGTTCGCCTTCGGCATCAGAGTATGTTACGCAACCAGTTGCCACGTGGAGCACTTTAGATGAGAGGTGGAATTCAACACCTTTTTTAGCCAATTCGGCACGGAGCATAGCCGAGATTTCTGTGTCGATACCAGGGAGGATTTCTGGTGCCATTTCGATGACAGTTACTTTTGTGCCAAATGTGGCAAAAAGACCAGCAAACTCGATGCCGATAACGCCACCACCGATAACTACAAGAGATTCAGGTACTTCTTTGGTTTCGAGGGCTTCGGTAGAGGTCCAATACTCAGCTGTATCTACACCTGGGATTGGTGGAATAGCTACTTGTGAGCCTGTACAGATGAGGAGTTTTTCGGCTTGGTATTGCTCTTCGCCACATGCGATAGTAACTACGCCGTTAGCATTTTCGATTACTGTAGCTTCGCCATTGATGACAGTTACGTTGTTGTTGGTCATTTTGGCTTTGATACCAGCGATGAGTTTACGCACTACTTTGTTTTTGCGAGCTACGATTTTGTCGTATTCGAATTGAACACCTTCTGCTTTGATACCATACTTTGAGCCATTGACAGCATTGTAGTAGAGTTTTGACGAGTAGAGAAGAGTTTTGGTTGGAATACAACCAACGTTAAGACACGTACCACCAAGGGCATTTTTCTCGAAAAGGACTACGTTGAGTCCAGCTTGTGCAGCGCGTTCGGCTGCGGTGTAGCCAGCAGGGCCACCACCTAAGACTGCTAGTTGAAACATAGTTTTGAATGAGGAATGAGGAATGGGGAATGAGGAATGGGGAATGAGGAGTGAGGAATGGGGAATGGGGAATTTTTTCCTTTTTTTCTTCTTTTTTTCTTATCCTTCCTTATCCTTTTTCTTTTTATTCTCTCTTTTCTTTCTTTCTCTTCCTTTGTTTTTCAGGTTATTATTTGAGTTTGTTTGTTATGAGTTTTTCTTTTGTTGTTTTTGTGATACTGCTTAACAGTTTTTTTAATTCTAAGCAATCGTCATTTATTGAATTGTATTCGCTTTCGGACAAATATTCAGTTTTGTATAGTAATTCTAACCAGTAGAGAGTTTCGTGAGTTTCTTTTAGGGCAATGTACATTTTTGATTGAAAATCTTTTTTGCTAATAGCAAATTGCGCTTCTGATATGTTAGCTCCTATACTTGTTCCTGAACGAGTTGTTTGTTTGGAAATGATGTATTCTTTTCGTTCTTGCAATAATTTACAAAGACGAATTATTCTGATTGCAAAATTTTTACTTTTCTCGAATACTATATTTTCTTTTTGTTCCATATCAAAGTGATTAAAAAATGTTCATTCCTCATTCCCCATTTCTCACTCCTCATTCCTCATTCCTCATTTCTCATTTCATCTGTATCTGATTTTTTGTCCGATTTGGAGGATTGAGGTTTGTTTGATTTTGTTGAGGGCGCAGAGGCGGCTGACTGTGGTGCCATAGCGTTTGGCGATATGTGAAAGGGTTTCGCCTGAACGAACGCGGTGGTAGGCTGCACGTTTCATCTCTTCGAGTTGTGGTCGATGAGAGTAGGTGTTGGCCTTGGTCATGAAATAGTAGCCATCGTCTTGTGTATTAATAGAAAAAGTATTGAAATCGATTAGTTTTTCGGGATTGAATTGGTTGCCGAAAAGGCGAAATTCGAGATGTAAGTGCGAACCAGTAGAACGCCCAGTGCTACCAGCTAAACCTATGGGTTGTCCGGCAATGACTTGTTGCCCTTCCCTTACTAATGTGCGTGAAAAATGAGCCATTACGGATTCGAGTCCGTTGTCGTGGGTGATGATAACATAACGCCCATAACCACCTCGTTGATATGAGGCAAGTCGAACATAGCCTGAAAAAGGAGAACGAATAGTGTCGCCATAGGGAACACCTATATCAATGCCAAAATGGAAACGTGCGCCACGAATGCCGAACTGCGAAGTGATGCGTTGGCTTGTGGTTATAGGATGATAGTCGGCACATGCAATATATAGGGAGTCGGGGAGAGAATCGAGTGATAATGTGGAATGAGGAGTGAGGAATGAGAAATGAGGAGTGAGGAATGAGAAATGAGGAGTGAGGAATGAGGAATGAGGAATTAGGAGTTCTTGTTTTGGGCTAGTATAAGAGTTGAAAAACTCGATTAAATCGGGGATTTTTGATGATTCGATAGTTGTGGTAGTTGTAGTATTTGTTGTTGTTTGAGATGGCGCAACTGGGTCGGCTTGTGAGAAAGCAGACAAGCAGATGATTAGCAATAATAGAAATATTGTTATGTGTTTCATGTTTGAGTTTTTAGTAGCGAATTGCGAAAATTATTAAAGTGGTTGGACTTTAATCTTTAGTGAATTTGCAAAGATACTAAAAAATGCACAAAGTGCAAAATAGAAAAGTATGAAATTTTGTTTTTTTGTCGATGAAGCGTGAGTTTAATATAGTTTTTATCTCATACGGAATGCATGGAAGAGATGGGAAAAAATGATGATTTACATGTTTTTCTGCAAATATTACTAATTTATATATGAAATAGTTGTGTGTATCAATATTTTTGCTTAAATTTGCCTGCTAAATTCTATTATCATCGAAAACCAGTCTTAATGAGTATGTTTAAGTCATTAAAAAATTCAGTAGCAGCGCATGTTCGAAGTGTTTTTTGCGTTGTTATTTTGTTGTCTTTTGTAGTGAAAGGGATGTTTGGTCAAACCCATGAGAAATTGCCTTATTTTGAGGGGTTTGAAGATACAACAACGTATAGTAGTTGGACGTTGAATGCAGGTCCGAATGCTACAAAAGCAGAGAATAGATGGTATGTTTCGAATGCTGAAGCGTTCGTCGGAGAGAATGCTTTGTACATAAGTGCGGATGCTGGAAAAACTTTGTCGTACAAGAATAATCAGATTTATAATGTTGCTTACAGAGAGATTTCTTTGCCAAAAGGGACATACGATTTGAGTTTTACGTGGAAATGTGAAGGTGAAATAGGGGCAGATGGCTTGTATGTTTGTTGGGTTTCATCGAAGATGGCGACTAATAGTAGTGCGACGAGCGAGCCAACGTTTATAAAAAATACAAAATTGGTTTTTGATGGAGTTGATTTTTTGTGTGGCTCGAAAGAGTGGAGGACATCGACAACAACGATTACACAACAATCGACAACTATGTACAAATTGGTTTTTGTGTGGAAGAATGATGCGAGCAGTACAACTCCAAGTTTGCCTTCGATAGTGATAGATAATATCCAAATTGGTGCTCAAGGATGTGGTAAACCAGAAAATGTAAGAACAAGTGCGTTGTCGTCGGAGATATCGGTGCGTTGGGATGGTGGAGCAACAGGTTATGAAATGATGTATAGACGCTATGGAGAACCGGAAGTGCATCATGTGAAGGGTATAAATCAGACATCATACGTGGTGAAAGGAATGGAAGAGGGAGTGTATGATATATTTGTTCGTAGTTGTTGTCCTGACGATACATCGGTTTGGGTTGTACGTAATAATGTATTGGTGTATGATGCAGAGTCGCATTGTATAGACTTTATCAATTGGGATAGAGAGGGTACGGTTTGTGAGACAGGAGTTCATACTATAGGTGGTATGTTTGTTGGAGATAAATTTTCACCAAATATAACATCGGGTTCGGTTCGTTTAGGGGCAGTGGATTACGGTTATAATTCGGTGGCATCGCGACATACAAAACACTATATACCAGGTGAAATGGACCCTCGTACGGGAAATGGATTGCCAACAGTGCCAGAGGGAGAAGTGGTGTCGGTTCGTTTAGGTAACTGGAATATGGGAGGTGAGTTTGAAAGTGTAACCTATACACATCAATTGGATTCTGGGTCGAATATGATATTGTTGCTCAAATATGCAATTGTAATCGAAGACCCTGGACATGACAGAGTAGAGCAACCTGTGTTTATGCTTGAATTGTTGGATGAATACGATAATCCGCTTGATGCATCGGGTTGTGGTGATGCTAACTTTGTAGCAAATACAAAAGAGTTGATAAATAATCCAAATTCAGATGGTACATGGCATATAATCAATGCAGCGACACCTATATTGTGGAAAGAGTGGACTACTGTAGGTATCAATATGACAGAGTATGCTAAGTATGGTTCATTGAAATTCAAAATACGATTGACAGTGTATGACTGTGCGCAAGGTGGACACTTTGGTTATGCATATTATACATTGAACTGTGAAGAGGCAACAATCGAAGGATTGTCGTGTGGTGAGAATGCAGGGGCGAATATCTATGCACCGATAGGGTTTAATTATAGATGGTATCGCGTGCGTGATAACAAGACTGTTTGTAAAACTCAAAATTTGCAGGGTATTGAAAAGAATGACACAGCTTTGTATCGTTGCAAAGTAATGTTTGCGCAAGATTCGGCATGTTATTTTGAGTTGGATGCGAGTCTTTTGCCAAAGTTGCCAAAAGCACAATTTTCTCCTAAATGGACACCTCGCTATTGCAATGAGAACTATATGAAGTTTCAGAATACCAGTCACGTGACTACTGCAAGAGGAGCAACTGGTGAAAAATGTGAAACGCACAGATGGTATTTGAAAGAGAATGGTGATTGGACGTTGATACATGAGGGAGATAGCCTTGAGTATAGATTCCCGAATGGTGGCGGTAAGTTTGATGTGATGTTGCAAGCTGGTATATCGAATGATGAGTGTGTTGATGATACGGTAATAACAGTGAATGTGCCACGTTTAGGGGCTGTGGTAGATACTATATGTGATACTATATGTGAAGGAAAATCGTTGAAGATAGAGGGACGTAGATACATGCAGGAGGGATTTTATCGAGTATATCGTGGAACTTCGTTTGGAGGATGTGACTCTACGGTATATCTTGACTTGAAAGTGATACCAAAAGAGAGAGATACGATATCGGCATATTTGTGTGGTAATGAATCGTATATTCTTAATGGGCAAGAATTTACTCGTTCGGGGAAATATAGTACAGTTAACAAAGCTGATGGGTCGAACAAATGTGAGTGTGATACGATAATAACATTGTTTTTGACTGTTGCAGAATTGGATGTTGAAGAAGGAGTGGAGTTGTGTAGTGGTGAGGATTTGACATTTGAGTATAGTGCAGGAGAAACTGGTTTTGAGTCGTATGAAATACAATTTAGTGATGCCGCAAAAGCAGCAGGGTTGAATGATATAGCAAAAAGAGAATTGCCAGAGGGTAGTACTATAAATTTGAAGTTGAGTGAGATATCCGATAAGACAGGCGAAGTGAACCCTTTGCGTCCAGGATATTATGAGATGAAAGTTATATTCTATTATAAAGATGAGAATGGCGTGGAGCAAAGATGTGAGAATGCGATAGGATTGAATTTATTGTATTCGTCGAAAACCATAGAACAGAAGTTTGGCAATGTGATAACATTGTTGGACACAGAATATAATGGAGGATTTGAATTTGATTATATACAGTGGTATAGAAATGGAGTGGCAATGGAAGGGAAGAATGATACCTACATATATTTAGAGGAAGATGAAATTAATGGTAACGACATTTATACAGTGGGATTGGTTAGAAAAGGCGAGAAGGAAGAGATTATGAGTTGCGGGTTGAAGTTTAATGTTGGAGTTGCGGTAGAAAATGTAGAGGCATTGGGCGTTGATGTTGTATCGAATAGAATAGGTGTAGGAGAAAAAGCTATTGTCGTATTTGAAGAAGGATATGAAGAGTGTGTAGCACGATGGTGGGGGGTAGCTGGTGTGATGCTAGAAGAAGAGGTTATTGAGGGGGAAGGATATTTGAATAGTACACCGCAATGTCCAGGTGTTTATTTGTTGGAGCTTGTAGTGGGAGAAGAGAGAGTGGTGAGGAAAATGGTAATTAGTAATTAGTAAAGAGTAATAAACAAATCTATATCTATATCTATGAAAACTATTAAAAGAGTTTTGTTGTTGTTTGTTTTGTTGTCGGTGGGCGTTATGCTTCATGGGCAACAAGCCGGTTATACGACTCTTCCCTATTTTTGTGGATTTGAAAATCCAGAGGATACCTTAGGTACATACGGATGGAAGTTTGAAAAGAGAGCAAAAGTAGGACATACCTTTGCTGTTGGAGAGGCTGTGCATCGTATGGGCAGTCATGCAATGTATGTGTCGGCAGATAACGGGGCGACAGCAGGTTATTCGTTTACAACCTCTGGTAGTGTGGTGATAGCATACAAATCTTTTTATTTGGAGAAAGGAAAATATGATTTGATGTTTGAATATCGTTTACAGGGTGAGGATCATGAAGAGTCGGATGTGATGCGTGTAGCATTTTTGAAAGGAGCAAAACCAACGACTACGTCGATGGGAACATTCCCTCAATATGCGTTGGATAATAAATTTGTGAGTTCGAAAGGAGATGAGGTGTTTAAAACATCGTTGTGGACACAAGTAGAAGGTCAAGTAGAAGCCCCTGATTCTGGATATTATTATTTGATTTTTTTATTTAAAGAAGATGGAGATAAGAATATTTATGCTCCAGGTCCTTGTATTGATAATATACAATTTGACCGAGCAAAATCGCCTAATGCGTGTGCCACAAAACCGTCAAATATACTTATTGACAAAGAGCCGACAGGCATAAAATTGTCGTGGACAGGTAAGGCAACGGAGTATGAGATAATGTATAATAAAGTTAGTTCGTTGAAAGATACTGCTGTCGTAACAATTAAAGGTATAGCTACAACTGAATATTCTATTCCATACTCAACAATACCTGAAGGTGTATATAATTTCAGAATTAGAGCTTTGTGTGCTAATGATACAAGTATGTGGGTTGAAAAGGCGAATTATATAGTATATGACGATGCAAAACATTGTTTGAATTATATGGATTTTACTAATGATGCAACTCAATGTTTTTTTGGAATATTTAATAATGCGAAGGCGCAAAATCGTGCGATAGATTATGGTTATGAGAGTCGTCATAGTATTCATACTGTGCATTATATGCAAGATGAGTATGATCGTTTGACTGGATATAAGTTGAAGACAGTTCCAGAGGGCGAGATGGCGTCAGTGCGTTTAGGGAACTGGACAGAAGGACCTCATGGTGATTCACCAATAATAGGAGGATCTCCATCGGGGGTTATTGAATATACCTATACTATACCAGAAGACAAATCAGTGTTGTTGTTGAAATATGCAGCAGTGTTGCAATATGCAGCGCATCATGCGCCAAATGAGCAAACAAGTATAAAGGTAGAGATTGTAAATACAGCTATTGGTCGTGAGCGTGTATTGGCGTGTGCATCGGCAGACTTTAATGCACGTGATGTGTCGGAAGGAAATACTCGTGGATGGAAGACATATCAACCAAAAGAGGGTGAAGTTATTTCGCATGAATGTCCAGTGAAATGGTTGGATTGGACAACATTGGGTATCAATTTGGCAGAACACATGGGTTCTACTGTGAAAATACGTATAACATTGACAGCCTGTGTGGCGAATTATCACTTTGCGTATGGATATTTTGTATTAGACTGTACAGAGGGTGAAATAGAAGGTATGAGTTGTACTGAGCGTGCTGATACGTTATATGCACCTGCAGGTTTTGATTATTTGTGGTATGTGCAAGGAGATGCAAGTAAAACACCAGTTAGCACAGAACGTTCCTTTATTGTACCAGAGGATAATATTAGTTCATATTCGGTAGATGTTATATATCCAGAGGATAACGGTTGTTATTTTACGTTGAATGCTAATGTATGGCCACGAGTGCCAAAAGTGGGCATGAATTATACACATAAACCTCAAGATTGTGTGAACTACATAGAATTGTTGGATCAAAGTAAGATGATAGATTTGAAGATGGATAAAGAGGGTAATGTGATAGATACAATTGATGTTCCGTCGGAAACAGCATCTATTAAAGATTATTATTTAGAGATAAAGAGTCAGAACGGAACGACATTTGAAAATGGATTGACTATATCGTCAGATCCAACGATGCGTATTATAGCTCCAAATGAGGGAGATACCTTCACACTTTTGATTCGTGGAATGTTTAATACTTGTGAAGATGTTAAAGAGATTGAGATTGAAGCACCAGCAATCGGGGCTATATTTGGAGAAGAACATCATTATATATGCGAAGGTAGTGAAGTGGAATTTAATGGTAAAAAATATAGTGAGGCAGGAGTATATACAGATACATTGAAATCGGTATGGTGTGGATGTGACTCCATATTGCAATTAACATTAGAGACACTATTGGCAGATACAATAGTTATTGATACTATGGTTTGTACTGCAAATTTACCATTTGTGTGGAATGTTGGAACTGAGTCAGAAACATTAACACAAAGTGGTGTTTATGAAAAAGGAGTGGCAAGTGTGTTGGGTTGTGATTCTTTGTATTATGTGTTGAATTTGGATGTTTTGGAATCTTTGATTTTGAAATTTGATATACCAACTATATGTGCTGATGATGAAATAGTTGAAATAGATTATACTGTAAGTAGTGGTAAGTTGACAGGTTATAGTATGGTTTATTCAGATAAGGCAAAAAAAGTTGGATTTGAAGATGTTGAAGTTTTGGATAGTGTTGGTGCGTTAGAGTCTATAGAGTTGATTTTGCCAGAAAAAGTAAGGCCTGATAATTACGAAGTTGAAGTTACATTTTATAATAGTGATTGTGGTAATGTTGATACAACATTGGTGTTTGATGTTTTATATCCTGATAGTGTGATTGCACAACGTTGGAATGATGTGTTGGCCGTAAAAAATAGCGACTATAATGGAGGTTATGAATTTGTGGCTTATCAATGGTTTTTGAATGGACAACCATTGGAAGGATTTACTTCATCGCAATACTATACTGGTTTGGATTTGGACTTTAGCGGTGAATATCAAGTGTTGTTGACTCGCAAAGATGATGGAGTATCGGTGATGACTTGTGGTATTGTTCCAACTGAGTTTGCAGAAGAGGTATTGAACAGTATAGGAACATTGGTATTTAGGAATGATGTCGTAGAAGTAAGTTCGGCACAACAAGCACGAGGTTATATCTATAGTTTGTCGGGATTGATTTATTCTACATTTGATTTGGAAGAGGGTAATAATTTTGTACAGATGCCAAGTCAGGCAGGATTGTATATAATGGTGATAGAAGGAGTAGAAGCTAAGAAGATTTTGGTGGAATGAAAAAATGAAAAAAATAAGAAATATGAAACAGATTAGAAAAATTGGATTATTGTTATTGGCGGTATTATTGATTGTACCGTTCATGGATGTTGATGCGCAAAAGCGTAAACGTAAGAAACCGAATGATGCGCCAAAAGAGGTAAAATCTTTTATTGATATTTATGGAGGTGCGGGTTATTCTTCATTTATGCATAAAATTGATGGAACATCTGTGCCTGGTGGAGGAGCAGGAATGATAGGTTTTGGCTATTTTATGAAACACAAATCTAACTTTAATTTCAGAGGAGGATTAGAGTTTATGTATTTGAACTCTGCAACGTTGTTGGATCCAAAGAATTACACGGGTGATTATTTGTATTCAGATGTCAATTTGTCAAATCATAAAATGTTGTTTAATATGGATTTGACAGACTACAAGGAGCAACAAAATAGATTGGCATTGAATATACCTATTATGTTTGGTGGTGAGTTTAATGCTGCTTATTTTCTTATTGGTGCAAAAGTGGGTATAGGCATGATGAATAATTATTCAGCGAAGAGTAATGTTACAACATTTATGGAAGATGATCATCTGATAGATAATTTGGAGAATATGCCAACACATGATTTGGAGACATTCCAATTAAAACATAAAGGTGATTTGAAATTAGGATTAGATGTGATTGCCTCTGCAGAATTGGGTCTTTGTATAGATGAATGGATGCCTGCAAAAGCAAGAGAGATGGGCGAAGGAGTAACTCGTAGAGATATATCGTATAGAGTAGGGCTTTTTGCTGATTACGGTGTATTGAATATCAACAAAAATACTACAACAGATATTTTGTTGAATTCGGATAATATGAAAGTTAATGGCAACGAAATAACAATGCCAGCAGGAGATATTGCGAATTTGAAACCACGCAGTGTGTTTAACACAGATATGGCATCATCTAAGACGGTTAATTCATTTGTAATAGGAGCAAAATTTACAGTGTTGTTTGGCATAGATAAAGCACCAAAACCACAGCCAAAGAGAAAATTGAGACGACCAGTTATTAGGGAGTTGACTTATATACCAGATCCGACATATTTCTATTTGTATGTTAGCGATTATGAAACACAAGAGCCGTTGGATGCAGTTGTTAAGGTATATAATTTAGGCGAAAATACTGATACAATATTTGCAGGCATGACAGACAAAGAGACCGGTTTTGTGGAAGAGCAAATTGATAATGGCAGGTATGGACTTTTTGTTTCGCGTCCTGGATATATAGATTTCAATGATACATTGTTTAATGTTGTAAGTGATACGTTGTATGTCGATTTACAACCAATCAAGAAAAATACAGTTGTGATTTTGCGTAACTTGTTGTTCGATACAGATAAGACTACAATACGTAATGTGTCGGCACCATCGCTTGAAGAGATGTATCAATTGTTGGCACAAAATCCAAACATGAGAATACGTATTACGGGTCACACCGATAACGTAGGTTCGGAACGTTACAACAAGAAATTGTCGGAAGGACGTGCTAAAGCAGTATATGATGAGATGGTTAAACGAGGTATAGATCCATCACGGATGGAATGGAATGGACGAGGCTCGAAAGAACCAATTGAATCTAATAAAACTGCAGAAGGACGTGCAGAAAACCGAAGGGTAGAATTTACAATTCTTAGTGAATAAGAACATAATAGTCAGATAGGTCGTACTTGTCAGACCTATCTGACTATTATTTGTATTTAGAATATTAATCTTAAAGAAATATTTATGAAAACAAAATCTTATCTTTTTCTTATTATTACATTTTTACTGAGTTTGGCATTTGAGTTACAAGCTCAAACCAATTTTTATGAAGATTTTAATACTACAAGTGCACGTAAAATTCCAAGTACTTGGAGTATAAACGAAGGAGAAAAAACTGGAACATATGCATGGAGAGGTCAAAAAGAAGATTTTGACGAAATGTGTATGAGATTTAATGCTGGTGGTGGTGGCTCTTATAGCGTGTTGCGCACACCAGAGATTACATTGACTTCAGATAAAGATTTGAGTTTCTACTTTAAAAATGAAACGGCAGATTTCTCTGTTTATGTGGATGTTTTGAATGCAGATGGAACAGAGACTCGTCATTTGTTGGGGGAAAATTTGGTTTCTGCATCGTGGGTATTGAAGACATATTCATTGAAGAACTTTACGGGTAATAAAATAAAAATAGCATTTTATGGAAAGAAAACTGATGCTGAGGGATATGCCTATTTTGATAAAGTATCAATTGAGGATGTCTCTATTTGTGCTTATCCGATGGATATAGAATTGGTGTCGGTATCGCAAAATAGTGCTACAATAGTATGGGTAATCAATTCGGATGGGGGATCAATACCAGCACATTTCAAGATTAGAGTAAAAGATAAAACAGGTGCGGTAGTGGGTGATTATGATAATTATAGATTTGAGAACGATGGTTCTTATATGTTTACAATAGATGGGTTGAATAGTAGTAGTTTATATACAGTTAGTTTATGTTCCGATTGTTCGGATGATATGAAAGGTGTGTCGAAATGGAGTGAGGATTTTGAGTTCAGAACATTGTGTGATGATGTTGTATTGCCATATACAGAAGATTTTGATTCAGAAGATCGTTTAGTGCCTATATGTTGGGTGGTAAATCCTGATAATTTGGCAGGCGTAGAGATTTCGTCATCAGGATTTAAATTTGGCGATACAGGCTATTCTTTGATGTTCCAAGGTAACTCATCTAAAACTGCATACGCTGTTTCTGAACAATTTGCACATGCGGCAAATGACTTGGAAGTATCGATGATGGTTTATGGTGATTTAGGATTAGCATTTAATGTAGGTCTTACAACCGACCCATTGTCGGCTGATGCGTTTGAAATCCTTTTAGAAGATACAATCAATGTCCGTTCAAGTTGGCGTGAGGTGCGATTCTGCACAGATGCTTCATATTATGGGGATCAAGAGAATTTGTCGTTGTTTATTTCATTGCCAGCAGGTGTTAGCGGACGATTGTATGTTGATGCAATTAGAGTAAATCCACGTCCAACTTGTCCACGTTTGGAAAATGTTAAAGTGAAAAATATTTTAGCACAAGAGGTAACATTAGATTGGTTGGAATATGGCAAAGCAGGAAAATATGAAGTGGAAATTTCCAATATATTGACTCCTGAATTTGGCGTGGTTTCTAAAACTGTTACATCATATCCATGTGTGGTTGATGGTTTGGTGGGAAATACCACATATAGTGTAAAAGTACGTTCGGTATGTTCTGATACCGATAAAGGAGAATGGAGTTTGCCTGTTGAATTTAAGACAGGTTGTGATGTGATGGAATCGAATGTATTTACAGAAAGTTTCGAAGCAAGTTCAAGTACTATACCTGAATGTTGGCAAGTAAAACAATTTGTTGCAGGTTATGGTGATGGAGAAAATTATGGTGATGAGGGTATAGACGTTTATACTCCAACATATTCTATGTATCCTGATGGTGTTATTGTTACAGAGGCAAAAGACGGACGTAAGGTGTTGCGTTTCAGAAAAACTAAAGGTGGTACTCGTACTGCAATTATTACACAAGCAATGCAAATTGATGCCCCTAAGTCGTATGATGTATCGTTTTGGATGTATCGTAACACAAGAGAAATAGTTTCTCAGGCGGGTGATAAATATCCAGAGCCAGTGAGAGTTTTGGTAAATAATAGACCAGATACTGTGGGGGCCATAGAACTTGATGTTATACATGCGTGCATATTTCATGCTCCAGTAGTCGAAGATCCAGGTTGGTATCAATATGATTACAATATTCCGTTGACAGGAACAGTTTATTTTATGCTTGAGGTTATATCACAACCAGATGGAAATGATTTGTTTGTTGATGATATACGAGTATATAATGCACCGACATGTCGTAAAATAAAGGATATAGAACTTTTGCCTTCAACTCAAACTGAATTTGGGATGAAATGGGCTAAAGGTGATGATGAAACATCATGGGTTGTAAGTTATAGATTGACAGATCCTAATACACTTGCAACGATAAAAACAGATAAAGTAACAATAACAGGAGGAGTTCCTGAATTTAAATTGGGTAATTTGACACATTCGACAGAGTATCGTATTGCTGGTAAGGTGGCAAGTTATTGTGGTGTTGGTGATACATCAGTCTGGGTAGATTTTGATTATAAATTTATTACTGAATGTGCACCTATAGTGTCATTGCCATACGAAGAAAATTTTGAAGGGTTGACATTCCCTCCTGTATGTTGGACTACAACAGGGCCAGACGGTAACATTGAGCGACATGAGAGAAGTGAGTTTATGTATGAAGGTGCTGGAGTACAGATGGCGGTTCCTGGAAATGGGCAAGCTTTGGTTACACCACAATTTAGATTTGAAGCAAACAAAGAGTATCGTGTGTCGTTTATGATGATGCGTAACTTTGGTGATGGTGGTATTAAAGTAATGTTGAATAGTTCGCCAGATACTGTTGGAGCTGAAGAGTTGTTGTATATACCTACGACATATACAGAAGAGCCAGCAGTAACAAAAAAAGGATATTATCAATATCGTGTAGATTTTGATGCAGTTGGTGATAAGTATTTGATGTTTGTTCAGACTGCAATAGAAATGTCATCGGCTAATGATTATATAGATAAAGTGATAATATCAGAGAAGCCTGCGTGTGAACCTGTGCTTGATTTTGCTGTAGATAACGTAACATCATATGCCGCAAGGATTAGCGTGTTGGATGAAGGTGTAACGACATGTGAGGTTAGTTTTTGTGGTGTTGGCGTTTCTCCTAACGCAGGGAAAATAGTTCCTTCAGATAATTGTGTATTGGAGGTAAATGATTTGTTGGCAGAGACAACGTATGATATTTATGTACGTAATGTGTGTGGTACGGTAAAAGGTGAATGGTCATCGAAAAAAGTTACAATTACAACACATTGTACTCCTTTTGAAGTTACAAAAGCGACACCATTTGTAGAAGATTTTGAGGGATTTAGAGAGGCGCAACAATTGGATGGTTGTTATTTGCGAGAAGGTGGATATTTCAGAACAGAGGTTAAAGATAATACTTATCAATCGATGGTCGCAAATAGTGGACGTTTGTATGCATGGATGAGTAGTGGAGTATCTGCAGTGTTGTATCGTCCTCTTAAATTGAAAGCAGGAGTCTATTATGAACTTTCGACATACGCAATACAGGGAGGAACATCAAGTCATGTGTCGTTGGGTTATGCAAGAGTGCCTGTAGTCGATAGTTTGATATATGTGGCAGAACAAGAAAAGATGGAACAAGAGTGGGTAAATCATTCGGGTTATTTCCAAGTGCCAGAGACTGGTGTGTATTATTTTGGTGTTTATGTTTATGCAAGTACAAGTATTGGTATAGACGATATTAAAGTGCAAGAGGTTAGTTGTGTGCCTCCTACTATAGGTATCGCTAATTTGGCAAGCACTTCGGCTGCAATAAAGATTACTGATATGACAGCGGGCAAATGGTTATTAAGTGTAAATAACTTTATGTTTGCGCCAGATATGGTTAATGGAAATGTTTTCTATGGAGAAGTAACAGAGGAATATACTAATTTGGAGAATTTAGATCCAAATACAGAATATTTTTATTCTGTTAAATCGTTGTGTGGTGAGGGTGATGAGAGTACATGGAGTAAAGTTGAGTCGTTCCGTACACGTTGTGCTTCTCAAACTTTGCCTTTCAGTGATGGATTTGAATATGATGTTAACTGTTGGACATTCTTAGGCGATTATGAATATCACAATTTGACTACTTATCCAAAACAAGAAGGAAATCAATCGCTTTCGGCATCAAAAGCTATTATTGTTACTCCAGAATTGGATGTAGAAACATTGGCTGATTATATGATTGATGGTTGGGTTCGTGCATCTATGGCAGATGTAGATATAGCGATAGGTGTTATGACAGACATTAATGATATATCGACATACGAAACAATGGGAACTGTTCATATCCAAGAATCTTCGAAATGGTATCGTATGAGTATGTATTTTAGTGATTTGAATTTGCCTGATTTTGCAGATTTCAAAAATGCTCGATATGTAGTATTTTATTTGCCACAAGATGAAGTTTCTTGTTATTTGGATGACATTTCGATTAAGTTGGCACCAAATTGTAAACAGCCAGTAGAAGTTAAGTTTGATGAAGTGACAGATAATAGTTGTACAATCAGTTGGACATCGAAAGGAGAAGAGACAAGTTGGCGTATAGTAGGAAAACGTGGAGAGCGCATAGATGTAGATACAGTGGTAACAAGCAATCCTGCAGTAATAAATGGCTTGTTGCACTCTACGACATACGAATTTGAAATATCATCTATTTGTTCAGAAACAGAGTCAAGTGCTGTTACAAATATTGGTAAAGTTACTACAGAATGTGGTGTGTGGGATTTGCCATACGTAGAAGATTTTTCGGGTTATTCTTATGGTGCGACACCTTTGTGTTGGGAGAATTTAGATAACGGAGGTTGGTTTATTGAGCAAAATAATCGTATATATTTCCCAACAAATGAGAAGAACAAAGAAGGACAAAAATCTACTATATTGACACCTAAATTTGATTTAAGAGATGTAGAAGGTGCGCTTTTGACTATGAGTTTTGCCAATAATTATGCAGATACATTGACAATTCGTCTTTCAACAGATGGAGGTGAGACATATCCTATTGTGTTGGGTGAGGGTTATAAGAATTTGCCGGATTATGTGGTGAATAAATTTGATTTGACACCATATGTTGGGAACGTGATAAGATTCTCAATTGAGGGAACTGCATCGGGAATAGAGACATCGTATATTGTTATTAATCATTTTGAAATAGAGAAGATAGAGAGCTGTATGCGTCCTGTTGACTTGAAGTTGAATTCAATAGGAGGTACTTCGGCTGTGGTTGAAATAAATGATACAACTGGAGCGACAGCATGGCAATATGCTTGTTTGAAATCAAATGAATATTTGGAAGATGTTGTAGAGTTTACAAGTGTCACAACAAATCCATTTACAATAGAGAATTTGGCTGGTTTTACAGATTATACACTCTATGTTCGTACAAATTGTGGTGATAAACAAAGTTCATGGAGAAGTACTACGTTTACAACTGAGTGTGCAGAGGTGAATTCTATTCCATATTTTGATAGTTTTGAGAAAATAGATAGACCTCAAGAGGGTTGTTTCACAATATTTACAACAAAACCAGAAGGTGTAGAAAGTTGGCGCCCAGCAACAGGAATTAGTATCTCAAAACATTCTGATGGTAACCAGTCGTTAGAATTCTTCCCATCTAATGAGTATGAATTGTTTGTGATAATGCCACAATTAGATGCTCCAACAACGTCGTTGCAAATGACATTTGATTATTTGTCGCAACGTTCGTCATATTATGCTCCTGACATTGTTGTGGGTGTCATGAAAGATGCAAACAATGCTTCTACATTTGAAGAGGTAACAACATGCGTGTCGTTTGAACCTCGTAAGGATGTAGATGGCAATGTGATATTTGAGACAGTTAAAGTTGAGTTTAACATGTTGGATGCAGAATTTTCGAATTCTCGCATTGCCTTTAAGGTAGGACCTACATTGGATAATCGAGGAGAGGCTTATATCGATAATATTAAAATAGAAGCGGCAGATGCTTGCCCTAATGTTCGTTCGATTGAACTTATTTCGGCAGATGCAACATCAGCAAAATTGGCATTGAAATATATGTCTGATGCAGTGCAATTGGCTTATGGTCCTGCAATACAAGATATTGATTCAATGACAAGAGTAGTAAGCACACTTGATACAATCGAATTGACCAATTTGACTAAGGCTACTAATTATGCTGTATATGCTCGTAGTGTGTGTGGTGTAGATACAGGATCTTGGATTCAACCATTGATATTTGGAACAGAGTGTGATACTTATGTTATAAGTGATGCAGCGATGTATAGCGAATCGTTTAATTCTTATAGCAATCACCCAATGGATTTCCCTGCATGTTATACACGTGTTAAAACGCATACTGAATTGGGTGTAATGTATCCAAAATTGACTAAAGCTCGAGATGGAGAAGGCGACAAAAATGTGTTACATCTTTACAAAGAAGTCGTTTTAGCATTGCCTGAATTTAATTTGCCAGCTGAACGTTTGATGATGACATTTAACTATTATAATCCTGATGGTGGAACCTATTTTAAAGTTGGTTTGCAAGATGATTTGTCAGATGAAACCACATTTGTGGAGGTTAAAGAGCTATATGCTTCGTCATTATTGAAACAAATTACTTTAGATTTTTCACAATATAAAGTATCTGGTAAATATATTGTATTCAAAGGATTGGCAAAAACAAACAGTGTCTATGTTGATAATATTGTAGTGTCTAAAGCTCCAGAATGTTTTGCTCCGACTGACTTGAAATTAAAAGCATTAGGCGATACTTTTGCTATATTTGATTGGAATCATGCTCCAGCTGCGATGAAGTATGAATGTGAATTGAGTTCAGAGAATGGTATAGAAAAATTTAATGTCGATACATTAACTGAATTGTTGACCTTGAGTAATTTGACAAGAAGTACAAAATATGTTTTGCGTATGCGTACAGTTTGTGTAGAGACTACAGATTGGGTTGAGGTGCAATTTACGACAATGAACAACATACCAGCATTCCCATACATTTGTGGTTTTGAAAATGCTGCAGAGAATGGAGATTGGTTGTTTGCCGATAAAGGTGAGTATGTTAAATTTATAGTTGGTGGTAATAATAGCAATTCAGTGATGACAGGCGATAGTGCATTATACATAGCAGATGCTACTAATGCATACGCATATTACGATTATGGAAGTTCAAATGTTTATGCTTATCGTACGTTGTTGTTTGAGCCAGGTGATTATCAAATATCTTTCGATTGGAAATGTAATGGTGAGACCGACCGTGATTTTGGTCGTGTATTCTTAGCTCCGATAGATATTTATGTTAATGCAGGAACAAAGATTGGTGCTAATGAATTGGATACAGAAAAATATATAAGATTACACGAAAACGATAAATTATCAGGTTCTCCAGTTTGGAAAGCCGAATCTACAATTGTATCGGTTGGAGAAATGACCAATTATTATTTGATAGTTCAATGGTCGAATGATGTATCAGGAGCGATGAATCCACCTTTGTCGGTTGATAATATACGCATTGTGAAGATAGAGTGTGGTTTTATTAGTGATTTGACTTTGCGTTATATTGGAACAGATTCAGCTGTAATAGATTTCAATAATCCAACAGAAGGAGGTGAAGTAGAGTATGTTGTGTCGTTGACAGGTGATGTGGAATCGGTATATGCTAATGGTGTTGTTACTGGTGATAGTATAGCATTAAGCGGTTTGAGTGCAGATACGCAATATTATTTGTTTGCTCGCCCTGTATGTGGAGATGGAGTAGAGTCGCCATGGGTAAGTTTGGCTTTTGCGACAGAGTGTTACGCTGTTGAAGTCAAAGAAGGAATGCCTTATTTGGAAAACTTCGAAATATATTCATCTACTGACGTATTTGATAATTGTTGGAAAGAAGAGCATTTGTTAGGTAATAATCGTTGGATGGTGAATAGTGTGGATGCAAGTGTAGTTGCGCATGCGTATTCGGGCAGTAACTTTATGAGTTTGTCGAGCAGAGGAGGTAAGAATAAGAATAGTGTGACAAGAGCATTTATGCTTGAAGGTGGTAAATATTATAAAGTTTCGGTTTATGCTTGTCAAAGTGATCGCGTAGCAGCATACGTTAGTTTAATTATTGAACATGGCACAGAGAACAAGGAATTAGTTCGTGAGGCTATAGTTGGTAATGATTATCAAAAAGTTTCGGCTGAGATTTATATCGAGACTACGGGGGTTTATGAGTTAGGTGTATGTGGAGAGGTGTCAAGTTCGTCATGGAATTTGATGATAGATGATTTCTCGGTAGAAGAATTGAAAGTTGGAACACCTGTAGATTTGCAAGTTGAAGAAGTTACGGAGAATAGTGTTAAATTGATATGGGTAGGTAATAGCGAGACGTATGAAGTTGAAGTATTGCAAGCAGGAATTTCTGTAGCAACAATGACAACTAATGATCCAACTGCAACATTTGTAGGTTTGCAAGCATCAACAGCATACGAAGCACGAGTAAGAGCTGTTTATGGAGATGAGAAGTCGGCTTGGGTTACTATCAACTTTAATACATCTTGTGGTGTAGTATATCCACCATTTGTAGAGACATTTGAAAATGCTCAGTTATCGACAATTCCATTCTGTTGGGATAATACAACAGAATCATCGCTTCTTGAAAACATGTATAATTGGGCGGTATTTGAGCCAGATGAATATAGTTATATTGGTAATGAATATGGTAGATGTGTAAGAATACAATGTGCATCTACAAATGGCTATTCAATGTTGATGACTCCATCGATTAGTCTTGACGGAGATTATAGTTTGTCTTTCAAATATTTGAGTTCATCGGCTAATGAAAAGTTGAAAGTTGTAGTGGTTTATGATGGTGGTGTAGATACGTTGGATGTGTTTGGTAATACTAATATAGAGTGGGAAGTTGCACGTTATAGTTTGTCGAAATACAATGGTAAGGTGGTGAAAATAGGTTTTTATGCTACAGCTCAAAAGGCTTCATCTGCATATATTGTTGTTGATGATGTGAGAGTTTTGTGTTATGTGGATGATATTGTATTTGAAGATGCTATTTGTCAACCAACTCAGGGTTCTGTTACTTACAACAAATATGGTTTCACTATTAATAGTTCATCGTTGAAAGTTGGTGAGAATATTATTGAACAATTATTTGAAGCACAAACAGCCTCTGAATGCGACACATTGAAGACTTTGAAATTGACAATGAATGCTTCGGGTATTTATCAATATAACGATACGATTTGTCAAGGAGAAGTTTATAATAAAGCACCATTTGAAGGTAAAAATATCGTATTATCAGGCTATTATGATGCATTGTTAACCTCTTCTTGTGGATGTGATAGTGTTGTACGATTGAATTTGACTGTGTTAAATACACATTATGCGATGGCTGATACAATTTGCGAAGGTGATGTTTATAAACTTGGTGATAAGCAATTGATTGAGGCCGGTATCTATGTAGATACATTGATAAATTCAAGAGGTTGTGATTCTGTCGTTACATTGACTTTGAGTGTAATACCTAAATATTTTGAAGAGCAACAATATATCTGTGAAGGCGATAAAGTAGAATGGATTGATACTATTTTGACAACTTCAGGTAAATACGAGCGAGTATTTGAAAATAATAATGGATGCGATTCTGTTGTTATAATGAATTTGGTTGTATTGCCATTAGAAGTTGAGGTTTACGATACAATCTGTTTAGGTGAAGATTATCAATTCTTAGATACAATAATCACAGAAACAGGTGTTTATGTGCGCACATTCCAAAATATGTTGCGTTGCGATTCTATTGTTCATTTGCATTTGACAGTGGCAGAGCCAGAACCAACTATTGAAAATGACTATATCTGTGAGGGTGAATTCTATACGGGTTATGGTTATAATAGATTAGTGATTACTCAGGATACAATGTTGATACAACGTATATCTCAACCTGATAGATGTGATTCTATAGTACATATTTATGTTGATTATGTTGAAACAATAGAGATTGATACTATTGTGCATATTATGGAGGGTGAGGTTTATGAATTTGGAGAGAGAACGCTTTCTAAAGCTGGAAATTATCGTGAAATATTTACCTCTTTGGCGGGATGTGATTCGATTGTTAATTTGACGCTTGAGGTGGGAACAGGATTTGATGATGTGTATGTGTTATCATTGGTCATTGCTCCTAACCCTATATCAGGAGGCGAAACAACTTATATTATTCGAGAATGGACAGCAGAGGAGATGCAAGGCTTGCGCATTGAAGTGGTGGATGCAACTGGTAGTGTTGTTGTGAGTGAAGAGCCTACGGTATATCCGATAGCAGTAGAAGGTTTGCATGTAGGAGGTATCTATTTTGTGCGTGTTGTTGATGGTATGGGAGGTGTGCATGTAGGTAGGATAATGAGGAATTAGTAAAGCAAAGTTGTAAAATATTGAGAAAAGAGACGTAAAATATTGCGTCTCTTTTTTTTTTTTTGTAACTTTGTAGCGTATATTTTCTAAATGATTGATTATGAAAAAGTTTTTTGTTTTTGGAATTTTGTTTTTATGTTCTATTTTTGGCTATAGCCAAGAGTTGGATTTGTTGAATGAAAATTTTGATGATGTGGTGTTGGGAATACCTGATGGATGGGATAATAGTGATAATACGTTGAGTAACACGATGTATAATTGGCAATATTATGCGCCTGGATATGGGGGTGATGGTAAGTGTATGCGTTTTAATAGTTATACAACGGGTATAGGTGAGTATTCGGCATTGAAGACCCCAGTTATGGAGTTGAATCGTGAGTCGATGTTGAAGTTCAAATTTAAGAATGCTGATGCAGGAGATTTTTCGGTGTATGTATCAGTGGATGGTGGTGTTACGTATATTAATGTGTTAGAGCAGAATTTGCGTTCGGCTGAGTGGATGGAGCGCGAGTATTCGTTGGCGGCATATACCGGAGAAAAAAATGTAGTTGTTGTTTTTGTTGCGACGAGCAATGCTGGTTCGGGTGATGCTTTTGTGTATCTTGATGATGTTGTGGTAGAGGATATACCTTTGTGTGCTATGCCCAAAGAATTGACTCGCTTGAGTGCTACAGATACGAGTGCTATTTTGACTTGGAATGTGTCGGCTATTGGAGGTGAGATTATAAATTATAGATTACATATTACGGATAACAGATTGCAGGTAACTAATACTATCGAGTTTGAGGCGGAGGATTTTATATATGAGTTGATGGGGTTGACGCCAAATACAGAATATGAGGTTGTATTAGAGGGATATTGTGGTTTGGGTAAAGGTTGGTCGGATGTATCAGAACCTTTGGTGTTCAGAACTATGTGTAGTGGTGTGAGTGTGCCTATGGTAGAGACATTTGATGGGGTGCAGAATGGGATGTTGCCAGAGTGTTTCAGTGCCGAAAATGCTCAAGTTTGTAGCGATTTAGGTGGTAGTCAATTGCGAATGACATCAAATACAACGAGTGGAGCAATGATAGTTACGCCAAAGCTTATGCATGCTGCTAATGATTTGGATGTGAAGATGAAGGTTTACGGGGCGAAAGGAACGAAATTTATGGTGGGTGTAATGAGTGATCCAACGCAAGCTGAAACTTTTGAAATATTGTGGGAAGATTCTATTACACAGAATAATGTATGGTATGATTATCGTCGTCCGACGGTGTTGTCGAATGTATATGGTACTGACGATAATGTGTCGTTGGCTTTGTCGTTGTCTGCGGGTGTGGTTGCTACGATGTATGTAGATAGTATTGAAGTGGTGGATGTTGCTGAATGTATGTATCTCTATGATTTGCATTTTGTTACTGCTACGGCTACGAGTGTTATGATTGATTGGAGCGAGTATGTTGTGGCAGAGGGGTATGAGTATGAGATTAGGGAAAAGGGAAAAGATAACAAGGAACAGGGAATAGGTAATAGGGAACAAGGCAGGTTGGTTATTGGTAATTTGTTGCCTTCGACTGAGTATGAAGTTAGGGTAAGAAGTGTGTGTGGCACTGATAGAGGTGAATGGACCGATTGGGTAGGTGTGAAGACTGTTTGTGCGCCACGTGAGGATGCTGTGTTTGTGGAATCTTTTGCCAAAGGTGGTGTGCCTCAGTGTTGGATGGTTAAACAGACGATTGGAGTAGATCGGACTGGAAACTTGAACCGAGGCGATGAAGGATGGTCTACTACTACAACATCTTCGAATGTATATTCTGGTACAGCGGCATTGTGGGGACGTAAGGCTTATAAAGGGATACATACCATTGCGGTATCACAAGCTATTGATATTGAGAGTGCAGGAATGTATGATATGCGTTTTTGGGTGAAGCGTTTAGATATTTCTAAGAGCGATGTGTTGCAAGTGTGGGTAAACAATCGTCCTGATACGGTTGATGGAGTGAAATTGGGTGTAATACATAATAGTATTAAAGATGAACCACAGGAGTCAACCTCGGGTTGGTATAAGTATGAATATAATATTCCGCTAAGTGGGGTTACGTATATTATATTCGAGATGATTGCTAACGAATCTAATCAGTTTTATATAGACGATGTCGAAGTTTTTCTTGCACCTACATGTCGTAAGGTGAAAGAGGTAAGATGGATTGGTGAGACGACCAATTCTGGTATCATTGGTTGGGATGCTGCCGCCGAAGAGAGTGCCTGGATAGTTAACTCTCAACTCTCAACTCTCAACTCTGAACTCTCAATTCAAGATACAGTGTGGGGAGAACCAAAATGGGAGTTGGATGGGTTGATGCCAGCTACAGATTATACAGTAAGTGGTTATGTGATGGCATATTGTGGCGGAGATGATAAGGGTGATTCAGTGGCATTTGAATATAATTTTAGGACTAAATGTGAGGCTGTTAGTGAATTCCCATTTATAGAAGGTTTTGAGGATGCAGAATTTCCTCCTCGTTGTTGGGAGCAATGGCAGATAGCATCTCCAGATGTGGTTGATTCTACAAAACAAGGCTGGGGAAGGAATGTAAATTTGACAAGTTATATACATAGGGGTTCTGCTTCGGCGCAATTATATAACTTTAGCGAAGGCTATAAGCACTTGTTGGTGATGCCTCAAATGGATTTTGGCGAAGGTGGTTACAGATTAACATTCTGGCAATATCGTCATGCTGGATATACTATAAAACAAATGGAGGGCGTACGAGTGTTGATGAATGATGTGCCATCGACTGAAGGAGCAGAAGAGTTGATATACATAAAGAGTAATATGTTGATGTATCCTGAAGTTTATGAAGCGGGGTGGTATAAGTATAAAGTAGATATACAAGCTACTGGTAAAAAATATATTATGTTTGAGGGCGTAAGTGAAAATTATCAAGCATCATTCGTTGACGACATTGAGGTGGCAAAAATACCAGATTGCGATGAAGTGGGTAAGTTTGTTGTTGTTGACGTATTAGACACAAAAATACAAGTTAAAGCGACAGAATCAATTGCATGGGAAGTGAGTTGTGTGGTAGGTGATTTAGTAGTTGCAGAGGGAATTATTGCACAAGGATCTGACAGTATTATAGAAGTGACCGGATTGCAACCTGCTACGACATATCGTTTATATGCTCGTAGAGTGTGCGGTTCAGAATATGGAGAGTGGAGTGAAGAGTTGGTAGAAGTCACAACTTTGTGTTCGCCTGTAGCAGTAACAGCAGAAAGTGAATGGTTTGAAGGTTTTGAAGATTGCCTTGCGGGAGGAGGTATAAATAGTTGTTACATACAAGAGCGTGGCACAACGATGAGTAGAGAACTGAAAGTGATGAGTAGTTATGATGAAACAGATGTATATGGCGAATCAGTGCAATATACTATAATGCCAAAGACAGGTAATCGTTTTGCATTGACACCAGAGTATAATAGTGATAATTGGATTTTTGCATACGTAGAGTTGTTAGCAGGCGAGAACTACGAATTATCTCTTCAAGCGCGACATGGCAATCCAGTTTCTAAGATAGCAACAAAAGTGTCGTTGGCATATGGTAGTCGTCCGATGATAGATAGTATGACGACATATATACTTGAAGATTATGTAGTAGATGGAGATTGGACACAAGTGGCAGGGTCGTTCAGAGTAGCTGAGAGTGGTAAATATTTTGTAGGCATACATCTTCAAGTGAATGATTATTACGAAAAAGGAGCAATAGATGATATTAGGTTGAGAGTAAGCAATTGTGTGAACCCATCGTTGATGTCGGCTTCACGCACAACACAAAATTCGGTACAATTGCACGTAGTATCATTGTCAGATAGTATAAGGATAGCCGTATCGGATAGAGTATTTAATCCTGTGAGTGAGCAAGCAAATATATATGATGCAACCGTAGTTGTATCAGGCACTCAATATAACATTACGGGCTTGCAACCAGATACAAAATATTATTATTCGGTGTGTGGTGTGTGTGGTGAATATGCAAGTGATTGGATGCGATTAGATTCATTTGAAACAAGATGCTTGGCTGTAGATGTTCCATTGTATGAAGGTTTTGAAAATAGCGAAACATTTGGTTGTTGGACAGTAATAACAAATGGTACGGGTAAAATAGTAACTAATGAGTCATATACAGGTAATTGCAGTTATAAAGCCAACGGAGTAACGCTTATAACTCCAATGCTAAATGTTGAGTCGTTGAAAGAGTATATGTTGACAGGGCAAGTATATGCAATAGGCAAGAATGTGTCGTTTGCAGTGGGCGTGATGAACGATCCGAACGATATAGAAACCTTTGAAACTGTTACGACTTTCACAGTGCACAATCGCACCACATGGACAGAGTTTTTTAGTTTCTTTAAACTATTAGAACAAGCAGATTTTGAGGCGTATAGAGAAGCAAAATATTTAGCAATTGTAGTGCCTAATGATGTTGATTTCTACTTTGATGATTTGCGAATAGATTTAGCCGTAGATTGTCCGAATCCAACAGAACCCGTGATAACAAATATCACTACAACATCATGTGATATTGCATGGACATCAAATGGAGAAGAAAATCAATGGAGGGTTGTAGCTGTAGGGCAACATCAGATAGATACAGTAGTGAATAGTTGTTCTGTGACTATTGGTGGTTTGCAGCCATCAATGTATTATGATTTCTATGTGACAGCATTATGTTCAGATATTGAAAGCAGTGTAACTTCGTATGTGGGGGGTATGCGAACTCTTTGTCGTGATGTGATGCCATTACCTTATAGCGAAACAATGGAGGGAACTGAATATGTGAGTGATTTGTGTTTCAGCTATATAAATAAAAAGGCGGAGTATCCAGCAGTGGAGTTTGATAGAGCTCTCTTTGTGATGGGAGGCAAGCAGTCGTTAGAATTGATAATGTCGGCAACAGAGCCTTTATGTGTAATAATGCCTGAATTTGAATTGCCAACCAATCAGTTGCGTATGTCGTTTGACTATAGAAATGAGACTGCCGATACAAGATGGAACACAGATTTGGTGCTTGGTGTGATACGTGATATTAATGATATTAATACATTTGATACTTTGCGAGTGTGTCCGATGAACGATGATAGTACAAGAGTATATTATTATTTTGATTCATTACCAGCAGAATTGGCTAATGCACGAATAGCACTTAAATATGGTCCTGGTCCTATTGATAACAGGAGTTGTGGTATTGACAATATTCTTATAGAGGCAATACCAGGATGTGTGGAGCCAGCAAAAGAGATGGAAATTGTGGCTTTGACAGACACGTCGGTTACCATAAAATTTGATGGACGTGGAGCAATTAAGTGGGAATACTCTATCAAGGAACAAGGAACAGAGAATAATGAACAGGGAACAATTCTCAATTCTCAATTCTCAATTCTCAATTTATTACCACGTACAACGTATGATGTATATATCCGCTCTGTATGTAGTGAGAATAAGAAGAGCGATTGGGTTGGACCATTGAGTTTTAGAACCAATTGTAAAGATGGTTTGGAAACTCCATGGATTGAGACATTTGAAGATTATACTGATATCTCTGAAGGTTGTTTTATTACAATAGGAGAAGAGGGTAATACTAATATATCACTCTCAGGAGGAAAGTATGCAAACAAAGGCGATAAAGGAATGTTGATGTCGTTAGGTCAATATAAAGAGTTGTATGTCATATTACCACGATTTGAAGCTCCTATTAGCGACTTGAAGTTGGTGTTTGATTATTATAGTGAAGAGCACGATGGAGTAACAGGAGATTTGATATTAGGTGTGATGAGTGATATTACCGACAGATTGACATTCAAACAAATTATGGCGTATGGTACCACTAATGGTTATGTAACACAATATCATACATTTGGAGACATAGACGAAGAATATGAAAATGGATGGATTGTATTTAAATGGTGCAATTTCCGACAAGAGTGGTCGTATGGACCAACATATTATGCTTATTGTGGGTTAGATAATATCAAAGTAGAGTCAGGGGCATCATGTTTTGAGCCAGAAGGCTTTGATTTAGTAGGAGTTTCGGATAATTCAGCAGAGGTGGTTTGGAGTCATTTAGAAGAGATTGAGAACGCAGAGTATAGATTGACTATTGCTGATGGAGAAGAAGAGGTAGCAACAGGTAGAGTTGATACAATGAGAGTAGAATTGGTTGATTTGCAGGCCGGTACAAATTATGTATTGAGTGTTAGAACTTTGTGTAATGATACCACTTATTCTGATTGGGTTGATTTTGAGTTTAGGACAGTAGCAGCGTCGTCATCATTGCCATACGTAGTAGGGTTTGAAGATGAAGAAGAAAATGCTAATTGGACATTAGTTAATGGGGATCAGATGAACAAATTGATTATAGGTAGTGATGAAGAGGCTGTAAGTAGTGGCGATAAGTCGTTGTATGTTTCGCATGATGGATCAGATTATTTCTATTATTTTAATTATGCTTCAGATGTGCATGCTTATAGACCAATATATTTAGAAGCAGGGGAGTATTTAAGTGAATTCAGTTGGAAATGTGCAGGTGAAGATACTCGTGATTATGGACGTTTGTATTTGGTACCTGTGACACAGAAGATAAATGCAGGCGAATATATCGCAGCGCAAGCATACGTACCAGAAGGATGTATTGCGATAGATGGAGGAATTCACTTGAACGAATCAGAAGAATGGGTGCGAGAATTGGTAGAATTCAGTGTAAAAGAGTCACAATTCTACAATCTTGTAGTGTCTTGGCATAATAATAACACAGGCGGAGCAACACCACCATTTGCAATAGATGATATAGTGATTAGAGAGACAACATGTTTGCCTGTTGATTCGTTGCATATAGTGTCATTAGATGATAGAAGTGCTATAATAGGATTTAAAAATGAGGAGTTAGAAATGATGAATGTTGAATGGGGAATAAAAGAGAAAACTTCACTAGTGTTTAATTCTCAATTCTCAGTTCTTAATTTTATTGATAAAGGCTCAAAAACCTCCGCTTCTCAACTCTTAATTCAAAATTTGGATGCAGAGACAGAGTATGAGTTTAGAGTGCGTGTAATATGTGGAGAGGGTGATACTTCGCAATGGAGAAGTATCGAGTTCAAGACAGAGAAAAAAGCAGTGGATGCACCGTATGCTACAGGATTTGAAGATGGCGAAGATAATGCAAGATGGACGATAGTGAATAAAGGCAATAATGCATTTATTGTTGGCCCTACAGATGAAGCTGTAAATAGTGGAGATTCGGCATTATATGTGCATAGCACACAAGATTCGTATGCTGTAAGTTATAACTATGTGAAAAATGCAGGATATACGTATGACACACAAAATATTTATGCGTATCGATTGATAAGATTTGAGCCAGGTTCATATTATATCGATTATGACTGGAAATGTGAAGGCAAAGAAAATGAAGATTTTGGACGAGTATATTTGCAGATTACAGATGATAGATTACAGATTACAGATGAGTCTGTTTTATTGGATGAAGGTCCATTGTATGGTAGTTTGGAATGGGGTCGTAAGGGAGGTGTGTTGCTTGTGGAAGATACGACAATTTATAAACTTGTGGTGATGTGGCAAAATGAAGTTGATGGAACGTATTATACAGGACCAAAACCTTTGGCTATAGATAATATTAAGGTAGAAAAATTGGATTGTGGAGTTGTGGATAGTATAAAGCTTGTTGTGCTGGGTGATACATACGCTGAAGTAGAGTTTAAGAACAATTCACAAAAGACAAGTTATAGATTAAGAGAGATTGGCCAAGAGGTAGATGTTAGACAAGGAGAAGTGGAAGGAAGTGGATTGATATTTGAGGATTTGAAGAGTAATACGCAATATACTTTGTCATTGAAATCTATTTGTGAAAATGGCACAGAATCGCCAGAGCGAGTATTGACTTTCACAACCACTAAATATCAGCATTCATTGCCATACGAAACAGGATTTGAGGAAGAAGAGAATAATAATCACTGGATGTTTGTGCATGGTGTGGGTTCTAATAAATTTGTTATAAATAACGATAGAAATGCAGTTAATAGAGGAGAACGTGCGTTGTATGTTTCGAGTGGAGATTCGGTATATAAATATGTTGATTATGAGCGAAATGTGGTGGCGTATGTATCGTTATCTTTTGAAGACCCTGGAGAATATGTTGTTAGTTATGATTGGAAAGCGAAGGGAGAAATGGGTAGTGATTATGCTCGAGTTTTCTTGGCTCCTACGACATGTAAATTGGTAGAAGACACGCATTATCCGTATGAAACATTGCGAGATGATTTTATTGCAGTAGATGGAGGCAAGGGTTTGAGCTTTGACACAGCCATTTGGCATAATCAAATAGAGGTGTTTGAGGCAGATAGGGGTAATTATAATTTTGTCGTAGCATGGCATAATGACCAATATATCAATGGCACACCACCTATTGCAATAGATAATATAGTCGTGCGTAGAAATAGTTGTAAGGCTGTAGAGGCAATAGAATTGGTGGAGGTGAAAGATGTAGAGGCAACAGTGAGAATAAAGGCAGAAAATGTGTCGGTAGTAGAGTATAGAGTTAGTTTGACACGAAATCCAGATGATGCATTTATTTCAGATGTTACGTCGGGAGATATGATATATTTAGCTGGATTGAAACCGAATGCAATACAATATTTGTATGTGAGAATTAAGTGTTCGGATGTAGATTACTCGTTATGGCAAATGGCAGAGATAGAGACTTATTGTGATGAAATAATTGAAGTGACAAAAACTAAGCCATACATAGATAACTTTGAATATACAGATTTGGATCCATGTTGGATTGTAACGAAGGGAGGTAGAGCAACGGGAGCGATAAGCATGTTGGCTTCGTTGGAAACTTCTGTGTTGAAAGCGACAAACGATGTAGATGTTAGATTGACCCGCCCATTTAACTTGGTTGCTGGTAAGCGTTATGAATTGAGTATAAAATCGCGTCAACGCGAATTATTGGAAGATGCCCGAATAGGTTTTGTTGCAGGATGTAGAGATGATGAATTTGATACATTGGCGCAATATCAAGTTACGCAAGCATACGAATATTATGATGCAACGTTTATTCCGAGTGAGACAGGTTTGTATGAGCTAGGTGTTTGGGTGTTTACTCCATGGTGGTGTAATAATTCAACAACATATTTGTTGACAGTAGATGAATTTGAGGTAAAAGAGGTGTTGTTGGCAAAACCAGAAGCATTTGCGGTAGATTATTTGTCGTCGGATCAAGTAGATTTGAGTTGGAAGGGAGATGGATTGGCTGATAGTTATGGTGTTCAGTTGTTGATAAACGGAAGTGTTGTTAGAGATACGATTGTGGTAGAAGAGAGTGTGTCGTTTGCTGGATTGAAAAATTCGACATTGTATGATGCACGAGTGCGAGGATTATTGACTCAAGCTGGTGATAGTTCAAGTTGGGCAACATTGTCGTTCCGTACGCATTGTGATGTGGCGGCATTGCCGTTCAGGGAAAATTTCGAAGAATTGAATGGGGATATACCTACATGTTGGACATTGGCGTCTAATCTTACAGAAGAAACTCGTGACTGGGCTGTTAAAGAGGAGATGAATGGCAATAAGGCAATGCAAGTGAGTACATCGTTAGCTAATGGATATGCTGTGTTACATACTCCGCTTTTGTTTGTAGATAGTGATATTTATAGTTTGAAATTCCGCTATGAAACAAATATTAGTGATGATGAATATTTGGTTGTTACAATTAGTGATGACGCAGGATTTACTTTTGCAGATACGGTAATATATGCAATTAAGAATAATGCATGGACAGATGTAGAGTATGATTTGTCGGGGTATGTAGGAAAAACTATTATGGTGGAATTTAAAGTTCGTTCTTTGCGTGATAATAGTTATTCAGAGACAGTGAGCATTGATGATGTAAAAATTGTTTGTCGTAGTGCGAACGAGATAGTATATACCGACCATATTTGTTGGGGTAAGCGTTATAGGGGATATGGATTTGATGTAGATACAGAGCGATTGAAATTTGGGTTGAATAGGATAGAAGAGTTGAAAGAGTCGCAAGTAGAGGGTGAGTGTGATACGATGAAAGTTCTTAATCTTATTGTTGACCCAGCGGGAACATTCTATTTGAATGACACTATTTGTCCAGGAGATGTTTATAATAAGGGAGCATTTGCTGGTTATAATCTTACAGAATCGGGTACATATTTGAGTGAACCTCAAGTATCATCATGTGGATGTGATTCGACTATACGTCTGTATCTTGTAGTTCAAGCTAAGAGAGAAATTATAAATGATACGATATGTGAAGGAGATGTATATGAATTTGCTGGTAGAGAAATAAGTGTTACGGGAATTTATGTAGATACAATTTCATATTGTGAATTTAGAACATTAAATCTTGTTGTGCATCCTAAATATTTTGAACATGGAGATACTATTTGTGAGGGTACGATTTTGGATTGGGAAGGTATGCAGTTGAGCGAAACAGGTAGATATGAAAAGGCGTATCGAAATAAGTATGGTTGTGATTCTATCGAGGTTATGAACTTGTGGGTAATACCAAAACAAGTAGATTTGTCGGCAACTATTTGTCAAGGAACAACCTACTATTTTGGTGGCGTAGAGCGTAGTGAGGCAGGAGTTTATGTGGATTCATTAGTAAATATTTTGGGATGTGATTCTATAATAACATTGCATTTAAGTGTGTCAGAACCATCGCGTAGTAGATTTGAGGATTATGTGTGTGAAGGTTATGAGTATGTTGGTTATGGTTTCAAAGTGTTTGGTATAACTGCTGATACGTTGTTAGAACGAGCAACTTCGACACTTGCAGGATGTGATTCTGTAGTTGAGGTGTTTGTTAAATTTGTGCCGACAGTTGAGGTTGATACGATAGTAACAATTGTAGATGGTGAGTTTTATGAGTTTGGAGAGCGAACACTAACAAAAGCTGGTTTATATACTGAAACATTTATTACTCAGGGCACATCGTGTGATTCGATTGTTAATTTGACGCTTGTTGTGGAGACGGGATTAGAAGGAGTGTATGTGTTGCCGTTGGTAGTTGCACCAAATCCGATTAGAGGAGGAGAAAGTACGTATGTGGATAGGAGTTGGACGCTCGAAGAGCAGAGAGGATTGAGAGTGGAGGTGATTGATGCACGAGGCGAGGTGGTGATGAGTTATATACCAGATAATTATCCGATTGAGATTGTTGGATTAGGCGTTCGAGGAATTTATATGGTTAGAATTGTGAGTGGAACAGGAGATGTTTATGTAGGAAAAATAGTAGTTAATTAAACTTTTGCAAAATCTGCGGGTCAAAGAGACAAGAAGTAGCAAAGAAACCGCGGATTTTGCTATTTTTAAGATTAGAATATTAATTAAATTAAATCAATTATTATGAAAAAGATTTTGGTTGCCTTAATGGCAGTAATGATGACAATGGGTATGATGGCTCAATGTCCACAACAAAAAACAGGTTGTCCTGCAAAAGCAGCAGAAGGTTGTCAAGTGAAAAAAGAGTGTGTGAAACATCAGTGTGTATATTCACCAGAAACTCGTGCTATGATGCAAGTTGATAGATTGTCGCGTGTTATTAAAGATTTGACAGGAAAAGAGAGAGAGCAGTTGTTGTCGTTTTATAAATCACACTATACTAAATGTGATAAGAGAAAAGAGACTGCTAATCCAATGACAAAAGATGAGTGTAAGAAAGAGTGTGATGCTGAGTTGCGCAAGGTATTGGGTGATGATCGTTATATTCAGTATCTTGAAACAATGAGAGAGAAGAGAATGGATTGTGAGATGCGACCTATGCCTCATGGTCCTCGTGGAGAAAAACCATGTGTTAAAGGAGAAAGACCTGCTGGTTGTCAAAAACCATGTTCATCGACTTGTCCTAAAAAATAAGTTTTTACTGAATAAAAAAAATCCTCTGATACTTAAATATCAGAGGATTTTTTTATTGTTTTATTGATTTGGGTTTTATACATTAAAGCGGAAGTGCATGATGTCGCCGTCTTGGACGATGTATTCTTTACCTTCAACGCCCATTTTGCCAGCTTCTTTTACGGCAGCTTCGGAGCCGTAAGAGAGGAAGTCTTCGTATTTTATTACTTCTGCACGGATAAAGCCTTTTTCGAAATCGGTGTGGATTACACCAGCGCATTGTGGAGCTTTCCAACCATCGTGGAATGTCCAAGCACGAACCTCTTGTACGCCTGCAGTGAAGTAGGTTTTGAGGCGGAGAAGTGCGTATGCTGATTTGATAAGACGGGCAACGCCTGACTCTTCGAGACCGATTTCAGAGAGGAACATTTGGCGTTCTTCGTAGGTTTCGAATTCGGCGATTTCGCTTTCGATTTTAGCCGCGATGACGAGCACTTCAGCACCTTCTTGTTTAGCTACTTCGCGTACGCGCTCAACATATTCGTTGCCTGTTGCTGCACTTGATTCATCAACGTTGCAGACGTAAAGTACTGGTTTGGCTGTGAGAAGGAATAGTTCGCGAGCGATTTTTTCATCGTCTTTATTATCGAAAGTCACGGTGCGAGCAGAGAGACCTTGTTCGAGGGCTGCTTTGTATTTTACGAGTACTTCGTAGATTTGTTTAGCTTGTTTGTCGCCACCAGTTTGAGCTTGTTTTTGTACTTTTTGAATACGTGAGTCAACGGTTTCGAGGTCTTTGAGTTGGAGCTCAGCATCGATGATTTCTTTGTTGCGGATAGGATCAACAGAGCCATCGACGTGGACTACGTTAGGGTCGTCGAAACAACGGAGAACGTGGAGGATAGCGTCAGTTTCGCGGATGTTGGCAAGGAATTTGTTGCCAAGACCTTCGCCTTTAGATGCACCTTTTACGAGACCTGCAATGTCAACAATTTCGACAGTAGTTGGTACTATGCGTTGTGGGTTGACGAGTTCGGCGAGTTTATTTAGGCGTTCATCTGGTACAGTGATTACACCTACGTTAGGTTCGATTGTACAGAAAGGGAAGTTAGCCGATTGGGCTTTTGCGTTAGAAAGACAGTTGAAAAGGGTTGATTTACCGATGTTTGGCAACCCTACGATACCACATTGTAATGCCATTTTTTTGATTGTTAGTAGTGAGTAGCGAGTAGCAAGATTTTTTCGCTTCGCGAGTTTTATTTGTTTTATTTTTAAAATGCAAAGTTACGAAAAAATTTCAATTTACAAAAATTGTGAATTGTGCATTGTGAATTGTGCATTTTTTAGTAACTTTGCAGATTAAATAATCTAAACGCTGAATAGCAGTCTTGTTACTAGCTACTCGCTACTAAATATCTAATGTTATGGAAAAAGAACAACTAATTGCGGAAATTAATCGTTTGCGTAAAGAGAAAAATGCTGTGATTCTTGCGCATTATTATCAAGTTGGTGAAATACAAGATGTGGCTGATGTTGTGGGTGATAGTCTTGCTTTGGCTCAATGGGCTGAGAAGTCGGATGCAGATATTTTGGTTGTGTGTGGTGTTCACTTTATGGGTGAAACAGCTAAGATTCTTTCGCCACAAAAGAAAGTTTTGGTGCCAGATTTGGCAGCAGGTTGTTCGTTGGCTGATAGTTGTAATGCCGATGAGTTTGGTAAATTTGTAGCAGAACATCCTGATTATACGGTGATTTCGTACGTGAACACTACGGCTGCGGTGAAGGCTCATACTGATGTGGTGGTTACTTCGACTAATGCACGTAAGATTGTTGACCAATTCCCTAAAGATGCGAAGTTGATTTTTGGCCCTGATAGAAATTTGGGTGGTTATATCAATGCTGTTACAGGTAGAAATATGTTGTTGTGGAATGGTGCTTGCCATGTGCATGAGCAATTCTCGCTTGAAAAATTGATTGAACTTAAAGCACAATATCCAGAGGCAAAGGTTTTGGTTCACCCAGAATGTAAAAAAGAGATTGCGGATTTGGCAGACGTAGTGGGTTCGACACAGGCGTTGTTGAATTATGCAGTGGATGGTGAATATACTCAGTTTCTTGTGTGCACAGAATCAGGTATTTTGCACGAAATGCAAAAACGTTGTCCTCAAAAAGAGTTTATTCCTGTGCCTCCTGCTGGTCGTGCTTGTTCGAAGAATGAGTGTGACTATATGCGTATGAATACACTTGAAAAATTGTATCTTTGCTTACGCGATGAGCAACCAGCAATTGAAGTGGATGAAGAAATTCGTGAACGTGCTGTGCGTCCAATACATAAAATGTTGGAGATGAGCAAATGACAATAAGGAATAGGAAATAAGGAGCAGGGAGTAGGGTTTTGTCTTATCGATATTGAATTAATGAGGAATTTTGTGATAACGGATGATGTGGTGGGGCAATTGGCGGCCGTAGTGAAATCTTTGGCTGTCGATAGGGTTTTTGTGTTGGTTGATGAGAATACGGCAGAATGTTGTTTGCCAATCTTAAGACATGAGACACGAGATACGAGACACGAGACAGGAGATGTGGATGTATTTGATAAAGTTAAGGTGATAAAAATAAAGGCGGGAGATGAGATTAAAACGATAGAAACGGCTGTTGAGGTTTGGAATGAATTGGTTGATAATGGAGCTACTCGGTCGTCGTTATTGGTGAATGTGGGAGGTGGTGTTGTAACCGATTTGGGTGGATTTGTGGCGGCAACATTTAAGCGTGGAATGCGATTTGTGAATGTGCCAACTACGCTGCTTGGTGTTGTTGATGCTGCGACTGGAGGTAAGACAGGTGTGAATTTCAGAGGGTTGAAAAATGAGATAGGAGCATTTGCTTCGCCAGAGAAGGTGTTGATAAATCCGCAGTTTTTTGAAACTCTTGATTTTAAGAATAAGCTGTCGGGTTACGCCGAGATGGTGAAACATGCGTTGATTGCGGATTCGATATTGTTGGAGCAGACGTTGGCGTATGATTTAGACGAGTTTGATGGCAGTCGATTGTCTTTGTTGTTGAAACAAAATTTAGATATTAAAGAGACGATTGTAGAATTTGACCCACAAGAGAAAGGGCAACGTAAGGCATTGAATTTTGGACATACAGTGGGGCATGCGTTCGAGTCGTTGTCGTATGAGTTAGGCAAGCCTATGTTGCATGGTTTTGCAGTGATGTGGGGTATGGTGGCGGAGTTGTATTTGTCGTTTATTAAATTGCGTTTTGATAAAGATGTATTGATGAGGATAGTAGCCTTTGCAAAAGAGTATTATGGGGCGTTTCCATATTCATGTAAAGAGTATGAACAGTTATATGATTTAATGAAACATGATAAAAAGAATAGTGGCGATGAGATAAATTTCACTTTGCTTGCAGGTGTAGGTGATGTGCGTATCAATCAGATAGTTATAAAAGAAGAGGTGTTTGAAGCATTGGATTTTATACGTGAAAATTGAGTTTTTAAGACAAAAGGACATAATATGAAGATAGCATTAATAGGATATGGAAAAATGGGGCATATCATTGAACGTATTGCCCTTGAACGAGGACATGAGATTGTGTCGAAGGTTGATGTTGACAATCAGGATGAGTTTGAGTCGGCGGCATTTGCGTCGGCAGATGTGGCGATAGAGTTTACTATTCCAGCAAAAGCTGTAGAGAATTATCGTAGGGCATGGGCTGCAGGAGTGCCTGTGGTGTCGGGAACTACGGGATGGAACGTAGTGTTGCCAGAGTTAAAAAAGGAGATTGCTGAAAAGGGCTATACTTTGTTTTGGGCATCGAATTTTTCGTTAGGAGTTAATTTGTTTTTTGAATTGAATAAACGTTTGGCTGCAATGATGAATCGTTATGCCAATTATGATGTGGCGATGACAGAGATACATCATACAGAGAAAAAAGATGCTCCAAGTGGAACAGCTATTACGTTGGCAGAAGGTATTTTGGAAAATCTTAATAGAAAGACGGAGTGGGTTTTGAATGAGGTACGGGAAGGGGAAAATTTTCAACTTTTTATCGCCAAAGGCTCAAAGACCTTCGGTTCAACTCTCAACTACCAACTTCCAATAGAGGCTATGCGTGAAGGTAAAGTGCCTGGTACTCATATTGTAAAATATGACTCGGCGGTGGATACTATAACTATCATGCATGAGGCAAAATCGCGTGAAGGATTTGCTTTAGGAGCAGTGGTGGCAGCCGAATTTTTGGTGGGTAAACCTGCTGGATTTTATTCGATGTCGGATTTAATGAAGGAATAAAAATAAAACGAGCGAATCGAGAAAGTCTTGTTACTCGCTACTCGTTACTTAATATCTAAAATATGAATAATTCTCGTTTAAAAAGACCGATTTCATCGTGGATTAAGTTGGCTATTTGGTCGCTTATCTATGTGTTGTTTATTGTGTGGGTTGGCAACTATTGGTGGATGTTGTTGTATCCATTTATTTTTGATATATTTATCACTAAATTTATTCCTTGGACTTGGTGGAAAAAGTATGAACCAGTGTCGGATGAAGATAGAAAAAAAGGTAAGACCAATCCGCATGAAAATAGTGTGATTTATACTATTTGTTCATGGATTGATGCGATAGTTTTTGCGTTGGTAGCAGTTTATTTTATCAATCTTTATTTGTTTCAAAACTATCAAATTCCATCGTCGTCGTTGGAACAAACATTGAAGGTTGGTGATTTTTTGGCTGTAAGTAAAGCCAGCTATGGTCCTCGTATTCCTAATACTCCGTTGTCGTTTCCACTCGTACAACATACTTTTCCTTGGGGTAGTAAATCGTATATCGAAAAACCACAATGGGAATATCGACGCTTGAAAGGTTGGGATAAGGTGGAATTAGGTGATATTGTGGTATTTAACTTCCCTGCTGGAGATACAGTACCTCAATTGTGTGCAAATCCCGATTACTATTCATTGTGTTTCCAAGCTGCACAAAATACTATTGCTTTCCGCACATTCAAGCATGATAGCGTGATACCGTACGACAATTTCGTAGAGCGTATGACTACAGGAGCGAAAAAAGTGCGTCAACAAGAGGCACAATTGGGTGAGTTGGTAGTGCGACCTGTTGACCGTCGTGAGAATTACGTTAAACGCTGTGTAGGCTTGCCGGGTCAGACTATTGAGTTGCGCGACAATGTGTTATATGTTGATGGAGAGGTGTTCGAAAATCCTAAAGGAGTGCAACATAACTATTTTGTGCAAACAAATGGCGCAACATTTACTGCCGATGCATTACATAAATTGGGAGTTAGTGTTACCGAAACATCTACGCTTAATGGTAACGATTATGCTCCATATTTGACACGCATAGGCATGGAGCCTAAAAACAACGGCTCTTGGGGTCCAATTTATGTAATGGCAATGACCGAAGAGGTGTTGAATAAAGTAAAAGCAATGCCTATGGTTACGCAAGTGGCAGTAGAAAAGATTTTGCCTGAAATGCATACAGCTATTTATCCTTTGCCATATACATATAAATGGAATAGAGACAATTATGGTCCACTTTGGATTCCTGCAAAAGGTGATACAATCCAACTTACCGAAGATAATATTTTGCGTTATCGCCCATGTATTGTGAATTATGAACGTAATACGCTTGACTATCGCAATGGGGTGGCATATCTCAATGGTGAACCAGCAACAGAGTATGTCTTCAAAATGGATTATTATTGGATGATGGGTGATAATCGACATAATTCAGCAGATTCACGTATGTGGGGATTTGTACCAGAAGACCATATCGTAGGGCGTCCAGTGTTTGTGTGGTTGTCGTTAGATAGAGATGTGAAATGGTTCGAGGGTAAAATCCGTTGGAGTCGTTTTGGACTTGATGCTTCAAAATAATTTTATAGACACGAGCAACAAGATACGAGACACGAGATATAAGACGCGATTAGTTTTGTATCTCGTGTCTTGCATCTCGTGTCTCGTGTCTCGTGTCTAATATCTATTTATTATGCAAGAAGAAATATTTCCAATAGTAAATTCTCAAGGTGAAGTTATTGGTTCGGCAACTCGTACAGAATGCCATGCAGGAACGTTTATTTTACACCCCGTTGTGCATCTGCACATCTTTAATTCTCAAGGTGATTTGTATTTGCAGAAGCGCGTGATGACTAAGAAGATACAACCTGGCAAATGGGATACTGCAGTGGGTGGACATATTGATTATGGTGAGGTTGTCGAAGATGCTTTATTGCGAGAAACGAGGGAAGAGTTGGGGGTAAGGGATTTTGTACCTCAGTTTTTGATGCGTTATGAATTTTGTTCGGCAGTAGAAGCCGAGTTGGTATATGTTTATAAATGTGTTTATGATGGGAAATTCAATCCAGATCCAACAGAGGTATCAGAAGGACGATTTTGGTCGTGGAATGAAATTAAAGAAAATATAGGTAAAGGCATTTTTACACCAAATTTTGAATCAGAAATAGCTAAATTGGGGTGGATATAAAAAAAAGATATGGATTTTTGGTCAGCGCTTCACAGCGACTTGCAAAAATCCATAACTACAAACAAAATCTATTATCTAAAATCAATCTCTTATTATGAAAACTCAAAAACTATTGTTTAATAAAAGTGTTTTTTATTTCCGAAACAAAGGTAAATAAAATAATTTATAAACCAAATAAAAATGCGAAAAAACCACGTATAAATAGACGAAATCATCGGATTATACATTGTGAATAAGCGTAATATCAATTGTAGATGTGTATATAAATATCAAAAGTCGCAATTTTAGTGATAAAATTGCGACTTTTTTATTTGTGTGCTATTGAAAAATGTAATTTTTTGTTTTGATATTTCTATAATTTAACAAAAAAGTATTATTTAAATTATGAATTAATTAAACATATTCTATATCATCTACCATATATCCACCTGCATTATCGTCATCATCATTCCAATCTTCATCCCACTCAATATCCTCATCATCAAAGTTTTCCAATTCTTCATCCCAATCACTTTCTTCGCCATCGGTAGTTGGACGTTGAATGTCGAGATTGCGGTGAGTGAATGTATTAACTCGGTTTTCCTCTTTATTGATTTCCGTCCAAAGTAAGTCTTTCAATTCTGTAATATTGTAGCCAGACACAGCAGAAATGAAAATGTGAGGTATATCTTGTGGTAATTCAGCTTCTAAAGCTTGCATCAATTCTTCGTCAAGCATATCACTTTTAGTGATAGCAAGAATACGTTGTTTATCAATAAGTTCAGGGTTGTATTCCTTCAATTCATTGAGTAAAATATTGTATTCTTTATTGATGTCATCGCTATCGGCAGGAATCATGAAAAGTAAAATAGCATTGCGTTCGATATGGCGAAGGAAACGTAATCCAAGACCTTTTCCTTGACTTGCTCCTTCGATAATACCTGGGATATCTGCCATACAGAATGACTTACCTCCGCGGTATGATACGATACCAAGGTTAGGTACAAGGGTTGTAAACGGATAGTTTGCAATTTCTGGTTTAGCTGCTGATACGACACTCAATAGAGTTGATTTACCTGCATTAGGGAAACCAACAAGACCAACATCACCCAACACCTTAAGTTCGAGAATCACACTACGTTCCACTCTTGGTTCACCTGGTTGGGCATATCGAGGTGTTTGGTTTGTAGCTGTGCGAAAATGCCAATTGCCAAGACCGCCACGACCACCTTTTAAAAGAATGACTTCTTGTTTGTCTTCAGTGATATCGCATAGATATTCACCAGTATCAGCATCATAAGCTACTGTACCACAAGGTACATCAATATATTTATCTTCGCCGTCGGCTCCAAAACTGCGACTACCACTACCATGTCCGCCATCGCCTGCAAAGATATGGCGTGCGAATTTCAGGTGGAGCAAAGTCCAATAGTCTTTGTTTCCGCGAAGAATGATGTGGCCACCACGACCGCCATCACCCCCATCAGGACCGCCTTTGGGGATATACTTCTCGCGGTGGAAGTGGGTCGAACCGCCTCCACCTTTGCCCGAACGGCAGAAGATTTTTACGTAGTCAACAAAATTGGAATTTGACATATATGTAGATTTTTAGTACAAAGTAGTAAGTCGTAAGAAATAAGATAAATCCCATAGTTAAATTAATGTCAGAGGGTTCTTACTACTTTCGACTTATTACTTACTACTTTTTATAAATTATCAATAATTTCTTTCACTTGTGCAAAGCAAGCTTCAACGGAAGAGTTGTTGCAAGCAGCTTTGTAGCGACCTGAATTTTTATAGTGTTCAATCACAGGCAAAGTTTGAGAATTGTACACATCAAGACGTTTTTGAATAGTTTCAAGGTTATCATCTGCACGACCTGAAGTTTTACCACGATTGAGCAAACGTTCGATAAGCAAATCGTGTTCCACTTGCATGTGGAGCATGCAACTAACTTCTGTTTCAAGTTCGTGAAGCATTTTGTCAAGTGCAACAGCTTGGGCAGCAGTACGAGGGAATCCATCGAATATAAAGCCTTTATTATCACCATCTTTAAGGTGTTTTTGCACTTGGTCATGAAGCATAGCAATAATCATTTCGTCTGGTACAAGTTTACCATCATTGATAAGGACTTCTGCCTTTTTACCATTTTCAGTACCAGCCTTAATTTCTTCACGCAACATATCTCCTGTTGAGATATGTGTGAGCCCATAATTTTCAACTATAATAGCACTTTGAGTGCCCTTACCCGAACCAGGAGCACCTGATATTACAATATTAAGCATTTTTATTTAGTGTTTAATTATTATTTCATTAATTCCTCATTTCTCATTAATTCCTCACTCCTCATTAATTAAGGTATAAATATCCCTTAAGTTTCTTCCATACCCGTCATAATCAAGTCCATATCCTACAATGAAGTCGTTAGGGATATTCATTGCAACATAATCAATCGTAAGGTCATATTTCAATGCCTCAGGCTTAAAAAATAATGTTGCGATACGCAAATCTTCAGCCCCTAATGTTTTTAATTTTTCAACCATTCCATACATTGTGCGGCCAGAGTCAACTATATCTTCAATTATTACAACTGTTCGACCCTTAACATCTTCATTCAGACCAATTAATTCAGTAACATTTCCTGTACTACAAGTTCCGCAATATGATGCTACTTTCACAAACGACAATTGAGCAGGAATTTCTACGCGTTTCAACAAATCCGAAGCAAACATAAAAGCACCATTAAGTACAATTAAGAACAACGGATTCTTTCCTTCTAAGTCAGTATTCATTTTTTCTGCTATTCGGTCAATAGCTTCAAATAATTTAGCTTCAGGTATCGAAATTCCAAAAGTTTTATCTTTTAATGTTACTGTTTTCATATTATTTCCGAATAAACAATATTTCGTGCAAAGATACTACTTTTTTTTGAGATGTAAGGTATCTTTTTGGTAAATCTTTCGAAAACCATTGTTTATAATTAAAAAAAAGCCTATTTATTAAAAAAATAAAATAATTTATTGAAAATTTTGTCAGTATGCAATACTTTTTGTTACTTTGCAAAAATTTTTAGATTCCATATATATAAGGTGTAAAATGCGTATGAGTGTTAAATATTTTTAACCTCTAACCTTTAACCTTTAATCACTTACATACTTTTATGCAAAAGAATTTGGTAATTGTTGAGTCTCCTGCAAAAGCAAAGACTATTGAGAAATTTTTAGGAAAAGACTATCGTGTTATGTCAAGTTTCGGACATATTCGCGATTTGAAGGAGAAAGATTTCGGTATTGATGTAACAAAAAACTACAAACCAGATTACGTAATCCCATCTGATAAGAAAAAACTTGTTGCCGACCTACGCAAATCGGCAGAAGAATCTGATGTCGTATGGTTAGCATCCGATGAAGACCGCGAGGGAGAAGCTATCGCATGGCACTTATACGAAGTATTAGGTTTGAAAGATAAAGAGACTCATCGTATTGTTTTTCATGAAATTACCAAAACTGCAATTCTTAATGCAATCGAAAATCCGCGCGATATCAATCTTGATGTCGTAGATGCCCAACAAGCTCGTCGTGTTCTCGACCGTATCGTAGGTTTCGAACTTTCACCTGTCCTTTGGCGCAAAATCAAACCATCGCTCTCTGCTGGTCGCGTACAGTCTGTCACAGTCCGTCTTGTTGTTGAGCGTGAGCGCGAAATCCAACAATTCCAAGCCGAAGCATCTTTCCGTGTAGTAGCCACTTTCAAAGTGAAAAACGAAGCAGGTCAAGATGTAGAATTCAAAGCCGAGTTGCGCAATCGTTTTGCTACTGAGGCAGAAGCAAAATCATTCTTAGAGTCTGCAATATCAGCCAATTATAATGTCGAAAGTATCGAGACTCGTCCTACTCGTCGTACACCTGCTGCTCCTTTCACAACATCAACTCTTCAACAAGAAGCATCTCGCAAGTATGGTTTCCCTGTGGCTACCACTATGCGCGTGGCTCAATCGTTGTACGAGAGCGGAAAAATCACCTACATGCGTACCGACTCTGTCAATCTCTCTGATTTGGCATTGAATACAGCGAAAGCCGAAATTCTCGAAATGGCAGGCGAAAAATATTACAAACGCCGTCAATATAGCACTAAATCTAAAGGAGCGCAAGAAGCCCACGAAGCTATTCGTCCGACATATATCAATGTTCACGAAATCGAAGGCACAGCCCAAGAGCGCAAACTTTACGACCTCATCTGGAAACGTACTATAGCAAGTCAAATGGCTGATGCTGAGTTCGAAAAAACTACTGCTGTTATTAATATCGACAATTCCGATGAGAAATTCGTGGCTACAGGCGAGGTATTGAAATTCGATGGTTTCTTGAATGTATATATGGAATCAACCGACGACGATTCAATGGTAGAGACGCAATATATTGCGTCTCAAAGCGCTGAAGGTATGCTCCCAAAACTTGCCGAAGGCGAAATCCTCTCTATGTCTCAAATGCAAGCCCAAGAGCGTTTTACTCAACGTCCTGCTCGCTACACTGAGGCATCTCTCGTTCGCAGATTAGAGGAATTAGGCATTGGTCGTCCATCTACCTATGCGCCAACTATTTCAACTATTTTAGCGCGTGACTATGTAGAGAAAAAAGAAATTCAAAACGAGGCTCGTCCTTATCGTATACTTACTCTCAAAAACGGAAAAATCAAGGAGGAAGATAAGGTCGAAAAAGCTTCTATCGAAAAAGGCAAACTCTCTCCAACCGATATAGGTATTGTGGTAAATGACTATCTATTAGCCAATTTCCCAAATATCATGGACTACAACTTCACAGCTCGCGTCGAGCTCGATTTTGATAAAATTGCTGAAGGCAAACTCGAATGGACTAAAAACATTGATGGTTTCTATACTCAATTCCACCCGAATGTAGAAGAGGCAATGCACTCTACAGGCAAGAAAGCAGGTGAGCGTGAGTTAGGTATTGACCCTGTATCAGGTCGTCTTGTATTTGTCAAGATTGGTCGTTTTGGCCCTGTTGCACAAATTGGTTTGGCGTCTGATGAAGAAAAACCAAAATTCGCATCTCTCCGCGCAGGTCAATCTATGGAAGCTCTTACTTTGGAAGAAGCCCTCGAACTCTTCAAACTTCCAGTTGATTTAGGTGAATATGAAGGCGAATCATTGAGTGTAGGTGTAGGCAAATTCGGACCTTATGTACGTCACGGAAAGAGCTATGTATCAATCCCTAAAGATGAAGATCCATTGACCGTTACTCGCGAACGTGCTGTTGAGCTTATAGCTGAAAAACGTCAAGCCGACAAGAACCGTGAAATCAAGAAATTCGAAGCGGAAGACATTCTTGTATTGAATGGTCGTTTTGGTGCCTATATCACCCACGCTGGCGAAAACTATAAGCTTCCAAAAGGCACAGTAGCAGCCGACCTTACTCTTGAGCAATGCCAAGAAATCATTGCCAATGAGGATAATAAATCTAAAGGCGCAACCAAAAAGAAAACCACCCGCACTAAGAAAAAATAATAATGAATTAGTGCCGAATGGTCTGTCTTTGGAGTCGAGATTTTGCGGAGCAAAAGCAAGGCCATTATGTAATGGCAGAATATGCTCTTCTGTCTTTCTGTCTGAAAATAAACAAAAAAAATAAGGTTATAGACTATCTATAACCTTCGAAATAGCGGAACTCTCAAATCCGCGCGATTGGGCAAACTTAAACAGTTTGCCCTTTTTTTCATATCCCGACGAATATTTCAGTGAGCGAAGTTTGTCTTTCAGTATCTGCTCTAATTTCTCTAAATATTCCTCTTCATCAATCTGATTTAGTGCCTCTTCTATGATATCGCTATCTATATCTTTACTCTTAAGCATCATTCCGATTTTATATTTCCCCCAATGGTTAAAACGAAACTTATCGCGAGTATAACTATTTGCATATCGCTGATTATCAATATAACGCTCTTCTGTGAGATATGCAATTATCTTATCTATCTCCTCATTTGAGCCACCCCAAGCCAGTAGTTTTTCCCTCACTTCGCTCTCGCAATGCTCACACTTCGAAGCATATATCGCCGCCTTTGATAACAATGCACAATGCACAATGCACAATGCACAATTCTCTTTTTGACAAAATTCTCGTGTCTCGTGTCTCATATCTCGTGTCTCGTGTCTCATATCTCGTGTCTATAATATTGCTTTTACCATTCGTGGATTATCGTTAATATCTTTTCTAAGCTCCACATTTTTATATCCCAATGCAACCAACAAATCGCAAGTTTCCTGACCTAAATATTGATTTATCTCAAAATAGAGTGCCCCATTAGGTGCAAGATGTTCTAATCCAAATTCAGCAATAGCTCTATAGAACACCAAAGGGTCTTCATCCGACACAAATAGTGCAGTATGTGGGTCATAATCAAGTACATTAGCCTCCATATCAACTTTTTCACATTCACGAACATATGGTGGATTACTTACGATAATCTGATATTGTCCATCTGTAGGGATGCAGTGTGCTGCGTCCATTTTTTTTAATATATCTCCTTGTACAAATTTCACATTTTCAACACTTAACAATTCAGCATTTTCTTTTGCAAGCGACAAAGCCTCCTCCGAAATATCAAGCGCAGTCACCTCGGCATCAGCCAATTCTTTCGCCAACGACAGGGCAATACACCCCGTCCCCGTCCCAATATCAAGTAAGTTGAGAGTTAAGAGTTGAGAGTTGAGAGTTGCCCAATCATTTATAATCCAATCAACTAATTCCTCAGTCTCAGGACGAGGTACAAGAGCTCTACCATCGCATTTAAACCTACGCCCATAAAACTCACTATACCCTAACACATGTTGTATTGGCTCATTGTTTTGCAATCTTACTACCGCCTCATTCATCCATTCTTGCTGTTCTTCCGTAAGTTGCAAATTAGGTTCCGCCAACAACTGAGCCGTTGACAAACCAGTAATGTGGCTCATCAACATACGTTTGACATATGGCGTAAGTAGAGACGCAATATTTTGCGTCTCATATCTTGTATCTCGAGTCTCGTGTCTCATATCTCGTATCTAAAAAACAAATGCATAACCCATAATAAAATTATGAATTATGCATTATGCATTATGCATTAAATTAATTATTCGTTAATAAGCATAGGCATCAACAATGTGAGCATATCTTCATTTTCTTCATTTTCAAGAGGAAGAATGATACCTGCGCGTGATGGGTCAGCCAATTGCAAACGAACTTCATTGCTTGAGATACCATTGAGGATATCAACCAAAAGTGGAGCTTTGAAACCGATGTTGATTGATTCGCCTTCGAATTGGCAAGGGATAGTCTCTTGAGCTGAGATGCTGAAATCGATATCTTGAGCCGAGAGAGTCATTTTGCCTGTCGAAATGCTCAATTTCACGAGGTAAGTACCTTGGTTAGCGAACGCAATGATACGTTTGATTGAGCTGATAAATTGGTGACGATCAAGGATGATTTCGTATGGGTTATTTTGTGGAATAACGCCGTTATAGTTAGGGAAGCGACCTTCGATTTGACGGCAAATCATCACGTATGAAGGCATTTCGAAAACAATGTTTTTGTCATCGAAGCTGATACGAACTTCGCCTTTTTCGCTTGCAACAAGGTTTTTAACCATATTTGCAGCTTTACGAGGAAGGATGAAAGATGCTTCGTTTTCAGTTTGAACTGTTTTGTTGATAAGGCGTACAAGTTTGTGAGCGTCAGTAGCCACGAAAGTAACACCTGTATTGTCGAAACGGAAGAAGATACCTGTCATTGTAGGACGAAGGTCTTCTGTTGCAGCCGCAAAAGCAGTTTTGCCAACACCAGCACCAAGCACCGCAGCATCCATTGTGCATTTGAAGTTTTCTTCTTTCAATGCAGGAGCTTTTGGATATTCATTTCCGTTTTGACCAATAAAGTTATAATTACCTGTTTCTGTGCGAAATACAACAGCCAAGTTTTCAGGGTTGATGTCAAAGCAAAGTGGTTGTTCTGGGAATTCTTTGAGCGAATCCATCAACAATTTTGCTGGCAATGCAATAGTTATATCTCCCTCTTGATTGTCGATTTCAAGAGTTGTTGTGAGTGTAGTTTCGAGGTCAGTAGCAGTGATTGTAAGCGTGTTACCATTTACTTGGAGCAAGAAATTGTCCAAAATAGCCATAGTGTTCTTTGAGCTAATCACTTTGCCCACCATTTGTAGGCGACTAAGAAGCAATGAACTTGATACCGTAAATTTCATATATTCTATAGTTTAAAAATTAATAATCTTATAATTTGAAATGTGAAAGTTAATACAACAAGTAATTTTCAACTCTCAACTTTCAATTCTCAACTTTATTATGCGTCAATATTAGCATAAACTGCATTTTGTTCGATAAATTCGCGACGAGGACCAACTTCATCACCCATCAACATCGAGAAGATTTGGTCTGCCTCAGCTGCATTTTCGATAGTGATTTGGCGAAGAGTACGATTTTCTGGGTTCATTGTAGTTTCCCACAATTGTTCTGCGTTCATCTCACCAAGACCTTTGTAGCGTTGTTGAGTGATAGCTCCCTCATTTCCACCGCCATACTCTTCGATGAAGCGTAAGCGTTGGTCTTCAGTCCAGCAGTATTGTTGCACTTTACCTTTTTTGCAGAGGTAGAGTGGTGGAGTTGCAATATAGATATATCCGTTTTCAATCATCTCTTTCATGTAACGGAAGAAGAATGTAAGAATCAATGTAGCAATGTGGGCACCATCCACGTCGGCATCGGTCATGATGATTACTTTGTGGTAGCGAAGTTTGCTCATATTCAACGCTTTTGAATCATCTTCTGTACCGATTGTTACACCAAGTGCAGTATAGATATTTCTGATTTCTTCGCTCTCAAAAGCACGATGTTGCATTGCTTTTTCTACGTTCAAAATCTTACCACGCAAAGGCAAAATAGCTTGATAGTGGCGGTCGCGACCTGATTTAGCCGAACCACCAGCCGAATCTCCCTCGACGAGGAACAATTCGCATTGCGAAGCATCACGACTTGAGCAGTCAGCCAATTTACCTGGCAATCCACCTCCCGAAAGTGGTGATTTGCGTTGTACCATTTCGCGCGCTTTACGAGCTGCATTACGTGCAGTTGCAGCAAGTATCACTTTCTGAACGATAGTTTTCGCTTCTGTTGGGTGCTCTTCAAGGTAGTTGCTAAGTGCTTCACCTACAGCTTGGTCAACCATACCCATCACTTCGCTATTACCAAGTTTTGTTTTAGTTTGACCCTCAAATTGTGGCTCAGCTACTTTTACTGAAATTACAGCAGTAAGACCTTCACGGAAGTCATCGCCCGAAATCTCAACTTTCACTTTATCAAGCAATTTGCTATCTTCTGCATATTTTTTAAGCGTACGAGTCAACGCACGGCGGAAACCTGATACGTGAGTACCGCCCTCAATTGTGTTGATATTATTTACGTACGAGTGAAGATTTTCCGAGTATGAAGTGTTATACACCATTGCAATTTCTACAGGTGTACCGTATTTCTCTGTGTTAATGTGAATTACGTGAGGAATCAATGCTTCGCGACTTGAGTCGATATATTGAACAAACTCACGAAGACCCTCTTCCGAGTGGAAGTGTTCTGATTTAGGCTCATCACCCTCATTCTCTACACGATAGTCTGTGATAGTCAAGTGAATACCTGCATTCAAGAATGCCAATTCACGAAGGCGGGCAGCCAAAATATGATATTGATATACGGTTTCCGAGAATATTTCAGGGTCTGGATGGAATGTAACAGTCGTACCCGTAGTAGTAGCCTCACCTGCCTCTTTTACGCTATATTGAGGCACTCCACGTTTATAATCTTGTACATACAATTTGCCACCACGACGCACCTCAACGTGAAGGTCTGTCGAAAGTGCATTCACACAACTTACACCTACACCATGAAGACCACCAGATACTTTATATGAACCTTTATCGAACTTACCACCAGCGTGCAATACGGTCATAACTACTTCGAGAGCCGAGCGACCCTCTTTTTCGTGCATATCAACTGGAATACCACGACCATTATCAGCTACAGTTATCGAATTATCTTTATTTATACTAACTTGTATATCAGTACAATATCCCGCAAGGGCTTCGTCAATAGAGTTATCAACTACCTCATAAACCAAATGGTGCAAACCTTTGGAACTAGTGTCGCCAATATACATTGATGGACGTTTACGTACGGCTTCAAGACCCTCAAGCACTTGAATACTACTTGCGCCGTACTCTTTTGCGGCACTATTTTTAGCTTCTTCTGTCATATAATTTATTGAATTTTAATATTTTATTTG
>JAEIGA010000605.1_pt1 | contig 53265 bp, 95 predicted proteins | sample 9270691 | NCBI WGS metagenome assembly JAEIGA01 (sample SAMN17057246, study PRJNA624740) | gut metagenome | biome: biome; isolation source: fecal sample | host: Bos grunniens | place: China: Xizang | collected 2019 | reverse complement strand
CTTTCAAGAGACGGAGTTCTTCCATGGTAATCACGCATAGCCGTTAACACACTCCATGCACAGTTACCAGATACTTGTGCCGAAATAAATTCATCCGTTAATTCTTCAACATCATCCTCCCAACAATCATAAATTCTACCAAGACCTTGACCTTCATATTTGCCTTGCCATTTCATCATTTCGATGAGTTCCTCCACATTCTCCTTTCTTCCAGTAATTTTCATCACATATGAACAATAGTTTGCCATAATTACATACCTCCCTTTATTTCTTCAAGTTTAATTTTTGTGCCGACATTGAAGTCGTCAAGACTACGATAGATTTTGATTTTGTGCTTGTAGAACTTATCCTCTTTGAAGAAACCGTGTTTCTTTTTGCCATCATCGATGGCTTTTGCAAATCTCTTTAAGATGACATCATCGGAATGTGCTGTGGTTTCTTTACTCAAATTCCAACCAAACACATGATATCCATCTGTTACGAGCAACAGACCGGCAAATCCGTGCTTGACGGCGTCTTTAAATTCTTTTTCATCCTCATGTAACACCATCAAGTCTCCAAACATGATGTCGAGAGAGTAGTCTAAAACATATTTGCTTCCGTCTGCTCTTTCGTGTGTTTCTTCCTTATCACGATTGAGTTCTTTTACTTTGTTTTCGAGTTTCATAACTCTGTAAGGCTCGTCCAGATAGATATTGTCACAACCACCGTGCGAGTCTTGAGACCACCAACCGATTTTCTTGTTGCCAAGATATAGATTACCTTGGTACAAAGGCTCACCCTCGTGACCCCTAAATTCCTTGATTGCCTTTACTGTGATTCCGTTAATACTTGCCATAATTTTACCTCCTTGTATTAAAGTCTGAAGCTGTTGAGAACTTCGGACATTTCTTGCTTCCTCTCAATTTTCTTTTGGTTTTCCTCATTGCATCTTTCGATTGCATAAGGGATCATTCTGTTCATAGTGTCTTTAAACCCGTGCCATTTTTCAACAATTTCACGCAAATTAATTTCACCAACATGATTGAATTTACATTCGTGATTTGCGTAAAAATATACACAATCACATTCACTTTGATAACTAGTACTTGTCAGCCTAAACACGGCAACATATTCGTTGCCTGTTCCATAAGGAAATTCCAATCTTAATCTTCCGTTGTATATTGCCAAATGGGTTTTAAATCCATTCTCATTGTGAAGACCACTATCAATGATAGGTCTAAGTGTTTCGTTGATATATTCGGCAATTTGTTCGATAATACTTTCGCCCCTGATTTGAATTAACTTATCGTTTGCCTTGAGAGTAGAATTTGTAATTTCCATAACTTTCATAGCCGCTTCTGCAAGCTCTGTATAGTCTTTAATGCCCTCCACCTTAGACTGTTCTACGACATCCACTTCGAAGTCATGAAAATCTTCTTCACAATCAAGACATTGGAATGTGTATTCTGGATTATTGGAGAATGTTAAACCCCTTCTACAGTTTGGGCATAAATAAATTTTCTTTTTCATAGCATATACCTCCTTATTATCTTTCGATGTAATAATATTTAACCGTACAACCAGTTACGGCTGTTTCTTCTTTGACATAGTACACAACATATCCCTTGTTTTGGAAATGTCTAATACCATCTTCCACACTCTTGAAGTGCTTGAAATATTCTCCGTCAATGTGACAGCACACATCATTTGTGTGGAAATACATTAATTTGATGTGATGACTTGTATGTTCAACATCAGCTAAGGATCGAATATGTAATGTGTTTAGAATATTTCTCTTGTCACTACCGATGTAAATTTCAAAGTCTTGCTCTATGCACTCCTGGATTAGTTTGCCTTGCTTACTAAGCTGGTCACTCACCAATGTGTGTCCACCCTCACCCCAATACCAAGAGTAATTTTTACCATCATTTTTCCATACTGTACATGTATGTTTCTTTCCCTTTGTGAGTCTAAACATCTTTTCGTCTCCGTTGAAACACCCAAGTCGGATTAAATCCAACGGAGTTCCAACCACCTCAAGGATTACACACTCCTCGTTGTTTTCCACGATTTTCACATAGTTTACTAAGTTTGCCATAACAAATTCCTCCTTGCGTTAATTTTGTATTGTTAGGGAGTTTTCACTCCCTTGTTCAACATTATTGTATCGCCTACTAGCTAAAACCGCCAGTATTTTCTTACGAAATTCTTACCAACCCACCAAATCTAGGTTGCACTCGAATAGATCCGATTTCAGAAAACTCTGGAACATCATAGTTGTATACATATGCGTATAAATATCCATCTTTCAAATCTTCAACATCTGATTTCCATTCGTCTTCATAATCGGACACATAAAGGAACGAATCCAACCTACCAAACTCTGTGTATGAGGTTGTAGCAAAATACACAAGAGCATGATACTCTTCTTCAAATTCCCTTACGATTTTCTTTTGCTCATCAGTAAGCCAATAATTGGTGCCCAAAGGAGGCTCACTGTAACTCACCAAGCCCTCCATTTCAAATTGCCTTATTGTTTCGGAGTATATGTCTAATATCTCCATTCTTCTGATTGCCTCTTTTTTCTTGTCTACTCTTGATACATTCATGTTTATTCCTCCTTGTTTTGTTCTATTATTTTCAATTGCTCATATATTTGTTTTAAGCAATTAAAACGCTTTGTAAGCTCTTCTTCACTTGTTTGCTGAAGTGGTTCTAATTGTTTTGGTATGTCACAGCACAACATGATTCTGTGTATGACATCTCCATATGCTATGGCTGCATTATTTATTGCATCAACAGCCGTTTTAATATTTGGAATGTCAATTTCTACTTTCACTTATTCACCCCATTTAACAATCACCACGATAGTGTGTCAACATACTACCGTCGTACTCATCGTCAATAATCTCTCCACATTTGGGACAAATTCTCTCAGTACCAATAGGAATAACATTCCGTGCTGCATCGGGCATTTCTCTTGGATATGACACATTACATTCCTCGAAGTGCAAATAGTCTGGATAGTGGACACCATATGTTGCCGTATTATCACCACACTCACATGTCCGCCGAATCCAATCGTTGCTTTCAAGACCCAACAGCTTTGTAAACTCAGCCTGCACAATAAGTCTAAACTCCTTGTACAAATCCGTTGCTCCATCGTTGCCCTGAGGATAAATTCTACCTTGCAACAAAGTTCCGTTGCTGAAGTGGAACATATTTCTGTAAATCTTACCTTCCTCATGGTCCTCGGTTGCATGACTATGCACATAGGTAATGATTGATGTTGTGTCTAACATATAAGACAACGTGCCACCAGCATGCATACCTTGATAACTGTTTGGCATACCTCTTTCATTTTTCTTATCAATCGTATGGCAACTGGACCAACTGTTGCCGAAGCTCATCGTGAGGTAGTCTAACGGATTAAGGCTAAGATAAAACTTTACCTTTCTCTTGAGACCGGATACCATGTCTGAGTATTGTGCGAACAGCTTATTATAATTGGGAAGCTTGTCTACACCATAGTATGCACACATTCTGTTAAATGCACGACTTGTTTTCATCCCTTCTGTAAATGTAGCATTCATCTTGTACTGTGTCAAGCATGCCGCTACAAATTCTGAGAGTGTTGATGCTGTGTGATATTCGAATTGCCGCACAATACTACAAAAATCATTGTAGGCAATGTGTGAATCTCTTGTTGCTCCATCATTAAGAAATTTTCGCTTTGCATCATGATTGACAGCCAACATTTCCAAAACATTGCCATAATGTAACTGTCTTGCCTTAAATGTGCCAATGCCAACTCTTGTGTAGTCGTTCAAACTCTTGCCATTTTCATCGACAAACTTTAAGAACAACTTTCTGGCCTCTACATTGCTGGGGAAATTCTCACAAAATGCATAAATCTCATCTCCGTTTGCTCTTCTCTCAAGTTCGACATCTAAGCAAATTCGCATATTGCCGATGTAATCATCCGAAGTAGTAAACATATCTATGAGTTTTTTCTTGTTGACGAAATACACATCGAGCATTTCGCACACGCCGTGCTCTGTGTTTTCGTGGTGGTACTTGGTTAGCAAAGCCATGATGTCATCGACCAGCTTGTCCGTATCACAGTAGCTACCCCAACATTGTTTTAAATCTGCCTTTACCATTGTATACCTCCGTTATTCATAAAGTTCTCGTATATAGTTTTCAACTTCTCTTTTCTCGTCCTCGTCATAGCTTGAACGCCATTCGTCGTATTTTTCATAGCCATTATCTGTGAACAGCTTGCCGTATTTTTTCGAATACCACAAATTATAGTATCCAGCATAACCATCGATAATGAATTTGTCTAAGATGCCAAACTCATTAACATATGCATACAGTCCCAACATATCGTCTATAACATATGTGGTTCCACTTTGATCCGAGCATAACCGATGGCCATATCCCTTATCCAAGAGTTTATCCACGGTTATGATGTCATCGAATACCCCAGGATACTGTGTAAATGTATCTACGATTTCCAGTTGCCGTGCCTTACCACATTGTCTTAACATGCATGTTTCCAATGCCTGTTCTGAGTTCAAGTCAAATGATGTCCACGATGAGTAATGACAGTACAAACGAACATCTCTTTCGTATCTCTCTTTATATGTGCCGTCCGCATTTGCAAAGAATTTCTTTGTTGGCGGACTGCATTCTGATTCTCTCAGTTTCCTGCATTCTAAACACGGACTTATACCGCTGGAAAGTTCTTGATGCTTACGAAACTTCTTTCCGTTTTTGGGGAACATCTTTCCACAAGATGAGCACTTGCCATAGTTCTTACGGTTGTCGTTGATGACAGATACGATATTGTTTTCGTAGATAATCTCACCGTCAACTATGAAATAGTTTCCGTCATATTTTGCCGTCTTCCAAACATACGGCTGACTACCATATCTTCTTATCAATATTTTCATTTTAGTCCTCCTTGTTAGTCGTATTGAACTTTCCCTTAGTATGATTTATCAACAAGCACCTCGATGATGTGGCTATACGAAATGTTAGAATTGGTCATCAAACAACGACCTACCGCCTCTTCTTCGGAAACAGCAAATGTTTCAAACCATTCGTCTCTTCCGTTTTCGTCGTAGTAGTTAATCAGATAGTACATGATAGGGTCCGGTTCCTCATACCAAGAATTATAACCACCATAGTTATATCCAGATGCATAGTAGGATTTTCCCTTGCCGTAGTATCCACCATAGTAACCGTATCCACTGTACTTGGACTCTACATATTCGAACTTATCATCTTCCTTTGTACGAGCCAAGATTTCACACGCCGCATTAATGCTATTCTCCATTTCGTGGAGCACAACATACTCATCATTTGTATGTGCATTGTAGTATCCACATGACAGATTTACGGCTGCACACTTGAGGAACGGAGCCAATGTGGAAATATCAGAGAAACTACCCCATGCAGTTTCGTAGAAGTCCTTGGTAATAAACTCCTCAAACTCCTCATTGTCACAGTCGTAGAATACAGCATCTTTCTTTCCCTTACGGTCAAATTCAATGGCATAGTTGAATTCCAGTTCCTTTGCAAGGTCTGTTTGGATGAACTTCTTTGCTCCAATACCACCAATTTCTTCGTCCTCACAGAACAAGACGGAGCAATTAAATTTCTTGATGACCTCGAAGATCATATACACGCCACAACGGTCATCACCACCAATTCCGTTGGGGTCGGAATATGAATCCTTTTGGAAGTCATACAGAAGTATCTTAGGCGTTTTCTTGTGCACAGTGTCAAGGTGTGCTACCAAAAGCACGGGGAATGTGCCTTGTGCATACACATATCCGTTACCGACATACACTTTATCGTATGTCTTGGTCAATTCCCTTGACACATAACCTTTCAGTTCCTTTTGGGTCATTTTGCAGATGTTTTCGAATGTTTTGTTCATACGCTTACCTCCCTTAATTTTCGCTTTCATTTTCAGGTTCATCGTTTTTAACACGCTCATTGTAGCACTCCTCACATAATGTCAAGTAATCGTCGTATTCTCTTCTTTCGTCAATAGGATGATACTCTCCACAGTCGTCGCAATAGAAGTAGTATCTGTCGATACAATCAGAGCATACATATCTGTCTTCGCACTCGACATAGTAAGTATTATATTCTCTTACATATTCATCACAGCAATCACAGAATACATAATCCTCTTCCAAACAGCTCTCACATACATATGCGCCACCACTTACTTCTGTAGACTCACCTCTGTGATATTCTTCACAGTGGTCACACCAACTACAGCAATCACGGCAATAATATTCTCCGTCAATGTAGATAGCATCGTCTTCATCTACACGGCGTCCACAGTCTGCACAGACAAAACCACTTCCGCAACAGTTGATATTGTCTTCTACACTATGTCTTTCTCCACAAGAGATGCAAATCGGATATGCACCAATAGTCATTCTGTTGTGGTTTTCGTTTCCCTTGATGTGAGAAACAGAGCAGTTGCTGAAGTGATAGTAGTCTGAATAGTGAGTTCCTTCACGGTTTGCACATGCACGAACTTCATCAGTTCCCTTCTTTAACACCCATAGGTTAGGGAAATCGAAGATAGTTGAGATGATGTTTTGCACGATGTTTCTGTAAGGAACATAGACGGTATCAAAACCATCGTTGTCTTGAGGATAAAGTCTTGCTTGGATTAACTTCTCTTCACCATAGTGGAACATTTGACGGTTGATTTTCGGCTCATTCCAATACTCATCTCCGTCATAAGATGCATCCACAGTATAAAGCACCATAGAAACTTGGTCCAGCATATAGCTGACAGTTCCACTTGAATAGCAACCACTGTAGTTATTAGGCATACGACGCTTATTTTCCTTGTCAATAGTGTGACAAGATGCCCAAGAGTTACCAAAGCTCATAGTTAGGTAATCAAGAGGGTTGATGCTAAGGATTGTATGTCTCTTGATAACCATAGGGCTAAGAGAGTCGGCATACTTGGCAAATTCCCTATTGTATCCATCTACCTTGTCAAAACCAAGATATTGGCAAATCTTGTTGACAACACGGCTTGTCTTTTGACCGGCATGGACACGGATTGTAGGGAATAAGTCGTTAAGATATGCTGTTGTGCTTTCGCTTACAGTTCTTTCGGCATAGTTTGCAAGGTAGTAGAAGAAGTCCCACATATTATTCGGCATATAGCAACCGTCCCAAGTTTTCTCTTTCACCTCAGGAGGAAACTCTTTGTATCTTTCAGGTATACCTACATTCATGATCCATTGCTTGAAATTATAAGATGCATTTATGTCGATTTTTCTTTCGTAGTCAGCATCAAACACAATCATGAATTTGCCTTCAAGGTAGTTAGGGTGCTTTTTGAAGGCTTCGATTAAACCTGCCTTTTGACAAGCCCACTCGTCAATGATGTCATCAAGGGCACTTACTGAGTACTCGTAGTCATATTCTACAAGTAACTCTTGCATTGAGTTTAATAAATAGTTTCTTTCGCTTGTTGTTAACATATAAATCATCCTTTCGCTTATTAATTTTGTGTTGTTGGTTTGGTTTGTGTATGATACATTGGTTACACCTCCTTAATAACAACTTTGAACACTATTGACATACTCATACACGGTTCTTGTAGGCTGTGTTTTTCCGTGGTATGTTGCAACTCCATCACGAATGTTATACCATCCATTCAGCACCTCACCGTCTGGATAAATAACTTTCCGTTCCGTTTGTTTGCGTGTAGGATCATCTGGTTTTTCTCTGAGTGAATTAACAAACCCACAGGTCATTTTGACAGTTGCCTTAAAGCCGTCCTCCTCGTAAACTACCTTTTCACATCCGTCTACATATGGATTCTCTGGCAAACCCTTAAAGAGCTTCGAAGAGTCAACCCACAACTCCTCACAGTTTTGTAATTCTGCAAATCTGATAGAGTTTGCACCCATAAACTGTGCAAAATAAATCATTCGTTTAACTGCTGTCTTGGTGTCCAAAATTCCCTTGACTAAGTTCGCATTAATACGAACTGGAATGTTATGCTGATTAAAAATCCTTATCGCAGACATAATATTCTGGAATGTGTATTTATCGTTCTTATACACTTGTCGGTTCGCTTCTTCTGTAAAGTGGTGTATTGAGATATTGATTGCCGTTAGGTATTTAGAAAGCATTTCTGCCATCTCATCCGTCAGCATAGTTCCGTTGGTGGTTAAATAAATTTTCTTGTTGGTGATGCCACCGAGGTATTCTTCGAGATGCTCATACATCAAAGGCTCACCACCAAGGACAAGCACATTGTCATAGTCGAGCATATTGGTTGCTGCAATTAGGGTTTCGACGGATTTCTCTTCCGTGATAAGACCTCCCTTTTCGACACAAAAATCACAGTTACAGTTGCATTTGTTTGTAATCTTGATGTTCACACCGTTGTTTTTACAGTCAACACAAGAGTTGTTGGGATTACATTTTACAGTTGCCATTTCATTTACACCTCCTTAATGCTTTTATAATCAATTTTAATTCTCTTGCCACATATCGGACAAATACGACCATTGTAAAAGTCGGCAACACCTACATATGGTTTACAATCACCAATCTTGGACAAGAAGTTAAACCCAGGGTTACAAGGGGTGTATGCAAAATGTGTGTCATTTGTTCCCGGGCGATATTCCCAAATACATTCTTCCATTTCCCTTACACCTCCTATCTCAATCTCCAAATTGGTTCTTTCACGATGCCATCAAGACTGTTTCCTTTTCCCTCGGTCTCTCTATTTTCTACGAGAGCAACATTAATGTTTCCATCAAACGTATGAACAGACTCGGCTTCCAAGGGCTTGTCTGTACGAATAATTCCACACACCAAATAGGTATTTTTGCTTAGTGCATCGTTTTCTCTTACAAACAACTGTCCAAGAATTTTCATTTCCCTTACACCTCTCCTTCGGTTACACGGATACAGTGAACATCAATTACACCATCATAGCCAAGGCTCATAAACAACTCTACGGCTGCAATTCTGTTGGCTGCATAGACATACTCAACATCCGTATGGCCGTTACTGCACAGATAAGTAATTCTATATTTGCTCATTTGTCTTTCACCTCCACCAAAGTTCCGTTGTTGATGGTCAGACAGTTGTTGATGTACTGACCAATAGTTATATCTCCGTATGTGCTAGGATCACACACTTTGAGTTCCTCAAGGGTTTCCCTTAGCACATCTTCGGTGATGATTTCCCTTGTTTCGATGTCGAAGAACTTTCTCATTTCCCTTGCCTCCCTTCGTATACGACCACAACACGAAACTCGTTACCCATTTGCAAAATATCTCTTGCTCTTGCAATGGCGCCCATTTCGCTTTTGGCTTGAACGACTACACAGCCACTCTTTGTTTCGCTTGTGTTGCCCCAAACGACAATGTATTTTCTCATTTGCCTTCCCACCTTTCATAAGTTATGCTTACACATCCTGTTTCTTTGAGTTGCTCCACCATTTCCCTTGTCACCTTGATGGAGCATATGCAGTTATAGATGTCGTACCGATACGGACAAGGGTAGTTTTGATGTTTGCCTTCGGTGCATATGAAATCAGATGATAGGTGTAGACATTGACCCTCTTTCATTTCCCTTAAACCTCACTTCATAGCCCCAAGTATCTTTTCCCTTGCCATCTCAAGTTCACTTATGGCACGGGCATATTGCCCAAGTTTGCTGTCGTGTTGCTTTGCCATCTCGTTCTTTTCGTGATGCCAAGCCATATTGCAGGCACTGTACAGTTGCACAATTTCCATTAGGTCAAGTTCAACCACACAGTCTTCGTGCATAGCTGCAAGGATCTTTTCCCTTGCACGCCTTAATGCTTCAATTCCCTTGACATTCCATTCATAGATTTGAATGAAATGGTCATGTTCCTTACCAAGTGCATACTTGACAGCATATACAAGTTGCACCATTTCCATTAACTCGAATCGTACTTTGTAAAGCATAATCGCTCATCTCCTTTCATTTTTCTTTTGCTAAACATTTCTCAGCCTCCCTTGCTGCCTCATTCCATGTATCGCCAGAGCATATGAACATTCCGTTTATGTAGACCTCATAGTGTCCACGGACGTTTATGATTTGGTAAGCCATTACACTACCTCCTCATCGAGCAAATCTTTAAGTTCCCTTTCGAGGGACATCAGCTTGTTGGTTTCGTTTGCCCAACGCTCATTTGCCTTTTTGACGACTTCCCTATGGTGCTCTACCTTTGCCGTCAAATCGGCAATTCTCTTTTCACGCATTTCCTTTGCCTTACGGTCAGCCTCCTGCTCAGCCATCAGCCGGTCATATGCATCTGCCTTTGCACGGAACACTTCGAGGTTGGATGCCATCTTCATGATGTTAATTTCCGTTTTGGACTCGAAACTGAACTCGTTTCCCTTGCAAGGCTTTCCCTTGCGTATGGCATAGCTCATAGCTTGGAAAGAAACTCCATTTGCCTTTGCAGCTTCCTTTACGGAGTGGTAATACTTTCCGTTGGTCAGACACCGAACAGCCTTGCAATTTCCGTTAATTTTCTTCATAGTTGATTTCCCTTTCTGCCGTATAGGCGTTCATTTTAGTTCCAGTATTTGTTCAGCATGGTCACACAGAATTGGTCAACTTGCATTTCCGTTGTGAGGGTTTTGGCATATGCAAGCTCTGTTTCCGTCAGTGGCAAACAGAAATCCTTTGTGAGCATACGAAGTTTCATTTTCTTGTAGGTCTTAAAGGTCATTTGCCTTGTGAAGCCTGCGGCTACTTTATCTTCAATCATGGTTTATACCTCCCTTATTATGATGAGCACGCTCAATATGATTACTACAACACCAATTGTTGTAACAATCGCAAACAATGTGTCGATGAATTTGTCGAAGTCAAACTTCCGTTTGCCTTGGGGATGGATGTATAGGTTTGGGTTTTTCATGGGTTAAGCCTCCTTTACATATGTTGTATCGCCGTCATGGAACTTACCAACCATCAATGCGGACTGTTGATGCAAGATTGTATTGGGGTCACGGTTGGGATTGGTGGTGATTGCTGTGGTCAGTGCTCTACGAACCTTGTCCTCATCGGTCAAGCCGAGGTCAACAAGTGTCTGGGTAGTGTGGTTGATGGTGTCAATGATGTTCATGGGTATCACCTCCTCTCAAGATAACTTATCATCACAAGGGATAAGCTTGTAGATGATGTTTGGTGTAGCATAAGTGGTCTCGTCAACTGTGATGATGTTTGGGAGTTGTTCTCTGAGATAACAGTAGGCATTGTAGTGGGATATAAACTTAATCCCAAGTTCATGGGGTGACATGGTATCATCAAGGGGTATTACTTTGATTCTAACAGGTGTAAGATTATCAAAGTTAACCACAATAGCATCGGCATAACCTATAGGTTGGTCGAGCAAAGTTTGATAGAAATGCTCATCCTTGGTATTGCATTGCTCATTGAGATGACCCCAAAGGTAGATATGATAGAGAAAGTTTTGGAGTTCGTCCTTGGTCATTGTTTGGATGCGATCATATACGGTGTTCATGGTTATTCCTCCTCAAAAGTTTCGACGGAAATTAGCACCTCGTTGCAATCTGTGCATTTGAGATATGTGCTGTCATAGTTGCCGTAAGCTACACAAGTGATGTTATGTCCAATGTGCCGTTTCATGCACTTGTGCAGTCTAAGACAGTCAGATAAATAGTGTGGTGTCATCCGAATCACCTCCTCATACAGACATAAAAATAGCCACTACCCGTGCAGGTAATGGCTATATTGTTGCTATTCTTCCCATTCGTCAGCATAGTACTCATCCACTTGGTCGAAGACCTCAAGGTATACAGTACCACCCTCACCACGGTAAGGTTTGATGTTTGTCATGATGTATCTGTACTCGGCAAACATGATACCAAGTACGGCTACAAGGATTAAGACGGTTGCAATAAGTTTTTTCATGGCTCATTCCTCCTCATTCACATGTTTATATATCTCGAAGCTACCCTCAACAAGTTCGGGTCTACGAGAGATTGCATAAGCTTTAAGCCAACAGTCATCAAGGCTGTCGGCTTGGATAAATTGGAAATGTGGTTCGTTAATGACTAAGCAATCGAACACTACAAGATAAGTTTCCACGGCTTGACCTCCTCAGTCACGGTTGTATGCTGCCCTAATCTTGGCAACTAAGTCAAGGGCGATCATACGCTTAGGGCTGTTGCTGTGGTGCAAAGCAAGTTCTCGTTCAAGAGAACCCCAAAAGTTGTCACGGAACAGACCCATGAACTTGTTGTCCTTGAATACTCTACGGTCACAAAGTACCTTGTGTAGTTGGTCAAGTAGTGACTCTGTTGCATTGTAGTGGTTTGCATCGGACATACGGTTAAGGTTGCTGACATACATTGCCATTGCTCCTGTGCCTCTGTCCTTGTGTTTAGCTCGTTTTGCTCTTGATTTTGCTCTTGATTGTTTACTCATGGTTAATTCCTCCTTATTCGTGTGCATGTTATAGTTTGTTAAGCACACAGTAAAACCCCCTAACCGTTGGGCTAAGGGGTTGTGGCTCTATGCTTATTTTCCAATGTGGTGTACAATTTTGTATAAGTCGTGTCCGTCTGTCCAAGACCAATCGTCTATTTGCTCAGCCGTGTCGTCTTGTGCCAAGATGTATTCGACGGCTTTCTCGTATGTGTCAAACTTTTGCTCGACCTCAATGAAAATGTCGTTCCATTGGTCGTCTATGCATATGGTGTAATACTCTTTCATTGTATTTACTCCTTTCATGTGTGTGTTTGGTTACGACAAAAAGCCCTCAAACCGAGTGGTTCAAGGGCTTGTGTCTTATTCTTACCGAAAAAGCTTACGAATGTACTTCCAAACGAGTGTCCAATTGATACCGTACCACACAGTACTTGTGACTTTGAGGTAGATATAAAGTGCAAGTGCTATGATTGCACAAGTGATGATGATTGCCGTATCGAGTGTCATGGTGTATCCTCCTTTCGTGGTTTTATAGTCAAACGGTCTATGCATGGGTGTGCATGGGTGTAGGTGATTTTGTGTGATTGTGCTTTCACAAAAAAAATACCCCCCACCCACGAGGGGTGAGGGGTTTAGGTGTGGTTGCTTGTGCTTTCAGCACTTACTTGACAAGCACCTTGTCCTTAAGGGCTTTCAACTCAGCCTTTGTGCCTACAAAGCCGTATTCGTCCTTAGCCACCTTGTGTGTGATGCTTGCACGGTCGGCTTTGATAGCCTCAATCAGCTTCTTGCTAGGCTTGTAAGCCTTGTGCTTCTTGTCCCACTCAGCCTTGACTTCGTCAAGAGGCTTGTACTCACGGCTTCTCCACTTGTTCCAAGCCTCGGCTTGCTTAGGTGTGCACATGACCTTTGTGCCGTCATGCTTGACGAACTCGACTTTTTCAGCCTTCGGCTGTGCCTTTGCTCCACAAGGCTTTTTGCCCTTGGCACCCATATGTGTGTCCCCACACATACGAGAGATTTGCTCGGCTGTAAAGCCCATGCTCATAAGTTCCTTGATTTCGTTGATTGTGTACTTGCTCATACGATTACCTCCATGTGCTCGTGTGTGTGTCACACGGCAAAATATTTATTCACCAAAGACCTTTTGCCCTTGGTGTGATTTGAGAATAACAAAAAAAAGTGGAAAGTCAAGAAAAAGTTTCTAAAAACTTGTGAAAATACATATTTTGCAAAGTTTCGTTTTTGACCCCATATCTTGTGCCCCGGGGGTACTTAAAACCACAAAAGACCACAATATCTTGTGTTCGACCTACATGTGGTATATTTCCACACTGACTGCAAAAACACAAGTTTTCGTCCAAGCCGGTATCAGGCTATACATTATTATAATAATATATCCCAAAAAACACCCACAACATATGAGCAAATGTTCATATGTTCACATTTCCAAACAAATCACTACCAAAAGTCCAAAACAACACCCTTACCACAAGACATCGGTACAATATAAAAGACATTTTATTAAAAACCGAATTGCCACATCTCCACATAAATAGTCCAATAAAACTCCCCATTTAATGCAATCGTTTACAATAATCCACAAAACCACTAGGTATTCTCTATTAAAATCATAGGTAAATCATATTTACCCCCTAATTTCACAACCAAATCCCCAATAGGTAAATGTCATTTATCTCTCTCTAAACCCAAACCAACCAGCTATTCCTTATTAAATATACCGTCCCGGGGGTATGTTAAACCAAATTTTATTTTTAACCCCCCTCTTGACAAAGTATAAAAAATGTAGTATAATCCACCTCGAAAGTTACAGTTCGAAATTAATGTAAAGGAGGTAAGCCAATGTGTATAAATCACCACAGATATTCCACGACAAGATAGAAAAACCAAAAAATAACTTTGTCCTATACCCAAACGATCTATTCGCAGCTATCAACACCATGTTCTCTGGCACCGAATCAGCAGTCCTTTTGGCTTGGCTTGGATGTAAAGGTGATGGGTCTTTCGCACCCAACATATCCTATATCCTCAAACTGACCGGCATAAGCAAACCAGAAAATTATTATCGAGTAAAGCGAGAGCTGATTAAAACGCCCTATGTATCAGAAGACGAAGACGGAAACATCCACATCGACACAACCAAAATTGTAGAGGCCTGGAAGAGTGGTGTTACCAGAGCCAACAGAAAAGAGGAGCGTAAGCAAAAAGCGAACCCCTAGTTGCGAAGCAAGCCCCAGGTCGGCGAACATAGTGAGCCCCTTATATATATTATTTATTTTTATTTATTATATATTATTTATTATGTGATGTAATTTTTACATCACCTATTGATGTAAAATCTACATTAGTTTAGATGTAAAATATACATTAGGAGGGAAAGAACAAATGACAATATCTATTGAGCTTTTAAGAGCCATCAACCATCTATGCACATATATCGAAGCAAAGATTTTATTGGCCGTAATGCATTACAACGGGACTAAACCTACGTTTGCGCAAATACAACAACTAACTGGAATACCACATTCAAATAATTATTTCAGGGTGCGCAAACAGCTTATTGACCGTGGCTATTTGTTTATTGATGACAACGGCGTGCATGTCAATACTGATGCTATCCTAAAAGACTATGAGGAGGAGTTTATATGTTAAAGATCTATTTGCGCACGACCCAATACCAACTACACACAGGAAAATACACTATTGATTTAATCACATCTCGTGATTATGTTATCAGAGACGAATCATTTGCCGTAGACAAAACCTTTGAGCTCGGAGCATATACATCTCAGGCACAGAGCAATTATGACTTCATCTGTGATATGAACCATACCAAGAAAGGTGTTAAGGCAAAATATTGGCACGACGGATATTATACTTGTGTGAAACAATGGAAGGAACCAGATGCCAAACTAGTCATGCATTGTTCTTATGAGGAAGCTTGGTGCTCCATGAAGCGCCTTATGGATCTACCTGCATCTGATGTTATTGCCTATTTGAAGCAAGAAGGCATTGGTTTAACAATCCCCTCTTGACAAATTTCCAATTTTATGGTATAATCCGTACAGAATAAACGATACAAAATGAATCTTGGGGAGGTACTTTAAACCATGAAACTTATTTCGCATCAAATTAAAACATACTACGAATATAACGGAAAATTTTATTCCGTATCTGACCGAAAAGACCTTCGTGTTAACGACATCTTTATTGACGGCAGAGATTATGGTGTAAAGATTGTTGAAGACATTCAAGATCTTTTTGACTTAGCATATATGGCACCGGAACTATATGTTATTCTAGAAGAAGTAACAATACAAAATTAACGGAGGCAAAATTATAATGTTTGATATCAAATGGGAACTTGGTGTTCTTCTAGATTGTTATGCACGAAGAGCAGCAAAACTAGATAAACATGATTTTGATGGTGAGTGCAATCTCAAGAATCTATATGCACAGGCTATTATCCTAAACATCAAAAAGGGGTATGGTCTCTTCTGCCCTATTGATGATTTTATTGAAGATGTTCGTGGCGGTTTTTATACCGACTATGATGGTTGTGGAGATCTACTTGATGCGGATGGAAACGAACTTGGATGTGTTAGATGTAATGTCAAGTATCTAGAAGCGGCCAAAGCAACTGGCACTGTCTATGTGGCATGGTTTAATAAGTGAGGAGTGGTACGTAATGGAAGACTACGAATATGTTTTCGAGCAATGTCAGCACGGAAATGAAATCTGGAAAGATATTTCAGGATACGAAGGCAAGTATCAAGTTTCTAATATGGGTAGAGTTAAATCACTAGATAGATCTGTTATAGATAAGAAAGGCAGAAATCATATAACCGTTGGTGGAATTATGAAACCCGTCGCAGACAAACAAACTGGTCATATGAGAATTGGTTTATGGAAAAATTCAAAAAGACGTGTGCTATATGTTCATCGTTTGGTTATGGAGGCATTTGTAGGAGAATGCCCGAATGGAATGGAAGTATGTCACAACGATGGGGATTCTGCAAATAATAGACTCGACAATTTGAGATATGATACGAGGCATGAAAATATGATTGATGCTTCAAAGATTAATAGGCATCCAGCACAGAAGCTATCTGTAGAAGATGTTGTTGAAATAAGAAAAAGATTAGCAACAGGAGAAAATCAATATCAGATTGCAAAAGATTATGGAGTTGGTCAATATGCAATATCTGCAATTAATAGACGAGCAACATTTGCGTGGTTAGAATAAAATCGGAGGATTATTATGGAAAGAATTACAAGAACGAAAGCCATTAGGTTAAAATGTTTAGATTGTACATGTAATCAGCCTGCCGAGGTTCGTAAGTGCCCAGTCACCCACTGCCCTCTGTGGCGCTACCGTATGGGACATGAAGAAAACGACGAATTGAAGCCTATTAGAAAAAAGAGTGAAAATTCCGACGAAATTTTAGATGAAGATTTGGAATGACAACTTATATTCCCTACCCTATTAAAATTTAAAATGGTACGGATTTTTCGTTGATTTTCAGACGAGACAAGAAAGGAAATTAATATGGTATATTCTTATATTAAGGAAAAGCTAGATATGAACAACCCTGAAGAGTATTCAAGGTTGATACGCGAAGCAGAATGTGATGTGGATCGTTTGTATGACGAGTTTCATAGAACATGGACATACTGTTGTGGTTGTAGGGGTTATTCTAAAGTTGCAGAAGCATACGAAAGCACAAGTGCAATAGAAGATTTTGGTGTACTTAGAAATGTTCTTCGATGTGGGACTTGTCATTCGATTTGGAAGTTTTTAGATTGAGGTGATGTTATGAGTAACTTTGAAAAGAAATACAACGAAACAATGATTATTCGTTACGGCAAGTTAATTTATGCAATTACTCTTAAGGATAAGATTACCGATGGCAATGGAACAGGCAGAAGCAACAAATCTTACATCTGTACCGAAGAAGGCAAAATTAAATTTGCAAACGACTGGTGTGACCGTTGTGAATTTGATTTCAATAATGAAGCTCATCAGATTGCAAAAGAGATTTTTATAACTGAACTGCAAACCGATATTAAGCGCCGTATTTTAGAGCTTAAGCAGTTGCAGAGTGTCTTCTCAGAGTTAAACTTAAGTGAGTGTTTTGGCACAGTTCTAGAAGATAATACAAAGCTACTTCTTGAAGTAAAAGAAGAGGTCGCAAAAGTATCTAATACCATTGCAGATAAAGTTGAAGACGCCATTAGAGATACTGTTCAGCCTATTGCTTTAAAGAAAAAGAAATCAGTCGAAGAACCTATGGAGGAAGTGATTAAATGCCAAGATACAATGTAGAAGCCGACGGCAAGTGGGCTTGTTTCTCCACAGTCGTTGATGACTTTATCACACAATTTATGGAGCGTAAAGACTACGAAGAATGGCGCCAAGATCAATATGGTCGTGATAACGTCCCTATCGAACAGGCAAATCAAATGTCTTTGGCTAGAGCATTGCGCTACCTTAGCTTATATCATACTGATGAAGAGATTCTTACAAGTCTTCGTGAGTGTGGGCTTATGTATAGCCGGGAGGATTTAGAAGAATGACGGAATACATTAAACGCTCGCATATCGCAGACCGAATTGAATACTACCTCTCCCACTCTGTCGGCGGTGAGCATTATGCATATGAGATTTGCCTGCGTGAAATTCAGAACATTCCCAAAGCAGATGTTACAGAGGTAAAGCATGGTATTTGGGAATATTGGGCAGGTCATTTAAAAAGATGTCCTATCTGTGGTTATGAATATAATGATTTTCTTGAGCAGAGTAACTACTGTGCTAATTGTGGGGCAAAAATGAAAGAGGTTAAATGATGAAAAATTGGGAACTAGAACAATATCTTCGAGCCGTACAATCTGACTATGATTATGGTGGCGACAAGACGACTATATTTCGGCGCAGTTATGACGGCAAAGAAGATAACTATGTGATTGTGAGCTATTATGACACTATCAATCAAGCTATTAAATATATCGAAAAGCTTGAAGCAAAAGTAGAAGAGCTTGTATATGCACAGAAGATTATTGATGAGGTGAATAAGAAATGAGATACGAAAAATATTCATATATGCCACTCAAGGAATACTATAAAACTTGGTTTATTGGATTTCCTCTACGTTTTAAGCATTTATATATCTCACTTGAAAATGCAAATAACATTCATCTTATGGATGAAGTGATGTATAACGGCAAAAAGTGCTTTGTTAATAACGGCAATCGCTATGCCGAAGACGGCACACATCTTTGGGATATCCTAGAAAGGGAATGGAATGCGGACGGAACTAGGAACGGTTATTCTGTTCAGGAATCCGAATTAAAAAAGATTAAGAACTGGTGCACATTTAAGAATTCATGTCTGTATCATTATAAATGGTATATGACATATTGGTATCAAATTCAACTTAGAGAGTTAATGGAGAATAGAAAATATGACAGATTATATTAAGCGCCAAGATGCCTGCGCCGAGGTAGACCGTGGAGATCTTCTCGTTGGCGACAACGCATCCTGGGCCAAGGAATGTATCAATCGCACCCAGTCCGCAGAAGTTACTGAGATTAAACACGGTCACTGGATTCCCATCAACAAACAACTCGGAAACGAAACCGACGGCTTCTGGACAGAAAGATACCTCCAGTGCTCCGAGTGCAGTTATGAGCGCCGACACTCTTGGTTAAGAAGTGAGAAACCAAATTACTGTGAGAATTGTGGATCTAAAATGGATGGTGAAAATAATGGAAAATAATTTATATAGAATTGAACGCACGGCATTTGATAATTTACCAACCGTTGATGTTGCTGGAATGCTAATGACAGAACAGGGAACTTCCTTTATTAAGTTGCATCCTGTTAAGCTAACAGTAAAGCCTAAAAATGTTACACAGGGCAGTTGGACTTGGAAGCGCCTTCATGATGATGATTATGAAACATTGGTTTGCTCTGAGTGTTTAAAGCCAGAGGGTGCGAGTTTATATTATAACTACTGTCCAAGCTGTGGTAAAAAAATGAATAACGGAGTGTGGTATAAATGACAGGTGTAGAAATTTTGGCAACTCAAGAGATTGCAACTGCTTTTACTTTTAATTGGACTGGATGTTTTGTTTGGTTTGGTGTTGCCTTTGCTCTCTTTTTAGTTGTTGGAGGTATCGCTTGTATTTTACATGATGATGCAAGTCTGTTTGGAGCAATTGTGATTATTGGAATCATTTTTAGTGTATTTGTCGGAGTAATGGTAGGATTTTGTGATGGCACTCCCACCGCATACGAAACTCAATACAAAGTCACCATTTCAGACGAAGTATCCATGAACGACTTCCTTGAAAGATATGAGATTGTGAGTCAAGAAGGAAAAATTTATACCGTGAGGGAGATTGAAGATGAAAAATGAAAAGCGGCTGATTGATGCCAATGAACCGATAAATGCTTTTAAGCGTTATGCCAAAAATCATCCCAATGCCACTTGGAATGCCTTTGGTATTGAAGAAGTACTCAATTCGGCGCAGACCGTGGATGCCGTGGAAGTGGTGCATGGGCGGTGGATATTTGAAGAGGCGCTTACAGAGGGAAGAGCGAACTATAAATGTTCTGCGTGTGATTATGATGATACTTTCTATTGCAATTTAATTGATACGTTTTATAAGTATTGCCCCAACTGCGGGGCAAAGATGGATGGTGATTGTAATGACTGATAAATGTGAAAATTGCACAGATAAGTGTCCGCAAGCCGACAGAGCACATCAAGCAGCACTTGGACGAATGTATGCGACAAATGAACTTCTTTCCTATTTGAAAAAAATTGAAAGTGGTGAACTTGTTGAAGTGGTGCATGGTGAATGGATTGTACGTTATTGGGGAAAGTGGCTGAGACCAACATGTGAATGTTCTGTATGTCACGAATGGGAAAACAGTATGAAAAACTACTGCCCTTATTGTGGGGCCAAAATGGATCTAAAATAAAAGGAGAATATATTATGAAGAAGAGAATTATTAGTATTGTTATGGCAATTATGATTGCCGTTGGTTGTCTAACAGCTTGTACGGCTGCAGATAATGTCAACCACAATCTTTCACAGGCAGCAGATAATTTTGAGTGCTTGCGCAAGATTACCGTATACAACGCACGAACAGATTTGATTGTCATGGAGATGGAAGGCTATATGAGCCTCTCTAACACCTCCACGAGTGAACTGGTTGTTACCTGCAAGACCGGTGCTGCTGAGTACAAGAAGAATTACATCTACCTGAATGATTATGTCATCTATGTTGTAGAAGACATCACAGGAACATCCACTGATCCGTTCCACTATAAGGTGCATTTCTATACTGCGGTGCCAGATATTGATATTAATCATTAAAATGGATGGTGATAAATATGAATAAGAGTACCTTGTGGGCCATCGCAATTAAAAATAGCATATGTGTAATATGCTGGACGGCATTGGCCATTATATTTCATAAATGGTGGATTGCTCTGTTTGGTATTTTATTTTTAACCTCATTTAGCACGGAAACCATTAAAAAGTATTATAGGGTTTGTGATGAATGTGGCAAGCATAGTGAATATGCAGACAGCTATAATGGGGCACTAGATAAGGCTAAGGCTGCTGGTTGGGTTCATTATGTAGATAGTAATAAAGACTACTGCCCAATCTGTCAAAGGGTGTTTTAATATGAAATACGAATGGGAAACAGAAGAACAATTCCGTAAGCGCCAAAAAGAGGCTAAGGCTCGTGGCGAATGTGTATTTCGTGACGACGCCAATAGAGAGATGATTTTAGATTTTATAGATAATTATATGGATCTAGTTGATGCCGTTAACGAATACGAGAAAGAACAAGAGGTTCAACATGGCAAACATAGTTAATGTAAAAAAGCTAAACAAAATTAGAGACAGCTATCCTAACACATGGGATTGGATGAGGCATAAAGCTAACTGGGAACATATGTGTATGGGAGCTGTGCTTAATTATTACGAAGAATATATAGACGGATTAATGGAAAAAGAAGATGAGGTAAGATTATGAGAAATAAACCAACATATGATTGGGACTGGTTTGAAAGCCATACTCCTTTTAAGAGTGTTTTAGCAAGGACTTGCGGTTTGGAGATTGAGCATGAAATACATAGGATTCCTACTATTGCCGGGTGCTTTGCAATAAATCATCATTACAAGATTAAGTATAATCACGCCGTCTTTGAAAAAGATTTCGATACCATTAAGCGTCAATTGCTAAACACTAATATTTGCAAGAAGAATAAAGATGTTTTTAATCTTGTAAATGAAAAAGAGTGCAGTAAGCGTACCTTTAGTGACTTTGTTACATATGGGTGCATTTGCATAAAGAATAAGTCCTGTAGTTTTGAGTGGGATGATATGAGTGGCATATAAAATAAAATTTCAAGGAGAGTTATTATGAGTACAACAAGAATTCTTAAATATCCAGTAAAGGGTAATGGAGAGGTTACGAAGATTACCTGTCGTAGACGCCGTTTACTCGACATTCAGCCTCAGGGATATGAATTAATGTGTTGGGTTGAAACAAGAGATGATTTGCCTGAGACAACAACTGAATTAGTGTCTATCGGTACCGGTTGGTCATTACCATCTGATGTTATGGATGACACCCTTTACTTCAAAACTGTTCAAGATGCTAATGGATATGTTTGGCATTTTTATGAATTGTTGAGCGGTCATTGATAAAATACGAATTTTAAGGGGTAATTATGAAATATATAGTTGATATTGATGCTTTGAAGGATTGCTTAGAATTGTTGCATAAGTCGTGGTCTGAGCACAATGTATATGGGTATGTTCGTTTAGGCGATGTTAAGGCGATGATTGACAAATTTCCGAAAGAGGAATATGATTTTCAGTTTTGTAATCAAGATGATGGAGCTTGTTGTGAAGAGCCTGTGAAGCGTGGTCGCTGGGTTTATTGGAGTGGTTGGTGCGGTAATCACGATATGCGTATTGAAGACGCTGTTTGTTCGGAATGTGGATATAAACATCCTACTGTTCGTTGGGAAAAGGGAGACCCACGAAGTGATGAGTTTGTCTTGAATAAGCTAAAAGATGAATGCCCTAAGTGCGGAGCGCTTATGGATAAGGAGTAATTGAATTATGGCTGAATTATGTAGAGAATGTTTCATTAAAACTTGGCATCCAAATGCATACGACATTGAACATATTGTGATGAGCGAAGATAATGATTTTTGTGAGGGATGTATGGACTGTGTTCCATATGTTGACCACATTGATGACGGCGATAAGATATATATTTCTGGTGTCAAAGATTTTGTTTTGGCAGTTAACTATCGAAGAAGGTTTGGTTTAAAAGTTGCTTGTGTTGAGTGTGGCGCAGTTTTCGACGACGATGATTTTGCTTTTACTCATGAAACAGGATTGTGCCAGTACTGTCATAAGGCAGTTGATGCTATTTGGGGAAAGCAATAAAAATAAAATTTTAAGTGGTGATAAGTATGAGTAACAATTACAAGTGTTCGGAAACTGAGTTGACTGCAAGTTGGGAGAAACCTTATTGGGGATATTACAGTTGTACTAACTGTAAGCATTCAGAGAGTCACGGATATCCAGCGAGAGGTATAACACTAGGAAAGTTTTGCCCAAATTGCGGATTTAAAATGACTAACCCAAGATATGTAAGAGTTGAGTATGATTACGATTAACAAATAAAAATAGAGTTTTAAGAGGTGAGATTATGAAGATATACCTATTAGATATTAATAAGGATATGACAGACGCTTGGTGTAAATATTTTAAAGACATAGAAGGTGTGGAAATAGTTAATGATTATTTTGCTAATTTTATGGATGAACACCCAGAGATTACTGGCATTGTATCTCCAGCAAACTCTTTCGGTTTAATGGATGGTGGTTATGATAAAGCAATCATTGACTATTTAGGTGAAAGAGCACAAACAAATGTATTGACTATGTTGGATGCGGTATATAAAGGCTATCAGCCAATTGGAACATGCTTACCTATTCCGTTTGGTAAATATACTATACTACACACGCCAACTATGCGCACACCAGAGATTATCGTTGACCATAGAGTAATATACGACTGTATGCGCTCTTGCTTATTGAAAGCAATAGAATCAAAATGTGAGTTTGTGGTAATTCCTGCTTTTGGTGGTCTTACTGGTAAAGTGCCATATGACACAATTGCAAGAATGATGTTTTTAGCATATCAACAACTTTGCAATAAACCAAGAGAAATTGGTTGGGGATATGCGTGTTACATCGCTAAAGAATTAAAGCGATAAAGAGGTAAATTATGAAATACAGAGTATTTGATAAGACAACTAAAAAGGATATTACAGACCAATATGATTGGGTTATAACTCCTGATGGTGAACTTAACTATTTGGTATATGGTGACCTTATTGGCTATCCTAATGCTATGTATATTACTGCCGAAGGGATAGACGAATTAAATAAAAGTCTAAAAGCGGTAGACGCAATAAGACCTCGTTGCCGTAAGTGTACTTATGAAATGAGATGCACAAAAGATAAAGATGATGAGCATAAGTGCCCTAATTACAAACGAGATGCTGTGGATGGTGGTTATTATGGATAATGATTTAATTAAAAATCTCTATGCTCTTTTCGATGCAGCATTTGAAGAGAATATACATGGTCGTGGGACAGACATAACTAGAATGGTAACTACTTTTGTTCCAGATGCTATTCAGAATCTACAAGCTTTTGAAGCTATGTTTAATAACAAAGAAAGACCGTATGACCATATTTGGGATATGTATGTCGACGAATTTGAAGACGCGAAGTTTTAAGAGGTGATATTACATGGAACAAAAACGCATTGAAGAGTCTTTCATGACCTACAAAGATAAAGAATATGATCTTGTAGTTGGTTATAGAAATAAAATAAAAAACGGCAGTAGATTTATTATCGGTGGTGAATACTCCAAAGTGACAACTATATTACACCAACATTTTAATTGGTTTCAAAAGTTGATGTGGAAATGGTGTTTTGGCATTAAAGTAGAAGATTATAGCGAGGAGTAAGTTGGTATATGGCTAAATATATAATTGATTTAGATGCATTTTATGAATGCTTGGACTTTTTATCAGAAGGAAAAATTAATGGCAACGATTATGCCTACCTGCAAAATGTTAAGTGTTTAATTCACAGATTTCCAAAAGATAAAGTCAAAGAAACTGTAAACATTGAAGTAACAAGAGATGTTGAAATGTGCGAATAAAAATGAAGTTTTAAGAGGTAAAAATATGAGTTATTATTCAAGAAGATATAGCAATGATGGTGACAGTTGGTGGGCTATAATAATTTGTTTTGTATTAGTTATTGCACTTATGCTTGGAGTTAATTCTTGCTCTGCCGGAACTTGGAATGATGGTATTTGTCCTAATTGCGAAGTTAGATATGAGCTAAGAGGTGCGTCAAGAGGTTTAAAATACTATGCTTGTCCCGAATGTGGCCAAGAAGTTTCAAGATATTAAAGAGGTGATAACTAATGTTTAATACTTATCACGCAGGTAACACAAATATCAAGATTAACGCCGTAACCGGTGCAATCTTAAAGAATCATCCTAAGAGTTGGTTCGAGCGTTTTCATCTTGATAGTTATAGAGCTGGTCAATTGCTAGTTGAGGGTGGTCATAAGTTTAGTGATTCATATAGATATCAAGCAGAAAAGCATGGTGGCATCACTATCTTACAAATGGTTATCTGTGGCGACAGAGAAGTTATGGCAGAGCTCGTATATACAAAAGATTATTATAACGAAGGAGAATCAGAATGACTGATTTTATTGAAAAGGTGCAAAATGGCGAAATGAAATCAGCTACTGTTTCCACTAGAGAAACTCATGTAGCAACAGCACAGGTTGGTAAGGATATAATTGAGGCTGAGTATTTTGTATTTGAGCATTCTTGGTGGCCAAACAAAGAGCCAAAAACATTTAAGGACAAGATTGAAAAAGTGTGGGGCACCATCGTGTGGCCGTTCCGCAGATTGAAATTTAAGATTAAGGACATATATTGGGAGATCCGCTATGGCTTCCAGAGAATGTTTAATGGCTACGATGTTGTAGATACTTTTGAAGTTTTTGCAAAGTTTATTGATAGATACACTAAAATTCTTACTAAGCTAAGAAACACTCATTGTGGCTATCCTTGCAGCTTAACAGAAGAAGAATGGGACAACATATTGGATGAAATGATTTATCATCTGAAATATATGGACGAAGAAACAGTTACGGAAGAGCTTGAAAAAGATGTTCCTGACGATTGGTCTGCAAGCTATAAGACCGTTAGTGAAATTTTGGATAAGCATAAGGATCGATTTTTCGAGTTGTTCAGTAAGTATTTTTATAATCTTTGGGATTGAGGTGACGGTATGAATCTATTAAATAAAATTTATTATTTCTGGGAAGATGTAAAGCGTCAGCAAACTGCATTATATTATATGATTGCGACTTTTCTGGTAATAGTTGCGCTTGGTATTTGTGCAGGTTTACTTTTACTTCCAGTTGTTTTAGCATGTTTATTCGCCTATGGTGTGTGGTTAATTTTGTGGATTGTTACTATTCCACTATGTGCTGGAGTAATCTGCAAGTTAATTGAAATCGTAGAATGAGGTGAGTACATGAAAAATAGTGAAGCATTACATAAAGCAAGAATTTATCATGATAAGGCTGTAACACAACAAATTGAAGAAGATCTTCAGGTTATGGTTGCTGCAATTATTGGTGATTATAATCTTGAAATTACACAAAATAAAGATGGATTTGATCCTTATCCTAGCTGCAAACATTGGGAGAAGAAATATTGTAAATGTTGCAAGAAACATTATCAAGGTTATCTTCATGGTAGAGGATATGTTTGGTTTGGTGATTCAAAAATAGATATTTATTGTCAGGTAATTGCAACAATTGCAGGCAATAAGGCATGGATTCCATATAGTGCTTTGCCTCACCACGAAAATCAGGAGGAAAAAGATGGACAAATTTAAGATGGAATTAACTTGGCACAATTGTAAAACACATCCACCAAAGGAGACATATAATCCCCTACTGGTAATTACCAATGGTCATAATATTGACTATTGTTCTTACCATAAAAGATATGGTTTTCCCGTTGTGGATGATGAATTGCATGAATACTGGTGGGCAGATCTCAGCAGAACGGTGCGGGAATCTAATGAGTTTAAGGAGTTAGTAAAAAATGAAATGTAAATATTGTGATTGTTGGGGCGATAAACATGGAGCCAATTGAGGTGCGTCGTGATGGTGAAGTAGTCTGTGTCTGTGCAGACGAGAGTTGTCTCTATCCTTCTGAGGTTATTAAGGATATGAAATCTCATGGTTATAAGTTTTATCAGAATGGCAAGATTTATAGACCGGAGAAGAATTAACAATACGAAATTAATTTAGGTGGTGGTTACATGGCAAAATCACAAAAGATTTGTGGTGTATATAAAATTACTAATCTTATAAATGGGAAAATATATATTGGCAGTTCCAACGATGTTAAATATAGATGGTCTCAGCATAAAACACAACTTAGAGAAGATATACACGGAAATTCATATTTGCAGAATGCATGGAACAAATATAAGGAACATAATTTCAAATTTGACATTATTGAAGAATGTAATCCAGAAATACAGTTCGAAAGAGAACAATATTATTTAGATTCACTAAATCCATTTGACGATAATGGATATAATATTGTCCGTAGAATATCAAGCAAATATATGAGTGATAATTATATAACCAAAGAATGCGAAGAATGTGGAAAACAGTATTGTACATTTAGTCATAGATCAAAATATTGTGAAGAGTGTAAAGAAGATATTAAAAGAGATAAACGTGAAAACTGGCAAACATATTGGATTCCACCTGGAATCAATGAAATAGATTTGGAAATGTGGGGATATGATGATTGGGATAGTTTTTGGGAGGGTCTTATTTAATATATAATAATTAAATTAATTAGGCGGTGATATATTGAGCAAGCAAAAAAAATTACAACAATATATTTTTAAGATAAACTCTACTCTATTGCGAAAAAACAATTGGAATTTAACTTTGCCGCTAAACAGAGCTAGAAATACAACTGGGCTTGTCGTTGCCTTATCTGATTCACAGATTTTGTCGTGGATTAATGAACTAAATGGGACAGAAGACTATGACATTCAGGCAAAAGAAATTAAGCGTCAGATTAAAGAGATTAAAAAGCAGCCGGTAAGTCGTAGTAATAAAACTAAAATTTCAAATCTGTATAAGCAACTATATAGACTTCAATTTAAAGAAGACTATCTGTGTGTCATAATGGATAAGAAGTCAGATTATGACCGTGCAAATCAAGGGTTTTATGTTAATGGAATTAAATATTTGAGACTTTTATGTACGACTGGTGGTGTAAAAACTTCTACTGTTGTATATGTTAGTGAGAAATTACAACCAGAATTAAAGAAGCGTATTGAAAATGGCAAAAATAATGATGTTAAACTTGTCCCTGCGAAGCTTGGTGCATATGAGGCGCTTGCCGCAAGCGGATCGCTGGAGGTAAGTTGGCCGAAGGACAAATATGCACCTATACCTGGTGGTGTTATAGTTATAAAAGATGCTTTTATTGAATTTTATGCTGATTTGATTAATATTGATGATAGTGATAGAACTCAGGAGCCAATTGTTCAATTTGCACCCAATCAGTTGGTTAGAAATAACTGCTCAGATGGATGTTCCATGATGCTCCCTTCCCTATCTAGACGTTGGAATGGAGAGTTAAATGATGATTACGAACACACAATGAGTGGATGTAATCTTCGTTGTGCTTGGACAAAAGGTATGACATTTACTTTTGACTACATAAAATTTGCAGAAGAGGTTGTCGGCGCCTCGGATGATTGTCCAGAAAAATATTTGATAACGGATATTTGGGGGAAACAAAGAGATATTAGAGATTCTGAGTTAATTATTACTGAGAGTCAGTTGAAACTTTGGAGTTGTTATGATTCTTGGGAAGATTATTATTATAAGTGTCTTGAAAATAAGTATACAATCAGAGTTGCTAAGACCGCTCCGCATGAAGTTGATAATGTGAGACAGTTAAACTATCAGTTTATCCAGTCATTGAACTTATCAGATGATGATATTCAGGAGCTTATTTCGCCCACTGTTAATGAAATTAAAGATACTTTGGGCCTAGATCCTAGAAAAAGTATTGTGTATTTATGTGGTAAAAACTTAAAAGCAGAGAATATTCAGTATGCGGATGCTGCTGCCAGAGCATTAATGGCCAATCCAGATACTATAAATGACCCATATATTCGCAACAGAATCAAAAAAATGATTAATAAGCGCATCAGAGAAGCTAAAATTGGAGTACTTGATGTAAGTGGTAACTTCCAGATTATTTCCGGAGACATATATGCTCTATGTGAGAGTATGTTTGGTTTAGAGGTGCACGGTTTGTTGAAATCCGGTGAACTTTATAGTAAATATTGGAAAGATCGTGGTGTTGATTGTGTAATGTGCGCACGAGCACCTATGTCAAACGAACATTCGTTGGTTTCCCAGGGTATCTGCTATGATGATAAAGCAGAATACTGGTTTAAATATATGAATACTGTTGCCGTTGTTAATGCTTGGGATACTATGCCTATGGCTTTGAATGGTTTTGATTTCGACGGTGATCTTCTTTTTACCACAGACAGCTCTCCTCTACTTAGAAATCAAAAAAATCTGCCAGCATTAAACTGCGTTCAGTATAATGCATCAAAGAAAGTTGTCACAGAAGCGGATGTTATTAAAGCAAATAAGGATGGATTTGGTAGTAAAATTGGCAGTATTACAAATAGAATTACTGCAATAACTTCTTTAATGGCAAATTATGAACCTGGTAGTGTAGAATACGAAACATTAAGATATAGAACTCAGTGTGGACAGGCACTGCAGCAAGAGGAAATCGATAAAGCGAAGGGAATTTTGCCCAATCCAATGCCAAAAAATTGGTATATTTTTAAAGAAAATATCATCAAAAGTGATGATTCAGAGGAAATTATAGCACAAAAAACACTAAATCAGATGCTTTGTGCAGAGAAAAAACCTTACTTTTTTGGATATAACTATCCTACTCTAAAGCAAGAGTATGATGCTTTTGTTCGTGATACAGATGAGCATATTCAAAGTATAACTGGCAAAAATATCCGTGATTTGCTTAAAAATGATGGTAATTTACCAGAAAATGAGCAGAAAATACTGGAGTTTTATAAAAAACGACTGCCTCTCGACGTTTCCCCTTCCACTATGAACCGTATTTGTTGGGCAATTGAGAATGAGTTTGATGGCGTTGACTTATTCGAGAATGTAAATTTCGACTACGAGGTTTATAAAAGTGGTGTTGAGTACACCAAAGAGGATTATGAACTTATAAAACTTAAGTGTGAGGCTTATAAGCAGAAAAAGCGTGAGATTAATAAGAAAAAGTTCGTTGACAATGAGGATCAAGAAGAAAGTGTGGCAGAACAAATTATTAAATTAAATGCGGATTTAGAGGAAAATTGTTTCTCAATTTGTCCGAACGAACAGGTCTTATGTGAAATTCTACTTGATATTTGCTATAAAGATGGTATTGATGTGTGTATCGTGTGGAATTTATGTGGTGACGTGATAGTTAATAAGATAGTGAGTAAATCTGGTGCATATAGTTATCCAGAACAGGATCTCAATGGAGAATTCTGTTATGGTGGATTAAATTACACTATGAAAAATATTATAGCCGGAGGTGAAGTGAATGATTAATTTTAAATTTGATGACAAGATAGATATTGAAAATAAGATGCATAATAATTATGTAAACAAAGAGAACCCAGAAGAAACTATTAGAGACTTGGCTAGATATAATCATCATATATTCAACATGAAAAAAGAAGATAACTATGATGCTATTTTAGCTTATATGACAAAAAATTGTAGTGATTTTTATGAGGAAAAGTACTTCAAAATCATTTATAGAAATATCTCTAGTGCTAAGAAGTATAAGTTTAGAAATGTTGCACCTGTGAAAATCACTCGGGCCGAAATCGATAAAATTATCGGGTTGAATGATATTAGAAAAGAAAAAATTGCATTTGTTCTTCTAGCTGTGGCAAAATACTATAACAATGTGTCTTCCGACAATAATAATCGTATGTATATATCGACGACAGATTTATTTAAATTATCTAGAGTTGCCATTCCTTGTAAAGAAAGGGCTGAATACCTACACTTCGCATATCAAGAAGATATTTTGGTTGAACATACTTTTGTCGGAACGAACCTAAAAATTGTAGGATTTGTAGATGATAATAGTGATGTTGTTATGGAACTTTGCGAGGATGACTATAAGGAGCTTGCTTATACATATCTAAATTATAAAAATGGTGGATATAAACGATGCAAGAGTTGTGGTAGATTATTCAAAATGCATAAAAGAGCACCAGGTAGACAATATTGCAAAGAATGTGGCCAGAACGAAGAAATAAATAGATTTAAGATTTTACAATGTATAGATTGTGGCGAAGATTTCGTAGTTGATACCAGAAATATGAATAAATGCAGATGTGATGGGTGTCAACATGAGGTTGATAAAGAAAAAACTAGACAAAGAGTGCAAAAATATAGGGAACGCCAATAAAATGTAACGGTGTGTTTTGAAGTTTACAGCACAAAATTAATGCTCAAAAACCTAGGAATACCAATGGTTTTTCGTGTTTGAAAAATTTTACATTGAATTTTTATATAATGATAGATATTAAAGGATGGTTCATTTGTGCCATCCTTTTATTATTTGTCACCAATTTTACATAATATAAGGACGAAAGTGAGGAACAAAAAATATGAATGAGATGTTAAGCGGAATTTTAGTTGGAGTACCTGAATCTGTGGCAAACATGCAACTGCCAGATCCAGATTTAAGAAACTTCTATAGAGATGAAGAAGATAGAGTTTTTTGGCTAGACGAAGCAGTTGGCGATTGTGCAACAGATTTAATTAAGATGATTGTTCGTTGCAACAAAGAAGATAAGGGTAAGTCCGTAGAAGACAGAAAGCCAATTAAAATTTTTATTGATAGTCCTGGTGGTGACGTAACATTTATGTGGAGCATCATTAGAGCAATTGAAATTAGTAAAACTCCTGTATGGACAATCAATTATTGCACTGCATATAGTGCTGCTGCCGAGATTCTTGCATCTGGCCATGTGAGATTTGGTTTCCCGGGTAGTCATGTCATGATTCATCTTGGCTCATGTGCATACGCTGGTGATGTTGCAAATGTCGAGACTACAAAGAAATATTTTGATGCGTTGTCTAAGAAGACGGTAGATCATCTACTTGAAAGAACAAAAATTGAACCAAAAATGTTTAAGAAAAAGACTATGACAGATTGGTTCTTAGATGAAGATGATGCCTTAAAGAATGGGGTTATCGATAAGATTATTACTGATTTTGATGAAATTTTTTAATTGTAGGTGATTTAATTATGGCGGCTAAAAAGTCACAGAAAATTTGTGAATATGGAGAGACACCAAAGACAATTGATGATAGGCCATTTTATCATCTAATTCTTGATGATGATCAAAAGAATTTTGTTAATGCCGTTTTGAATCCAGATAACACAATCATTTTCGTTAATGCAAAGGCTGGAACAGGCAAAACAACATTGGCTATGGGTGCGGCCAATCTACTTTATTTACATAATGAGTATGATGGAATCGTGTATATTTGTTCCGCATATGGAGAAAAAGCACAAGGATACCTTCCTGGTTCTATTACAGAGAAAAGCGAAGTGTATTTTGAACCAGCATATCAGGCAATGATTGAGTGTGATATGAACATTAATACCTGTGTTAACTCTGACTCTATGGTTAAGCAAAAGTATGGTGAGGCCTATGTAACACTTCTTACTCATACATTCTTGAGAGGCACAAACTTAAAGAAGAAGGTAATTATATTAGATGAGTGCCAGAACTACACAGTTGCAGACCTAAAGAAAACATTAACTCGCTGTTCTGATGATTGCAAAATTATATGTGTTGGTCACGATTTACAATGTGATCTTGAAGATAAATCATCAAGCGGATTTAGTAAATATATAGAACATTTTAGAGGACATGAACATTGTGAAATTTGTGAATTGACAATTAATCACCGTGGATGGGTTAGCCAATTTGCAGATGAACTTGTTGAATAATAATTTAGGAGGTACAAGACATGGCAAAATCAAGTATTACTAAAAAATATGCCCTAAGTGGTCATGGTATTTTAGAAATTAATGATGATGGTGTATTCCTAGAAAATCAAGACACTGGTGAGTTGATCGATTTAAGGGATTTACTAGTTGATTTCAAAGATAAGGATGTTAAGTTGTCAGTTACATACGATTATGACTATGAATAATTGAAATATTAATGCGGGACAGCGGGTTGCAAACCGTTTATCCATGTATCCTTTGGTGGATATTACCGCTTTAATATAAATATTTTTAACAAAGGATGATTTAAATGAAGAATTTTGTAATTAACAGTGAGTTAATTGATGAATGGGATTGGGAAAAGAATAATGAAATGGGATTTTATCCAGACCAAATTACTTTAGGAAGTGGAAAAAGAGTTTTGTGGCAATGTGATAAAGGTCATTCATATTCGATGACAGTATATCGTAGAGCGCATGATAATTGTGGGTGTTCGTATTGTACTGGCAAACAAGTTCTTATTGGATTTAATGATTTGAAGACGGTTAATCCAATATTGGCGTCGGAATGGAATTCTCAAAAAAACGGTGAACTGCAGCCTACTATGGTGACTGGCGTATGCGGAAAGAGTGTATGGTGGATGTGTAAGCATGGGCATGAGTGGCAGGCAAAAATTTCAAATCGTGCAAACGGTAATGGTTGTCCATATTGTTCTGGTTATTATATATTATCTGGTTATAATGATTTAACAATTACGAGGCCAGATTTAGCAGAAGAGTGGAATTATGAAAAGAATAAACATTTATTACCAACACAAATATCTCGTGGCTATGGCAAGAAGGTTTGGTGGAAATGTAAAAAATGTGGACACGAGTGGAGAACTGCTCCAAATACTAGAGATAATATGGGAAGTGGATGTCCAGAATGTACTAAAGGACTTAGAGTATCTATTCAAGAAACCACACTATATTATTATATTCGTAAATATTTTGAAGACGCTATTCAAAGTTATTCGAATAGAAACATTGGGATAACAGAATTAGATATCTATATACCAAGTTTAAGTGTTGGAATTGAATATGACGGAACCAGGTGGCACGAAGATATTGAACACGATAAAAAGAAAGATATTATGTGTCAAAATAATAATATAAATCTTATTCGCGTTCGTGAGCCAAAATGTCCTGAGTATATAAGTAGCTGTTTTTTTATTAATTTAGAAGACAGGTCTAAATCAACATTGTCAAATACTTGTAAATATATATTGGAGCTTTTGGGCATTGATTGTCCAGATGTTGATTTAGAAAGAGATAAATTAAAAATAACAATATGAAATTAATTAAAGAGGAGCAATAAAAATGGATAGAGTAATGAAAAAGGAAGAATTAGCATCAGAATTAGCATCTAGATGTAATTTTTACAAAAAAAATATGAGGCTTGTGATTGACGAGCTTGCGAACATTATATTGGAAAACTTTCAGATGGCTGAGTTTGGAGCCGATAGTGAATTACACTTGGCACCTGGCATTGTTTTAACTGGGACACGCAAACCCGAACAGGTTTCAATTGACCCTCGTGATAGATCTGAAATTATTACACCGGAAAAGGTTATTCCTGGTGCGATTTTTAAACAATCTATCAGACAAAAGTTATATACGAAAACTAAATATTATAAAAAGAAGAGCAAGAAAGGATAAAATGTATGGAAAATACGAGAGCAACGAGTAATTTATATTGTTGTTATAGTATTAACCTGAGAAATTACTTATATAGCAACGGATTAAAATATGAACTTGCCGCATTAAATCCTAATTCAAAAAAATTATTTTGGGTATATATAAAAACGGACAAGTTAGACAAATTGTTAACAGAGTGGTCTATTGAAAAATAGATCACTTTTATTATGTAGAAATATTGGAGGTATTTTTATGGAAGCAATAATTAGCCGAGAAGAGTTGTTTTCGCAAGGATTAAAGGTGTGTAGCTATTGTGGTAATGTATTGCCATTAAGTGATTTTGGCAAGCGTTCTAACAGTGTGGATGGTCTTATTGGGTATTGTAAAGTATGTGCAAAACAAAAAAGAGATAAGTACTACGAAAGTGAAATCAATAAACAAAAAGCAAGAGATCGAACACAAAGACACAGAGATAAAAATAGGGAAGAAATAAATGCTAAACGAAGACAACAATATTGTGATGATGAAGAGGTTCGTAGAAAGAATTCGGAGCGCTGTAAACAATATGTTGCCACACATAAAGACGAAGTTGCTCAGAAGAAACGAGAGTATCGATTGTCGCGATTGGACTTCTTTTTGAATTATAATAGAGAATATTATAAAACACATCAAGATTATTTCTATGAGTGGAGACAGAGTGAAACTGGTAGGCTATCAAATATAAGATCTCATGAAAAGAGAAGGTGTTTATTAGAAAATGCTGAGGGAGATTTTACGACAGCGGATGTGTTAAATGCATTGTCATTTTTTGATAACCGGTGTGCATATACTGGCAGACCACTTGTATTTGGTTATCATCTTGATCATGTTGTTGCTCTTAGCAAAGGTGGAACTAATTATATATGGAATATCGTACCGAGCAATCCGTTTCCGAATTTATCAAAAGGCGCTAACGACATGGAAACATGGTATCGTAGACAGCCTTATTTTTCAGAAGAACGACTTTTAAGAATATATGATTGGATTAATTTACAAAAAGAAACAGAAGGAGAAAATAAATATGGCACAAGAAATATTGAAGAAATTGCCGTCTGAGAATGAGGCTCAGTATATTTATCGAATTGGACGTGCAAAGCAAAATAACTTAATTGATGATTCTTGGGATGTAATTTCACCAATTTTAAATAGAGAACTTGGTTATGAAGAAGAAGACTGGAAAGGCCCGTCTGCATGGAGAAAGCGTTATAGAAATTACTTAGAAGCATATGAGCAGATTTTTAGCAAGGAAAATTTTGTTGGGTCATACATAACAGATACAGAGGCACAAAGACGTGATCTTGAAAAGGAAAGACAAAAACTTCGTACAGAAAAGTTGGAGTATAATAAATGGCTCCGTGAAGAAGCAAGAGATGAATTAATCTGTGAGCGTATTTGCGAGGCAATTAGAAGTTTACCACCCCTTGACATTCCTACTATTTTACCTGCACATATTGAGGGTCGTGTACATGGAAATCGTGAAGGATGCCTCTTAATCGCAGACCCACACTATGGTGTTGACTTAAAGATTAAAGGCTTATTCGGTGAAACAATTAATGAGTATAGCCCAGAAATTTTCGAATCAAGAATGTGGGATTTACTTACACAGGTTATTGATATTTGTGAAAAAGAAGGATTCACTTCTTTGAATGTTTATGATTTAGGCGATGAGGTAGATGGTCTACTTCGTGTATCTCAGCTATTTAAACTAAGATACGGTGTCATTGAAAGTACTGTTAGATACGGAAGGTTTATTACAACATGGCTAAATGAATTATCCAAGAAGGTTTATGTTAGATATCAAATGGTTAAAGATTCTAATCATTGTCAGTTGAGAATGTTGGGACAGCCTAAAAATACTTTCAAGGACGAAAACATGTCTTATATTATCACAGATAAAATTATGGATAGGCTAGAAGATAACCCTAACTTTGAATTTATACAAAACCCAACTGGCTATATTTTTGATAATGTGGCCGGGTACAATGTTTTTGGTTGTCATGGAGAGACTAAAAGCATGGAACAGGCAATAAAGGACTTTTCTAGAACATATAAGGTTGACATTGATTTTATGATAGGTGGACATAAGCATCATCAGGATAGCACAAATGTTGGTATACAGTCTGATGTTATTAGCGCCCCATCAATTATTGGTGTTGATGACTATGCGTTGTCTTTAAATAAGACTTCTGATCCTGGTGCTACTCTATTTGTATTAGAGCAGGACAAGGGAAAGGTCATGGAATATAATATTAAACTTTAATCTCTTATATGAGAGAAATAAGTTTGACAATACAAAATTAACGAACCCAACACGCCTCTTAACAATGCGGACCACGTTGGGTCTTAAACAATCGGCGTAAGGCCACTTGAGTAGGGGGCAATCCCCTACTCTCTTAATTTATAAAATACGAAAACTGAAAGGACAAATGAAATTATGGAAAATATGAAAAAAGAAGCCAAGCTTATTTTCAATATGGGCGTTGGTAGAGCACTTTTAAAAGCAGGGGCTCAGGTAATTGATGTAAAGCCAGATAGATCTAATCCTGACAAGACGGTTCTAGTCTTTAAGAATGATGAGCTATTTCAGACTGAGCTTGCCCGCATTAATAAAGAAATTGCAGAAACCAAGGTTGCAGAAGAAGTTCTATAATAGGGCTTCTTTTTATTTAAATATCAAGAAAGGAGGTAGAGTTAATGGCAAGAAGTGCAGGAAAGAGAACTACTTCCAGTAAAAAGACTACTACAGATGAACAAAAGTATTTATGTCATTATTGTTTAAAAGAAAAGAAGAAATCTGACTTTTATGTTAATACAGACCCTCGTGTTCTTACTGGAATTACATTTATTTGTAAAGATTGTGTGAGAAAAATAGCACTAGATTGGGATGATAATAGAAAGGATTTTGGTGTTTGTACAAAATCTACTGTTATGAATGCCCTTGAAACTATTGATAAACCATTTTTAAATAAACTATGGGATTCAAGCTATGCTGAATGGGCAAATCAAGATGCACAACTTCGTAGAACTACAATTTGGGATGCATATATTAAAAATGTTGGCATGGTTCAATATAAAGGTATGCGTTGGCGTGATGGAGATATATTTCAAACTTATATTGAGGATGCAAAAAATGTTGCTAATATAGAAGCTTCTCAATCAAGCAATGTTCAGTTGCTCGCAGATAGTCAAGAGGTCAATACCGAATTCGAGAAGAATAAAAGTAGTGTTATTAGACTTCTTGGTTATGATCCGTTTTTATCTGAAAAACCAGAGGATCAACCGTTGCTCTACTCTCAATTAGTTGGATATCTTGATGCTGGTGGAGATAGTAATGAAGATATGATGCGTACCTCTTCTGCTATTACTATTGTGCGTGGATTTTTACAACAAGCTAAGCTTGATGATAAATTGGCAAAGGTTATGGCAAATACAAATGCTAATCCAACTGAAATGAAAACACTATTAGATGCAAAGAAGAGCCTAGGTGCAAATATTTCTAAATTGGCTGAAGATAGTTGTTTAAGTTTAAAACATAATAGAAATGCTAGTAAAGGTGAAAACACTTGGACTGGTAAAATTAAAAAACTGAAAGATATGGACTTAAGAGAGGCTGAGGTAAACGGATTTGATATAGGTACTTGTCGTGGAATGCAACAAGTTCTAGAAATTAGTGATGCTTCTATAATGAAACAATTAGCTCTTGATGAATCTGAATGGTCGGACATGGTTGCGGATCAGCGAAAAATGATTGTCGATCTTCAGAAAGAACGAGATGTTTATAAAGAAGTAAATAGAATTCTTTTAAGAGAAAATCTTGATTTAAGAGACACTCTTGAAGAGAATGACATTTTAAATAAAGATAATCTACACAATTTAAAAGATTTGTTCTCACCACTTGGGGAAGCACATACCCAAGAAGATGAGGAGGACGAAGATGATGAATGATGTAAGATTTAAAATAGTCGAAGACATTAATGATGAAGAGTTAATGTCAATTTTTGATGACGACACTACTATCTATGTTAAACCAGGTGTCTATGCAATGTCAGATAGAAAATTAGAATCTTTAATTAATATAGCTAGAATACAAAAATATTATCAATGTAATCCTGTTAGATTTATTGAAGATTTTTTTAATATTACCTTGCTTGATGCACAGGTGTATATTGTACAAAGAACTTGGAACTGTCCAAATGTTCTTGTGCTCGCATCACGTGCGTTTGGTAAATCTACTGTTATTGACTTAATTTTAATGGCTAAGGATATGTTGTTTTGTAATGTTTGGACCTATATTGCAAGTGGCTCTGGTTCACAGGCAGAACAAACATTTATGACATTAGAGCGTTTAGCGAATGATGGTATTGACGAAATGAGAAACTCTACTGGCTACATTTTTAAGAACGAAGTAGAGATTAACAATGCTGCCGGCGATGGATTTAGCCACGGTAGCAATGGTTTTAAATACAGTCTATATAATGGATCTTTTACTCAGACACTCAACTCAAATATTGACAAAAAGCGTGGAATGAGAGGCTCTGTCGTTTTTGACGAATGTGGTTTCCTATCTGAGGAAATGCTTGAAGTTTATGGTGCATTTGCTGCCGTTAACAAAGGATTCGTTTCTGGTAAAGATCGTAATGGTAAAATGATTGACACTGTTAGACTTAGAACATTTGCAACAAATATCCCAAACCAAAAATTTTATATTAGTTCGGCATCTAGTACTGATACTAAATATTATAAATTATACAGAGAATTTGCAAAGCGCCAATTAATGGGCGATAGAGATTATTGTGTTGTGCAGGTAAGTTGCGATGTTGTGCTGAAGCCGACAATTCGCGGAGAGGTTGTTAATGCACTTTTAAAAAAGAGTGATATTGAAACCGCTGTAAGAACAAATCCAGAAAAAGCTCGTAGAGAATATTACTGTGAATTTACATCAGATGCTGGCATGAACGCAATTATTCGTCGTGGTGTGATTGCTAGAAATAGCGAGACTCGTGCACCACTACTCTATAATGATACTGGTAAGAAAAAATTTATTATAGCATATGACCCAGCAAGAAGTAGAGATAACTCTGTTATTCTTGTTATGGAAATTTATCAAACAGATAATGGAGAATACAAAGGTCGTATTGTAAACTGTGTCAATCTTCTTGATGTGGGTAAAAAGATTAAGAGCCCAATGAGAACACCAGATCAGATTCAATATTTAAAGCAATTGATATTGGATTACAATGGTGATGCTCCAGACTATGAAAATATTGAGTGTGTATTGATTGATGCTGGTTCTGGTGGTGGTGGTGTTAACATTGCCGACTTCCTAATGGAAGATTGGGTTGACAAAAAAGGTAAGACACATCGCGGATTAATTGATAAGGAGTATAGTGAAGAATATGTTGGTCGCTATCCTAATGCAATCAACAAATTAAAACTAGTCTCTCCTACTCAATATAAATCTATTATTTACGAAGCATTAATTGAAATGCTTGATGTAGATGCTATTAGTTTCACCACAGATTATGATAATAAAGGTTATTTAACTGTGTTCGAGGCCGATGAGAAAAAACTAGAAAAAGAGAAAAAGCGCATTAGTGAAGAATTAAAATCACAAGGGTTTGATGGTGAAGAGCTTACTAAAAAACTTGAGGAAGAGCTTGCTCAGACTTCTTGTGTAAAAACTAAAGTCGTGAAACTCGATCCATTCCAAGAAATTGCATTAGCAAATATAGACGCAATGAAGGAGGAAATGGTGAATATGGTGCGTAAGAAGAGAGACTCCGGTAAAGACTCTTTTGAACTTACGCCTGAAAAGGCCAACAAACTTCATGATGACCGTTCATATACAATGGCTCTTTGTGCTTGGTGGTTGTCAGAAAAGCGCCTTGAAAATGTTAGAAATAAAAAACGCAATGTAGGTAGTACAAATGATATACTTGCAAAATTAATAGTTTCTAGTGGTAAACACATAGATAAAATCTTCGGATAGAAAGGATGGTGAATGCTAATGGAAACTAAAGAAAGAATTAAACATTTTGAGCAAGAAGAATTAGAAAGAAGAAAGGCATTTGCCGAACAGTTAAAAAATGCATTGCAACTTTTTGATCCTGAAAAAATCCCCATTAGAAACACAAGTACTTATAGTAGAGAAACTTTAAGAACATATTTAAAAAACCCTGCTACAGATTCCAACAATAAAAATTTGCGTAAATTGAGTAATTATTTATATACAATTTCTCATGTGTACCGTAGAATGATTAACTACAAAGCACATCAGATTAATTGTAAAACTTGGAGTGCATATCCCATTGTTAGTATGGTCGAGGAAAACGACGAAGATGCAATTCTAAAGGAATATGAGCGTACTGTGAATATTGTGACAAATATGCATATGGAAACTCAAATATTTAAGCTTATGTTGCAGGCTTGGAAAAATGGAATTACATATGGATATGTTTATGGAGACCCAGAGAAAGATGGGTCTTTTTATATTCATCTATTAGATCCAGATTATTGCAAAGTAAATTGTGCTTCTTTTGATTCTGGTGTTTTGGGGTTCTTATTCGATATGTCTTATTTTAATGGTAATGAAGAACAGCTTGAATATTATGATAAAGAGTTTACAACATTATACAATCAATTTAAAAAAGACAATATTAGATGGAAGCAGTTACCTATTGAACGAACCATTTGTATAAAGATTGATTTGGATAACATGGATTATGCGATTCCACCTTTGTCTGGTTTGCTCGAAAGTATTATTTCAATTACTGATTTGCAAGCAGCACAGGATGAGATTGACTCGTTGCAGAACTATAAATTAGTTTGGGGTAAACTTGATACTATTTCTGGAACATCCAATCCGGATGACTTTGCCGTCAACTTAGATTTAGCCCTTGCATTTATGAAGAAGCTTGGTTTAGAGTTGCCAGATAATGTATCTTATGGTCTATCTCCAATGGAGTTAGATATTATCGACTTTAAGGATAATGACGCAAGTGATACCAATGTTCTTTCTAAGGCATATAGCAATCTTATCGAAAGTAACGGTTCTATTGTTTTAAATTCTAATAAAATTACAAACTCTACTGCATTTAAAATGGCAATGAAAGTTGAGTGTGAGGATGCTATGAAGCCGGTCACACAGATTAATGCATGGTTGAGACTGTACTTAAAGTATAATCATAAGGTAGAGACTATTGCTGTTGAATACTCTGATATTTCTCCATATTTTATGGATGATGAAATTGAAAAGTATTCAAAATTAGCTGGTTTAGGATTGCCCGTGAAGACTGAATTGGCTTCTATGATTAGAGCTAATCCTCAGAAGAGTTTTGGTATGGACTTCTTGGAAAGACAATTGCTTGGACTTGGCACTCAAAGATGGAATAATCCGCTTGTTTCTTCTAATACACAAAGTGCAAAAACTGGTTCCGAAGGAAGACCAGAGTCCGAAGAAGGAGATTTAACAGATGAGGGTGTTAAAACCAGAGACCAAAATAAAAACGAACAATAAGGAGGAATTGACATGAAAGATGCAAAATTTATTATCGTTCAAGATATGAATACTGCAAATAAATTAATATCTGCAGGTTTTCAGATTGTAACTCAAGTTAATAAGACATATACATTTATGAATGTTATTCCTAAGCATTTTAATTTTGAAAATATTGATATTAAGAAGTTAGCATATACAAATGTGCTTGCTTTCTAATATATAGACACATGTCTAATCCTATAAGAAAGGAGGACGAATATGGCTAAGAAAATTTTAACTCTTGATGATTTATATCAGTTTTTTGTTCAGCAAAATAAAACTATTGAATTTAGTTCCAAAGAGTCTGGAAAACCAATTGTAGTTACTACAAATGGTTATTTTGCATCTGAAGAGGATGACACTCCAGGTATGTTAAAACTAAAGCTAAAAGTTTGCCACACTGAAACCAACCGTAACGGCAGCCACATCTCCAAGGAAAATATGGAAAAGGCAATGCCTACTTTAAAGTATAGACCAATTCTTGCTTATATTCACGAATTAAATGATGGTAGCAAGGACTTCTATGCGCACAATATGGAGATTGTTGAAAACGAAGACGGTGAGACAGAAATTAATTATCTTGAGAAACAGGTTGGTTGTTTCACTGCTGATGAACCATGGCTTGAGTATGATGAAAAAATGGATAAGACTTATGTTATGGCGTATGGAGTAATTCCAGAAGGATATACTGAAGCTGCAGACATTATTAGAAGAAAGAATGGAACCAAAGTGTCATGTGAGTTGGTTATCAATGAACTTTCTTATAACGCAAAAGAAAAGTATTTGGATTTAACAGACTTTTATTTTGGCGGCACAACCCTTCTTGGATCCGATAAAGATGGTAATGAAATTGGTGAAGGCATGCTAGGCTCAAGAGCTGATATTACAGATTTCTGCTATAAGGAGCCTGTATTCACATATCAAGACAAGCTGATTGAAACACTTGAAAAGTTAAATGTTACTTTATCAAGTTTCAATAAATCAAATTCACAGAAAGGAGGAAATGAGATGAAGTTTGAAGAATTACTCGAAAAATATGGCAAAACTGCCGAGGAAGTAACTTTTGAAATTGAAGGACTTTCTGATGAGGAGCTTGAAGCAAAGTTTGCTGAAGAATTTGAGGGTGATGATGGCACTGGTGAAGTCGAAGGAGACAATAACGATGGTGACGATGCTGATGACGGCAACTCCGGAGATGGAGATGGTGCAGATGAGAACGATGGAGACGGTGAAGGTGAAGGCACCGGTGACGGTGATGGCGAACATGAAAAGTTTACTAAGACTTTTACTGTTGAATTAAGTCATGATGATATTAGAAATGCGCTATATACATTAATTAGACAGTATGAAAATGAAGATGAATATTTCTATATTCGTGAAGTATTTGATAGTTATTTTGTTATGCAAGATTGGTGGAATAACAAGATTTATAAGCAGAGTTATGCTGTAGATGGTGAGAATGTTAATCTTGAAGGCGATAGAATTGAAGTGTTTGAAATTCTTGTTACTAAAGAAGAAAAAGATGCACTTGATGCACTAAAAGTTGATTATGCTGCTCTAGAGGCAAAGTATAACGAATTAGTACAGTTTAAAGCAGACACTGAAGCTGCTACACTACAAGCACAGAAAGATGCTGTTTTTGCATACGAAAAATATTCTAAAGTTGCTGAAACTAAGGCATTTAAGAAGTTAATCGACAATTCTGCCGAGTATTCCATTGAGGAGTGTATGCAGAAGGCAGATGAAATTCTAGATGACTTTAGTACTTATGCTGTGAATTTTACGGCCACCGAGGAAACCAACAAACCACAAGTTCTTGGTTTTAATGTTGAAACCAAGAAAACTAAGAAAAAGGCTTATGGTAAGCTTTTTGATTAATTAAATTAGAGCATAAAATGTTCTTATTTATATAAAAATTATAATACAAAAATTTTAAGGAGGAAAACTATATGGCACAGGATTTAATTAACAAGCACTGGGTTGCAGAGATTTCTCGTGTATCCGCAGTGTATGGCGATGGTCACATCCTATCTGGCGAGATGGATAAGGATAGAGACAATGGCGAAATTGTTGCTGTTGGTGACTACAAGGAAGGCGAGTACTACACTGTTGGTGCTTTCGCAGGTGATTTCGAGGCAAAGGTTATTGAGGTTGTTTACAATATGAATCGCACTATGGTTAGATTTGAACTAACTAAAGATTGCGACGGTTACTTTGTGCACAATCCTGAGACTATGCCTAACGATTTCTTAAAGGTATATCAGGAGCTAGAGAACTACTACAATGATAAGGGTTCTCGTGCAAGAATGTATCCTATGAAGAAGCATGATGTGTTTACCGTGTCTGTTGAGGCTTTTGGTAAGGTTGCTCCTGAGGTTGGCGCTACTGTTACTTGGTCTGAAGATACTGGCTACACCGCTGCTTAATTTTGTGAAAGGAGGAAGATATTATGAAAAATTTAATGAAGTTTAATGTTACTGTGCAGAATGCATTTGATAACGATAATGAGAATTTTATGAACTTTAGTCAGTTACTAAAGGATTATGCTAACAACGAACTACAGGAAATTTCTAAGAAGGAAGCTTCTAAGAAGATTGTTGAAAAGTTCAGAGCTGCTCTAGGTATCGAGGCTGGCGACAAGCCCCAGGCCATCAAGAGAGCTATCAGAGCCAATAAAGATCTAGTATTTACTCTAATCGAGGAAACTATTGAGCAGAGACTAATCACTGGCTGGATGGAGAACCCCTTCTTCATGGCTTATGTTGATGCTAAGAATCTAGCCCTAGGTGATGAGAACGACTTCTATGTTGAAGACGATTCCATCCTAAGCGTCTCTAAAGTTTCTGGTAATCATCACAACATGATTAGACAGAGACTAGGCGCCGGCAGACACTTCTCTGTTACTGGTGAGTGGTACGGTCTAAAGATTTATGCAGACTTTGAAAGAGTTTTAACTGGTGCTGAGGACTGGGCAAACTTCGTAACTAAGGTTGCAGATGCCATCGACCGTTATCTATACGACGCTCTATATGCCGCATTAAGAGGTGCAAAAGATGCTCTAGGTGCTAACTGGGTTAAGACTGGTCCTCTAGAGGCTGCTAGCAAGGCTACTCTAGTCAAGCTATGTAATGACATTTCTATGGCTACTGGTTCTCCTGTAACTATTTTCGGTGCTCGTACTGCCCTATCTTCTCTAACTGCTATGGCTGATGTTAACTGGGCTCCCGAGTCTGTTAAGCAGGAGTACTACAAGAACGCAGGTGTTCTAGGCAACTGGGAAGGCTTCGAGGTTGCTGAAATTGGCCAGGGTCTAAAGCGTGGTGCTTCCATCAATAGTGCATCTGTTGAGTATCAGCTAGATACCGATAGACTATATATCATTCCTACCAATGTTGCTAACAAGTTTATCAAGCTTGTCAACTATGGTGAGACTCAGATTTCTCAGGTTACCGACAGAGATACCAACAGAGATATGAGCTACGAATATGAAGTACTCTACAAGATGGGTATTAACGTTATTCTAAATACTGTATTCGGTGTATGGGATATCGCCTAATTAATATTTTGTAGAATTGAATTTATAAGGAATAAAAGGAGATAAACATTATGGCAAATACAAAAAAAAATGCACAAGTAGAAGAAGAAACCGTAGAAGAGGTTGTTAAGCCAACTCCAAAGAAGGTTAACAAGCCAAAACACGATCCAAGTGAATTAATTATGTGTAGAAGTGTTCGTTTTGGTGAATTAATACTAATTGGTCCAAAGACTCATATGCCTTATAGTTGGGCAAATGAGGGCGACTACAGAGAAGTAGAATATCAGGATTTAGTATCTTGGAGGGCCCTACATCATAGATATCTATTTGACCCAATGATTATTATTGAGGACGAAGATATTGTTGAGGAATGGAAGGCAGATCTTGGCAAGCTATACGACAGTCTACAGGAGATTGATCTTAAGGAAATGTTTAAGATGCCACACAGACAGTTCGTTGCTAAATTAAAGCAGCTACCTGACGGTATGAAGTCTACTGTACAGAATATGGCGTATACTATGATTCAGGATGGAACTCTATATGACCTAAGAACCATTAGAGCTATCGATGAAATTTTAGGTACAGAATTAAAAATGATGATTTGATATAGGAGGTGTTTCCGATGACCTCTTATGAAACAGTGTATGGTCGTTTTTTAAATTCGACAACTGATTTTAATCTAGCCGAATTGGACGACTATACACTAAATGAAATGCTTAAAGGTTGGTTACATACTGCCATTGTAAAGACACGTACCTCAGGCGATTTGACACACAATGATGAAGAAGAAGCCTTCAATAATGATTTAAGTGACTTAGATATTGAACTTCTTGCCATGGGAATGAAACTCGCATGGTTGGATACGTCTCTCAATTCAACTGAATTAACTCTAATGATGCTCGGTGGAAAAGAGGAAAAATTCTATTCACAAGCAAATCAGATTGCAGAACTTCGTGCTCTTCGTGCAGATACGCTACGTGAGATGCAACAGCTTTACACATATAGTACATATACCAATAATTCCTATTTTGATTAAGGGGGCGTTTCCGATGGATTTTTACACAGAAATACCTTCTAGTCAAATAGCTGCAGAGAAGAAATATATTCGCTCTGCAATTTTTAAGCTTCTACCATACAAGGAAGAATCATACGAATATTTAGATAACTACTTTTGCTCTGTGCTACAATTACTAAAAGGTTTCAATGAGATTTCTGGTTATCAACCAGAAGTAGTTAGTATTATAAGTAAAATTGCATATGCACGAAAAGCTGAAGATTTCGATGATTATCGCAAGGCTATTCTTGATGCTTGTGGTATGGTAGAACATATAAAGGAGAGTGGTCTTAATGCTTGAGTCTTATAGACTTCGTATGGCTGCGCTTGGCAGCTATGAAGGTGAAGCCAGGCGTAGAAACTCTCAAAAAATTATGGATGCATCTTGGATGCGAGATCCCGCTACAAAACCTGTTTATGTCAAATGGGTCGATAGTGGATTACCATTAATTGACGATGATGATATTCCAGTTTACGCAAAATATAACGTAAAATCATATCACAATATTACTGGTGATGAAGTTGCATACTTGCTTCAGTTTAGATTAGAAGATATGAAAGATAGACCAGATATTAAGGTCGGCTCATATGTATCTATCCCAAATGAATTGGACGAGCCCGAATGGTGGTTAATTTGGCATTATGACGATAGACCACAGTTCAGACAGTTTTCAATTGTTAAATGTACTTGGGTATATAAGTGGACATCTTTTAAAGACGGACATAGAATTATACACCAGTGCCTTGGCGTTACCCGTAATCAAAATAACTACAATAGTGGTTGTTGGTTAGATTATTATACTGAAGTTGTAGAACAGCAACATGTTATGTTGATGCCATCAAATTTAGATACAAATATTCTTACATATAACACAAGAATATTGGTGTCAAATGTTGGCAGGTATCCACCAATTGCATGGAAAATCTCCAAGGTTCAGCCCTCTGTTGTTTATGATACAGTTCGATTTACTATGACTCAAGAGCAATATAATGCCGCCGTTGATGACGCTGAATTGATGATTGCAGATTACAAGAATTCTTATGTTGAACCAGAAATTCCAGAGGCTGAGGAACTTGTGGGTTCGGATATCGATACACATTTCATTAAACAAAATCTCGAAATTTCTTACTCTGGTAAACCGGCGGTTCGTGCAGGTGGTGGATTTAAGAAGTTCACACTAAAGACATATGTTGACGGAAAACTAGTAGATGTTTCAGATGATGTAGAGTGGAGTGTTGACTTCGGTGGCAATGAGGATAAGTTAGAATGCTCTATCCAAGATAACATTTGTAAAATCAAGTGTTTGAATGATTACTCGTTAATTGGACGAACTTTTACGATTACTGCAGAAAGTATGCATAATTCAAAATCCATTATAGTGGAGGTGACTTCATTATGATTAGGAACATTCAAAAGGTTCAAGATGATATTATTGAAATGAAACGACTGATAAAACAAAAGCTTATTGATGATGTAGATATTCTTGAAGCGTTGCACAATCCTAATATTGATATAGATAGTCCAGATGAATTTTTGGATAACAACATCTATGGATTTATTAGAATTCCACAAACTCAGGATACTGTTAGAAACTTTATTTGTTTTACAGTTAATGACATTGAAGATAATAGATTTAATGAAATAATGAAAACTCAATATATTCAGTTCAATTGTATTTGTCATCTTGAAGATATGAAGACGGAATATGGTATTGACAGACATGATTTGCTTGGATATTTAGTTAGAGACATTTTTAATTGGAGCAATATTTTTGGCTTGCAATTTAAATTAATATCTAACAATGAAAGTTCTATTGATGGTGACTATTACTGTAGATCACTAAAGTTTGAGGCCACAAAACCAAATTCACCAAATAATGCAAGGATGGATAATCCACGTGATAAACTTAGACGTTGATGATTTAAAACTTTATATCGGAGATGACTATGTCATCAATGATAATATTAAAGTTTTACAGCCGACTATAAGACAAATTGCTGAATTTGGTGAGCGTGAGTTTTTCTCTGTTGTGCATACAGTAACAGCTATTCCGTCTGACATGAAAGCGAATCTTGATGATATGGGTCTGGATTGGATGGAAGTCGAGGATTTTGAATTATTTGTTATGCTGTCTCAGACATTGACACCAGATAGGACTAGGCTTCTATTTGGAGATTTAGATTTTTCTAAATTAAAACCATTTAATCACCCTCATGTAGAGGGAGAAATCATTTTAGCAGATAAGGAAACTGGAATCCTTATTGATAAGATGGTGTATTTAAGAATTGTTTCTTATCTTCGTAAGGCATTTAATATTACGCCAAAAGTTGAAAAAGCGGCGAATAAAATGACCAAGAAAATTTTAATTGAGGAAGATAGGAAGAAAATTGAATTAAATAAAAATAAGCCTTTTAAGTCTTTTTTATTACCGTTGATATCATCTATTAAAGTTAAGCAAGGTTATACTAAAGAATATGTACTCAATATGGGATACGTTGAATTTATGAATGACGTTGCGAGATTACAAGTGATACACAATGCGGATCATTTATTGTCTGCCTGTTATGCAGGTACAATAGATATGAAGAAGATTAATAAGGCAGAATTAAATTGGATGAAAGAGTTGTAATCTCTTTTATTATACACAAATTAAAAAAATAAAAAATTATTTTATGGAGGTAAATTATTATGGCTTTCGATTTAAATAACTTTGTAATTGATAGAATTATCCGTGGTGTTGCAATTTCCCAGGATAAGGAAGATCCCAAGGTATTATTCTCTATCAACCAGATTCAGAATGCTTCTCTAAACTGTGCTTCTGAGTCTACTGATGCTGTTGACGCAATGGGTACTCCTATTGCTACTTTCTACAGAGCTAAGTCCGCAGAGTTCTCTGCTGAAAATGCTCTATTTGACATGAACCTAATGGCTACTCAGCTAGGAACTGAGAAGAAGGTTGCTTCTTCTTCTTCTAAGGTTACTGCTCCTGCTATGGAGAGCTTCGAGGTTACTGAGGAAGGCACTTATACTCTAAAGCATGCTCCTAAGAGCGCTATCAAAGAGATCTATGCTCTAAATGACGATAGCACTTTTGGCACTAAGTATGTTGTTGGTACTAATGCTTCCGACACTGAATTCGCCATCGATGGTCAGAGTGTCACTATACCCACTGGTCTAGCTAATGGCACTGAGATGTTCGTTATGTATGAGTATGAGACCGAGAACGCTGTTGAGGTTGTTAACTCTGCTAAGAACTTCCCTGTCGGCTGCAAGTTCGTTATGGAAGTCTTAGGTTGCGACGTTTGTGACCAGACTAACCTAGTTTATGCTTATGTTATCTTCAATAACGCTAAGCTAAGCCCTGATTTTGATTGGTCTATTGCCACTGACGGCACACATCCGTTTTCTATGAAAGCGCAGCAAGATTATTGCGATAAGGAAAAGAGATTAAGAATAATTGTTGCATAATGCGATTTTATGAATAGTCTCCGTATAGAGTAATTTATATGATAAATAACGCATTGAAATGCTGGAATACCCTAAAGCTCATATACCAAAGCAGAATGATGAAATAAGCATAAATGTAACGGTTGCGAAAGCAGAAAAAAGTTATGAGATGATATATGGTTAAATCCTAAGTATTATTATAATGGGTAATCAGCAGGGAAGCTCCAAATAGGAGAACCCTCAACGACTATTCCCGTTAAGGGAAGTAGAACGCAAGCTATTGGCGTTTGAAGTGGTGCGCCCCACACTTGTGGGTGAAGATATAGTCTATGCTTTATCGAAAGATAAAGGATTCTTTGATAGAATCAAGTAAGTGTAGCGGCTTGCTTTAATGAACAGTATTCTCCATCGTCATCCCCGGCGATGCTGAGTAATTATTTCTACAATTATAACACTTGACAAAACAAAATTAATGTGCTATAATACAAATACAAGATAGATAAGGAGTAATTAACCTTATCGATAAGGCTAGGGCCTCCACCCTAGCCTTCTTGTAGTATTTAAAATGTGGAGGACTATGTCATGGAGGTGACATTATATGGAATATGGAAATCAATTTTCTATAACAAAATCATTTTATGATTGGTGTATTGAAAACAATCGAATAGATTTAAACGACAGATTCGATGAAGAAAAGAACGGTTGTACAACTAAAGATGTTGGATATAAAAGTAACTTGAAATGGTGGTTTAAATGTCCAAGAGAATTACATGACAGCGAACAATATGTTATGTGTTTTGTAACAAATAATCCGAATAGAAAGTTATTATGTAGAAAATGTAATAGTGTTGCACAAGTTGTAATTGATAAATTTGGAGAGGATTATTTATGGAAACATTGGCATTCTTCTAATTTATTGAGTCCATGGGATATATCTGCTGGAAGCAGCAGAATTAATATAATAATTCAATGTGATAACAAAGACTATCATGTATATACACAAGTTGCATCTTCTTTTGCAAAAGGAATTGGATGTCCATACTGTATTCACAGAAAGGTGCATTCAAATGATAGTCTTGCAGCAATGTATCCAGAAGTTATTATAAGATGGTCTGATAAAAATGTGAAAACTCCGTATGAATATTCTCCTCATTCTGAGGCTAAGGTGTGGTTTAAGTGTCCATTTGGAACACATCCAGATTATTTGCAAAGAATTGCCAATGCGGTTATATATGAATTTAGATGTCCTAACTGTTCACTAGAAGAAACTAGTGAACGAATGCGTGGAGACGGATGCCACTTTTGGAAAGGTGGCATAAACGGAGAAAATGACACACTGAGACATCGTCGTGAATATAAAGAGTGGCGTACATCAGTATATGAACGAGACAAATATACTTGTCAATGTTGTGGAGTTCGTGGTGGTAGATTGAATGCTCATCATATTAATCAATTTTCTGATTATCCAGAACTTAGATATGATGTAAATAATGGAATTACTTTATGTATGAGCTGTCATGATTCTACCGAAGATGGTTCATTCCATAATACATATGGCACTCATAATACAACTTCTTCTCAATTAAGAGAATATATTTTAAATAGATCTAATAAAGATATTTTCAAAACAAATCCAAATTTAATATATGATTTTAACAACATAAAATTAATATCTTAGTCTGATGACTAATTTTAAATGAGCCACCACCCGGTAGCTCATTTTTTATTATAAACCAAAAGGAGGTAATCCACATGGTTAAAACTAGAAAGTGCACAGCCTGTGGCACAAAATATTCATATTGTCCAGAATGTTCACGCTTAGACGCTTTAAAGCCAACATGGTACGGTGAATTTTGCAGTGAACCTTGTAAAGATTTATGGCTAACTCTAACAAGATTTGGTATGAATCGTTTAACTAAATCTGAAGCTAAGTCTGTCATCTTAGGCTTAGATCTAAAGCCAATAGACTCTTATGTATCTTGTGTCCAAAGAGACTATGCTAAGATTATGGCAGAGAATAAGAAACCCAAGCGTGGCAAGAGAATTGAAATTCAACCAGTCGATGATGCAACAGATATTCCAAAAGAAGTTGTAGAGTCAATTGTTGAAAATCCAATTGAAATCAAACCTGAGCAACTAGTCGTTGCTGAACCAGTGGCAGAAGAAACCACAGTACATGAAGTAGTTTTAGAAGAAAAAAAATAAGGAGCTATACTTCATGTGCAACGAAGAGTAGCTCCTTATTTTTTTATGCAAAAAAGGAGGAAAAGGCATTGGTTAAATCCAAAATTACTGGTCGAGAATACCACGAAACTGACTGTGTGTATGTAACAAACATGCTACAGTGTCAGCGTTATTTATCATTCTTGGGGCCAGAGTACCTTCTCGATATTTTATATACAGGTACATACAGAAAAGACTCCCTAGTTTTTGTTTTTAAAAAGTGCCAAGAGACACGTAAAGCAAAAGAGTTATGGGATAATCATGAGCTAAATTAACAATAGGTGTAGCATATGGATTAAAATACATCATACAACTTCATTGGTGATGTGTCAGTATCGGAACAACTTGCAGTAACATTAGAACGAATGGTACAAAAGATTACACACGAATATGCTACTCACGATGAGTTTGAAGAATTAAAACAGAAAATAGACATGCTTATAAATCTTGTTGGAGATATATCAGTCTCTGAACAAATTTATACAGCAATTAACAATATTAAATAACTTAGGTGTTTGAATGGCAACAAAAAATACAAACTTTAGGTTCTTTAATTAAAACAGGCCAAAATATAAACACTCTTGGGAGGAGAATGACTAATGGCATTATATTTAGGCAACAACAAAAGAAAAGTTAATTTAAATGGTGTTGTATATTGTTTGAATTTATATTTATCAGCACCAACTACAAATGGAATTAGATTATTATCTTCCGAAAATTATATTTTAAAAGATTCTAATGGATTATATTTAACCGCAAAGGAGGATAAATAAATGGAAGAATATAAGTTATCCTATACCGCTGTGGAAATAGATGAAAAATTGGGAAAAGTTGACGAAGCCGTATTATATACACCTCAAGACCTTAATGAGGATCAAAAAGCACAAACAAGAGAAAATATTGGTGCTACTACTATTGATGAAGTGTTTGAGGCTACCGATGTTCAATTTTACAGCAACCTGTCCACAGCCATT
>JAEIGA010000604.1_pt1 | contig 53302 bp, 40 predicted proteins | sample 9270691 | NCBI WGS metagenome assembly JAEIGA01 (sample SAMN17057246, study PRJNA624740) | gut metagenome | biome: biome; isolation source: fecal sample | host: Bos grunniens | place: China: Xizang | collected 2019 | reverse complement strand
CACAGCAGCTACCACAAGGGAAATCTCCTGCGGCGTGTAGGTCGAGGTCTTCTCAATATACGGAAGGGCCGCAGCAATCACACCTACGTCAATGCCGTAGAGAAGACCACCGAGACCTGCCATTACCATCAGGTAAAGGGCGTAGCTTTTGACGGAAGCGGGGAGCTCCGTTGTCGTTGCGTCTGTACTCATAACTTCGTCATTATACCATTCCTACCTAGCAGTGCAAGCCAGAAATACGAATTTGAAGCCTACTCTAGTGTAAAAATCTGTATTTTGTTCCCCGCGTTCCTCGCTTTGGTGGTAAGCTTAGCCATTCGTTTTTGCGAATTCGTGCTTTGAAAATCCTTCTTCCCGGCCACAAGAGGTACAAAAAATGGCGGCTACCGAGTGGGTAGCCGCCGTATGGAGTGAAATAAGGATGCTGCGATTATACGGTTTCCTTCTTACGGGGGAGGAAGAAGAAGATTAGACCGCAAACAATCATGAGCATACCGGCCACGCTGAGCGGCAGGCCAAGGCCCACGTTGGCATCCTTCAGGTAGCCACCCAACCAGCTGATGAGTGCACCGGCACCCACAGAGGTGAGGTTGAGCATGCCGTAACCCGTAGCAGCAAAGCGCTCGTCAATCTGGGAGCGCAGTACAGGCATGAGTGTGGCATCCAAAGAGCCCTGGGCTACACCCTGCATGGCTACAAGAGCAAGCGTGGCGGTAAGGCCGAACTCAATGGGCAGCCCCAGTGCGGGCAACATGGCGATAACAACGCAGGGACCGGCTAAGCAGAAACCGATGCCGGGTACGAAGGCGCGGCAGTTGGGGTTCTTGGTGCGGGCATACCATGCGTCTGCTGCCACGGCAGCCAAAAGAACGGCGCCGTACTTGGCAAAGTTAATCCACGTGGTGGCTTGGGGGCCGGCGTCTGCCTCAGAGAGGCCGAACATATCGATAAGCAAGCGGGGATACCAGCCCATGAGGAACCAGTTGGCGAAACCGGCAATGGCATAGGCTACCAGCAGCATGATGAATGCGCGGCCGGTGAACAGGCTCTTAAGCACATCGCCAATACCGAACGTCTCCTCGGCGGGTTTGCTCTCTTCCTCTTTCTTTTCCTCTGCGGCGGCAGCGGGGGCATCGCCCTCGGGGTCGCGCAGGAAGAAGATAACGATAAGACCGTATGCAACACCAATGAAGCCGAAGGTTTCGAAGGTGAGGCGCCAGCCAAGCTGGCAGGGATCACCGGCCATCATGGCACCGTAACCGGCCATAATCTGGCCTGCATAAATACCGCTCATGTGCAAGCCGGTAGCCATGGAGCGGGTCTTGCCGCGGTGGTAATCTGTAATAAGTGCAAGTGCGGCAGGAATGTAGAAAGCCTCGCTCACACCCATGAGGGCGCGCCAGAAGATGAGCTCCTCAAAGCTGGAGGACATGCCGGTCATGTAGGTTACAACGGACCACACCACGAGGGACATCAGAATGATGAACTTGCGGCTGAAGCGGTCTGCCAGGTAACCGCCCACAGGGCTGAGGGCTGCGTATACAATAAGGAAGGCGGAGGTAACGGTGCCGAACTGACTCTGGGTCATGTTGATGGCGTCGTTGCCTTCGGTGATGGACTGGTTGAGCACGGCCAGTAACTGGCGGTCAAAGTAGTTGAGCATCACTACAACCCACAGCACGGCCACGCAGGCCCATGCCCATTTGGTGGGTTTGTCGGAGATGTTCACCACCTTTTTAGCGAAGCCGTTTTTCATGCCCAGTACAATGGCAGCAATGCCGATGCAGATGGCAAGGATAACGGTGGAGGACGCCAAGCCGGAGCAAGCGCGAAGGAAGCCGATGAGGATATCGGAGCAGGTGTTGCCGAAGTCAATCAGCATCTGCTGAAAGGGTCCGACACCCTCTGTTTGGTTAGCAAGAGATATCATGGTGTATCAGTTGTTAATTTGGATGTTTGAGATAATCGGTGTGCGAACACCGGGATGGGTTTCGCCGGAGATGATGTAAATGCTGTCATCCCATTGAACGGCGGGGCAGGTGGCAACGCCGGTGGCGTTTTCACCCTCCTTAACCCACTGCCCGGTGGCGGGGGTGAAGGAGTAAACGGTCTTGTTCTGACCGGGGTGGATAGCAGGGGCTTTACCGGTGAGGGAGGCACGGTAGTAGTTACCGGGGTCTCCCGCAACGACGTAAATCTTTCCGCGGACGGAGGGCAGCGGGTTGGCGGAGCCTACAAGCGGTTCCGGCATGGGGGCGCAGCTGCTCCATGTGTCGGTGGCGGGGTCGTAGCACAGGGTGCTGTGCAGGTAGGTGCGCTCGGCTGCGCCTTGGGCATCGGGGTGCAGAGAGCAACCGCCCGTCACATAAATCTTGCCGTCAACCGTACCGGCGGCTGCAAGCATGCGGGCTTCCGGCATGCGGCTCAGCTCTGTCCAGCCGGCATTCGGGTTGGCCATGTCCATCACAAAACAGCGGGAAAGGCAGGTGACGGATTCGGCTTTTTCCTGGCCGCCCATGACATACAGCTTGGTGCCAACAATCGCAAAAGCGGGGTAAGCTACGGTGGTGGGAAGCTCCGGCAGCATGGAGGTAGAGGCCTCGTTGCCTTTCAGCTCGGTGCAGGTAACTGTGTTGAGATGGCCCGTAGCATTGCAGCCGCCGGCAATAATCATGCGGTTGCCGTGTGCGGCGTAGGCTGCGTAACCAATGGGAGCGGGCAAGGTGCCGATAGTGGCCGCTTGCGGTGTGGTGCAGCCCTGGCTCAAATCTAAAAAAGAGACATCGCCGTAGAATGCTTTAGCCCCACGCTCTGCCGGAGTTTTAGCGCCGGGTTTGGCATTGGGGAAGTTGGCACCGCCGGTCATCAGAATGCCGTTGCCTTCCGGGATGAGCACGGCGGCCATACCGGCACGGCCCACTTTGTCTGCAATTTGCAGCCAGCTATCGGATGCCACTGAGGCAACATCTGCCTGCACGGGGCTCATGGCGAGCCCCAGCAAGGAAAGGGAGAATAGCGTGCGTTTCATGAGAAAATGATGCGGGGAAAATCAGCTCAATTTTGCACCCCAAACTTGGTTGGAACGCTTGCCGGGACGCTGCTCGCCGTTAATGATAACGGCCATGCCGTTCCACTCGGCGCAGGGAAGCACGGCACGGGCAACGGCCATCTCGCCGGCATCTTTCCACTCACCGCACTTGATGCAGTAGCACAGGGTGAAGTTGTGGAAGCCGGGGTGGTTCTGCGGGGTGAATCCCTTAACGGTGGCATCATCGCCGCCCAGCAGATAAATGCGACCATTGATGACCGGGGCGGGCGTGGGGCCGGCTGCGCAGAAGTGCGGCAGGGCGGGCAGCGGCATCCATCCATCAGCCTCGGTGTAGCTCCAAGCCTCGGTCAGCATATCGCGCATCTTGCGGCCATCCTCACCATCCTTCAGGCCAATGCCGCCGAGCACATAGAGGGTCTCTCCGGCAGTAGCCATTTGCTGCAGGAATCGGCCACGGGCGGGCATGGCAGGTCCTTCGCTCCATGTGGCTGTGGCAGGGTCGTAAATCCAGAGACGGCTTTCGGCATCTTGCTCACCGGGAGCAACACTGCCACCTTGCACGTATACCTTGCCGCCCATAACGGCTGCGGCATGGCCGGTGAGTGTGGTGGGCAAGGCGGGCAGGGGCTTGCAGGCAACACTGTCGCCATCCCAAGTGAGTAGGTAGCAATCAGCCACGGCACCATCGGCATTGCTGCCGCCAATAAGCATAACACCCTCGGGCAGCGTGGCGGTGGCGCCATAGCCCAAAGGCTTGGGCAGCGGGGTGCTTTCTACCCAGCTGTTGCTGCCGGCTGGCATTACAAATACGCGGTCCGTCCAGCGCTTCGGGCCTCCTTCCCACAGCGGCTTTTCCGGGAAATTAGCACCGCCGGTAACAATTAAGGCACCGTTGTGTACACCGGCATAGGAGCCGGCAAAACCCTCAGCGTCCGGCAGGTCTGCCAGTTGCTGCCATTCTAAAGAACATTTACTGCAACTCATTACAGTATTTAATCTAGCAAAAATAATTCCCCCTTGCAAGGAAAAATATGAAAGGTTGGATTTACAATTTACGATGTACAATGTACAATTTTTGAGTTAGGCGGCTGCGCCGCAGGCGGGTAGCAGAGCTTTGCAACACTTACCGCCCGCGCCTAAAGCGCGGAGCAGAGGCGGTTGCATAAGCAACGCATCTCCTGCGACCGTAGGGAGCCTAGCTTAACAAATTGTAAATTGTAAAGCTCTGTTAAAGTTTTTAGTTGATAGCCCCACAAATAGCAATTTGTGGGGTTCATTGATGTAAGCGCAGCGAACGCGACGGCAACGAGGCCCGACAGAAAGCGTGGCTCTTAACATGCCATGTGCACACATACGGAGCCGCCGCTCATGGATTCGGGCTTACGCCCGCGCCTAAAGCGCGGAGCAGAGGCGGTTGCATAAGCAACGCATCTCCTGCGACCGTAGGGAGCCTAGCTTAACAAATTGTACATTGTACATCGTAAATTGTACATCAAAAAAGCTCCCGAACATCGGGAGCTTTTTTAATGAATTATTTATCAGAGTGAATAAAGAGCTTCACCATGCGCACCTCGCGGCCGCTGCGTTTCACGAGGTCTTCGTGCAGGGCAGAGCAGCAGGCGTTGAACTCTGCGCGCTCCACCGGCTCCATGTCATCTAACACCGGCGGCAGGTCTGCGGGCATCAGCACCTCCAAGGCCAGGTTGCCGGTTTTTTCTGCGTAGCGGAAGACGAGGTTAACATCTCCTTGCGACAGGGGAACGTGCTGCAAAATTTTCTCTGCCAACTGAACGGCGGTTTGTACCGTCTCTTCGGTCAGGAAGTACTTGTTGCAGAAGTTGCGCAGCTCGGCTTCAAACGCATAGAGGTCGTAATCTTCGCTGTGAATGGCATAGCGGAAATCGCGAATGCTGTTGACGAAAACGCGTGTGCGTTCGCGGCGGGGTGACTCAAAAATCTCTGCCGGGGTACCCTCTTCGTAAATGACACCTTGGTCCATATACAGCACGCGGGTGCTTACCTTGCGGGCAAAGGACATTTCGTGGGTAACAATCACCATGGTCATGCCCTGTTTGGCAAGGGTGCGGATAACGGAGAGCACCTCGCTCACCATGGTGGGGTCGAGTGCAGAGGTGGGCTCGTCAAAAAGAATAATCTCCGGGTTCATGGAAAGGCAGCGTGCAATGGCTGCGCGCTGTTTTTGGCCGCCGGAGAGCTCGCAAGGCATGCTGCGGGCTTTCTCTGCCATACCCACCATTTTGAGCAGGCGTATGGCACGGCGGGCAGCCTCCACCTTGCTCATGCCGAGCAATTTAATGGGGCCGATGCACACGTTCTCCAGCACGCTCAGGTGGTCAAACAGGTTGAAGGACTGGAAGACCATGCCCATCTTGCGGCGCAGTTTGGGGGCATCCACCTTGTTGGCAGAAAGCAGCTCCTCGCCGTCTACAATGATGCTGCCGCCTGTGGGCCACTCCAGCAGGTTCAGGCAGCGCAGCAAGGTGCTTTTGCCGGTTCCGGACGGACCGATGACGGAGATGACCTCGCCGCGCTTGATGTTGATGTTGACATCTTTCAGAACGGTGAGATTGTCAAATTTCTTTTCGAGGTGTTGAATCTGGATCATCTCTTAACGGTCTTTTCGGAGTTAATTTTTCGGCCTGTGGCATCCAGCACAAGGGTGAACAGCCAGGCAATCAGGAAGTAGAGCAGAGCTACCATGATGAGCGGGAAGAAGGGCTCGAATGTACGGGCGCGGATGAGGTCCGTCATCTTGGTGAGGTCTTCAATGGCAATGTAGCCCACCACAGAGGTGTTTTTGATGAGGGAAATAACCTCGCCCTTGTACACGGGCAACACACGGCGAATTGCCTGCGGCAACACAATGTAGTAGAAGGAGCTGAAGGGGGAGAAGCCCATGGCAATGCCGGCTTCAGTCTGCCCGCGATCCACACTGCTGATACTGGTGCGGAACATCTCGCTCACGTAGGCGCCGAAGTTAAGGCTGAAGGTGATGATGGCCACGTAAATAGCATCGATGCTGCTGCCGGCGAAGGCTACGTAGTACATGAGCATCAGCAATACCAGAATGGGCATGCCGCGCATAATGTCAATGTACAGGCGTGCCACCCACTGCAGGCTCTTGCGGCGGCTCATGCGCAGGTAGCATACCAAGGCACCCACCACTGTGCCGCAAAGTACGGAGCAAATGGCAATGGTGAAGGTGGCTACCAAACCATCCCAAATCAGCATGTAGCGCTCTTCCTCAATAATGTTGCGCTCAAAGCTCACCCAAAGGCGCTCAAAGATATTCAGCCCGGCGTAGGGATCGGCAGCGGCGCCGTCGCGTATGGCGATGATGGACTTGCTCTCGTAGTAATAATCTGAGAAAATAACGCTCTTGCGGCGGTCTGGGGTAATCAGGAAACCGGAGGCTGCAATATCAATTTTGGCAGCGGCTACAGCCGTTAACAGGCCGTAGTAGTCAATGTTCTCAATCTTAATCGGGCGCTTGATGTAGGCGGCAAAACGGTAAACTAGCTCTGCATCCATGCCTACAATCTCGTTATTGCGCATGAAGACGATGGGCTCAGTGCAGGGCTCCATGCCTACCACAATGGGCTCGCCCTCGGTCGGGATATCCAGTTTGGGCATCTCGGCGGTATCAAAGTGGTGAATCCACTTGTGGCAAATTTCTTCCAGCTCGCCGCTTTCTTTCAGCTCGCCCAAAAACTTGTTGAATTGGCGGCTCAGCTCAAGCCCCTTTTCATCTTTGGTGAAGGCCATGCCCATGTAGTTGATGGGCAGGTTGGGGTCTTCGTACAGCTTAATGATGGGCTTTTTGCGGGCTAAGGCAAAGCAAATCACGTCGTCCATCACGCAGGCGTCGCACATGCCGCGCTCCAGCGCCAGCATCATGTCTGCCTCAAAGTTGTGGCGTTGCAGGTCGAGCTGCGGGTACGTGGCTTCAATGTGCACATCCTGCACCGTGCCTTGGGGTACACCCAAAATCTTACCGGCAAGGGTGCTGATGTTCATTTCGCCGATTTCCGGCTGGCCGGTCGTATCGGCCTCCGTTTCTGCATCAGCAGAGGTAGTGGCAGCAGGTGCAACTGTAGCATCTGCCGGGGCAACAACCGCAGGTGCGGCGGGGGCTTCTTCTGCCATTGAATGGGAGAAACCCGTGTGCAACAGCACTATCAGAGCCAGCATGGCTGTATGGAGGAGAGAACGTTTCTTCATGGTTCACCATGCGGGGGAGCATCGCCCGCGCGCGGATTCTATCATAATGAGGGCCCCTTTGGCAAGCTGAATATGAACTGCATGCAACTTATTTTTCTGCTGCTACATATACCGCTTGTGAGAGAAAGAAAAAACGCACCGTCGGAAGGAGCGGTATCCGGCGGTGCGTCGTTAATAAAAATGAGGTGGAGAGGGGCTGCTTACTCAGTAGCTCCGGCGGCTTTGAGTGCCTCTGCTGCGTTGGCGTGGCCTTTTTCCGTGGCAATCATGAGTGCGCTCTTGCCGTTCTCGTCCTTGGCGTTAATATCAATGCCAAGAGCGGCTACCTGGGGTACAAAGCCATTGTATTTGCGTGCCGTGAGCAGGGAGGTGAAGGCCTCTAGCTCCGTCGGGGTCATGCCTGCGCCGGCTTCTACCATAGCCTTGGCGGTGTCCGTCTTGCCGGAGATGATGGCTACCACAAGGGCGCTGTAGCCTGCCGTGTTCTTAAGCTTGGTGTCGGCACCGGCGCTCATAAGGTTCTTGGCAATCTCTGTGTGGCCGTTTTCGGCAGCCAGCATCAGCGCACTGCGGCCAATGAGGTCCTGCGTGTTGGTGTCAGCACCGGCAGTAAGAAGAATGGATGCCATCTCGCTATCGCCCAGCTGGGCGGCGTAAAGCAGAGCGGTGCAGCCGGTGAGGTCGGCAGCGTTTACATTGGCACCTTTCTCCAGCAGAGCCTTGACAGCCTCGACATGGTTGCCGATGACGGATTTGTTCTTCTTCGTGTCGCGCTCGGCATACTTACCGCGCACGGCCAAAGTGAGAGCTGTGTTGCCGTTAGCATCGTCAGCGTTCACATCGGCACCGCGTTCTGCCAAAAGATTGATAACACCGGCGTGGCCGTTCCAACCGGCAGGATGAATGGCGGTGGCGCTGTTGAGAGCCACGGCGTTGATGTCGGCACCGGCTGCCAGTATTGTTTGGAGGGCGGCTGTGTGGCCGTTGCGGGCTGCACGGAAGGTGGCAATTTCTCCCTTCTTGTCCTTAATGGTAAAATCTGCACCGTGTTGAAGGAGAGCCTTAACAACCTCGGCGTTGCCCTGGGTAGCAGCTTCGTGCAATGCTGTGCCGGCGATAGTTTCTTCCTTAGAGTTGGCATCTGCACCATCCTCCAGCATGTCCTTCACGGTTTCCAAATCACCCGCAGCAGCTGCTGCCGGCAGATTCGACGCGCTCTTCTTACAGGAGCTCAGCCCAAAGGCCAAAACGGCACACATAGCCGTGGTGGTGAGTAAAGAATATTTCATACCAAGCTATTTTACGGATTATAGCTGATAAGTCAAGTTATCTTCTAAGGGTATGACGTAAGAGAAAGGAGGTTGAGATTTACGAGTTACGAATTCCGAAGGACGAAGTGAATTTACAATTTACGATGTACAAGGTACAATTTGAAAAGCCGCTGCACGGAAACGTGCAGCGGCTTGAAATTGTTTTTGGCTTGGGCGATTAGGCCTCCTCGTCTGTGGGCAAGGAGTAATCAATGCCGGCGAGAGCCTGGTAGAGGCGCCAGCGGCGTGCAATGTCGGCCTCTTCCATGTCGAGCAGGGAATCGAAGTTGGCCGGGTTGCTCTTAGCCAGCAGGCGGAAGCGGTTCTCGCTAAGGAGAGCCTCGCGCACAGCCTTCTTGGGCTTCTTGCTCTTAAGTACAAGCGGGTTCTTGCCTTCGCGGGCGCGGTCCGGGTTGTAGTTGTAGAGCAGCCAGCGGCCGCAGTCTACGGCGTCCTTCTGGCGGTCGAGACCCTGTGCCATGTTGATGCCGTGGTTAATGCAGTGGCTGTAAGCAATGATGAGGGCGGGGCCGTCGTACTCCTCAGCCTCCATGAGGGTGGTGAGCACGTGCTGGTCGTCGGAGCCCATGGCGATGGAGGCGACGTAGACGTTGCCGTAGGTCATGGCCATGTAGCCAAGGTCCTTCTTCACCTGGTCTTTACCGCGAGTAGCGAACTTAGCTACAGCGCCACGCGGGGTGGACTTGGAGCACTGGCCGCCGGTGTTGGAGTATACCTCGGTATCAAGCACAAGCACCTTCACATTGCGACCGGAGGCGAGGATGTGGTCCAAACCGCCGTAACCGATGTCGTATGCCCAACCGTCGCCACCGAGAATCCAGACGGACTTGCGTACCAAGTAATCGGCCTGGGCCTTCAGCGCGGCAAGCTCGGGAGTATCGCAAGCGGCCTTAATGGAGCTGACGGTAGCGCGAGCAGCGGCAATGTCGGCCTCTGTCTTCTGCGGGTTGTTGAGCAGCTCTTGTACCAAAGCCTCACCAATGGTGGGGGCGGCGGCGTTGAGAAGCTCAAGGGCGTACTGCTGCTTCTTGTCCAGAGATACACGGAAACCAAGGCCGAACTGGGCGTTGTCCTCGAAGAGGCTGTTGCACCATGCCGGGCCGCGGCCGTCGGCATCGTGTGTCCACGGGGTGGTGGGCAGGTTGCCGCCGTAAATAGAGGAGCAGCCGGTGGCATTGGCTACAACCAAACGGTTGCCGAAGAGCTGGCTGAGGAGCTTGATGTACGGAGTCTCACCGCAACCTGCGCAAGCGCCGGAGAACTCAAAGAGCGGGCGCAGCAACTGGGCATCCTTCACCTTGGAGTTGTCGGTAACGGTGCGATCCGGATCCGGCAGCTTCTCGAAGAAGTTCCAGTTGGCTGTCTCGGGCTCCAGTGCCTCGGAGGCCGGGGTCATGGTCAGAGAAGCAGTCGGGCATACCTTGGAGCAGAGTGTGCAGCCTGTGCAGTCTGCGGCAGATACCTGAATGATGTACTTCTTGCCGGCCCAATCCTTGTGCATCTTGCTGGCGTCGGCGCACTTGAAGGTGTCCGGGGCGCCCTCGAGATCGGTGGGGTCAGCCATCTTGGCACGGATGGCTGCGTGCGGGCAAACCATGGTGCACTTACCGCACTGGATACAGGCGCGGCTGGTCTCGGTCTTCTCCGGGGTCCATACGGGGATTTCGAGGGCCAGGTTGCGCTTCTCGTACTGTGTGGTGCCGCTGGGGAAGGTGCCGTCTGCGGGCATTTCGCCAACCGTTACGCTGTTGCCGTTGCCGGTAACAATCTTGCCCAGCACGTTGCGTACGAAGGAGGGCGGGTTGCCAACAAGAGCATCGGGAATGTCGTGGCCGGTGATTTCGGTGCCCAGGGGTACCTCGTGCAGGTTGGCCAAGGAGGCATCTACGGCAGCAATGTTCTTAGCTACCACTTCTTCACCCTTCTTGCCGTAGGTCTTCTTAATGGCTTCCTTAATGTAGCCCAAGGCCTCCTCTGCGGGGATTACGCCGGAGAGGTTGAAGAAGCAGGTCTGCATAATCATGTTGATGCGGCCGCCCATGCCGGTAGCCTTAGCTACCTTGAAGGCGTCGATGCAGTATACCTTGATGTTCTTATCCAGAATCTGCTGCTGCATGCGGGCGGGCAGGCTGTCCCATACCTTCTCCGGGGCAACGGCGGTGTTGATAAGGAAGGTGGCGTTCTGGGCGGCGTTCTTCAGGAAGTCGAACAGATTGAGCAGGCTCGGCTGGTGAAGGGCAATGAAGTTGGCGCTCGTGATGAGGTAGGTGCTGTGAATCGGCGTGGTGCCGAAACGCAGGTGAGATACCGTGGAGGAACCGGACTTCTTGGAGTCGTACTCAAAGTAACCCTGCACGTACAGGTCCGTGTGCTTGCCGATAATCTTGATGGCGTCCTTGTTGGCACCCACGGTACCGTCGGAGCCCAAGCCGTAGAACATGCAGCGCGTTACGGTGTCCGGCTCGGTGGAGAAGTTCGGGTCGTAGGCAATGCTCTTGCCGGTTACGTCGTCTTCAATACCAACGGAGAAATCCGTCATCGGCTCGTCCTTCAACAGCTCATCGAAGATGCCCTTAACCATGGCCGGTGTGAACTCTTTAGAGCCCAAACCGTAGCGGCCGCCTACCACCTTCGGCATAGCGAAGGGCAGCGTGCCGGCTACTTGGGCATCGGCCAAGCTCTGCACTACATCCTGCAGAAGCGGCTCGCCGAGGCTGCCCGGCTCCTTGGTGCGGTCGAGCACAGCAATCTTCTTAACTGTGGCGGGAAGTGCGGCAATAACATCTGCTGCGGGGAAGGGACGATACAGGCGCACTTTGAGCACACCTACATCTTCGCCCATGGCGGTTACGGCTTCCAATGCAGCTTCGGCGCCGGAGCCCATCATGACGATAACGCGTGTGGCCTCGGGGCTGCCGATGTACTCTACAAGGTCATAGTAGCGGCCGGTGAGGTCGCCGAACTTCTTCATGGCGCCCTTCACAATGGCGGGCACGGCGTTGTAGAACTTGTTGACTGTTTCGCGACCCTGGAAGTATACATCCGGGTTCTGGGCTGTACCGCGGATAACCGGGGCATCCGGGGTAAGGGCGCGGGCATGGAACTCGTCCACCCACTTCTGGTCAATCATGCCACGCAGCGTGTCGTCCGTAATGTCGGCAATCTTGCCTACTTCGTGAGAGGTGCGGAAACCGTCAAAGAAGTTGATGAACGGAACGCGGCTCTCCAAGGTTGCAGCGTGGGCAATGGCTGCCATATCCGGGGCCTCTTGGGTGCTGGCGCCGCAAAGCATGGCGAAACCGGTGGAGCGGCAGCTCATCACGTCACTGTGGTCGCCGAAAATGGAAAGACCCTGTGCTGCAAGTGCACGGGCGGCAACGTGAAGTACGCAGGGTGTCAACTCACCGGCAATCTTAAAGAGATTCGGAATCATCAGAAGTAGACCCTGAGATGCCGTAAAGGTGGTGGCGAGGGAGCCTGTCTGCAAGGCACCGTGTACGGCACCGGCTGCACCGGCTTCACTTTCCATCTCTACGATGCTGGGGACGGTCCCCCACAGGTTCTTGCGATCTACGGCGGTCCACGTCTCTGCCGATTCACCCATCGGTGAAGACGGGGTGATGGGGTAGATAGCGGCTACTTCCGAACAACGATATGCCACGGAGGCTACGGCCTCATTGGCATCTATAGTGCTGTATGTAGTGCTCATATTGTTGTGGTTTGTTTTGAAAATTGCTGTTGTGCCCCCACACTTACCTTAAAGCGTGTAGCTGGTTTCACTGCCGATATCATACACCCCTATTACCCCCAAATCAATCAAAAAAAGCTCGAGTGTACTACATTTTTGTGCCAGTTTCGGATGAAAAAATAAATTCCTCCTTCCATGTCCTCCTCTCTCGCTCCGGAAAATCCCTCTTACACGTGCGCGCGTATAGTAAAATTTAGGGCGGAAATTCAAAATTTGCCAAAAAAGGGGTTGCCAAAACGGATTTTGGGGTGTAGAATACCGCGCTTTTTCAGAAAAGCATTTTAACAAGTAACAAACAAACAGACAAATGGACCCCAATACATTATTCTGGATCGTTCCTGTTGCCTCCGTGCTTGTGCTGGCTTTTGCAGCCAAGTTCTTCTTCGATATGAAGAAGGCCGACGAAGGTAACGACCGCATGAAGGAGATTGCGGGCTACGTGCGCGAAGGCGCCATGGCCTACCTCAAGCAGCAGTACAAAGTTGTTGCCATCTTCTTCGTTATCATTGCAATTGCGTTCGGCATCATGGCCTACTACGGCCTGCAGAACAACATCGTTCCCGTCGCTTTCCTTACCGGTGGTATCTTCTCCGGTTTGGCCGGTTTCATCGGCATGAAGACGGCTACCTACGCCTCCGGTCGTGTGGCTCAGGCTTGCCGTGATAAAGAAGACGGTTTGAACAAGGGTCTTCAGCTTGCTTTCCGCTCCGGCGCCGTTCTCGGCCTGACGGTTGTAGGCTTCGGTCTGCTTGATATCTCCGGCTGGTACCTCATCCTCGAGTACTCCGGCCTCATGAGCGACTACACGGGCGTTGATAAGCTCGTTCACATCACCACCGTTATGCTTACCTTCGGCATGGGTGCTTCCTTGCAGGCTCTCTTTGCTCGCGTAGGTGGTGGTATTTACACCAAGGCTGCCGACGTAGGTGCTGACCTTGTAGGTAAGACAGAATATCACTTCAACGAGGACGATCCTCGTAACCCCGCCACCATCGCCGACAACGTGGGCGACAACGTAGGTGACGTAGCCGGCATGGGTGCTGACCTCTATGAGTCTTACGCCGGTTCCATTCTTGCAACAGCTGCCCTCGGTGCAGCCGTAGCCGCCGCTGCCGGTAACTATGATTTGGGCCTCAAGCTTGTGATGGCTCCCATGATCATCGGCGCCGTAGGTGCTATCCTTTCCATCATCGGTGTGTACATGGTACGCACTCAGCCCGGTGCCAACCAGACCCAGCTCATGGCTGCTCTGAACAAGGGCATCAACTTCTCCGGTGTTCTCATCGCCGCCGCTTCTGCCGGCATCCTTTACGCTCTTGATTGCCCCAACTGGCTCGGTATCTGGGGTTCCATCATGATTGGTCTCGTAGTTGGTATCGCCATCGGTAAGGTGACGGAGTACTACACCTCCTTCGAGTTCAAGCCCGTTAAGTTCATTGCAGAGAACGCCACCACAGGCCCTGCAACAGTGATCATCTCCGGTATCGGTGTGGGTATGATTTCCACCTGCTGGCCGGTTGTATTCATCGTTCTCGGCACCATCGGTGCTTACCTCTGCGCCGCCGGTGAGTGGGCCTTCACGGCTTCCAACATGTCCGCCGGTCTCTACGGTATCGGTATCGCTGCCGTGGGTATGCTTTCCACCCTCGGCCTTACGCTCGCTACCGACGCTTACGGCCCCATCTCCGACAACGCCGGTGGTAACGCTGAAATGAGCGCCCTCGGTGACGACGTTCGCTCCCGCACCGACGCTCTCGACGCTCTGGGTAACACCACCGCTGCTACCGGTAAGGGCTTCGCTATCGGCTCCGCCGCTCTCACTGCTCTTGCTCTTCTTGCTTCCTACATCGAAGAGCTCAAGATTGCCGCTGCTCGCCTTGGCGACCAGGTAATCACCATCAGCAACTGGGGTGATGCCGTTGGTACCGGTAAGGAAGTTGCCTCCTGGGACATCGCCACCTTCATGGCTAAGTTCGAGGTAACCCTCATGAACCCCAAGGTTCTCCTTGGTATCTTCATCGGTGCTATGCTTTCCTTCCTCTTCTGCGGTCTTACCATGAACGCCGTGGGCCGTGCCGCTAAGAGCATGGTGGAAGAAGTGCGTCGCCAGCTTAGCGACAAGGACGTATTCGAGGGCAAGAAGAAGGCCGACTACGCTCGCTGCGTAGGCATCTCCACTCAGGGTGCCCAGCGCGAGATGATTGTTCCCTCCCTCATCGCCGTTATCGTTCCCGTTGCCACAGGTCTGCTCATGGGTGTAGCCGGTGTGTTCGGTTTGCTTGCCGGTGGTCTTGCCGGTGGCTTCGTGCTCGCCGTATTCATGGCCAACTCCGGTGGTGCTTGGGATAACGCCAAGAAGTACATCGAAACCGGCGACGCTTCCTTCTGCGGTAAGCACACTGCCGTGCACGATGCTTCCGTTGTAGGTGACACCGTGGGTGACCCCTTCAAGGATACTTCCGGCCCCTCCCTCAACATTCTTATTAAGCTCATGAGCATGGTGTCCATCGTGACCGCCGGTCTCAACGTAGCTTTCTCCTTGCTGTAATCTAACCCCTACAGCCAACACACTTCCACCGCCTTCGGCCCTGCCGTTGGCGGTGGTTTTTCTGAGCTCCCCTCACCCCGCCAAATGCCTCGTTGACATCCACGTCGCCCTTTGGTACAATACCCCACGTATGAAACAATTTTTCCTTTTTTCCGTTCTCTCTCTCGGTGCTCTCTCCCTCAGCTCCTGCGATAAGGTGGAGTCATTTATTGCCTGGGTGCTCGCCCCCAAATACGATGCCCAAAAGCCCGAGGAAAGTCTCAAGGCCATGGCTGCCGAATTGGACGATACCGGCAAAACAAAACTCGCCGCCGCCGTGCTCACCATCACCCTTTCCAAAGGCGCCGACGGCGCTAAAGAAGCTATGGATGGTAAAACGGTCGAGGAGATTTTGGAGCTCGCCAAGCAGGCCGTTAAAGGCGCCATTGATAGATTGTAATTCGTCCCCTCATTCAACCTACTATCATTCTTCATCACGGCGTCAGCCGTTCTTCTCCCAAATACCGCGAGCGCAGCGAGCCGAATTCTGAGCCCCCGCATGGGGGCGGTAGCGTAGTAGCCCGGTGCGTCAGCGCCGGGTATCCTGATGGTGAACGATAGGAGCCCCGGCGAGGGGCGGCAGAAAGCCGTGGCATGGGGGGTATAGTCTTCATTGAAAACAAAGTTTTATGTATGCTCTTATTCGACAGCAAAAGACAATACCGTTCACTCGTTCTCTGCCGCCCGGGGCTCCTATTCATTATTGCGCAAAAACCGGCGCTTACGCGCCGGCCTATTGAGCTGCTGCCTGTAAACGGGGCTCTAAAAATGGAGCCTTGTCGATGCTACCTCGGTATTAGCTTTGGTCGTCTTTTTTATCGCTCTTGATAAGCTTGCGGCAGCAGACGATGAAGAGGCCCCAAGCGATGCCGCAGGAAAGAAGCATAGTGATGATACCGGCTGTGGTCATGGTGCAGAATAGGGGTTAATGTTTTTTGTTTGATTTGTGAAAACGGGAGGAGGTGTGAATAACAAAGGCCATAAAGATGCCCACCATCAGCGTCCAGAGCAGGGGCATGATGGCCCCGGCCTTCAGCTCAAGCAGGTTGGTGATATGGTAATTGTGCTCCACAAAAAGAGTCTTGTAAATCCAGGCCAAGAAGATGGTAATCAGGATGGCGGGGGTGACTATGGTGATAATGAAGACGATGGGGCGGGGCAACTGTAAAACGGAGCCACGGCGTAATTCGGCGAGTCCCTTGTTAGAGCCCCACACGGCGCAGAAGAGGTACAGATACAGCGCAGTGGTTAAGTAGAGGCTGAGGTTGCCGAACCAAAAATCGAGGGTATCCAGCGCAATGAGGTCTTGGGTAAACCAAGCGACCATGAGCGTGCCGCAGGTGAGTAACAGGCCCAGCAGGCTGATGCTTTGCACGCGCTTGAGCCCCCAGAATTCTTCCAAGAAGGCAACGCCCGGTTGCAGCATGGATATAGCGCTGGTGATGGCGGCAATGAAGAGCAGGAAGAAGAACAGGGTGCCGAAAAACTGCCCGCCGGGCATGCTGTTGAACACTTGGGGCAGGGCATTAAAGCCAAGGCCGAAGATGCTTGTCGTAGCGGCTGCGGCCACGCCCAGAAAGGCCACGGCTGCAGGAATAATCATTATGCCCGCAAGGCCAATCTCCGTAGCGGCATTGGCCATGTTGGCCGTGAGCGAGCCTAGGGCTACATCTTTGTGGCGGCGTATATAGCTGGCGTATGTGCACACGGTGCCCGCTCCCACGGAAAGCGAGAAGAATACCTGACCGGCGGCAGCCAACCACAAATCCGGGTTGAGCAGGCCTTGCCACAGGGTGATGTGTTTTTCCTGCACCTGCACACCGGGGTGGGCTGCTTGCACGGCTGCCAGTTGCTGTGCTTTTTGCTCGGGGGAGGAGTGCGCCGGAACCATGTCCAGCGTTTCGTTGGTGGCGGCATCCACCAGCATAATTTTGTCCGGGTTCCACATGTAGCCCAAGCCTTCGTCGATGCTGCGGTTGGGGTGCGCGGCATCCGGCGTGCCCATAGTGAGCACGCGGCCTAAAATGAGCAGGCAGGTGAGCAGCAGCACAGGCATGCTCCATTTGCAGAACCACTCAATGCCACGGCTGATGCCACGGAACACGAGGTAGAAATTCAACAACAAAACAATGCCGAAAAAGATGAGGGTGGTGCTTTGCCCTTGGAATACTTGGCCGTTGCCGCCCATGCCCACAAAGTCGGAGAAGAATTGCCCGTATTGTTCCGCAGAGTCGAATGCCAAATCGCCCACGGCGGTGTGCCAAGCGTAGCCGAGGGTCCAAGCCTCCAGATAGATGTAATACATGCACAGCGCCAGCGGTGTGATGATGCCGGCAATGCCCAAGTATTTCCAATGGCGAGAGCCGGACAAACGGTAGAAGATAGCAGCCGTGCTGTGCCCGCCCAGCGAGCCGCCTCGGCGGCCGATGCTCCACTCTACCCAGCTGATGGGGATGCCGAGCATGAGGAAGGCGCAAAGGTAGGCAATCATGAAGGCGCCGCCGCCGTATTGGGCGGCCAGCCCGGGGAAGCGCAGAAAGTTACCGAAGCCAACAGCGCTGCCTGCTACGGCGAGCATGACGCCCAGGTTGCTATTCCAATTTTCTTGTTTTTGTTGTTGCTCAGACACGGTGGTGCGGGCGTGGTGAAAGGGTGATTAAGAGAAGGGCTCGCGCTCGTATTTAGTTTCCAGATTTTCGCCATGCTTAAAGCGGCGAGAGGTGCGCACAATGAAGCAGAAGAACAGCGTAACCAGCAGCACCCACACCAGCGGGAATACGGCGCCGGCCTTGCCCGCCATCAGGTTGGTGATGTGTTTGCTTTGCTGTACAAAAAGATTTTGGTATAACCACGAGGCAAAGATGGTAATCATAATGCCCGGGGTTACCCAGTTAATCAGCACGGCTATGCCACGTCCCATGGGTATGGCGGCGCCGCTGCGCAGCTCTGCCAAGCCGTTGGCTGTGCCCCACACGTTGCGGAACATGGCCAAGTACAGCGCCGAGCTGAAGTAGAGGCACATGGTGCCCACCCAAAAGTCCAGCGTATCCAGCGCCAGCAAACCGTCGCCCGTAAACCAAATGACAATCAGCGTGCCTACCACCAGCATCAGCGCCACCAAGCATACGCTCTGCACGCGGCGCAGGCTCCAAAACTCCTCCACAAAGGCTACGGCCGGTTGCAGAATAGAGATGGCACTGGTAATGGCACCGATGGAAAGCAGCACAAAGAACAGCGTGCCAAAGAAGGCACCGCCCGGCATGCTGTTGAACACTTGCGGCAACACATTAAAGCCAAGCCCGAAGGTGCTGGCCCCGGCGGCGGCTGCCACGCCCAAGAAGGAAACAGCGGCGGGGATAATCATCATGCCGGCAAGGCCTACCTCTGCCGCCTCGTTCGCCGTGTTGGCAGTGAGTGAGCCCAAGGCAATGTCATTGCCGCGCTTCACATAACTGGAGTAGGTGCACACAATGCCGTAGCCGATGGAAAGTGAATAGAAAATTTGCCCGGCAGCGGTAATCCACAAATCGGGGTTGCACAAGCCATCCCACAGAGAGATTTCTTGCCGTTGCACATTGGCCTTGGGGTATTCCTTCTGCAAGCGCTCTACCTGCGCCTGCTCTTCTTGCGGAGTGGCACCGGCCGGCACCATATCCAGCACCTTGGGTTTGCCGGAGGTGGTGTCCGCCGCATCCACCAGCATCACTTTATCCGGGTTCCACATGTAGCCCAAGCCCTGGTTCACGTTGCGTTCGGGGTGGGCGGCATCCGGCGTGCCCATGGTTAACACGCGCACCAACACAATAATGGCCGTCAGCAGCAGAATGGGCATGCTCACTTTGCTGAACCATTCAATGCCCTTGCTTACGCCGCGGTATAATAAATAAAAGTTGGCCAGCAGTGCCAGCCCAAAGAAAATGAGCAGCGTGCTCTCGCCGCTGAAAAATACGGCGCCATCCTCGTTAATGCCGGTGAACTTGGTGAAGAAATCGCCGTACTGCTCGGCTGTGTCAAAACTCAAATCGCCCACGGCGGTGTGCCACGCGTAGCCGAGGGTCCAGCCCTCTAGGGTGATGTAGTACATGGCAATGCACAACGGAATCACCACGCCGGCCAAGCCCAAATACTTCCAGTAACGAGAGCGGGAGAGCAGGTAAAAGATGGAGGCCGTGCTGTGTGCTCCCAAGCGCCCGCCGCGGCGGCCAATGCTCCACTCCACCCAGCTCAGCGGAATGCCCATTAACAGGAAGGCGCAAAAATAGGCAATCATGAAGGCGCCACCGCCGTATTGGGCTGCCAGCCCGGGGAAACGCAAAAAGTTACCAAACCCGATAGCGCTGCCGGCTACGGCCAGTACCACGCCCAGATTACTACTCCAATTCTCTGATTTTACTTTATCGCTCACGGTTAAGAGCGCGCATTATACGCCCTAACTTTCAAGCTGTCAAGGTAAAAGTGTACCCCTCTTGCAACGCGCAAAAAGGGGTAAATGAACGAGCCCGGCTATTACCGGGCTCGCAAAAAAACATTAGGCGTATTCAACAGTTTTGCGTTCGCGCTCCAGTTTTTGGATGCGGAGCAGCGTGGCGTCAATGTCGGCGCATATATTGTCTTCGCCCAGTTCGTTGATGAAGACCGAGTCGCGGCGAATCACCTTGAGGGGCTGCGGCTGCACACCGCAAAGCAGTAGGGTAATGCCATGCTTGCGGCAGTAGGAGAGGAAGTCCTCCAGCACATGCAGGCCCGAGGCATCCAGCGTGGGTACCAAGCGCATGCGCAGCAGCACATAGTCCATATTCGGCTCCAGCGAGCTAAAGACGCGATCCTTGAACTGCTCCACAGCACCGAAGAAGAAGGGCCCCTGAATATCGAACACTTCCACGTTCTCCGGAATGTGGCGCAGGTAACGGGAGCGGTTGGGTTGCTCCTCGGGCGTGTCCTCAGCAATCTCGCGAGAGATAGCCTCCACATTGCTTACCTGAGCCATGCGACCAATGAAGAGCAGCGAGGCAAGCACCACGCCCACTTCTACAGCCACCACCAAATCAATCAGCACGGTGAGAATGAATGTAATGAGCAGCACGGCGCGGTCCTGTTTCGGGCCGGTCAGCAGGTGCTTAAAGGTGTGAATCTCGGCCATGTTCCAGCACACAATGGCCAAAATGCCGGCCAAGGCGGGCAGGGGCACAATGGCGGCATATTGCCCGGCCAACAGCAAAATCAGCAACAGGGTCACGGCGTGGATGATACCGGAAATCGGGGTCTTGCCACCGGCGCGAATATTGGTAGCCGTGCGGGCAATGGCACCCGTGGCGGGCAAACCGCCGAAAAGTGCAGAGGCAATGTTGCCTGCACCCTGGCCAATGAGCTCGGTGTTCGGGTGGTGGCGAGAGCCGGTCATACCATCGGCCACACTCGCACTCAGCAATGATTCGATGGCGGCCAGCAAGGCGATAACAAAAGCAGGCTTCACCAGCATGGGCAGTGCGCTCCACTCAAAGCTCGGGAACTGCGGCAGCGGTAAGCCCTTCGGCAATTCCCCGAATCGAGAGCCAATCGTCTCCACATCCACACAGTCAAAACAGGCAGAAATCAGCGTAGCGGCCAGCATGCCCACCAGCATGAAGGGCGCCTTCGGGGCAAAACGGCGCGTCACCAAAATTACCACAATCGTGAAGATGGAAAGCCCCACAGCCCACCAGTTGATGGTGTGCATGTATTGGAAGTAGCATTGCCACTTATGCATAAACTCTGCCGGCACCGCCACAGGGATATTCAATCCCAGCAGGTCTTTTACCTGCGTGCAGAAAATCGTAACGGCAATACCCGAGGTAAAGCCCGTGGTAACGGGGTAGGGGATAAACCGTATCAAGGCCCCCATTTTCAGAATGCCGAACAAAATCAGGAAAATACCGGCCATGAGGGTGCACAAAATTAACCCGCTCATGCCAAAACTGCCGACTACTCCGGCAATAATGATAACAAAGGCACCCGTGGGGCCTCCAATCTGGTATTTGCTGCCACCTAACAGGGATATCATGAAACCGGCCACTACGGCCGTAATTAATCCTGTAGAGGGGGTGATTTCTGAGCATCCGCATGCTATGGCAAAAGCCATGGCTAAGGGAAGCGCTACAACACCCACAGTCAGGCCTGCCGTCAGGTCTGAGAGGAATGTTTGTTTGTTATACTCCTTCAGAGCTTTGAATAGACTCGGCGTGTACATCTCGGCCGCAATATACGCCCGATTCTCTATATTGTAAAGAAAAATGTGCTGATTTCCCGCCCTATAACCGCGGATTTAGCCGCTTTTTCCCCGCCGTTGCCCACGCTATACCGCAAAATCCCCGAAAATGCGAGTTGGGGAGAGCGTGTGCGATTTACGATTTACAATGTACAAGGTACAATTTGTAGAAGTACGAGGGACGAATTCCGAAGGACGAATTTAAGAGTTCCGCTCGCCTACGGCTCGCAGGGGAAGCGGAGTTTATCCATCGGCTTGTGTTCCGCGCTCAAGGCGCGGGCGGTAAGCAAGGCTATGCTTTGCCCCCCTCGTGCGGCGTAGCCGCCAAGCTTAATCAATTGTATCTTGTACATCGTAAATTGTAAATCCCGCCTCGGCCTTCCGTCTTCGGCTACGCCTGTGCCGAGACAGGCCGAGTTCCGCTCGCCTACGGCTCGCAGGGGAAGCGGAGTTTATCCATCGGCTTGTGTTCCGCGCTCAAGGCGCGGGCGGTAAGCAAGGCTATGCTTTGCCCCCTCGTGCGGCGCAGCCGCCAAGCTTAATCAATTGTACCTTGTACATCGTAAATTGTAAATCCACCTTCACCATCCGTATAGAGGGTTCTGGGGTGGGTGCCATCGGCATCGAAGGAGCAGAGAACACGCGGTGGCAGCGGGGATTCGCCAAGGTTAATCAGGCGAATGGCGCCGGTGGGGCAAGCTTGCTGGCAGGCGGTTTGCGGGGTGCCTTGTTTGGAGTTAGCTGCGGCATTAATGCGCTGCACGCAGTAGGTGCATTTTTCCATCACGCCGCGAGAGCGCACCGTCACCTGCGGATTGTGTGGGCGCTGCGTCCTGTTGCGTTCGCTGTCGGCGTAATCCCTGAAGTTGAAGGTGCGCGCCTGGTAAGGGCAGGCGGCGGCACAATAGCGCGTGCCCCAGCAGCGTGGGTACACCATAGCGCTGAGCCCCGAGGTGGTGTGTTGCGTGGCATTGACGGGGCAAACGGCCTCGCACGGTGCTTTTTCGCAATGGCGGCAAGCCGTGGGTACATAGTGCAGGTGCTTGTTGGAGCCCAGATAGCGGTCAATGCGCAGCCACTGCAAGTCGCGGCCATACATTTGCTCGTCTTTGCCCACGGTGGGTATATTGTTTTCTGCGCGGCAGGCGAGGGTGCAGGCACCACAGCCAATGCAGCGCGAGAGGTCAATCACCATAGCCCACTGCGGCGAGGGGGCTGAGTTGAGGTTGAGTTTCGGCTGCGCCAATTTTCGTGGGGGCAGGGGCTTTGCCGGGCGGTAGGGCACCTTGGGTGCTTGGGTGCGGTGCAGTTGGTCTGCCGTGGCTGTTGCCAACTCCGGGAACAGGGGGAGCCAAGTGCCTTGCACGCCCGGGTGTGCCCATGCAGGCAGTATCGTTTTGCCCCATTGCACCCCCAGTGGTTTGCCGTCTCCGGGCACAAAGGCTTCGGCGGCACCGGCCATGCCGCTCAGGGGAAGATAATTCTCCTGCAACCACGGGTTGTGTCTAAAGCGGCCATCGGCGTAGTAAGGGTGAAGATAGCGGTTCAGCTCGGTGGGCTGGGTGCTCTCCGGCGCTTGCGGATGCGGGGCAGCTGCGGCGATAAAGCCCTTCTTCAAATCTGCCTTGGCATGGGGTGCCACGCGTTGCAGCCACTCCCACGCCGCAGAGGGCGCCGTTCCATCTGTAGCGGGTAACTCGCCGTTGTTAAGCAGCGCGTGCAATACATCCGCCTCCGACAAAGCCTCGCGCAGCGGACGCGTCACCGGTTGCCGCAAACAGAGATTGCCTGCTGCATCGGCCTCTGCTCCCCACTCTTCCAAAAAGTGCGTTTGCGGTATGGTGTACAGGCTCAATTGGGCGGTGCGGTCGGGCTGCAGCAAGCCCAGTCGTACCGTCTCTGCTTTGGTGTTCTCCAATGCCCGGGCAAAGGTCGCATCAAAAGCGGCAGGGTCCGCCGGGGTGAAGATAAACAAGGTCTCCAACTGCGGAAGCCTCTCAGTGAGCTCTTGCAGTGTACCGAACCCGGTATCGAATTGCACAGCGGGGCCAAATGCCGCCTCTTGCAGCGCCTCCAGCTCGGGGAATCCGCTGACGCGCGGAGCGGCTGCTGGATCGTATGTGTAAAACGAGGCACCCGAGAATCGGCGCAGCTCCATCACTTGCTCCTTGCGTATAGCCGAGTACCCGGCCGGGAAGAGAAAGGCCATGTTTCTGCCTTCGTGCAGCAATCGGCTCCACGCCCGCAGTGAGGAGCGGATGGCCTGCATCGGGTGTTTTTTGCCCGCGCGTGTGGGCGAAGAAGGACGCTGCGCACTGTATAAATCCAGCAGCGCTGCCTGCGCAAAAGCAGGTACACCACGGCGAATTTTCTCGTAAAGCGGATTGCTTTGCAGGGCAATGGGCAGCCCTTGGTGGCACACGGCCAGCATGGGAATAGCCCCCGTAGCCCAAGGCATGCACGTGGTGTAGCAAACGGTCTCTCCCGGCAGCATCCACTCCGGGCACTCCTCTGCCTCCACGGCAAATTGCTGCGCCCGCCTGCAGGCCGGTAAGGCCAGCACGGCCAGCGCCCCCAGCCCCTTCAAAAAACTGCGGCGGCTCATGCCTCCCTTTTCCGTTTCATCACCCATGCTCTCTTTTGTTGCTTATTATAACAATATTCCCTTGGTGAATTTTATCCTCCCGCTAGTAGGACAAAAAATGAATATTATTTGTAAATCAATGCATAGACTCTTGTATCTAAGGGGTCTTCAGAGCCATCCTCCGGTAATTCAAAAGGGCCAATCTCCATACCGAATGTTAAAGAACGCAAGGTTTCGTTGTGCAGGTATAACACTATATTTCGGGCATAGGCGTATGTTTCGAAAAAGTACAAAGATTCTTCCGGGTAGGCATCCGTATTGTAATCATCTGTGCGACTCAGTATATGAAATATATGTTGTTTGATACTCCACGATTTTGATTCGGTGCTGGCAATTTGCAAATTTAGTGGCACGTTGTTCTTAATGAGGCTTCTCAGCTTGCGGTAATGAGAACACAAATAAACAACCGCACTGTCCCAATTTTCGTGAGGAGGTATGCTAATATCCTGGTATTCATCGTACAATCTGGTTAAGGAGTCATAGTCCAAATCATATAAATCAAGGAAGCTATAGTTTTTGGTAGTCTGTTGTTTTTCTTCCGTATAGGCCCAACAGAGCAAATGATTTTCCTTGAACAGGAAGAAAACAAAGCTCTGATACCCCTTTTGTTTCTTGTTTATTTTGGGTAAAGCATATCCGAGGACATGAAACGAGTCTTTGTTTTTTTCTACCTTAATGGATAAAGCAGAGCAGCGAGAGGACATGACTTCTTTTACTTTATCCGGCGTAGTGGTATGAAACTTCAACGCTGTGATTTGAGATAATAGCGCGTTATACTCGCTTGCTGGTATCTGCAATGTAGTTTTAGAATTATCGCAACTTGCTGTAAAATAAACACTTTTTGCATATACGCTGCTACAGGAAATAAAAAACAAGATAATAAGCAAGATGCTTGGCATTACGATATAAGATTTTAATCCGGGCTTTTTAATCATGTGTATATTTTGTTGTTAGATTGGCGACTTTTCTTAAACGCTCGATAAACAGTGTATAATGCAATATTGTTTTAGGATGTCATTTCCATGGCGACCCAGAAGAACAAAAGAGTCTCGATGTGTGCGCTGCTATGCGATGGGTAGTGCTCATATTTTTTGAGATTCGGGTGAGTAATTGTGTGTACGGTTGAAAGCTTCCTAAGGATGGTTCATTCTACTCGAGGCGGCGGAGCCATGCAAGCCTAAAAAAAAGAATGATTGCATATTGTACGGATTTGCACCTGGCGCACCTACGGCCTCGACCTCACCAAGAACGTGTGCGAAGTGTTTGGCTCCAACGGCTACATCAACCCCGCCTATACCTACACCCCGTTCGGAGAAATAACGGCCACCGGTTCCGTCACCCAACCCATCCAGTGGAGCAGCGAGTTCCATGACGCAGAGCTGGGCGTGGTGTATTATAATTACCGTCATTATAATACCCGCGACGGCAGGTGGATTGGGAGAGATATTTTGAAGGGAAAGGTTGAAAAATGGATTGACAAACGACTAGGACATTAAGATAATTAGTTATGTTTTATTACTACAGGCAACTTATTGTATTTCTTTTACTTGCATTTTTGGAGATAGTTATCCCTACTGTAAAAGCGAGTGATAACTTTTCTCAATTTCACATAGCTACACCAGATATGTCTCATGAGATATCGTCTCTCAAAATAAAAGCTATAGAACAAATAGAGGCCAATATCCAAGTAATAAATTATACCGAATATTTACCAATGGTAAATAGCATCGACTTTGTAATCGATGTGTACGCCGGTACTTCGGAAACAATACTAGAAAAATCGGTTCGTCAACTTATGCCCTATGGAGATGCATATTACGATGAATCTAATAAGGTTGTTATGGTAATTCCGCCAAATAATAACACAACCTTGATTTTTATTTTTTTAGAGATAAACGGCTGTTTATATGAAGTAACGATAGCTGGCTAGAGGAGTCCTTCAAAGGGAAAAAATAATTATTAAAATTGTCCGGCAATATCCATTATATAGGAGGAGAGGCGCATAGTATCGCTTATTCTCATCTCTAATATAGTATTTTCCATCATCGCCTTTGCTTAATAAGACTTGTTTTTCGACCAAATACCGCGAGCGCAGCGAGCCGAATTCTGAGCCCCCGCATGGGGGCGGTAGCGTAGTAGCCCGGTGCGTTAGCGCCGGGTATCCTGATGGTGAACGATTGGAGCCCCGGGGAGGGGCGGCAGAAAGCTGTTGTTTGGTGTATGAGCTTCATTGAAAAACAAAGTTTTATGTATACTCTTATTCGGTGGCAAAAGACAATACCGTTCACTCGTTCTCTGCCGCCCCTCACCCGGGGCTCCAATACTGTTTTTACCCAAAACCTGACGCTAACGCGTCGGGCTACTGAGCTATCGCCCCGGGGCTCTCGAATTCCGTTCGCTGCGCTCACATTAACCGGCCCCACAAATAGCAATTTGTGGAAGTACGAGTTACGAATTCCGACGGACGAATTTAAGAGTTCCGCTCGCCTACGGCTCGCTAGGGAAGCGGAGTTTATCAGTCGGCTTGTGTTCCGCGCTCAAGGCGCGGGCGGCAGCTTATGCTGAGCTTTGCTATCTTTGCGCCGTAAGGCGCGGAACTCACAAATTCGTATGTCGGAATTCGTCCTTCGTACTTCTACAAACTCCCATTTATCAACTGTATAGTTTAACAGAGCGAATTATATAAACTTATCATTAATGTGTTGATAAATTTTATAAACATCATCAAATGATTGGCGTAATAACTCGGAACCATAGTATGAGGAGCCAATAATACGAACAATTTCTACAGCTATTGAAAAATGCTCTATACTATGTTTTTCCATAATATGCCAATAAATAGGGTCTGGTATGTTGGTGCCTCTGGAACCTTTTTTGAAACACAGAAATAGCTCGAACATCTCCTCGGCTGCTTCATCTGCGCTTTTTTTATCGCGAATTTTTAGTGCCAATTTGTGCAATTGTAATAATTGTTCAGTATTCTTACTAAGTTGTTTTTCGTATATGGGTAAAACATCTGTAATATCAAAGTACAGACGTCTTATAGAGCGGGAAGGCGGTTGATAAAAGAATGGGCAAAAATACAGGCGGTTGTTTTTCTCCAAGAATAAAATTTTTATGTTACTACCGAAGAAGTATTTACTTATCCCGTTTGATTCTAAATAATCGTAAATTTCAGTGAAATAGGACATCGCAGCATCCGGGGTGACATACCAAGCTATATCCGCAGATATAGGAAGTTGTGTCTGTGTTTGCGCGAAAGTTTGGCAACTTAACATGCCACATAACATAATAAATTTTAAATAGATATGATAAATAAAACGCTTCATAGTTTAGTATTATGCTAATACTTGTATTATATGCTCTGTAGAATTGAAGTCAATCTTATTATTAAGAGTCAATGCCTTTTATGAGAGCATCCGCCCCCATGCCGATAAAGCTAGATTACTGTTTTTTGCTTGTACGTTGCCGCATCCTCAGGTATAATGAAGTATCCTTAGCAAGCTTGCATCGTACATGCAATTAGTCATCGGAATCTCAAAACTATGAAGCCCACTCATCGCATATCTGAGACTGCATCCTCCTTCTTGCATTCTTCTTCAACGAAAGGGAAATTTTATTGGATAATCGTTGTCGGTTTAACTCAATTGTTTTCCTGTTGTTCATTATTCCATCAAAATACCATAGAAGAGTTTCAGTCTGCCATTAGCAACGAAGAGGTGCAGCATATAAAAAATTACGTGCAAGAGAATCCTCAATTCCAATCACACTTTTTTCAAATTAATTTTGAAAAAATGTCGCCGTTGGAATATGCCATTTATTGCAAAAAAACTAAGTCTGTAGAAGCTTTAGTAAAATTGGGGGCTAATTGCGATGTAGAGAGGATGATTGGCGCATTTTGGTCTGTCACAAATTCCGGTTCCTATACCGAAGCCTCCATGTTAGAAACCTTGACGGTATTGCTGGAACATAATCCAAATCTCATCAAAGATTCCGAATTTTGTGAAGGCATGATGCTAGGCGCCATCCATTTTCATTCTGAAGAGCTGTTGTTTCACCTATTAGAGCTCGGTGTTTCACCCCACATCATCGTTGATGATGGATGGACATTACTCGACTATGCAATAGCTGTTTCCTTTGACGAAGGTGTTACTCTCTTAAATCAATATGGGGCTACTGAACATCCCCATGTGGATAGTTCGGTTTATCCGGATCTTGACGCTTTGATAAAAAATTTAGAGAGTGAGTAATTTTTTTTATTATCTTCAATAAGATAGATAGTAATAACCACAAAAGGGGGGCAATGATTAAACCTAAAAATAAACACCCCCATATATAGTACAATTTGACACATTCTTCTATTGCTTGTACATGATCACGAGGACAAGAAGAAGCGCCATATCCCCAGTAGGTTGCCTGGTGAAAAGTTAATAATATTAACAGAATATAAATGATAACTATTGCAATTTTCATAACAAATATTGTTGCATGCGTTGGTATAATTAAAAACTAAATTTGAAATAGCGATTAGATAAATCGTTGATTTGTAGCATAATAAATGTGCTAAAGAAAAAACACAAAGCACTCATTATGCAACCACAAGCCCAGTTTGACAGACTTTTGGAAATAAGCAAGTTTTTTCTCAGAATTATTCAATTCTAGTGGAAATTTATCTCATTGTGGTCGAGCTCATCTTTGTTCGGATGTTGCGTTTCGTTTTCGCAGGGATTTTTGATTGTTACATCAAATTTATCATTTTTACAGGTAATGGATATAATCCTTTCGTCTGCACCCAAATAAATCTCCATGGCTACCAAGTGCTTTATTAGCGCATGATTGGTAATATCCGAACATTGAAAAGCATTCAGAATGCAATAAAAACAAATTCAACCGTACCCAAAACTGTGCAATTAAGCATGGTTTTGGGTACGGTATTTTACATTGCTATAATTCGTGAATTAAAATTTCTTGAAATGTATTTTCTTTAGGTATCTTTTTCCATGATAATATCCATTCATTATTATGTCGATCTTTCCATTTTAGCTTTATTTTTACGTTTACATCATACATACTATTTGAAAAAGAAGCATAAACTTCGTCATTGTTTAATTCGCAATACCAATTTTTGGTTAATGGTAGAAGTAAGGCCGGAGTCGATAAAAAAATCTCCTCCTTGCATGTTAAAAACAATTGACCTTGTTTGTTCATTTTATATAAAATCTGATTATTGTTATAATTTTTCTGATAGGTCAGAAAATAATAAGCATTAGAATCTTCGAAAAAAGGGATACAGCGAATAACATCCATCAATGTTTCTTCGGATTCACGAAACGACAATTGAATTCGCCATAAAAAATCCATAGAATGATGTAACTCTTTATCACTCCAAAAAATCTTTTGATAAACTGAACCTACTTTTTCTACCCGTGAGAGGAGCGGAATATCACTAGCCACACAAGATTCCACAAATGTCCATTCTTTTACTTCTTCGGGTAAAGTATAATGATAAAAAGGCTCACATAATCGTAATCTCGCAAAATTATCTCGATTTGTAATTTTATGTAATTTAAAGGTAGATTTCAAGTTTTCGCCGATAGCATTTTGATAGAGAGCAACTCTCATAACTCCGTCTAGATTATTAGGTATAACAATAATTTTACCTACACCTATTCCTAAAATTGGAGACTCTATGTTTGAAGTCAATTTCTCATTTTTCTGTTCTGCATACAAGCTCTCCGTAGAACAAAAAAGTAATGATATTATCAATAATAAAAACACATATCTTTTCATAACGCGTGGGTACTCCCTAAAAACAAACTTAAACATCCTTATCCATAATTAGTTTCATTCCTTTACCCGCAAAAATTCTGTTCTTGAGTTATTGCCATAATCAAAGGGTTCTATTTCGAGTTCAGGAATGTTAAACTCGTAAAACACGGAGTAAGAATTTGTGCTATTCTCACCTTGGAATGGGGAGTTACTGAGGTATTGGGTGCGAGTAACTTGTTGTGATTTTTCTGCTTTAGCAACACATGTATTCTCTGCCTTCTTTTCGTTGGAACTGAGCAAAGTATCCCCTGTTGATTCCTGAATCGTCATTCTCTGCGAAAAACATGACATCGCCAAAAACAGAGATAATACAACGGAAAGAGTAGATTTTAACATACGAAAGAGGGCGGGGTTATTGAATCAATACTCACCAATGATTATATCAAAATGATGGGAGGAATCAAGATGAAAAATATAGCTATACATCTTTATACGCTTAATTTTCAAATAAAAGCCATATAAATATTGCTGTTACAACTTAGTGAGGACCTTAACGTATATTTTCATCTCCATATTGACCGCATCTGCGAGGAGGGAAATTATGTTCTAGAATATACAGTTCGTTTTCGCAGGGAGTTTTGATTGTTACATAAAATTTATCATTTTTACAGGTAATGGATATAATCCTTTCGTCTGCGCCCAAATAAATCTCCATGGCTACCAAGTGCTTTATTAACGCATGATTGGTAATATCCGAACATTGAAAAGACGTTTCTGTAAGATGCAAATTATAATAAAAATTAATACTATTATCGGATTTTTCTAACTTATCTTTATACAATCCATAACAGGTAATAGCACCGGTGTTTTTATTTATCATTCTAGCACAGCAAGGGGATAATAAATGTATTTCATATAATTTATCCCACTCCGGAAAAGTTTTTAATATGACGAGTATAATATCATCGTACCGCAAATCTCGCTCGAGATTCTCCATGTGCTTATCCATTTGATTTACATGGTAAAATCTATATTGTTTAGATGATGGTATGTCAGCGATTTTTTTATAAAAGCGGTAGTATTCAGTTGTTGGGGATTCTACATCCAAATTGCTTATATACTCTAACAAATAGTTGCAGATTTCAGATGCCTGCTGCCGGGTTATAGGGTATATACAGCGAGGGGGTAAATTGCTTTTCTTTATGTCTATGCCTTCCTTGAGGCTTTCATGATAAAAAGGAGTTTTGCTGAATAATAGTATATCATTATCGCGTAAAGGAAAAGAAAATTTGTTACAGGCAAACATATCAAGAATGTAGATGGAGCCATTTCTATATACTGTTACATACCTGCTGTATAAGCCGGATTTTTGTAAATCTTTCTCATAAAGAATTTTTTCAGATACTTGTGAGGCATTCCAAATATCATGTATACATTGAACTTCATCGCATGTAAATAACCTATTTTCTTTTCCCAGACCATAAATTGTTATTTCGCATGCTAGGGTTTTCATAGAGAAAAATATAAATGCCATCATTAAATAGATAAGGATATTTTTCATAATGTATCGATTTTTTGTTATCATTTTGCACTAATTGCAAATAAAATATTTTTGAGATAAAGTAGGGTGTGTAATTGTGTGTACGGTTGCCTAACGCTACTGTAATCTACATGATGAAGCAGAATTAAGCAAGTAAAAAAGAGCACACGGGTTGCCACCTCCGTCGCATGAGGAAATGCCGACGGAGGAGGGGGGTGCGGATGAGCGGAAGACGGCACGATATTATTCGGAAGCCTGGTCGTCAGCATTGCCTTTTTTTGCTTAGCAATTCGTCCTTCGGACTTCGTATGTCGTACTTAAAAATACTTCTTGCGTTAGGTGCGCAGAATGCGTATAATGAAAGCGTGAACGGAAATGACATGAGAGAGGTAGGATTGCGTGCTTACCGAGCCATGGAGATGGCGCGGGCGTTTGATACCAAGCTTTCAGCGCTGTATAAAGCCGGCAAAATGTACGGTGGCGTCTTTTTGGGGCGCGGGCACGAGGCTGTAGCGGCGTGCGAGGCTGTATTTTTGCAGAGAGGGGTGGATGTGTACAGCCCGTTCATCCGCGAGCAGGCGGGGCGCTGCGCGTGGGGTGATTCCGTTTTAGAGAGTGCCCGTTGTTATTTGGGCAGCATGGAAGGCTGCATGCGTGGGCGAGACGGCAATGTGCACTGGGGCAAACCGCTGGAGGGAAATCCGGCTCCTATATCGCACTTGGGCGCCATTGCTTCTGTGGTAGCGGGCATGATGCTGGCAAAGCGCATGCAGGGCGAGACCGGCGCGGTAGGCATGGTGTGCATTGGCGACGGCACCACCTCCGTAGGTGCCACGCACGAGGCCTGCAACATGATAGCGGTGGAAAAATTACCCATCGTGGTGGTTGTTACCAATAATCAGTTTGCGTATTCTACCCCCAATGCATCGGAGTTTGCCTGCAAGAGCTTGGCGGACCGTGGCCGCGGCTATGGCATGCAGACCCACGAGTGCGATGGCACGGATTTTTTACAGACCTTGGCAACGATGCAGAAGGCGGTAGCCGCCGCGCGTGCGGGCGAGGGGCCCCAGTGGGTGGTGGCAGATACGCTGCGTCTTTGCGGGCATGGCGAGCACGATGATGCTGCCTATATACCGGCAGAGTTGAAGGCTGAGTATGCCGACCGCGATCCGCTGATTGTGGCTCGCCGTCAGGTGCAGGAGCAAGGCTGGCTGACCGCAGAGGAGGTGGCGGCTATTCAGCAGGAAAGCATTGACGAAGTGCAGCGCGCGATGGCGCAGGCTCAGAAGGAGCCCACGCCGCAGCCTGCTGAGACAGATTGGAGCTCCACCTCGTGGAAGCCGGAGCGTTATTAATTCTAACCCCCAAGAGAAGAACGATGAGTGTTACCTACATAGATGCCATCAGGCAGGCCATGATTGAGCTGCTGGAGGAAGACCCCAAGGTGTTTCTCTATGGCGAGGATATTGCCGGCGTGTTCGGCGGTGCCTTTAAGGCAACCAAGGGGTTGGCAGAGCGGTTTCCCGGTCGGGTGCTGAATGCCCCCATTGCAGAAGATGCCATTGTGGGCACGGCTATTGGTGCAGCCTTGGGTGGCATGAAACCGATTGCCGAAATGCAGTTTGCCGATTTCGGTATTTTGGCGCTTAACCAGATGTGCAACAACGCTGCGGCGCATTATTTCCGCACCGGCGTGCCGCTGAATGTCACGCTGCGCATGCCCTGTGGTGGCACCCCCGGCGGCGGCCCGTACCATAGCCAGATGGTGGAGGCACTCTTTGCTCACTTCCCGGGCGTGCATGTGTTTACCCCCGCCACGGTGGCCGATGCTTATTACATGCTGAAGCAGGCGGTGCAGATACCGGATCCGGTGGTTTTCCTGGAGCACAAGTTCCTGTACCGCTGGCTGAAGGCCGACACGTGGGCGGATGCCGACCCGCTGCCCATCGGGCGAGCCCGCATTGCTCGCCCCGGCTACCATGCCACAGTGGTTACCTACTCCGCCATGGTGCCCGAGGCTTTGAAGGCTGCCGAGGAATTGGCCGCTACCAGTGGCTACCATATTGAGGTGGTGGATTTGCGCACCGTTAAGCCTATTGATACTGATACCGTGCTGGCCTCTGTGGCGCGCACCGGGCGCTTGCTGGTGGTGAGCGAGGATTTTCCGTGGGGTGGCGTGGCTGCCGAGGTGATAGCCCGCGTGGCATCCGAGGGCCTGCATTTGCTGGATGCTCCGCCGCTGCGCCTGAGCTCTAAGGAGAGCCCCATTCCCTATCATCCGGACTTGTGGAAGGCGCACCGCCCGCACAGTGAGGATATTGCCGCCGCCGTACGTTACCTTTTAACCCTTTAACTTATACCTAGCATACCGTTATGCCTTTAGTTCCCATTCTCATGCCCCAGTTGGGTGAATCCATTGCAGAAGCCACCATTATGCGCATGCTGGTGAGCCCCGGAGATACCGTGCAGGAAGACCAGGAGGTGTTTGAGGTAGAAACCAATAAAGCCGTGATGGCGGTGACGGTTTCTTGCGGTGGTGTCGTTAAGCAAATCTCCGTTTGCGAGGGCGAGACCGTGCCCGTGGGTGCCGTGATGGCCGTGGTAGAGGCCACGCCGGAAGAAGTGGAGCGCACCGGGGCCACCGTGTTGGATGAAGCTGCCGCCGCTGCGGCCGTGCAGCCTGCGGGGGAGAAGAAAGGCTCCTCCTTGGTGGCAGACGGCGCACACTTCCGTACCGAGGGCGAGTACCGCGAGGGCCGCACCGGGCACATTGATACGCAGGGCAGGGGCTTGCCCGTGCCTGCCCGCATGCGTGGTGCCCAGTATCTCTCCCCGCGCATTCGTGCCCGTATGGATGAGCTCAACATCACCGAGGCAGACTTGGCGTATGTGATTGGCACGGGAGCCAATGGCCGCATTACCATAGAAGACTTTGAGAACTTTATTCATTATGTGGATGGCTGGCCCTCTCGCCCCGCCTCGCCCATGCGCCGCAGTGTAGCCGGCAGCATGCAGCGCACGTGGCGCCGCCCGATTGCCAGTGCAGGGCGCCCCATTTACATGGCTCCCATTATCTTGCACCGCCGCAATCACCCGCGCAAACCCGGTGTTACCCTCTATTTCCTGCGTGCGTTGGCTTTAGCCTTGGCAGAGTACCCGGAGTGCGCCGGCTACATGGTGGGTGGCCGAATTCTTACCCCGCGCCGCATTGATTTGGGCGTGGCCGTGCAGGTGGCAGACGGTGTGATGGTGCCCGTTATTCGCGGCGTGAACGAGTACACGCTGGATGAATTGATTGACGACTACAACAAGGTGATTGTGCAGTCTCGTGAGCGCAAGCTGGACCCCGTGTATGTGGGTGGCGGCATTGCCACGGTTTCCAATTTCGGTGGCTTTGGGTTAACCTTTGCCTCGCCCATGCCCTTGCCCAGCGAAAGTTTGATTTTGGGTGTGGGTGCGGTGCGTAAAACACCTGTGTGGAGCGATGAGGTAGAGTGCTTTATTCCTGTGGAGCAGGCAGAGATTGTGGCATCCTTTGACCACCGCGTGGTGGACGGCGGCGACATCGGCCGCCTGATGCAGCGCATCGCCTACTATCTGGAGCACCCGGAACTGCTGTAATCTTATCCCTGCCTGGTATGGAAACGTTGGATCCGAGCAAGCATGTCATTGGTGTACTGGCCGGTGCCGGTGAGTATCCTCGCCTGATGGTGGAGGGCGCTAAACGTGCCGGTATGCGTGTGGTGGTGGCTGGTTTTCGCGGTGCCGTAGGCAAGGATATTCCCCCGCTGTGCGATGCCTTTCGTAAGTTCCGTGTAGGAGCCGTGGAGGGGCCGCGCGAGTTTTTTATGGAAAACGGCGTAACCCATGTGGTGATGACCGGGCAGATTAAGCCTGCCTGCATTTATACCATGTGGCCGGATGCCACCGCCCGCCGCCTGTTGGCGCAGCTGGACCGCCGCAACGCGCACACTATTTTTGGTGCCGTGTGTGATTATGTGGGCTCTTACGGTATGAAAATGCTGCCCTCCACCGCGTTTATGGAGGAGGTGTTGCCCGGCGAGGGGCATTTGGCCGGCCCCGCCCCCACGGCGGAGCAAATGGCGGAGGCTTACCATGGCATGCAGTTGGCCAGAGAAATTGCCCGCTTGGATATTGGCCAAAGCCTGATGGTGCGCGGTATGGAAGTAACCTGCGTAGAGGCCTTCAAGGGGACCAACGAATGTATTAAAAACGGCGGTGGCACTGCAGAGCGCCCCGTTACCCTGTGCAAGGTGACAAAACCCGGCCACGATATGCGTTTTGATGTGCCCTGCCTAGGCTTGCGCACGATTCAGCACTGCGTGAATCACCACGTGCGCCATATTGTTTTTGAGGCGCACCGCACCATTCTTTTCCAAAAGCAGGCGGTGATAGAGCTGTGCAACAAACACGGTATTACACTGCATGGTATGCACATGCCGACGGATGGTCCGCAGGTGCCCGCCATTACGCATGCTGAGGATGATGTTGCCCATGCAGAAGAACTGGCCCGCGCGCTGGATTCGCTGGGCATTGGCCACTCTGCCGTGGTGTGCGATGGTGTAGTGATTGCCGTGGAAGACCCGGAAGGCCCCCTCAAGTGCATAGCCCGTGCCGGGGCATACATGAAGCGCATACGCTTTGCCCGTTTGGCTAATTGGCTGTGCGGCCTGTTACTGGGGCGCAAGGGAAGCTCGCCCTCGCCCATGGTCATGCGTTATACGGAGAATTTCATGTTCACGCCCATGGTGCAACAAGCGGCAAAGAAAGCCGGTATACGTTTAACGCTCCGCTAAACATGAAGAGAAAAGCATACGCCGTTGTCCTGCTTTGTATCGTATTCTTGTATGGATTATCAGCCTGTGCAGCGCCATCGCTGGTATATCCCGGGGCATCCATGGAGATGCCGGATTGCAACTACGGCAGCGAGCAGCAGCACGTCTCATTGAAGGCAGAGGATGGCACGGCCCTGCGCGGGTGGTTCTTTAACCGTGGTGCGCACACGCCCTTGGTGGTGCTTTATACCGGCAATGCCATGAATGTGGGGGCGCTCAACGATTTGGCTGAGGCGGATACCGCGCGCTCCTACCTGCTGATGAATTATCGTGGCTATGGCGATAGTGAGGGTACGCCGTCGGAAGCGTTGCTGGTGCAGGATGCGCGCCGCTGCCTGAGCGTGGCACGCAAGAAGCTTGGAACCCCGGCTTCTGTCACCTTAGTGGGATTTAGTTTGGGTAGCGGGGTAGCCACCCAAGTGGCTGCCGCAGAGCAGGTGGATGCCTTGGTGCTTATTTGCCCCTTCGATAGCATTACCACCGTAGCTTGCAATATGGTGCCTTTTATTCCGCGCCTGTTGCCGTTGGACTCGTGGAACTCTGCACACTTTGCACCGCATATTACCTGCCCTGTGAGCATTCTGCGCGCACAGTACGATTCTATTGTGCCGCCGAGCAGTACAGATGCCCTCATGCGTGCCTTTAAGGCTGTAGAGCCCAAGGTGTTCAACTTTGAGTGCGACCACAACGATATTTTCGGCATGGAGGGCTTTACCACTACTCTACGCCGTCAGTTTGCCCCCTAAGCGCAGGGCTAGAGGTAATAAAACCGCGCGTAGTTAAAGGTGGTAAGCGGCGTGTGTGCATCATCTGCCGAGGCCATGCGTTGCGGTATCATGGCCAAGGGGAGGCCTTCATCCAACAGGGCGCGCAGGCGTTGCGCCAGTTTGAGGTTCTCGTGCGCCAATTCTTCCGGGGTGGTGGGTATGCCGTATTCTTCAGCCTCGCTCATTTCCGTGATAATCATGCCGGAAAACAGGCCGTGCAGCCCCTCGGCCTTAGCAAATAAATCGGCATGGCACCATATACCCACCACATTGTGGCCATGGCGGCGTAGGTAATAGGAGTGCGAGTGGCTGATGATGAGCCTATCGTAGTCGGCGCCGCCGTTGGCATCCGTGCGGGATAACAGCCCCTTATCGTTGCCGTGCCCCAGCAGCAGAATACGCTCCGCCGGCAGGGCATGGTGCAGCGCATGCTTTATCTCTGCTTTGCTGTGGTGTTGCGTTAAACGGCAGGCCTGCACCCCCTCGTAGAGCAGGCAGAGCATATCCGTTGTTGCATCGATGGGGTGAACAACAAGCATGAGGGCGCTCAACCGTTAGTGGAAAATATTACGCAGGTCGTGGTGTTGCAAAGGGGAAGAGGCAGAGGGGGAATCCACCTCTTCAAAGAGCTTGCGGGCTCGTTCCACCTGGTCGGCATCTGTCAGCGGGCGGGCGGCCTCCATGGGCATGAGCTCGCCTTGCTGCATGTTCTCCTCCACCGTGGTTACGCCCTCCTCCTCGTCGTCATCGTTGTTGGCTTCCTCCTCTTCCGTTTCTTCAGGGGATTCTTCTTCGGCGGCGGGGGTGGTAGGTTCTTCTTCTTCCTCAGCGGCGGCCTCTGTCTCCTTTTCCTCCACGTCCTCTTGCGGTGCGGGGGCAGGGGCTTCTGCTGCAGGGGCTGCCGCCTCCGGATTATTTAAGGCGGTGGTAAACTCAGCAGAATTGAGGGATGCAATGAGGGTAACACGCACCTCATCGCCCAAATGCGGCTTCACCGTGGCACCAAAGAAGATGGTTACATCGTCATCCGCCAAGGCGTTCTTAACGGTTTCTACGGCTTCTCTGAGCTCTTGAACAGACATGTTTTCGCCACCGGCCACATGCACAATGACGGTGCGGGCAAAACGCAGTGCGCCGTGGTACGCCACCAGCGGAGACTCCAGCGCAGCGCGGGCTGCATTCTCAGCGCGGTGGGGGCCATAGCCCTTGCCGGAGCCGAACAGGCAGCGGCTATCGTTGTTCTCCAGCGCCATGGCCAGCTCATCGAGTCCCAAATTAATTAAGCCGGGAGAGGTCTCCAGCATGGGGATAGCGGCGGTGGCCTTGGCCAGCACGCGGTCTACCTCCTCAAAAACGGCACGGGCACCACGGTTGTTGCTGAAGAGGTTTTCCATGTAGTCGTTCTCGAAGCAGAAGAGAATATCCGTTTGGCGAGCAATCTCCTCGTGGGCTTTCTCTGCCTGTGCGCGGCGGCGTGTGCCCTCAAAGCTAAAGGGCATGATGAGCACGGATACCAAGAATACGCCCTTTTCCTTAGCCAATTTGGCCAGTACGGGGGCTGCACCGCTGCCGGTGCCGCCACCCAAACCTGCAACCATAACGAGCAGGCGGGTGTCCTCCAGCATGGCTTCCAGCTCCTCGCGGCTGTCTTCTGCTGCACGGCGGCCTACCTCGGGGTCGCCGCCGGAGCCCAGCCCATGGTTAAGCCCGCCACCCAACTGAATAAATTGGAAGTTTTCACCCAGTGCCAAGCGCACTCGCTCATCTAACGAAGCGGTGTAAAGCTTCACGTTCTCTGCGCTGGAGGCACCGAAGCATTGCAGAATGCCGGCGCCGGCACCGCCGATGCCGACGATGGAGATACCCTGAGACTTGCGGGGAGTTGACTGGTAGGAAAGCATGGTTGGAGGTAGGTAAATGGTGGAAAAATGGTAGCGCGAATGGCCGGATTATTTCTTTTTGCGGAAGAGGTTGAGGAAGCGCTGCCACAAGCCCGTTTTCTCCGGCTCGGCGTATTCCTCCTCTTTCTTCATGGCGTAGTGGATGAGGCCAATGGTGGTGCAGTAGCGCGGGTCTGCCAGGTAGGTGTAGTCCTTACCCACGCCGGGATGCGCCGGCTGGTATACTCTGACCTTGAAAATGGACTGCGCCAAACGATCCAAGCCCAGCATCAAACTTGTGCCGCCGGTGATGTACACGGCCATGTCTCGCTGGCGCCACATGTAGGGCGGGATGGCGTTCTTCACCTCCTGCAGAATAGCCGTCAGGCGTTCGCGGATGATGTAGTTGAGCTGCCCGCGGGCAATGCTGTAGAGTGTGCCGTCGTCTCCGCGGTTGACAGCCATGCTGGTGTCATCCTCGTCGCCGAAGGCGTGGCCTTGGTTAATCTTAAGGCTTTCAGCGGCGGCCTCGGTCATGGGCGTGCGGTTGTTTTTAATGATGTCCTTATTGATGGTGCGGCCACCGTAGGGCAAGCACCCGCTGGCCACAATGTTGCCTTGGAAGTAGCAAATGTAGTCCGTTGTGCCGGCACCGATGTCGATTAACAACGCACCGGCCTCGCGCTCCTTGCGCCCAAACACCATTTGAGCCGTAGCCAACGGAGCAAATACCATGCTCTCTACCTCCAGAGGTACCTGGCGCACGCAGAGCAGGGCATTTTGCAGGCGCTTTTTATCGCCGTGGATAGTGTGGCTGGTGATTTCCAGACTATTGCCGTGCACCCCCACCGGATTGTAGTAAATGCGGGTATTATCTACACAAAAGTTGCCCAGCTCTTGGTTAATGATAACGCGGTCCGGCGGCAACTCCTTGTGCTCCACCTGCCTGTAGGCCAGGTTCACGTGTTCTTCTTCAATCGTCACCTCGTCCTCCGGCAGTTTGTAAATGGCGCTGTGGCTTTGGCCGCGAATGTGGTCGCCTGTGACGGAAAGATAGACGCTCTGAATATCAGCACAGGCGTGGTCTTGTGCCAGCTGCCAGGCATCGCTCAGGTTCAGGCAGGCATAGTTGTGGTTGGCAATCTCACCGGCGACAATGCCTTGGCTGGGTACCTCTCCTAAGCCGATGATGGAGGAGGTGCCATCCGGGTGAGCCTCGCCCACCACCATGCAGGTTTTGCTGGTGCCGATTTCAAGCGCTACAATGATTTTTGAGGTCGCCATAGTGTGTATTCTCTCGTTGGGGGGGGCGCCGTGGCAAGGCGTCTTAGTTGTTGCCGAAAAGATAATTGATGATGCGGCGGAACCAACCCGGCTTGCTCTCCTCGATGCGCTGGGCATGGCGAATCAGGCCAATGGCAGTGCAATAACGCGGGTCCGACAGGTAGGAGTACTCCTCACCTGCACCCGGAGGAAGCGGTTGCTTGACCGGTACCTTGAAAATAAACTGGGCCAGGTTGTCCAATCCACGCATCAAACTTGTGCCGCCGGAGAGGTACACCGTCATGCCGCTGCGGTTCCACACGGAGGCCGGAATTTTGTCCTTAATTTGCAGAAGAATGGAAGCCAAGCGGTCGCGGATAATCTCGTTGAGGCGACCGCGCTCAATGACGTACTCGGTGCCGGTATCCGTCACATAACGGGCGAGGGTGGTATCCTTCACTTCGCCGAAGGCGTTGCCCTCCTTGCACTTAAAGTGCTCTGCCGCCTTCAGGCTCATGTGGCGTTGCCCTGATTTATCCACAATATCCTGGTTAATTTGGGCGCCACCCTTGGGAATGCTGCCGCAGGCCACAATGTCAATATCCTCGTAGCAAATGTAATCGGCAGAGCCGCCGCCGATATCGATGAGCAGGGCACCGGCCTCCTTCTGCTGCTTGGTGAGCACGGCCTGGGCAGAGGCCAAGCCGGCGAACACGGCGTGCGTAACATTCAGCGGAATTTGGCGGGCGCACATGGAGGAATTAAGAATGCGCGTTGCAATGCCGTGAATGGTAAAGCATTTGATGTCCAGCGTACGGGCGCTGATGCCGGTGGCGTACAAAATAGACTGGCGACCATCTACATTGAAGTTGCCCACCTCCTGGTGCAGAATATCGCGGTCGGAGGTAATCTCAATCTGCTTAGCCTTAGCCACTACCTCGTTCATGTGGTGGTGGTCCACCACGTTTTCGTTATCCGGCAGGCGCAGGGAACCTACATTGCTTTCGCCCTGAATATGGTCACCTGTTACGGAAATTAAGACCTGAAAAATCTCAACATCCGTTGCCTCTTGGGTCTTTTGCCAAACATCGAACACCGTTTGGCGAGCCATGCTCATATCTCGAATCTCGCCACCGGAAATACCGGCACTGGCGACCTCCGCACCCCCGATGATAACGGCTGAGCAATCAGGGCGTATCTCACCCACCACCATGCAGGTTTTGGTGGTTCCGATTTCAAGTCCTACTACGATTTTTGACCGAGACATGGAGAGTTTTACTGATGGAGTTTGTGAACGAGGCGCAGCACCAAACGGCGGCTTAGGCCAGCCTGCCCGTTACTGCCCGCTCAGTATAGCAGAATCTTTCTCTGTTTGCGCGGTAAATGCGCGTCATATTAGCGGCAAGATGCACATTGCTCCGGCGTGGGCATGGCTTTGGGGCGTATGGTGATGGCCCCCTCACTGTAACGCTCGGAGGGCACAAAGAGAAAGCCCGGCTCGCGGTTGCGTACCTCGTACCCGGTTAAGCGGAAGATGGGCATGGCCGTGTCGGTGTTCGGCTCGTAGGCCTCTTCTCCCGTGTATTTGCCGCGTATGATGTACTCCACATTCTGGTCGGTACCAAACACCGGGTTAGATAACGGGGGCTCTATCCCGCGGTCCGGCTGGCGGCACACGCTCTCATCCATAATCACCAACTTGGCTGTGCGCCAGCTTTGGCCCGGCCGGCGCAGGTAGCCCCAAAAGCGGGTATAGGGAATGTAGTAGCGGCGGCCAATGTAGTAGTCGCCCACCTCTTCTTGGGCAATCTCTGCCTCGCGGGCAGCCAGCGCTTCGCAGTCCGTGCGAAGCGTGTTGCACTGCACCAGCATGAGACAGCCCAAACAGACCGTAAGAACCTTTTTGAACATCATGGAAGGGTACTATTGACGGAGTTATTACTTTTCCTCCGTGTTGTTGTTACCACGGTTCATAATGCTGTTGAAGGCGGCCTGCTGCTGCTTAGCGCGTTTCTTGCTTGCTACTTTGCGCCACACAACAATCAGCAACAACAACGGCACCAGCACGGTGAGAATATCCATCACCATGGCAGATAATCCTAACCCGCCCAAAGCCTCGTGTACAGGGCCGGCAATGGCCTTCGGCAAGAATCCCTTGCCGGAGCCGGCGTCCGTAGCGCTGCTCTCGCTGTCATCCTCCAACTCTGCGGCGATATCCGGTGCGCCGAAGTCGTCCTCACTGCTGCTATCGTCGGCCACCGGTTCCTCCGGCACCTCAACCACAACCGCAGGCTTGGCGGGTTTGGGGGTAGCGGCGCCACTCGGCGATATGCGGCGGCGAGATTCTTCATCTGCGCGCAGGGCGGATAAATCAATATTGGCACCGGCGCTGCCCAAGGCGGTGTAGCCGCCATCCTCTTGGGCCTCGCCCAAAGTCATGCGGTCGCGAGACGGCTTGGAGGCATAATAAACAAAGCGGGTGCACTTCTTGCGGCTGGCGCTGGTGTGCTCCACAAAAATCCACCCCTCGCCCTTGCCGTCAGCGCCCTTTACCTTGGCACCCAAGGCATGCTCCATGCCGTAGGTGTTGGTGTTCTTCTTGGGCTTGCCCAGCTTTTTGTAAGAGGACTTGCCCCCGGTAACGGCCTTAATGTCGTTGTGCACCGTCTTTTGGCTTGCCGGCTTGCTGTACTCTACCGCAATGCACAGTGCTTGCCCTTGGCGATTGAGTTTGAAATCTACATGCACCGTGCGCCCCTTCAACTTCCACGTGCGGCGAATGGTGCTATCTGATAAAATGGTGTAATTGTAATCCTTGCTCAGGCTGCTGTCTGCCTCATCTCGCGTCATCGGCAGTTGCAATTCCTTAAGCTCCAGCCCCATGGCTGCTCCGCTCAGCATTACTGCTGCTAAACTGACAATCCCTGCTGTTTTCTGAATCATGTTCATGCGCGTCTTTTTTACTCGCCTCTTATACCATTTATGCCACGCTTTCTCAAGCTTAAATGTTTTTGCAGGCGCAAAATCCGCTTGACATTGTGCCCCTATCTCCCCATAATACCCCCACTTCATCATTGGAGAGATGGCTGAGTTGGTCTAAGGCACTCGACTCGAAATCGAACGTGGCAGAGATGTCACCGAGGGTTCGAATCCCTCTCTCTCCGCTCGAAAAGTCCTGCATTTGCAGGGCTTTTTTTGTTGATATATGAATGAGTTAGGAGTGATGGTGTGCTGCGGCATGGCGTTATGCGGAATATGCCTGTGTACACTTTTAGTGTACAAAAAAAGGGCATGTACACAAAGTCACACGAGAGTTAATCTTTATCATCACTGCATATACCCAGACAGACGAACATGCTGCTAACATGCCTTAAGCTTGACAAAAGGCGGAGGGTAGGGCATGATAGCAGGCAGTCTATGTACATACCAACACAAGAGGAGAGATATAGCAAGGTAGCATGGTACACCCTACTGATGTGCATGATTTTGCCGTCGGGGGTGGTGGCTTGGGCTTATGGCGATTTTGCTGACTTGCTGTGGTGTTTATTTGCATTCACCTTACCGTTGGCACATGTGTTTGTGGCGGTGGGGATTGCGTTTTCTGCCTCGGTTGTATTTTCTTGTTTGGTGCATGCTTTGGCTTTTTATTGGGTAGCAAAACGCTGCCGATGGACCCCGAAGAAGAAGCTCACCTTTGTTGTGACATGGGGCATGTTTACCGCCTTTGTGTTGCGCTTAATGGTAGCGTATACCGTGTGGAAATCCGTGGTAGAAGGATAGGGAGGGGGGGGTATAATGTACAATTTACAAGGTACAATGTACAATTTGTGGAGCTAGGCGGCTACGCCGCGGATTCTTATTTTTCAAGGCTTACTACCCGCGCTTTGGGCGCGGGGCGTGAGCGGTGGAATCTGCTTTGCCATTACGGCGACCTCAGGGAGCGAAGCTTTTCAATTGTACATTGTACATCGTAAATTGTAAATTGTACATCCCTTAATCATTCGCCGTGAGGGAATCGGATTCTGCGCGGGCGAGGATGGATTCGCACTCTGCGTGGCCGCGGGCTTTGGCTAATTGGCGTGCGGTCTTGCCGCCGCCGCTGGGTAGTTTGGTATCGGCACCGGCAGTAATCAGGAGGGCAAGGCAGCCCTTGTTGCCGGCCATGGCCGCGGCATGCAGGGCATTTTCGCCGTAAATATTGCACATGGAGAGATTAGCGCCGGCTTGCAATAAGAGGGCGGCGCTTTCGGGGCGACCCCAGCTCCAGCGGGCCACTTCCATCAACGGGGTATCGCCACGCTTGTTGGTGCTGTTAACAGGGGCTCCATGCTGCAAAAGTAATTGCACGAGCTCGTGGTGGCCGAAGCGGGCGGCTAGGTGCAGCGCAGTGCTGCCGTCGCGGGAGCGGGTGTCGGTAGCTGCGCCGAACTCCAGCAAGGCTTTGGCGCATGCTATATCACCCGTAGCCACGGCTGTGTGCAAGGCCGTGTAGCCTGCGGCAGTGGCTGTGGCATCGGCCGGGGCACCGTGTTGCAACAGGTGCGGAATAACAGCCGCTTGCCGGTGCTGCACAGCAACGTGGAGCAGGGGAGTGCCGTCTTTGGTGCGCGCGAGAGTATCCGCCCCGGCATCGCACAAAAGACGCAGTAAGTCCACCCGGCCTGTGGCCGCGGCTTGCTGCAATTCTTCCGTGTATCGTTTGCGGATGCCGCGCCGTTGCAGCGCTTGCTGTGCTAAAAGGCGTGCAGTTTCCGGGTGCCCGGCAGTGCGGGCGCAATCACCGGGAGTCAAGCCTCGGGCATTGTTGGCGGTGGGGTCGGCCCCGTTTTCCTGCAACAGCAGCGCTATATCGGTTAGCCCCAAACGGGCGGCGTGGTGCAGGGGCGTGCAGCCCGAAGCATCCGTACTGTGCAGCGCCGTGGGGGTGAGGTATTGGCTGCACCGCTCCCTATCCTGTGCCAGTACGGCCGTGGCAAGGTCGTCCACCGCACCGGCTTGAATCAGCAGCTGCGAGCATGCCTCCTCGTTGTTGGCAGAGGCATAGTGCAGGGCGCTCCATCCTAAATGATTGCGTTGGTGCGGGTTGGCTCCGCTTTTGAGCAGGGCGGCCAAGCAGTAGGCTTGCCCGTGTGCGGCGCAAAAATGCAGCAGGGTGCTGCCGCGAGAGTCGGCCCGGTTTACATCGCACCCTGCTTCTGCCAAGGGGCCGATGCTGAGGTGGTAGCCCTCGGACACTGCAAATTGCAGCGCATTGCGGCCGTCGTCCAGACACAGGTTGGGGTTGGCGCCCAAGCGGTGAAGAAGGGGAATTTGCTCCGGCGTATTTAGCAGAATCGCTAAGTGTAGAGGGGTAAAACCACGATGGTTGGGGGTATTAATGCCAAGCCCCAATCCGTGCAAATGAATCAGCATGCTGTTTTGCCGGTGGGTTACAGCGGTGTGCAGCAGCGTGTTGCCCTCCTGCGTGGTGGTGTATAAATCTGCCCCGCCATCCAGTAGCAGCTCAAGCAAGGCTATGTTGCCATTGGCAACCGCCTGCTGCAGGCTGCTTGTGTATTGCGAGGGGAAGATGCCGTTTTGGCGGAGCTCGTGCTCTGCCAGCAAGCGAGTGCAGGCTGTTTGCCCGGCAAGGCGGGCAGAGTCTCGCGGCGTGCGGCCACCGTCGTTTTGTACCGAGGCCTGTGCCCCGCGGTGCAGCAGCCACGCCACAGCATTGCTGTGATTTGCGGCGGCGCAGTGGTGTAAGACGGTGTTGCCGTTTTCATCCGCTGTTTGCAGACTGACCCCGGCGGTTTGAATCAGATGCGCGGTGTAAAAGTCGCCTTTTAGGCAGCTTTCCGTTAATGCGCTTTGGTAATGCTCCGGGGCAATTCCCTTACGCCTAAGAGCAGCTTGTGCCAGCTGCGGCAGCAACTGCAATTGGTTTTGCACAATAGCCTGCTGCATGGCCGTAAGCCCTGCGCGGTTTTGCAGCTCGATGGAAAGCCCGTGTTGAATCAGCAGGGCGGCAGCCTCGGCGCGGCCATAGCGTGCGGCTACGTGCAGCAGGGTGCTGCCGTCTTTAAGGCGAAGTTGCAGCGGTGCCCCTGCTTGCAGCAGCAACTGTATGCGCGCTGTGTGGCCGCTTGCTACCGCCTGAGTCAAGGCGTCCGCATAGGCTGTGGGCACAATGCCTGCTTCCCTCAATCGGGCGGCGGCTTGCTCTTGCGGGGTCGGTTCACAGCTCTGCAGCAGCACGCCGTAGAGTGCCGTTAAAGAGATTGCTGTGAATGTGGAGAGACGAGAACGCATGGCAATAAAAGGGCCCGTCTTAAATGGATTACCTGCCCTTATATACTAGCATTAACAAGCAGTTGAGTCAATCTATTTCGGTGCCAAAACAGCGTGCGCGCCGTCCTGTGGCGGAGAAAAAGTTTGGCAAAATCAATTTTTTTTGATAGAATTGCCTTGGTTTGGTGTATAATAGATAAGATACCATTTTATGACAACGCGAAACATACTCATCACGGCAGTGTGTGCCTTAACCGGCATGAGCATGCTGCAGGCCGCCGATGTTGTGCAATCCGTTGCCCCGGCTCCGGTGGCAGCTGCGCAGACGCAGGAACACCCGTTCTTCCAAGATAAACCGTACCCGGCATGGTCTCTGCTGACAGCAGAGCAAGCCCTCAAAGATGCTCGTGTGGGCATTTCCTTGGCATACGAACGCATTGCTGCCATCAGCAAAGTAAAGCCCGAGGAGGCTACGTTTGAAAACACCTTCCTGGCTTTGGCTTACTCCTCTGTAGAGCTGGACCAAGTGCAGGGCTACATGCACCATCTTTCCTCTGTTATGGATAGCCCGGAGATGCGTGCCGCTCAGGAGGAGCTCATCCCCGAGCTCAATAAACTCTCTGCTGCCATTACGGCAAATGAGGCGCTGTGGGGCGTGATTAAGAACGCCTCCACCCAGCCTTGGGTGCAGCAGCTTTCTTCTCAAAAGCAGCGCTTCGTGAAGCAAACCGTGGATTCCTTCCTTGATAGCGGTGCCGATTTGTCCGTAGAGCAAAAGGCCCGCAAGGCTGAGATTGAGCAAGAGCTCTCCAAGCTCACGCTCGCCTTCGCCAAAAATGTGCTGGACTCCACCAACTCTTGGGAGCTCATCATTACCGATAAAGCCGAGCTCGCCGGCATGCGCGAGGACTGGATGGCCGCCGCCGCCGCAGATGCCTTGGAGCACGGCTACGGCACCCCCGAGAACCCCGCCTGGCGCATTACTCTTAAATATACCAGCTATGGCGATGTGCTGAGCGATTGCACCGTAGAGGCCACCCGCAAGAAGTGCTGGGAGGGGCAGGGCTCCATCGGCTGCGGTGAGAAGTACGACAACGAGCAGATTATTGCCCGCGTGATGGTGCTGCGCCATGAGCTGGCTCAGCTGCTTGGTTTTAACACCTATGCCGACCTCAAGACCAAGCGCCGCATGGTGGGCGGTGGCGACAACGCCCTTGCCTTCATTGATGGCATGATGGCTAAGGTAAAACCCGCTTTCGAGCAGGAGTGCGCCCAAGTGTTGGAGTACGTTTCCAAGTGCCGTGGCGAGAAGGTAACAGCCGTGAATCCGTGGGACCGCCGCTACTACCTCACCCAAATGGCTAAGGAGCAGTACAACTTCGACCCCGAAACCCTGCGCCCCTACCAAGAGTGCAACAATGTGCTCAACGGCATGTTCAAAACCTTCGGCCATTTGTTTGATGTATCTTACACCGAGCTGCCCACGGCTTGCCTTAAAGCCGGCGAGACTTGCCCCGAAGGCACCATTGAGGTATGGCACCCGGAGGTGCGCGTCTTTAAGGTAACGGACAACAAGACCGGTCACCACCTCGGTTCCTTCTATGTGGACCTCTTCCCCCGCGCCTCCAAGCGCGCCGGCGCTTGGGTAATGCCCATGCGCTATGGAAAGCCTGCTGCTAACGGCAAGCCCCACGAGCCGCACTTGGCTACCGTAACGGCTAACCTCACAGCCCCCACGGCAGATAAGCCCGCCCTCTTCAGCCACTACGATGTAGAGACCATTTACCACGAGTTCGGCCACATGATGCACTGCATGCTGGGCGATACAGAGCTGGAGGCTCACTGCGGCACCAGCGTCACCTGGGACTTCGTGGAGCTGCCCAGCCAGCTCTTTGAAAACTGGACATGGGACCCCGCCGGCATTGCTCAGTTTGCCTACCATTACGAGACCGGCGAGGCTATTCCTGCCGAGATGGTGCAGAAGCTCAACGCCAGCCGTTACTTCCAGCCCGCTACGGATATCATGGGTCAGCTGTGCGTGGGCAAGCTTGATTTGGAGATGCACATCAACTATGCCTCCAAGTTTGCCGGTAAGGATTTGGATGCCGCCTCCAATGATTTGCTGCGCCCCTGGCGTATTGCCATGACGGCCGATGCCCCCTCCATCATGCGCCACCTCACCCACTGCATCAACGGTGGTTATGCCGGTGGTTACTACTCCTACAAGTGGGCAGAGGTGCTGGCTGCAGATGCCTTCACCCGCTTCAAGAAGGAGGGTGTGATGAACGAGAAAACCGGTGCCGACTTCCGTAAGTTCATCCTCTCCGTGGGCGATGGTAAACCCGCTGCCGAAGCCTACCGCGACTTCATGGGCCGCGACCCCAACCCGGATGCCCTCTTGCAATCCCACGGTTTGGCAGACTAAACCAAGTTCAAAAAAATCCCCGTGCCGCATGCCGCAGCACGGGGATTTTTTTTGAAGGGCGATTGATGAAATGGGCGTTAGGTTCTCTGTCGCTTGTGGGTAAACGAGCCCACAAATGGCAATTTGTGGGGCGCATTAATGTGAGCGCAGCGAACGGAATTCAAGAGCCCCGGGGAGGGGCGGCAGAGAACGAGTGAACGGTATTGACTTTTGCCACCGCATAAGAGTATACATAAAATTTATTTTTCAATGAAGCCCATACCCCAAACCGCGGCTTTCTGCCGCCCCTCACCCGGGGCTCCAAGATTTCTCCACCGGGATACCCGGCGCTGACGCGCCGGGCTATTACGCTACCGGACGGGGCTCAGAATTCGGCTCGCTGAGCTCGCGGTATTCAGGCGGAGGAACGGCTTACGCCGTGGTGAAGAATCTGCCTGCGGCAGATGGTGAAGAACAGCTACCGCTGTAGTGAAGAACGCACCTGCGGTGCGTAGTACGGCGGGCCGACAAACTACCATTTGTTAACCGGATGAAACAGTTACTTTCAATATTCAACATCCAACATTCAATATCCGCACAAAGGCTCGCCTGCAGGTGGCAGGCGAGCCTTTGTGGCAGTTACCTCCGCGCCCTAAGCGCGGGCGGTACATGTTCTGAATTGTTGATTTCGTTTATTGGTGCAGGAAGAGCACTTCGTAAACGCGCTTGCCTTCGTCTTGCGGGGCATAAAGGTTAATCTTCTGCACACCGGCGGGCACCTCGTACTCGCGAATATGCTCGCTGATTGCCTTACCGGAATGACCGTTGATGGTGGCATCTGCCGTACCGACCACCAAAATCTTGGTGGTGTGAGCCGGCAGGGGCAGCTGCTCGTTCAGGGGAGCCTTGCTGCAGTTGTAGAAGGTGGTCAGGTCCGTGTCTACCAAGGCGTAGGGATTCAGGTCGGGCTGCATTTCCGGAATACCCACACGAAAGAGGGTGAGCTTAACCTCCTGAGAGTTGTTGCCGGTGTTGGTGAGGCGCAGGGAAGACACCTTATCCTTCGGCAGCTCATCCTTGGGCAGGAACAGGCGGTTCTTAATAACCTTGCCGGATACCGTGGTCTTGCTGCCGTCTTCCAGCGTAAGCTCTACCGTGGCCCAGCGAGCAAGCTCGGCATTTTCCAAGTTAATCTCAATCCACTCTGCCTGCACGGGTGAGGGGAAGGCCAGGTTAAGGAACTCACCGGGAGCCATGGGGAACACCTCCATAATGCGGTTAATGCCGGCATGGTCCTTATCGCGGAAGGCGCTAATCTTGGCACACTTCTCGATGTTGGTGGTAGCATAGGTGGGCAGGCCGCGGTTCACAGAGAACTCGCAGATAGCCATCCAGCGCTCATTGGGCTCTGTAATGCGGTAGCGCAGCATGTGGGCTTGCACGGGCTTGTCCTCCAGGTTCAGCACCACCGTGCCGCCGCCCTTCGGTTCGTCGTCAATGCAGGTCCAGTTGATGCCGTCGTCGGACACCTCGAACACACCGGCCTTGGGGAAGTCGCCTGCGCGGGGACCACCCATGAGCAGAGAAATATTGCGAATATCGGTAGGCTGCCCGAAGTTGAGGCAATACCAGTCGCCGGCCTTCATGCGTTGGTCGGAGGACCAGAAGGTCTTAAGATTGTTATCCGCAAGATTCATGGCGTTTTTATCGGCCGGGCCTCCATTGGTAGAGAAGGTGGGCAATACCACCTCGCGGCCGGTAAGCTCGGCAAAGATGCTGCTGTTCAGGTAACGCATGGCGGATTTGAGAGCGGGGGTCATGGCATACATGCCCACCTCTACATCCGGCAGGTAAATAGTACCCTTAGCGCTCCACTCATCGCGCAGCGTAGCCTTAATCTCGGCAGAGGTGTCAACCGCGTTAAAGAAGCGGCGCATGCGCTCGCCGGAATCCGTGCATTGCAGGGCGCTCATCGTCTCTTGCCCGGCCTTACCGGTGAGAATGAACTGAGCAATCCACGGGGCAATATCCATTTGCAGGGCTTCCAAGCCTGCGGTATCGCGCAGGGTAATGCCGGCTTGCTCCATGTTGGCAAACTCGGCCTTAAGAGTGGCCGTGGCTTCGGCGTCCGGCTTGCGCACCTCAAGAGACTTCATGAAGAGATCTGCCGTGGGCTTCATCTCCACAGATTCCTCGCGGAAGTAACCATGCGTGTTCGGCAGCAGGTAAGAGTTGTGGTTGCAGAACACCTGCATGGCCTCCGGGCACTGCGGGTACAGGCGGCGAATGCCCTCCTGCCAATTCTTCTCCGATTCAAAGCCGGTGATGTTCCATGTATAATCAGCCACGCCGAAAAGGCCCACCTTGCTGGCTTCGGCATGCTCCATGGGGTTGGCCACAAAGCCGCTCATAGCCGTCTTCATTTCCGGCTCGGTGCCCAAGCCGTAGGTGCGGCCCATGGAAATGCGGCTGCGCTTAAAGTCGTTGCAGGGCCAGTTCCACCAAATGAAGGTGGGGCGCTTCACATGCTCATTCACCCACTGCTGGCCCTTCAGGGTAATATCATGCACCACGGTGTCGCCGGTCCACATCACAGGAATGGAGGGATGCAAGCCATTGCCGAGGGTTTGCAGGAACTTTGCGTTGGTCCAGCTGCGGTTGTAGCCGGTGGGGCACATGATGAGGGTTTGGTTTACATCTTTGTGCTTGCGAATGAAATTCTCGAGCAGGTAATTGCAGAGCTGCACCTGGCGCTCGGCCTTGCCGATTTCGCCGCTGGAGTCGTCTACCAGCACACCAAAGTCGCGCACGCCCAGCTCATACATCCACTCCATTTTGCGGATGAGCCCTTCGAGCTGCTTCTTGCCGCCGTTTTCGTTCCACTTCACCGTGTTGGCGGGGTGAATCGCCCACACAAAGCGCACATGGTTGGCGTGCGCATGCTTCACCAGCTCACGAATCTGCGCCGCCTTGTCTGCCGGATACGGCTTGTAGCAGCCCATGCCGTGGTGGTAGGGGTCGTCCTTGGGGGCGTAAATATACGTGTTCATCTTGTTGCGGCCGTAGAACTCGAACTGAGATTTACGGGCCTCAAAGCTCCACGGTGCGCCGTAGTAGCCTTCCACAGAGCCACGGAAAGCCAAATCCGGCCAGTCCACCACATGGCCCAAGGGCAGCATACCCAGATGCGCCACCTCGGTAATGCTCATATTGGGGTAGGGGTCTTTTTGTGCATTGCGAGCCTCGGGCACGCCACGCAGTAATTGAGTGATGGTTTGCTTGGCATAGTAGGCACCCTCTTGGGAGTTAGCCCACACCTGCAGTTTGCCGGGAGTAATGCGGATGGCGTATGCCCCGGCATTGCCCTCCGGCAGCTTCTCCCACACCTTGCCGGATGACTCCTTGGTGCGGATTTTTACAATCACTTCCTCGGCGTGGGTATAGCCCTCTTTAAGCTCGATTTGTTGCGGTTTAGGGAACACCACCGGGTGTTCTGCAGCGGTAAGCGGCAGGCAAGTGCTGCTAAGCATCAGGCCTGCAATCAGTGCATTCTTGTTCATGATATCAGTTCGATAATCAGGGGTTCCAATTCTGAGAAATTTGTGAGGCGATACTCGGGATTGAGCGCTAGGCAGGCCGCCTCTTCGGCTGCGGCGTGGCTGCCCCAGCCCGCGTTAATGATGCGCACCCCCACGCGGTGGCAGTGCTCAATATCCGTGGGGGCATCTCCTACATAAATGATTTCGTCTGCCCTCAGCTGCCACGCTTGCATGGCCTCTACCAAGCATTCATCCTTGCAATTATGGGTCGGTTTGCCGGTTAGCACCAGGTCAAACAGCCCCTCCATGCCGTAGCGGCGCAAAGTGGGGTCGGCGGTGTAGTGCTCTTTTCCGGTCAGCAAGCCCACCTTTAATCCCAACTCGCGCAGCCTGCGCAATACGGAAACAGCCCCGGCATAGGGCTCAGGCGCCAAGCTGTCGTGCAGCTCTTCATACACCTGCACAAAATGCTCCATCGGCAGGGCGGGGGAGTCATACTCCATGCCCAGCAACCCGGCCAGTACCCCGCGGTCGCTAATACCGAATAAGCCTGTCACTTCCGCTGCCTCCGGCAAGCGTCCGCTCACCTCCTGCGTTGTGCGCCGATACGACTCCACACACAAGGCTACCGTGTCGCCCAGTGTGCCGTCCATATCAAAGAGGATTGCTTTTAGCATGGTGTGTAAGAGGTTATCGGAGTTCTCAAACTCCCTTAAATTTCGTAGAGTTTAGCATATCCGCCCCCTCATGGCAAGCAGAAAGGACGTCTTCTCTCGCAGCGCGAGGCCGTGGATGCGCTAGGCCTCACTCCGAATTAACTCCGAACTAACTCCGAACTAACTCCGAACTAACTCCGAACTTACTCCGAACTTACTCCGAACTAACTCCGAACTAACTCCGAACCAACTCCGAACCAACTCCGAACCAACTCCGAACCAACTCCGAACCAACTCCGAACCAACTCCGAACTAACTCCGAACTAACTCCGAACTAACTCCGAACTAACTCCGAACTTACTCCGAACTTACTCCGAACTTACTCCGAATTAACTCCGAACTAACTCCGAACTTACTCCGAAATAACTCCGAACTAACTCCGAACAAACTCCGAACTAACTCCGAACTAACTCCGAACTAACTCCGACCTAACTCCGAACAAACTCCGAACAT
>JAEIGA010000603.1_pt1 | contig 53321 bp, 76 predicted proteins | sample 9270691 | NCBI WGS metagenome assembly JAEIGA01 (sample SAMN17057246, study PRJNA624740) | gut metagenome | biome: biome; isolation source: fecal sample | host: Bos grunniens | place: China: Xizang | collected 2019 | reverse complement strand
TGCATCAGGAATTGGAGCAATAATACCGGCAACTCTTCTGAGTGTCTTATACTGCTCATTATACATTCCTGGGATTACAGGGAATACAAACTTCTTCAGTGCTGTTGCGTAGAAGTTAGTAGGCTGCTTCTCATTATCAGGACCACCGCCAATCTCAGGTGCAGAAATAACCATGTAGTCATAAGAGTTAGGGTTAAACATAGAGTTTGCTTTAAGCAGTGGCTCTGCAACCCACTCAATTGTAGGTGTAGTTCCGTTAGGTCCCTTACCTGCAAGGTATGACTGAGCGAATGTCTTCATGGCAACGGTTGCGTCATATACATCAGAGTAAGGCATTGATGTCAGGTAGTTATAAGCCTCTGGGCTGACAGCAATCTTGATATGGTCAAATTTGTTATCTGCCTTTGTCAGGAACTCGTTAATCTTACCTGCAATCAGTCTGAATGCATCAGAACCTCTGGTAGTAGATGCGCCATTGAAGATTTCCTTCATTGACTTGCCGTTATCCCAGTTGATAATACTGTTAACACCAAGGAGACCAACGGTATTAGTCTCAGCGTTACCATAGTAAATCATGATTGCATCAATCATATCCATTACATAGTTAAGATATGACTGCTTTCTAGCAATTGGGCTTGTGCCGATAGGTCCGAACTGACGTCTCGCTTTCTCCTCAAGAGTAATAGAATATGTACCCATGATGTTGATAATAGGAGCGGAGAGCATTCCGTTTCTAACGTTTACATCATTTGCCATATTGTTCTGGAGAGAACCGGTCTGCCCGATTACGCCCCAACCTGCATATTCCTCAAGGAACAGGGTGAAGATTTCAGCAAACGGATTATTACCAGCATGCTCGGTTCTTACCATCTCCTTAGCTCTTGAGTAAGCCAGTGGCTCTTTCCATACTTTAGAAAGATATGCGATATTCTGTGGTGAGAACAGCTGACCGGCAATTGGGTCAAATCCATCATCACCTGCCATCAGGAACCGAAGGTCATATCTTCCAGTTGTTGCATTATATCTTGGTCTTACCTGAATCTTAGATGCATCTGCTTTAAACTGTGCGTCACCAGCAGCTGTAACCAGGGTCTGACCAATAAGATTCTCGTCACCTACGAAAATAGGAGACTCCATAGCATGTGCAGGAACACCGAAATTAGGGTCGCGAGAATCACCAATAGACAGCTCGCATCCTGACATAGCCTTTGCAAGGCCTGCATCTCTGGAGACAAACTCATCTACGAGACCGCCAAGCTTCTCTAAACCTCTACCAAGTTTTAATTCCATAGTCAACCTCCGTTATGCAGAAATTGTATATGCTGCGGTCAGTGTTGCACTGCCTGCCATACCTTCTTTAACTGCGATTGCCTTGATAGTAACAGGCGCAGTTACCTCAATCTTGTCTGTGTATACATCAGAATCAAGAGTTGGTGCAGAACCATCAACTGTGTAATAGATTGTAGCACCTGCTGTAGCTGTAGCAAGCTCAACTTTTGTACCAGCTGCAACTTCACCTGCTGCTGGGTCAGCTGTAGGTGTAGCAACAGTATCTACACTTTCATTTCCGGATGCAGCTGCAATTCCAGTAGCTCCGAAGAATACTTTTGCACCATTCGGGTCAAATGTTTCATATACATAAGCGTTCAGCTTTGTATAGCCAGTAAGAGCAGATGCGTCATAAGCTCTGAACGCAATCTCTCCAGTTTCATTATTTACCCATACTGAGCAACCTTCTACAGGTGGCAGCTGAGTAACATCATACTTAAGAATGTCAACGAGACCATAAGTAACTACTGTACAAGGTTTACCCTCAAAGTAGAAATCATTCATAGCAGGGTCAGCCCGCATGATGGTCGGGTCAAGCATTACAATACCTTTGATAACGCTGTTAGCAGGAACACCCTTAACGAATACACGTCTGTTTGTTCCAGGTACAATAGACACTACGGTTCCGAAATGCAGGTCCTCACCCGCAATACCACCGAGTGTCAGAGGCAGCTTATCAACAAATGTTGGAACACCATTAACTTTGGCGTTACCTTTGAAGCTTACAGGTGGGAATGGTCCCATATTCTGAAACTGTGCCATTTTTACCTCCCAAAATTATCTTTTACAAACTTTGCTACATCATCAGCAGCTTTTGCCGCATCGCCATTCATTGGCATATCCAGGTCAGCAGTCTGCGCTTTTGCTGTAGTAAGTTTTGCAACTACTTTATTTACGATGTCATCGACATCAAGAGAATCACCTGCGGACTTGCCTTCTTTACCGCAACCGTCACCTTCGGATTTCTTAGGCTCCTCTTTCTTAGGCTCCTCTTTCTTAGGCTCCTCTTTCTTAGGCTCTGTCTTAGCGTCTCCGCCTTCTTTACCGCATTCACAAGGTGTCTTGCCACATTTCTCACATGGCTTCTCATCACCGATAACAGAGGTCTTATAGAACTCGTCTACAATGCCAACTGCCTTTGCGATGTTTTCCTGTGACTCACCTTTTGCTTTGGCAAGCTCATCAAGATAACCGGTGAACTCTTTATTGGAGTCGCCTACAATCTCTTTGATTTTCTTTACCTGAGTTTCTGGGTCAGCGCCGATGGCGATTGACTGAATAAGCTCAGATACAAGCCGTGAATCACCTGCAAGGGGTTTAGCTTTAATGCCGAAAATTTTACTGAAAACTCCCATGTATTTCACTCCTTTATGGTTTATTATAAACCTCTCCAACGGAGAAGCATCATCAAGGGAATCCATGACCATACATTGTGGCCCGCCCCTTGCACATTCACATATGAGTAAATGATTAATATCATTAAAACCTTCCAATACCGCATGATACTGAACACCTTTATGCTCACCTTTCTTCCATTTAATAATAGGGTCATACCCTACAGACAGCTGACCGAATTTTTCGTATGCAATAATTCCGTCTTCAGCTGTTATGGTTCCGGTAGTATAAAGATAAGTTTCTCCGTCTTTCTCATCTTTCTCATACTCAACAGTATCGCCTACCATACCTACCACCAAGTCCTTAGAGTTATCACGATTAACAACCACATGACGACCTGTAATGATAGGCACTCTTGCGAATTTATCTTTGTTCTTGATTAAGACCTCAGCCGGCCGGTAAATATTAATCCATTCAAGCCCCTCAAATTCTTTAGGTATAGGAAGAAGGCCTAAGAGGTCAGCCTCCTGAATGTTATATGTATAAATACCACTGCCACAGATACGCATATTCTTTACAATACGTCCGCCGATATTCGTTGTCTTCGGGGTAAGGTCTTTAATAGGCATATCACCGATAATTAATTCCATATTTTTATTATACCTCTATTTAAAAAATTTGTAAATAGGTAAAACTAAAATTTATTCAGAAATTTTTTAAATATTAGTTTTACTAACCTGGTCAAGCAAGAACTGCTCAATCTCATGTATCATCTCAGTGACAGGGCCATTACAGCCTTTCTCCTGCAGACCCTTAAGCGCTGCCAATATACCTCTTAGCATAAGGCCCTGCTCCATCTTAAGAAACTGAATCTCGATATCTTGCTCTTTCTGGTGGTCTACCCATTTTACAACTTTAACAAAATATGTAACCAAAAGAACAAACGCCCCAACTACAGCACCCATAGTGACAATAGTTTGCCACGTCAATACTACCTGCATAGTCTATCCCTCCTTGCACGACATGATGCATAAATATATAAGATATAATGGACCAAAATATAATGATTTCTCAGACATCCATACAAGATACATATATTTTTCCTGGTCCATATAATAGCCAAGAAGCCAGTACTCACCCAACGCGACGATATGCGGAAAATTACGTAGGAATGTAACACCTGGTTTAACAGGTTTTCTACGGAGTAATAAGATAAATATACCTAACATATTTTGTGGTAACTGCCATAAATATAATAATATCCTCTTCATCTCAACCTCTTAACGCCTATAAGTATTGTATGTATACGCGATTTATTTACAGCAAAACTACGTGACGCACCGGCCCCACCAAAACCGCCCTGCCGCTTTATCATGTCCTCCCGAGTAGGCAACACAGGTATAGGTGCGCCTATAAGGCTATCCGATTTTAGCTCACCGCGATTACGTAAACCTGTATCATATTCCGCCATATGCTTCTTAACAGTACCCATATTATTCTTAGAATTAAGATATGTTTTAACAGCACTGCCAGTATAGAATGAAGCAGCCTCTGCACCATTATAAAATTCATCAAACTCATTATAATACGCTTCAGCCAAAGCATCTGAATATAACTCGGGTGAAACCATATCATAGTCATGGAAATCAACATTCTTAAATCTTGCGAATACACCAGGGCCCTCGTTTATATAGCCGACCGGAAATACATTTATAACATTGTGTAAAGTCAATTCACCATTTTTACCTATCACAATATTATCTTTATTCCTATCAGCAAGACGTGTCTGCGTCCTGCTTCCAGAATAGCTTAGCTCATAAAATTTATCATTATATTGATAATACCGTTTACGGTCATCAAGTTTGGTATAATCAGTGACCTCATAGCCGAGTCTACCTACAGATTCCCGTACAGCAAAATGGGTTGCCTTGCTCATATCCTTCTCAAGGACATACTTTTTACCATCTTTAGTACTTACTTCACGTAAACCGTATAATATCTCCGCGGCATGACTTCCTGTAATCCAAATATCGCCTGAACGTAAGTCAGCGGCTGATGATACTTTACCAGTATCAAAATAATCTTTTAATGCCGCAGTGTTTTTATCTAACGCAGTATTATTAACATAATAGTTATATAATTTATCGGCAGTACGTTCACTCTTAAATACTCCGCCGACAGATTCAACGGCAACCTTAGCCAAGTTAAAAGCTAAGGTTTTACATTGCGCAGATAAGTTACCATCAAGAGACATTTTGACAGGGGTGTTATATGTCTTAACCGCATTAACCCTGTCCTGGATAGTTAGTCCTGTCTTACGCATATCGCCTGCCCTGATTATTTAGTAAACTTACCTGTATTTTTACCGCCGGAAGATGCTACTGTATTACCCTGGTTCTGCCCCATCTTCTGATTCATCTTAAGCTGTTTTTCATAATCAGTCTTAATCTCAGTAAGGTCTTTATCTGTATATTTAACTGTCGGGAAGAACTGCGCGCACATCTTAATAGCCATATCAGGTGATACACCGGCAGCGGCAAATGAAGATACAGCGGCCGCGAGTCTTGCACCTGCCTCGGCCAGGTCTCTTTCAGTAGAAATAACTGGTTTTGCGAATGTCATGCGTACTGTATCTTTATGCTTATACTCTTCAGAATTCCTGCCGAATGTATGAATAATAAGTGCGTCAGTACAATTACCCATAGTACGCTCAATGAACCGCTGCTTCATCTGCAGTGTCTCAGATTGCTTAAGGAGTGACTCAGTAGTATTGTCAGAGAATCCTTTGTTAGGTGTATGCCACAGTGAAGGCTCAGGAATCTCAGCCTGTGCCGCAAGGTCTGATTTAAGCGCACCTACGAAATCCTCAAAACCGGAGTAAGTACGGTTTACCACCTCAACATCACCTACCATATTCACAGCCTTAGGATGCAAAGAAGACCATGCCGCCATCTTCTCCTCATTAATCTCCATAAGCTGTTTAACCTTATCAACACCGAGTGTAGCGTTAAGCGCGTCAAGAGGAAGTTTATAAAGGATAAGTGAAAGCTGCTGTGCCATGACATAAATAGAACTCTGTGTAACCTGATAACCATAATACTGCCTTATCCAGCCGGCAAAATCAGAAGGCGCCCAACCAAGATTATAAAGTGCAATCCAGTAAGGCATAGGCGTAGGCTTAACAAGAGCACATCTGGAAGTACTCAGCTCAATAGCACCCTGCGGGATATAAACACTGTCCGGCTGCAAATAATCCTTAGCGGTCACAGTATAATTAGGAACAATACACATATTCCACCGGTCTATAGAAACCCACCTGGTAATCTTCGCGTCTATCCTGTCAAGTTTCTTGGCGTATGAAGTGAAAGTGTCATTATCAAATACAGGATATAAAATTGACCCGCCATATATAAACGCGGAGCAGATGGCGTCAGAACATACATCATTGAACCCGGTTATCTCAGCAGCATCCTCAAGTTTCTGCAGCCTGTCCTGATTCCAGAAATCAGGCTCGAACCCTTTGAATGTCGCGCCATCTATTATCATCGCTCTCGCTTTCTTATCAATAATTGACTTAGGGAGTCCACCCTGGGCGTATATAGAAGAGCCTTCATAGGGCCCGAGCATAACAGGAATAACTGAATGAGTATACATAGAAGGGTCAAGCATCGTGCCTATGCCATTCTTAGTATTTACTACATTTGACATCATATCACCAAGAATCTTAAGTTGAACTGAACTCCTGGCCTCATCAAGGGATTCAAACTTAAGCCCCTTGCTTATATAATTCTGCTTGACAGCCTCATCATTCTTCTTAACAATCTCATCTACGGCGCTGGCAGGAATACGAAGTGAATCGCCAGTCATATTACCTGCGACAATAGAATAAATATCTTTTATATATGCGTCAGGACTGGACGCAAGTTTTAATACCTGGGGCTTACGTAACATTACGCTGTCCTCCTATACATATAAACAACTACATACGGCTGTGTATTCTCATGTGCCGAACCGGAAATAGCGGAGCCGCCACTCTGCGCAGTATGACCTCCACCAGACCTACCGGACCATGACCGTGATGCCGCAAATCCAAATGTTCCTGGAGGGTTGTCATCATCCATAGTTGTATCGACTTTACCCATACTGAATATATTGCTCTGTGAAAAGAAAGCACCGTCTGCCTTTATTCCTGGGCTACCGTCAGTAAGACCACGTGCTGTGAAGTTTCCAGTTATTTCCTGTGCACCTCTATCATGATAATGCGCGGCAAGATTGGCCGCAATCAGTTTAACAGAATAATAACCATTTGTATCACCGGCAGCAAATGACCTGGTGGTACCATTAGGGTCAGTGGATGAGCCAGCACCAACCAGTACACGGCCCTGACCATATGCTGCCCATGTACCACCGAATGCAGCCTGCACCTGGGCAGCAGTACTCATTGTAGCAGTAGTATAAATACTGCCTACAGGATATACCATACTGAAAATTACCTTCATAAGACCGGCGGCTGATTTATCAGAAGAAAGCGCAGACTGTACATTTGAGGGTAAAGTAGTGAATGCCGCGGCTATATCGCCTAGACCATTGGCGGTCATTTCACCTGTGCCCTGGTTTACAGATACTTTTCCTGACGCCGCAGATGTAGTTACAGTACCCAAAGTGGTTCCATCTACAAGAGTACCGGCTATACATGACTTACGCATAGAGGTAATCTTACCGTTTATAGCTTCTATCATCTGGTTATCATTATTATCAGCCAGAGTATTGATATTTGTGGGGTACAGCACGCCAGGGCCTGAGTTAAGAATAAGATTCTTAATCTCGGTATGTACATTCCCGAAATATTTCTTGGTGTTCAGACATATTTTGGTAATCTGCTTAAGCATCCAGTTCCAATAATTAACCGGAAGTTTTGTATCGGCAGCCTGCCCGTTAAGCCAGGCCATATTACCGATGGGTGTGTTAGTGCCTACATTACCGTTAGCATATGGAACCTCCGCGGGTGTTACACCGTCAGGCATTATTTCAAATGAATTAGTCGCTATATTACGCATACATTGCCTCCTTATTATGATTAACAGCTCTTATCGCCTCAAGAATACGGTCAAAACCGTTTATAGAATGAATTATATGCCATACGGCATACTCAAATGCGTCACAATGATGGTCCAACGCCTCTTTGCCCTGGCCTTTCCGCGGGTCACCGGTGTTAGGATTGAAGTCGCGTGTCTCAAGGCCAAGCAAAAGTTTCTGACAGCAGGGAAAAACGAACAGCTTATTGAACCAAAACGCCTTATTTATCGCGGTTATGCGCTCAGTTATCGACGGGTTGACATTATTCCAGAATATCTCGATACCGTGCTTCTCAAATTCCTCAACAAAACCGGACATAATCTCCTTTCCGGAGGCGTCGGGAATCATTATTATGCGGTTTTCAGGATAATATTCCCTCAACAGGCGCGCCGCCTGACCCACATAATCCCAATGGTACTCAGCCGCGGCATACAAAGTATCGCCCCTCTGGATAACAACGACCGCCGCGTTGAACCCTTTGTTGAAATCCTGCCCCACATATATGATATCGGTATTCTTAATAGGGAACGCCATATACTTATGCTTTGCCGTATTGAACATAGCATATACCCGGCCTGTGGTAAGGTTGACAAATTCGCCGTCCAGGAATGCCCGGCGCTCATCCTCAGTATACAAAGCCCTTAAGTTCTGCAGCTGCCGCGGGTCCAGGGAGGTATTATCCTGTGTCCTCGCCCTTATCTTGATATACGGTATCTTCTCATTCTGGAAATACTTTATCAACTGGTAGGTTCCACGTAAGCCCTGCGCCGTAGTGGTGAAACAAATGAATGGGGAGCGTGATTTAATATGCTTTGACTCAGGCATGGTCTTCCTACAGCGCTCCTGAACGGCCTTAACAATGGACATTACACGGTCCGCAGGTATCTCATCTATCTCATCACAAATAGCGCAGTGGAAGTTATATGCGTAAATATCATCAGGATTCTGCATGGCGAGATAGATAAAGGTGACATTCCCGACCTTAAGTATACCAGCCTGTGAGTTATCCTTATATTGGATGCCGCCCTGGTCAAATAATTTCTCCAAATCGGCTATAACAGTCTGCCTCAACAGCTTAATGGTGACACCGAACAGACCGATTGTGACAGGTTCCGAACAATCCTTATATTCATTATATAAAAAAGCCGCCAAAGCCACATCGGAGAATGATTTCCCGGCTCCGAACCCACCGATTAAGAACAAATAAGATATATCGGGGTACATCCGGACACAGTTAATCAACGCCGACTGATGCTTCAGCAGCTTAATATCATGCACCACGTGACACCTCTACGGTATCCAATGTATCAGGTTTTACATCATCAATATGCAGGTGTATCTCCCTGACATCTTCTTTAGGTTTGCCTGAATATCTAGGATACATGTGTTCAAGCATCCAGGTCAGCGCGGACTCCTTGCCGAGTTTAACCTGTTTATCGGCGACCTGATTCAATTTATTTAACAGGTCAAATTCATATGATTTCTGCACAGATTTCCATTGTGACTGCAGGAACAGGTCATTTCCTGCCTCCTCCATCTCGTCAGCCGTCATACCGGCATAAATATACGCGTCCTCGAGGGCCATTCCGACAAGCAGCGCATTATAGATTTTGTCCTTTTTTTCCTGACTGAGCATACCCGCCTCCAATTCTATAATAACACCTTACATAAAATATGTAAACCCCCTTTTTAATAAATTTATAAAATTTTTATTCGAGGCCCGAGGTTCACCCAGGAGGAGCCGGAAAATGAAAAACAGGGATTTATATATAATAGAAGGAAAATGTGTCTGTACGCAAATATCCTATTTTTTGAACGGTTTAAATATATAGGCCCAGATTTTAGAAGTATTCTAAAATTGAACGGTTTACGGAGGGGGTAAAGTATTCTAAAATTGAACGGTTTACGGAGGGGGTAAAGTGTGTGAATTATATATGTGGCGTAGCGAGTCCATGCGCCGCAGAGCAGTAAATATGGGCTTACCAAGCTCGTATGAGTTTGGTTATCATTTCTTATGTATTAAGGAGTAACACTTATGGAAACAAATCTTAATGTTAAAGGAGGTAAACGTATGCAGTGGGAAACTAAAGGTTATTATCTTCAGACAGCAATTGCAACAAAGATTAGACAAGCACACTTTCTGTATAATCGTTTACATGAGAATGGCAAGTGGGAATCATCACCGTTGAGAGTATTGTATCATAATTTGATTAATGATGCAAAGAGAATGATTAATGATTTGTATGTAATGTCCGACGATGAAAAGAATAAGGAAATAGTAGGTTTACCATATTCAAAACATTAAGGATTGAACAATGCCTATCAGGGAAACTTGGTAGGCATGATTGAATTCTTAATATAGGAGGTAACAAATGAAGATGGTTATGGTCATTCTTGCAGGCATATTCAGATTGTTTGCAACACCTATACCACCAGGTTATAGAGATATAACCGATTGGTATCTTGAATAAGGTAAGATAGGAAAGGTCCAAGTCCCGGGATGCGCATGGGACGGTGTAAACGCATAAAGGAGTTCTATTATGTACAAAGCTGATTATTTAGTTAGAATGTACGTGGCTCTGCTCGAGAAGTTCGACAGAGAGGGATTGCCAGCAGATGGCAATTGGTCAAGAGTTCATGTAACCCTTATTAGAAATAGGAACAACACAAGATGGCCACAGACTGTCATTCAGTATAAAGGTAAGGCATTATCACCTAACAGACCTGAAGAGATGATGGCAGCAATCAAGACAGTCATCAAGAGATTACCATCAACAAGAATCGTGGTATATGAAAATGATACTCTGTGGGATGTAATGAACAGATATCCGACCAAAAGCTATGATACCTGCGTAAAAGCAATGCAAGCTGCTGGATTAGCTGTATAAATAATCAAACCCTCCCGCAAGGGAGGGAATTTATAAGGAGATAAAAATGGCTGAAAGTTTTTACTGGTGCAAAGAGTACCGGAAGAGCATGGCTATCGTAGAACAGATGGCCAGGGAATGGAACAGACATGGTGTATATTATGTCTGGATTGTACATACACCACACATTCAGAGCGGTGTTACATGGTCGCTTGCGGGTGCGCACGATGCATGTGCCAAACGTGTGAGCGAGTATGGGGATTACAGGACAAGAACAGAGATACATGCTCTTCTTGTATAATAAAGGAGGCTATTATGATTAGCAATGAAGAATGGATGAAACAAGCCAACACATGGTGGAAGCTTGAGGATGAGGGCCATGACATTTTAAATGATTGGTTCTTTGGATGCGAGTCAGGTAAACAAATCAGGGAGTATGCGGCTACTCATGGCAATGGTATAACATTTGATGATGTTGTAGAAATTGTAGGTAGAGATAAAGAAACCTGTGGTATCAACTTTGGCGGTATCCTCAATTTCCTGGAAGCCAACGGTATTTGGGTAATCTAAGGGATAAACAATATGTCCCGGGGCGCGCATGGGACGGTGTAAACGCGCGAAGGAGTTTTATTATGAACGAAAGAATTAACAGTCTTATCGTAAACCCGAAGACAAAACGGGCAGCAGCATGGGACAACGAAGCTAACCACTTTGTTGTAGGATGTGTTATTAGTAGCTCAAAGACAGATTGCTCTAAGTACTTCGTGGTAAGCAAAGGCACAGAAGCATTTGCGAATGTTATGGAATACCTGTGTGATGAGCCGGGTGAGGCATGGGATTGCTTTGACGTTCCTCATATAGTATATGATGTAACTGAAACAATCGATAACCTTTGGTAAAATTAATGCCTCCTCGTATGAGGGGGCAAACTTATAACAGGAGATTAAAAATGGCTACAAAGAAGTCAATCTCAAAGCAGCTTAAAGCTGTAACAGAACTGGTGGCAAACCAGATTCAGATGAAGGAAGAGCGCAAAGCGACTCTTCAGAACCAGATTGCCGGTGCAGAAGGCAGCCACAAGAGGTCCCTTCAGTCTCTGCAGAGTGACTGCAACAAATCACTGAGAATGCTGTATGCCTTCAGGTACATCCTGGAGAATGGCGTCGACGACACAGCAGCTGAGAAAATCATGGTTGCAATAAGCGCACAGGAAATCCCATTCACAGATGGAGAGAATGTACTGGATGTACTTAGGAGAACCAACTGGTCACCTATCACATTGGACAAGAACCTGGAGAAGTTCGGGTACAAGCTTGATGGAATGACAATCCGGAAAGCATGAGTAATCAATCCCCTCCTGTATGGGAGGGGAATTTATAAAGGAGTAAAATATGTATAAAGAAGTAACAAAGAAAAAGTACCAGAAGATTCTGGACGCGATGTTTGCCTACAGCCCATTGGCACAATCGGTAAATGTATTCACATGTGACATGGCGGATGAGACATTATGGATTCCGTCAAAAGAACTGTGTATGGCTACAACTGATATTGTACGAGAAACATGTGGCACAATCGACCAGGAAGAAAGAAACCAATTTGTGTACAGCCTCGAGTCAGATGAGGTGTATATGATGATTGGAAAATTCACAGCTGAGTACAATGATGAGATGCAGGGAGACGATAGCCTTCTCAACAACTTCATTGAGGATTTGATGAGATACATCGTAGTTGCAGGAACAATAATGTACTAAAATCAAAGCTCCCCTGTATGGGGGAGCTAATTTATACAGGAGATTAAAAATGGAAAAGGATTTTATCAACTACAAAATGCTTGAAGAAATGAAAGAGTATTACAGTCACTGTGATTACTCAGTATTTGCAGATGATGTAAGGTTTGTAAACAGACTCATCGATTGCTACCTGGCATATCTCAGGCTTCACAGCGAAGGAGATGAGGAACTCGAATGCATGAAAGGTCTTAGCACCCTCAGCGACAAAGCAATGACCTATCTGGATGAGAAAGGTTGGTGCAATATAGCAGATGCGATGTGGATACTGACTGGTAATCTCTATATAGATAATGATTGGGTAGGCCATTTCTATACTGGCTTTGACTGCGCGTTCATCAGAGTCTATATGCACAAACACTTCAAGATGTATGCTTCAGATGGTAACAAAGGATGCTCATCATACTACAAGATACCACAGGAAAATGATAATGTAGATTACGAAAATGCATTCTTTGTGGTGGTTGAGTTTGTCATCTGCATGGTTGCAATGGCACAGAACAAATAAAGATAACGCCTCCTCGCATGGGGAGGCGAATTTATAACAGGAGATTAAAAATGGCTATTAAGAATTTAAAGGAAAGAGTAATTCGTTTAAGCAATGTACGGGATTTAATTATGAATGTACAAACAGGTAGGATTGCTGGTTGGGACTACACAAATGAACAGCCAGTATATGTCGTGGGTGAGTATAGCTCACATAAAACACTGTTTATTGTTAAACATGAATGTGACTGCTATGCAGATGGAATGACATGGTTAGAGGATAGGAGGTAAGTATGGTAGATTTCAGCAAACTGAAGACAAACCTGTGGCATGAGTTCACAGTGGCAGAGCTCAAGGGAATTAAGGGTGTACAAGAACACTTCAAGAAGGTCTTCGAGGAGCTTAAGGAAAAGAAAAATGTTGAGAAATTGACAGAGCTGGTGCTTGTGACAAATTGGAAGTGCTGGGACCACTATGATATGTTCCATGCCAAGATGAGTGAAGCATATTCAACACTCTACTACAGAGCACATAACTGGTGCTGCTCCCACTTCAAGGGTCAGGATATGGACTACTACTTCAACATGGTAGATTGAATCTATGCCATCTTCGGAGGGCAAATTATAAGGAGATTTAAGATGGAAGAAGAATTTGTTGTATGTCTGGGATGCCTCAAGGCAATTGAGAGCAGGGAAGGTACGCTTGACACAGAGCATGTGTACTTCTCAGAGGATGACCATCAGGAATGCGGGTGGTGCGGTGAAGAAATTGAGGAAGGTTACATCATCGAGTAAGGAGGAATAAAATGGAAGTAACTATGCAAATAATCACAGGGGAACCTCGTGTATTCTACTTAAAAGTAGTTGATGAGAAAAGTATCACCCTTGTGAGGCATGAGTGGGAAGCTACGGTCTTTGACCTTGACAAAGAGGAAGACCGTAAGGCGCTGGTGATGTATGACACAGACATCAGGGTAAATGGCAGCCAGACAGCATTACTGCCAAGGCACTGGTAAGGGGTAAGGAGTAAGACTATGAAAATGATAAGAGCGCCATAGAATATAAATATTAACGCGGCAGTATTGTAGCGGAGTACTGCCTCAAACAAGCTAAGGGTCCTCAGTCCCATATCCCTTAGGGACAAGGTTGAAGGGTTGCAACCGATGAAAATCACTCCCAGGGGGAGGTCTATATATAAATATATATCACAATTAGCCCCCGGAGCCGCAAGCCCACATAGAGTAAACGCTGGTTGGCGATTTGGCATCCGGTTGGCTAATTGTGTAATTCCGCAAAAATATTTGAGCAATGCTATGTACAAACTTGCAATTATATGATATAATTTAGGTATGATTGGAGGTGGATATATGAGCGAGCAGGTTAAGAGTCAAGTCGAGCGGCGGTACAAAATGCCGGCTCAGAAAGTTTCAAAATTTGCAACTTTTCTTGAACAAACCTATTTACAAACTTGCGAATATATTATATAATAAAAGTGTAAAATGAGTGGAGCGTATGCGCCGCTTAAAATAAAATTTTGGAGGCCAAAACTATGGCAAACAACGAAACAACCAACAAGACAAGCAAGACAACAGCACTCGGAGCTCAGTGGAATGAGCTCATCGACGCAAGACTCGCACAGCTCGAGAAAGGGCTCAGCGACCCTGCAATTCTGGCACGCGGCAAAGATGCTCAGGCATCCTTCAAGTCCAACACTGCCCGCAAGCAGAAGACACTCCGCCTGGTACGCCGCCTGATGAACAACGAGCCACTTACCGCTCAGGATACCGAGTTCCTGGTTGCACTCACAAGCGACACCCCAGTGGCAGCAGGCTGGGTGATTGAGGACGGTATGAAGGTGATGGACCTCGTATCCGCTCACAAGAGCGCAAGCTACTCAAGCGTTATGGACCACATCGAGAAGGCCGGCTTCAAGGTACAGGGCGACAAGATTGTAAAGGCATAACAATACGGCATCCGCTCCGGTCGCAAGGCCGGGGCATTTATTTTACCCAAATGGAGGAACGAATGTTATTTACCAATCATTTTATGCGGTGGTGCGCGGCGCATCCAGGTTCAATATATCCGGCCAAGCACTACGTCAAAACAATCCTGGACAACAATCCAGAACTTAAGGACGCCATCGTCACCTGTATCAGGATAGAAAACAGAGACGAAGATGTTGAACTCAACTACGGCGCCAGGGAACCACATGAGTTTGAATGGGAACTCGCGGACCGCCTTTGGAATGCTTGCGGCAAAATGGACATCATTGAACCAACAAAAGATGACCCAGACGACTACGCAATATTTACCGTGCCGCTTAACTTCACCGGCATATATGACATTTTCTCGACACTTTTCCGTGACAACCTCGTTATAACAAAAGATGACAATACCGCCGTATATAAATTCCCGTTCTGCGGAATGCATATGTACCAGTTAAATCCGGAAACATGTATTGTACAATGGTTTGTGACAATGTACAAGGTGTTGTTATGGAGCAATTGAGTACAAGTGCCAATATGGCTGCCTATAAGGACTATAATATGCCCGAATGCTCTTATTTTAATACACTAAAAATCTTGAAAAAAAGAATTGTTAAAATTGTGTTAAAAGAGCAAAAATGCAATTTTAATTTTTCGCGCACCCTTCTTATTGTTAAAATCCTTCAATCTAAGAGCATTCGTTCTGACTGTCATAATAAGCTAGAACGAATGCTCGAATATTTTTTGAGCTCGAATGCTCTTATCGTAATAAAAGAGGGTTCGAGCTCAAGAGAATTTAATCTTACAAAAAGAAACGCAAAAGCAACATTTTTAAGGTCTGTCTTAGATTGTATGCTCTTGTTTCAATATTTAATCCGGCAGCTGCCGGAAGGGAGGAATGATGACTTACAAGAGTCTGCGAAATGCTCTTATCTACCGTCAGGGGCCTGGTAAGGTTGATTTTATTTTGACGGACAAAGTCAGGACTGCCATTGCTTCAATTGACTGGTCGAAAGAGCGTATGGAACCTGTGATAGACGAGCAGAATGGCACCGTTAGGTTTGTTGTAAAAGGCTGCCGCATGAAATCGCGGTATCCGATAACTTATGCAAATTTCCTGGGGCATATTGTTCTGGGTTGCGTAGGCCAGGTGGCGAATTTGTACACCAGCCCAGACGAATTCTTCAGCGGATGCAAAGTGCAAGAAGACCAACACAGGATGGACGGCAGTACTATTAAAGCCGGGTCTGATTTTGAGTCGGACAGCCGGAGATGGGTATGCCTGGATTACTACGGCGAATTGGACCGGTCAAGGCTTGTTTGTCCGTGGTATTATGATGAGGAAGAAAAATGCTACCAGCTGATGCTGCACGACGGCAATAGCGGGTTAAATAAGTTGAGGTTGAACAAATGAAAGATTTAGTTTATGACGTCCCGGCGGGTACATTGATTGCGTCTGGGAAGATTTCAGGGGTGCCATTTTGGATTATCAATTGTCGTTCACACCCGTGCAGTTATATAGATGTATCGGTGCTTAAGGATTACACATTCCTGGACTCGGACAGCTATTACAGCGATAATGATGTAAATTGCCATGGCGGCTGCACATTTGCTGAACACTCCAAATCATTCAAGGAAAACGGTGAAATTAAGACTGTGGAAGGGAATATCCTGGGATGGGATTATGCACATATAGGGGATTATATGAAATGTAATAACCCCGTGTATTTATTGGCAGGACACAAGTATACACTCCAGGAATTATGTTCTGAGATGGCCGAGGTTATAGCTGACCTCCGGGAAAGGTATGAGGTGAGGGTATGAGGATTAAACATTGGCAGGGCTATGGATTTATCCAGGCCGAGAATTTGGGTATGCGGGATAACTGCATAAAGATAAGGGTGACCGGTGAACACGAATATGGTCTTGACCGGTCGGATGACACATATGATTGTGTGAACTGGCTGCTGCATAAGTTCCGTCCTTACAAGGACATCACCGAGCGCGATATAGCCAAAGTTCAGTATGTGGAAATGGATTGGAACCAGGGTGTCTATATGATTTACCTGCGCGAAAAAGATGGCCGGTATTAAATATTTCTTGAATAGAACTATTTACAAATTGGAATATTTAATATATAATAAAAGTGTAAGATGAGAGGCGGCCCGTATGGGCTGCTGAGATTAAAAATAAGGGGATTGTTATGTTAGAAGAAAAAGAAAAAGAAACATTGAAGCAGTTCGAAGAGAATTGCATGAATGACATCGGTCGTGTCACAACACTTTGCAAATTTATGAAGCGCGACCCGGAAGCTGTAATTGAGATTGCCGGTATCTGCCGGGCTACAGACGATAAACAGCCAACTTGGTTGAATGACGTTCCACAGCTTATGCAGACATTGACCGCGGGTATTGAGAAATTTAAAGCTGCAATCGATGATTTTGATGACCTTTTGGAGCATCTCCCGCAGTCATTCCTGTTCTTCGTCGGTTTCTCAAAGATTATCAGGATTATGATTCCTGGAGTTCAGAACCTGTCATCCTGCTCACTTTCAAAGCATGACGCTGAGCATATTATGGCCGCTATGCTTAAGAAGGACGAGAATGAAATTAGAAGCTGAATGGTCAAAGTATGTCACAACCAGGTTGCGTAATGCGGCCTGGTTTGTGCAGCGCATCGAGTCAGGTACTACCGGCAGGGGCATTCCGGATATTTTCGTGGTCTCGCCGGATAATAAGGCGTTCTGGATTGAGAATAAAATTCTGCCTGGAATTCCGGAAGACAAGCTGGCTCTCGGCGCGCCTGTGAAAATCAAACTGCCTTACAGACCAGGGCAGATTTCATGGCATGAGCAGGTTTATCTTGCCACCCCTGTCATAACCCTGACTGGTATAGTAAATTCCAATAAATGTATGGTGACCAAGTTTACACCGCGTCTGAGTCTCTTACGTGGATATGCGACAGCGGTGAATGCCACAGTACGTGAGAAGTGCAGTTTTGATACTGTAGTTATAAATAAATGTGATTTACTATTGGCTTTGGAGGCGGCAATAAAATGACATTGGTTATTCCTAAAGAGTACTCATTCCATGAATATGTCACATATAATTTCAGCTGGCCTGAGAAAGCCGAAGCTGAGTATGATTATTTTGTGGCCAGGTTTGAGGACTACAACAGGTATCTCGAGGGCGGCGGGGAAGTTGACCTGCGGACCTGGATGTATGTTGAGCAGCGCACAAAGGACCCGTATGACTGGGATTACAGTGACCTTTTCTGCACTATGTCCAGATATATAAATGGGGATTGTGAATGCCGCGGTAAATTTGAGTGTCCGTTCGCGCTGAAAGGCGACTCATGTATGGAATATCTTTTATCAAAGAAGAAATATCCGGTGAGACTGCGGAAAAAAATATCGCGGCAATGCGTGGAGACGCTTAAACAGCATAGGGCTGTCCTTATACCTATGCTAAGGGATATGAAGGCTGAACTTCTCGAGCTTGAGAAACAGGCTGACGATGAGGACGAGTTCATAATTGATGACGGAGCGAGGGACTCAGATTATGAAGAAGGGCGTTAATCCGGGATTTGGACCTTTCCGGACATAATAAATCTCCTGGGGTTCCCGTGCACCCTGCAAGATGACCAAGCACAGGACGTTATCTGCTGAAGCACGGGGTTTATTTTTGGAGGTAAAAATGAGTGAGAATTCAGGGCATGCCGGTATAGGTTTTGTGGGTATGCTGCAGGTTGCTTTTATTGTACTTAAATTATGTAAAGTGATAAATTGGAATTGGTGGCAGGTTATGATGCCTACAATTATTGAGGGGACAGCTATAGTGTTTATTCTTCTTATCCTGTTGATTAAAACTATATTGGAGGCAAGATGAAGTATAAATATAAAGGCCACTGCCTTTCAAAAGCGAAAATAAAATGGGAATTTCAGGTCAGGCCGGTGATAGATGCGCAGATTATCAATGAGATACGGCGGATGCATGAAATGGGGGTTGACAAAAAATATATCGCAGCACATCTCGGCGTGAGTAAATTCTCAGTATGGCTGTATACAAGTGTCGAGGACCCAAAAGCATATATCAAGATGCGTAATGAACGCGCCAATGTGACAGCCGCGCAGCGTAGAAGATATAGCAGACAGAGCTATGCCAGGAAGGTAGAACTTTATAAACAGGACGGCCTGATATTTGGAGATTGATATGAAAACAGAAGCGTATAATTATACTATATTTGAGCTGTTAAGCAAAAATACTAAGCTGGCTAAACATTTTATCAGTAAATGGAATACCGCTATTCACACTTCAATATGGGGGTTATATAAATCGCCCAGCTCCGCTAAATTACATAGTTGGAATACATTAACCAATAATATGTCATTCGCGGATAGGAGGACAGCACGGGTATGGGGAGGCATATATTCATTCACAATGGCATATCAGGCGGAGAAATATCATGGCCTATGTGTACATACCCGCTCCCATAATTATTTAATCAAAGATTGTTTTGCCATGGGTGAGATACCGAAATATGGTGAAACATTTATAGCGTATAAGTATGTCAAAGGGTGGAAGGATAAGGTTATAACAGACTGCATAGTAAAGCTGAGAATACCCAAGAACGCGAAACGTATAGGTAAATATTGGAATAAATGCAGGGCCAGCCACGCGATTATCCTTGAGGTGCAGGATATGCATTCCGGCAAGATTTATGACCGGAAGTCATTTGATAAACTTTCAGGGCCGTTCTATACAGGTGACTATCGCGGTAAGAGAATCAAGGCGCATTGTTTTGATAATGACCCAGGTGATGTGTGCCTTCCAGGTATACATTTCTTTATGTCAAAGGATGAGGCGGTAGGATACGCCAGAAGGGAGATTTGGAGATAATGGAATTCGATAAATCAAAATGTTATTCAGCAGTCAATGCAGACGAGTTGAGGCCTGGCGATAAGGTGATAGTGGCATATAATATGTACCAGCTGAAAGAACGGGTGAAGATGTTTACCGAAAGTGTGATAAATGAAATCGAGGCAATCTATGATGATTGTTATTGCAACAGATTTAAGGTAAAATATAATGAGAATTATCCACTTCCCCTTGCCTACCTTGTGGAACGTAAAAGTAATGGTGTAGACCGAATATGTATTAATTGTAAATATTATGCTGTTGGGTGCTGTAATAAGCATGATAAACCTACGGGGTATGACAAAACCTGCCGCGATTTTCTTTTAGATGTGCCGAAAACCGAGAAGCACTATCGCCCATGCAAAAATACCGACGAGTTAATCAAGGTATGGTTGGAGAAAAGTGGCAAGTGGCAGAAGCGTGAACTGACAATGCCCCTAATATGGGTGCATCGCGATGATACATACGAGGAATGTCTTATCGTAACTTTCGATAACGATAGTGTGTATTTAGGGCATAGGGCTGTATCTCTCCACGAATTGTGGGAGCATTTCACATTCTTAGACGGCAGCCCTTGTGGGGTGGAAGAATGAAATATATCCCTGTATATGTTGAGGACATTAAGACACATAAGAGAGAGTATAAACTGCATGTCCCTGACAAGTTCCTGGAGAAGTTCAGATTGTATACAACAGAGGAGTCTAAACTTATAATGGGAAAAGATGCATTCAGCAGAATGATGAGGCTGCTTGACATCTGGACCTTACATCAGGCGGCAAAAGAGGAATTTGAGAAGGAGGTGCAATTATTGCGAGCAATGGAAATCAAAAACCGAGGCTTCTTTGAACAGGAGAACAGAATGACAGAGAAAGAGATAGCAGAACTGCGGGAATGGGCGATAAAGCAGGCATCGAAGTACGACAGGAAGTACAACAAGTACAACGATGCGAGGGCATGGGTCAATGCGCAGAGATATAATGCCGTCGTTGAACTGTGCGACAGGGAGATGACTTTAAAAATATGACAGTATCAGAAAGTTTCAAAATTTCAAATATTTTTGAAATAATATATTTACAAATTCTAAAATATATAGTATAATAAATATATAAAATAGGAGAAGAGAAAAATGATTAAATTAATCAAAAGTGTGCCGTCACCTGAAATCCAGGATTGGGTAGGTAAGGCCGCGCGGTTTAAAGAGCAGGATGAAACTACTAACACCATTACAGGAATATTTAATGGTAAGAAGTATGCGTTCACTCCTGAAATGCTTGCGGAACCAGAAGACCATGACGCGTTATTCGAGTTCTTTAAGACTAAGCTGCATGACTATACAGGTAAGATTTACAAAAAGTACAAATACAAAGAAACTTATATGCCGGGGCAGCAGTGGGTAGTATTCTGTGAGTCTAATAATGGACAGGTATTGTCTGCAGGGTCACCTAATATCAATGGTATTGCATATCTTATTTTAGTGCAGATGCTATGCGCGATAACAGGTGAAGATGAAGAATATTGCGACCGCGCAGCGACATTTGTACTCGATGCTATTAAAGATAAAAATATTCCCGTGTAACGGGTAAAATAAGAATGTCATATAAAGGAGAAAACAATGACAGAAAGACAGAAAAAGTCAGTTGCAATCATTTGCGGGGCTGTTAAGGCACATTGCTTTGACAAGTTAACAGAAGTTGAAAAGGCTGCTTACGAGAACCTTACTTCCGGTGCGGTTTCAAGAGATTCTTTCAAGGAACTCTTCGGTGACAAGAAAGAGCTGTCTGAGCTCGATGCTTTCACAAAGTTCCACAAGGGACCATCTGAGATGAAGCGGTCAATCAAGACCTGGGCAAAGAAGGGTATTACTGTTGTGCTCGAGAACGGTAAGTACATCGTTAAGGACATTAAGGCTGCTCCAGCTGTTGATGGCGACATCAAGGTTGAGGGTGGACTTAAGGCTCCAAAAGCTGCACCTAAGAAATGACATTAACAGTTACTGAGATAGGCGGTAAGCGGTATGCAACAATTGCCGCAGCCGCCAAGTTTATGGGGCGCTCGGTGACAGCTATCCGGCGCCTTATAGAATACGGTAACTCTGTCAGAAAGATGCGAGCAGAAAAGATAGACGGTCATTATATGATTCCGGAAGATGAAATATATGATTTCCCTATCGTAAGACAGGGACGCCGTACTAACTGCGTTTATAAGTTCAACAAGGAGGGAGAACTTGTATTATGCACACCAACGTAAAGCAATAGAGCGTTACGTGAATGAGTCATGTATACCATTGTTCTTCGACCCAGGACTTGGCAAGACAAGGACTGTCATCGAAATAGCTATGAGGAAATATCAGAATGGCGAAATAGATACAGTCCTTGTTATTGCTCCTAATCGGGTACACCGGCAATGGGCCGTTGAAGAAATTCCTAAATGGTGTACAATTCCTTTTGAAGCACAAATCTGTGAAACAAAAAGATGGAAGCCAGGAAAGCTGAATTGGATATGTGTGAATGTAGACAAATTCAGCACAGCAAAAGCATGGCAGCAATATGTTGAATGCGCATTGCAGCATAAGACATTTATTGTTGTTGATGAAGCAACACGTATCAAAAATCCAAAAGCAAAACGAAGCCAGAATATTATATATGGTTTCAATGAAAACTTCAAGCGTGGTAAACGTATTGTACAATCAATACCGAAGACAGTATGCCGGGCGGTACTCACAGGAACACCTGTAACAAATTCACCGTTTGATATCTGGTCAATGTTTGAATTCCTCTCACCTGGTATGTTAGGCATGGGTTGGTATACATTCCAGGCTAAATATGGTCTATTCAGGACAACCTTGATAAACGGAAGGACAATCAGGTTATTGATAGATAAAGAGACCTGGTATGCGGTACAGAGATGCCAGGATTTTGATACTGCGTGTGTTATATTCGGTGTAGATTCAAATACTTATTGGTATATTAAACAGCATGGAGATTATTCAGGACCTTTCAAAAATATAGAGGAGCTGAAGGCTTTACTGTATAAGTATTCTGAATTCGCGTCAATTGATGAGTGCCTTGATTTACCGGAAAAAATGTACGTAAAACGTAAGATTGAAATGCTTCCGGAACAGGCACGTATGTATAAAGAGATGCGTGACCAATATATAACACAATTCAAAGATGAAATTTTTGGCGTTACATCAAAGATTGCGGCAGTAATACGTATGCAACAAATTGCAGCCGGATTCATCACAGATGTACCGCTTGAAGATAACCCTAAGCTCGAGCGTCTTATGGACGATGTTGAAGAGCTCCGGGGTAAACGGTTTATAGTAGTCTGCCATTTTGTGGAAGAGTCAAAGATATTGTATGAGCGCCTGACAAAAGAAGGATTCAATGTATGTCTTCAGACCGGAGTTCATCGAATAGGAACAATTGATGAATTTAAGCGTGGCAAATATGATTGTATGGTTGCGAATATCAGGGTTATAAGTACCGGATTAAACCTGCAGGATAACTGTAATATCATGATGTTCTACTCAAACACTCATTCGTATGAGGACCGGCTGCAGACAGAGGGCCGTATACATAGGTCCGGGCAGACACAGAGATGTATCTACTATGATTATGTTATGGAAGGCACGGTAGATGAGAAAATATTGGACTCACTGCATGATAAGAAGGACATGCTGGAGTATATCAAGACAAGGAGTATTGAAGATGTTATTTGAGCATACGAGAGTATTTAATATTAACGGGGCAATGCGCGGTATGCGTAACCCCATGAATTCCTGGACCAAAGCAGACACACTCGGTGAAATAGTAGGTCCAGCAGATAAGGAACTGGCACTTAAACTTATCAAAGCCGGTCCGACACATAGAAAATTTATGCGGCAGATTTTAATCTGCGTAGATATCACAGCAAGTATGAATTGGTGGAGGCAGTTCGATACTTATAAGGTAGGCACTGTAGCTAACTCCTGTTCTACAATGCATCGCCTTGTTTATACTCCTATTACCCCAGACATATTTGAACATAATGCCGTTGCACCAGAAGTTGTGGATTATCTTGAAGGGTTACGCAGAAAATGTAGGGAGAACATAAACACAGAAGAGGGGAAGGTGTTGTTCAAGAAACTTATTGATAATCTGCCGCTTTCATTTATGCAAAAGCGTACAGTCACCTTAAACTATGAGGTGCTATGGAATATCGCCCATACAAGGAAAGGTGAGAAACTTTCAGAATGGGAAGATGTATTCGCATGGATGGACACATTACCTAATAAGGAGTTTATTTATGCTTGAGGCACAACTTAAGAATGGAATGGAGACGTTAATACGTCTCAGAGCTGAACTCTTAGAGGCAGAAGAGGCATATAATGCGGCGAAGAAAGCATTCGAGGATTACTCAAGGGAGATACTGCCGAGTATAATGAGACAGAATAATGTATACTCAGTCACTACTACTGATGGACTGGTGGCAAACCTGGTTACAAAGACACACGTGAATGTCACAAAGAGTAAAGTGAATGATGTATGCACATGGCTTGAAAAGCATGACGGTGGTTTCCTGGTAAAGACAGATTATTTAGTCCCACCGGATGTGGCGAAACATCTTATGGCCACCGGTATACCATGTGAGCGGATAACAAATGTTAATACAAACAGCCTGAAGTCATTCCTGCTTGATAAACTCGGGCAGCGGACAGGCCCTAAGTCATTGGAAATAAATGAGATTCCTGACGGCATCAACTTCTTCCAGTATGACGAGGTGGATTTCAAAAAATAAAGGGGTCGCAATAAAATTCTTGCACGATTCTATTTATTTTTTATTAAAAATATTATAAAATATAATATATCTATGAGTGGGTTCTTGGTTGGCTTCCTTCCTGCTTGTAGATGTGGGCATGCTGGATACGGCTTATCATATCAGGACTTGTTGTTTCACCTGGTTGGTAAGTATGACGGTTCAATTCCGTGAATGCCCATACGCCGGAGCGGCGGTGATATCAAAATCAAAGAGGTTAAAAATGAGTAAACAAGAAATTTCAAAAGTTGAAAATGTGAAAGACGTAGGGTTTCTGGCAGCAGAAACAAACTCCGGATTTGAGAACATGGGTACAGAAGATGTAACAATGCCTATGTTGCTTATCTCACAGCAGCTTTCATCAGTTGTTGCGAACGATAAAGTAAAGGCAGGGCACTTCTATAACTCCGTGACTGGAGAGGATTATGGCGAAGATATCAAATTTGTTGTTATCCGTTTCTCAAAGATGTGGTATGAGTGGGCCCCGGATATGGGTGGCCTCATTGGTATTCATGAGCCTTACAGTATTAGAGTTGTCGGCGATAAGTTCTCTGGAATGAAATCAGAAGCCGGTAATGATGTCGTTGAGACATGGTGCTATGTAGTAATGCTTCCTGACCATCCAGATGCTGGCTATCTTCTGTTCAATTCTTCTCCTGGAAACATCAGATATCTTAAGAGCCTTAACACTCAGATGAAGTATCTGCGGTTACCTAATGGTAAACCTGCACCTATTTATGCGGCAATCTGGTCCGCTAAATTAGGAAAGGACAAAAATAAGAAGGGGCAGTCTTACTTCTCCTGCAATGAAGGCGGCAAAAGCTCCTTTACATTTGTATCATTTATCTCCAATGAGATTTATGAGTCATTTGTAAAGCCAGCGCAGTCTATGCAGATTAAGCAGGATGTAACACAGTCACCAACTGAAACACCAGAATACTAACATATAGCAGCCCGCCCGCTCACGGGCTGCATTTATTTTAAGGTAAGCCAATGTTCAGTAACACCGATATTCTACGATTTTATAAGTTATTTACTGCCAACACCTTAGCATATGGTAAAACAATAGTATCCGGTGAAATAGTAGACGGAAAAGCAAAGTCAACATCTTCATTAGTTAAAGAAGAATTGACTCCGGCAGTAATAGCACAACATCTAAATGGAACCATCTCGATAGGCGCCGCACCATTATGTCAAGATGGTTTATGTTATTTTGGTGCGCTTGATATAGACAATTATGATTATAATCTTATAGATATAGTTTATGCGATACATGATTTTAATATGCCATTATTCCCATGCTGGAGTAAGAGTAAGAAACTGCATCTGTATATCTTTTTCCAGGACGGGGCTACACCGGAACAGGTTAAAGAGATACTTTCAGAATACCGGGATATATTCTTCTGTGATAAAAAGACAGAGATATTTCCTAAACAGATGTCACTCAAATCAACAAATACATTTTACAGTTGGATAAACCTGCCATATTTTAATGCGAATGACGAGTCAAATTGGCGCAAGCTGATATTACCTAACGGTGTGGAAAACTCTTTATCAAATGCACTTGATTTTGCAGAGGCAAGGCAGCTCACTTATGATGAGCATAAAGAGTTTTTGGCCAATATGCCGTATCATGACGCGCCCCCGTGTATAAGGGCAGGGCTGATATTGCGGGATATAGGTCCTGGTAAACGGAATAACTTCCTGTTTTCAGTAGGCGCATATTTCAGAATGAAAGATGAGAACGCCGATATTGATTCTTTGTTATGTGATGTGAATACTTCATTGCATTTCCCGTTACCGGAAAAAGAACTGCGTGATACTATAATAAAGTCGTTTAACCGTAAGACATATTTTTATATGTGCGCGACAATGGACAGATGTAATAAAGGTCTATGCCGTCAAGGTGAATATGGTATTGAATCAAAACAGTCTACCGGCCTTGACTTCGGTGAGATGACACAGGTAATGACAGACCCGCCATATTATGAGTGGATTATAAATGGGCAGAAACTTACATTCTGGTCTGAACGTGAGGTACTTCAGCAGCAGAAGTTCCGAGAATTGTGTATGCGGCAATTACATTTGGTGCCGAGACGTGTAAAAGATGATACCTGGGCTAAGGTACTTACCAGGGCGTTAAGTAATATAACAGTTATAACTCCGGCTGAAGATACAAGCGACTTTTCACCTGGCTCTATGTTCAAAGGCCTGGTATATAATTTCTTCAATACAAGGAGATTCGCAGCTAATGAGCATCAGGTTAAGATGGGTCGTATATACAAAGACATAGACAAAGGTGTATATGTGTTTACGGCTAAGGCGTTGCTTGATTTCGTATTGCTTAAGAATGACTTCCGGTATTTTTCATCGGTAGAGATACAGACAAGACTTGAGGCGATGGGTGCTAAGCGATATAACAATTATTGGTCAATGCCTATATCTGTAATACCTGACCAGCGTGACGTAGAGGAGGGCTTTGATGAATTCTGATATGTCATTCCCAGGTGAAATAGATATTTATTATGCAAGTGCAGGTGTTGGTAAGACAACAAAATTACTTGATATAGTGTCTCAGCATCTTAAGAACGGTGTGCCGATAGAAAAGATAGCGTTCCTTACTTTCACAAAGAAAGCTGCGGAAGTGGCTAAAATGAGAACATCTGAAAGGTTTGGTATACCACTAAACAAGTTGATACATTTCAGGACTATTCATTCTCTTTGTTTTAAACATTGTAACGTAAAGCGTATAAATATGATGGACGCCTCGAAATATAAAAATTTCGGTGATGAGGCCGGTTATAACCTGACAAATGTTAGTCTTAACTATGCAGAAGGTATTGATTGGAGTGACACAGAAGATGCACGCCTTGTAGCGCTTGAACAACTATATAGGAATAACCCGAAGTATTGCAGCAAGATAACAGAGTCATATGCAGATATGGTAAATTATATGCGGGCATATAATAAATATAAAAAAGAACATAACTATCTTGATTTCACTGACCTGCTTGAACAGTATATCAGTAATGATTATTGTGAAGATGTTGATGTGGTATGCCTTGACGAGATGCAGGATAGCTCACCGTTACAGTGGCGTGTAGTATTTAAGGCATTTAGAAAAGCAAAACATATTTACATTGCCGGAGATGACAAACAGGCGATATATCAGTTTGCCGGTGCATCACCTGAGATACTTATAAACATGCGAGGGAATCAGCATATCCTTGACACATCTTACCGCGTACCAGAGAAAATCCTGGGATTCGCAAATCATATTGCAGGAGAGATTTCTATATCAAGTAATATAAATTGCCAGTCTATTAAAAAAGGAGGCGTGGTGAGCTACCTCGTAGACCTGGGAGAGATTTCAGAAATCTTTAATCCTGGAAAATCTTATTTTTTCTTGGCCAGGAATAACAGGTTCCTACAGAAGTATGTGGACTGGTGCGTAGACAACGGAATTCCATACAGATATAAGGGTGACCCGTGTTTCACTACTGACGACAAATTCCAGTATAAATACGGTATGACAGATACATGGCCGCAAAAGAAATTATTATTTGCGCAAGACTGTGATGCGAACGGACTATTTTATCCAGACCCGCAGATTAATATAAGTACAATACATTCTGTAAAAGGTGATGAAGCAGATGTAGTAGTACTGATGGGTGATATAAGTAAAGTCGTTGCTCAGCAGATGGATATTGATGAAGACACAGAGCACCGTGTATTTTATGTTGCGACTACCAGAGCAAAAGAATCACTTTATCTGGTAGAGCCGTTGACAAGTAAATATTATCCATATTTATATTAAGGAGGCCGATATGGAAGGTTATATTATAAGGGTTATTGATAAGAAAGGTAAACCCTGGTATTGGACAGGCGCATACAAAGACGCTATGTGGAGTTCAAGTTTTTATCAAGCGAAGATATACAAAGAGAAATCCCGTGCAGAATCAACAAAGAGTAAGCGGTATGAGGAAGATTTTACAGGTATATGGGAAAAGGCGCAGGTAGTAAAAGTTGATATCAAAGAGGTTAAAGAGGAATGGGTAAGGGTTTCAGGCATATGGTTTACACCCGGAGGTGACCCGGTATGGGAATGCCCTAAATGCCATGGTGGAGAACATGTGCATGGTATTGAGCATCCTGAAAAACATACTAAATGCCCGAACTGCGGTATTGAATTAGTATACCCAGGAGATGTCAAATGATATTGGCTGCAGTAGATATTGAGACAAAAGACCCTCATCTTGCTGACCTGGGCTCAGGAGCCATACGTAATGACGGTTATGTTATAGGTGTGGGAATACATTGCCCGGATATCGGCATAAGTGGTTTCTTCAGACCTGATGACCCGCAGGTAGGTAAAGTACTGGAAGACCCATCGATAACAAAAGTATTCCATAACGGGGTATATGATATAGACTGGCTTGTAAACAATCTGCGCTATACCATAAGAGGTAAGTGCGAGGATACAATGACCAGAGAAGCATTGCTGAATGCCTACGCTGAAAGTTTCTCATTGGATAATTGCTGTAAGCGCCGCGGTATTGAAGGTAAAAATAAAGAAGATACAATAGATATATGGTGGGAGACACATAATGGTAAAGGAAAGGCGATACAGAATCTTGATAAAATACCATTTGATGTCGTAGGTAAATACTGTTTACAGGACTGCGTAGCTACATATAATTTATTTATGGCGCAGCAACCGGAGTTAGAGATGCAGGAGTTACTTTACGCAAATGACATAGAGTGCAGGTTATATCCATTTATAACAAAGATGCATGCCAACGGTTTCAGGATTTCAGAACCTGGCAGGCAGCAGATAAGCAAAGAGCTGAATGATTTTTATAATTCCGGTATGCATGAACTTATGGAGACATACGACATACCTGACCTGTCACTTAATAAAGCTGTGCATCTTAAGAAGATATGGAACGCTGAGGGTATACCTATACAGTATACGGAAAGCGGTAATCCGTCATTCAAGGCGGAAATACTTAACGAGACGCATCATCCTGTAGCCGAGAAAATACATAAGCTGAAAATGACATTGAAATTACTGAACAGCTTTATCGATGGTGCATTCATAACAAACTGTTTTAACGGCCGTATGTACAGTACATTCTATCCTATTAAACGGGATAAAGGCGGTACGGTTACAGGGAGATGGTCAAGTCAGAATATAAATCTGCAGCAGATACCAGCAAGGGAAGATAAACATGGTAAGGAGATAAGGTCTTTATTTATACCTGAAGAGGGTTGTTATCTGGGCGCGTTTGATTATAAACAGATAGAATACCGAACATTTATACACTACGCCACAGGACCTGGCGCGGCTGAGGCACGTAAAAGTTTCGTTACAAACCCTGATATTGATTATCATGATATGGCTGTTGAGTTATTACACTGGGGGTTCATGGGTAAGCTCGGTAGACGTATCGCGAAGAATTATAATTTCGGTTCAATATACGGTTTATCAGTAAAAGGTTTTGTAGAGAAGTTTGGTTATCTTTTGTTAGAGGCTTTCCATGTGGATGAGTCTGAGTTATTCAACTTAGCCAAGACCATACAGAACGAGTATTATACTAAGCTGCCATTTGTAAAACCGACTATACAGAGTATTGAAAATGTAGCGCTGAAACGTGGGTATGTTTATACATTGGCACATCGTAGACAAAGACTGCGGGACCCTGACAAAGTTTATACAATGGTAAATTATCTCATCCAAGGAAGTGCGGCGGACATATTCAAGAAGGGTATGGTAGACGCATGGGATGCCGGTGTATTTGATGTGCTTATACCACATGCGCCGGTTCACGATGAGATTGTATTCAGCATACCGAAAACAAAGGAAGGATATGAGGCATGTGAGGAATTGGCACGTTGTATGGCCAATGCATATCCAATGCATGTGCCTATAGGCGTAGATACAGAAATAGGGAATGATTGGGGTCACTGTGACCTTGATACATATATCAAATTTAAGGAGGGTATACATGTTCAATGATACCAAGCATAAGAATGATGATGGCAAGCTGAGATGGGATACCATACCCTTCCGCCAGCTTGACGGGGTATTACGTATACTTACAGAAGGTGTGCGTAAATATGGTAAAGAAAGTTGGAAGGGCATAGACCAGCCGCAGTTAAGATTCTCCAACGCATTGCTGAGACATATGTCAGAGTATATGCAGGGACGTAAATATGATAAGGAGTCAGGTGAGAACCACATGCTCCATATTATATGTAACGCTTTGTTCCTTGCGGAATTCGATGCGGAAGAAAAAGCGCTTGACGAGGCGGGTATGTTATTCGATACCAGTGAAGGTAAGCTATGGGACCTGGCGCTTGATACAAAAGTATGTTGCCGCAACTGTAAGTTTATGGAGAGAAAACCGAAGACAGACGGTCCAGGTTTTAACAGAATATGTGTAAAGTATTGGCATACTATAAACAACCCGATTGAAGATATAAAATGTAAGTCATACACACGGAAAACACTTGAGGAAAAAGCTAATGAGTGATGTTAACAGCTGTGTGATAATGGGAAAACTGACCGGCGATGCAGAGCGCAAGGAAGTGGGTAAGGCGGCGACAGTCCTTATTAACTTTACTATTGAGAACTGCACCGGGTCAGGGGCATATGCGCATACAAATTATTTTCCTGTAAACCTGTGGGGAAAGACAGGTGAGCAGGTATTCCCTATGCTGAAGAAGGGAACATATGTAATTGTAAACGGTATGCTTGAGAACAGACAATGGCAGAACTCAATGGGGCAGATGGTAGACTCCTGGCAGATGACCGCGATGTCAGTGTCAGTATTACCTATCCCGGTTGAGGAACAGAAAGAAGAGAAACCGCCGGTACCTGATTTACCGCCGGACTTCACATTTTGAGGAGGATTAAATGATTACTCTTGAACAATTAAGAAATGCAATCAGAGAAGAACTTGACGCGACAAACACCTATGACGCACTTATGGAATTATTCAAAACTGCATATAACGCAGGTGAAGAACGATATGGTAAGTACTTGTCAATACTTGAGGAAATCAAGAATGACGAGATTAATCATACCGGTAGGCTTATGAATATCCTGTTTGAGCTGGACCCTAAGGAAGTTGAGTATTTCAATGCCGGACTTAAGCAAAAGGAAAACTAATGGACGATTATATAAAGGTATTTGTCTATGATGAGTCAGACGGCATGCGTAAATACATGTTTAAGATTAAGCGCGATGCCCTGGCCTATCTCGCGCATTTTAATGTAGAGTCGTTAAACTTCTATGATATCACGCTGACAGAAAATGTGTATAATCAATTGCTTGTTAAGCTGATGGTATATGAAAAGTATTGTGGAAAAGTAACAGCCCCGTAACAGGGGCTGTTTTATTTAAGGGCTTGGTATGTACCGATGATACCGCCTACCACACCAAAAACAAATGTTATGACACCGACCTTAACCGTTGTCCACTTCTGTTGTCTTCTTTCCCGCTGCAAGGATTTCTCTAATTGCTGCAGCGTGTCCTTCTGCTCTGCCGAGTCCTTCTTTAATTTCTCCAGCGAGGTCTTCGCTTCGCTCAACTCTTTCCTTGATTTGTTCAGTTTGATTTCCAGCTCGTACGAGTAAATCTTCGCATCGCTCAACTGATTGCCCTGCTCGCTCAGCTTCTCTTTCGCTTCGTTCAGCTCCTTCTCGAGCCCGTCTAAGTGCATCATCAGTGCTGTCTCCTGCTCGTCTGTCAGACTTACAGCAGAAAATAAAGACAAAGGCTGCAGCAGCAAAAGCGCCAATACAAGCGAAAATATTTTTAATCTTGTTCCACACATTCTTTCTCCTTCTTTCCTATCCTGTTCACGAACTTGTCCATGACCAGATTGAAATATACAGGGCTGAACACAGCGGCTATAAATAGCCCGCTTATGACAATCTCCCTGACTGTAGGTATCTCGTGCGAGAATTTGTATGCGCTCCATCCGGCAATCCACACTGCGCCAATCACCTGGGCAAGCAGTGACAGGCTTTTGGCTCTCATGCTTTCCTCCTCAATACACCCAAGGCATTCCTCAAGTCACGCACGGCAAGCTCACATCCTTCCCGAGTGAATCCATTCTGCTGCAGTACAAGGGCCTTCAGGCTATCGGCTGCCAATACTATAGACACATGCCCATATCTGTTGCTTGCGGTCGCATCCTCTATCAGCACGTCACCAGGCATTGCGTATGTCGCATTGAACCTGTTGAAATGGCTCTTCTCATTGTTCTCTGCGAACTGGAACCAGAGGTCCTTCGCTCCTTCAACAGCACCGGTATGAGGTATACCCATATCATGACAATATTGCCTAAAGAGGTCCACACACTGGGGACCATAGGCTTTGTCATAATCCACTTTCTTGCCGCAATACTTGGCGGCGAATTCATACAGTGTCATTTCCGGTACCTTATGCAAAGACATGCTGCGTCAATAATAAGCAGGACGAAACAGGCCCAGGCGGGTGCGCCTACTGCTTTAACGGCCTGCAGGATAAGCCCGGCCTCACATGCGATACCAAGAATCCACATGAAGATTGTCATCACAGGATTCTTCAGAATCTCAACAAACTTTTTCATAGCTTTCTCCTTTTATATATTCATACCATATCTCTTCCTCGGTTGTGGCCTCGATATGGTCTTTTACGGATAAACCTGATGTACGTTTACCGTTCTGTAAATGTATACCGGTATGCTTGAACCAGGGCGGTATGCCTGTTACTATGTCGTTCTTATAAGATGTGGTGAATATGAATTTAGCAAGGGTATGTAGATATACTGAATACTCATCATCACACACTTTGGCCGGCTCTATGGCGGCGCAGATAACAACAGCGCCTAACTCAGAAAGATGAGGCAGCATCATGAGGGCCTCACCGGCACCCTTCGAGCGCCCTGCGACAATGATACCCTTGGTCAGGTCTATATTGTAGTTCTCAACAAGCAGTATTATCTCACGCTTTATGGAGGGCCAGTATCTCTCAATCTCCTTATAGTAGCCCCTGTGCACCTTGCCGTGGTCTGTAGATTTTGGGAGGCCCCTGAAATTGTACCACCAGTCTATGCCCTGCTTGGAGGGCTTGAGGTCTATGGTGAGACAGCCGGAATACGGCGCGTTCTGATAGACACCATACTGCACATCTATAGCCCCATCATATGAGGTCTTCTGTATCTTGGTGATACAGTTGTTGAAGGCCACGTCTATGCCGACTTTAATATCAGAGGCTAACATGTAATCTCCGTATGATACGTTGGGATTACAGGTGTATTAATCTGAGGTATGATTGTGGGCACATACACAGGATGATTGTTTGCCCTCTCAATCAACTTTATAATACTCACTTTGTCATCATCTGACAGGTTGGATTTTAATATCCTTTTCTCCAATGTATCTTCCATATTAACTCTCCTCCTTACGCAGTTAAATATGTGCAAGTTATTGTTGAAGCATACCCTGTGCTTATTCCTGCTGCTTTTGGAATAACACTTAATATACCATCTGTGTCAATATTTACCATATAAGGATAACTTGCCAACCAAGTTCCGAAGGTTATTGTAGTAAGTGGTTTTATATCAGCTGGCATTTTAGTATCAACTGTATATGTAGTACCGTTTGTTAAATTGGTAACAGCAGTCCAACGCAGCTGCAAAGAAACTACATTATTTTTTTTTATAATAAACAGTACCTGTACTGACAACGCTGATATTGGTTCCAGCGTTAGAAAAAGTCCCAGTTTCCATTTCCTTGTCTACTGTCACCTTATGTCCATCTATATTTATATATTTATCTGCCATACTTGCCTCCTATCAATCAGTGCTCTTGGTATAATAGATTGTCACATAACAGTTTCTGCCGAGCAATCCGCTTATCGTTGTCCCAAGGTAGATGTTTGTTCTATCCACAGTAGCAATGGCATAAGGTGTTCCTGTTTGTCCCGAACAGTATGGAAGTTTGTACCATACAGGGGAATTGGTAGTAGAAATCGCATCGTATTTGACTATCTCTAATATACCTGCCACACCATGTGCGTTAGTTGATGTCTGCCCCGATGTGCTTGAGAACGAGCATTGTACTACCTTCGAGTATATCGGCTTTCCATTTATCCAAGTAGCCCCTGTCTTTACCTCGCTTGTCGAGTAATCTGTGTCTAATATAAGGTTATCACCTAAATTCAATCTGCTCATATATCTCTACCTCCTTAATCTGTGGTCTTGGTGTATTCTATGGTTATTGTCATATTAGGCATAGAAGAAAACCACCCTGAATTTGTGGAAACTAATCCATATAGGATATTGTTGGCTGGTTCATAAAAAACTTGCCCTACAAACTGTAAAGTCTGTGTGGCGTCAGGTGCAAAGCCGCCACCTAATATCGCGTATTTGGCGGTAATGTTCGTTCTAACTGCCGTAAATGTACCACCATAATTTATAGGTGATATATTAAGTAAACTTTGTGATAATGTGTAATTGTCCCGATATTGACTACTACTAAGTGTTGGAGTTCCGCTTAATACCATCTTATAAATCGGCTTCCCATCTAATGTCTTGCTTGTCTTGACCTCAACGCCTGTGACTAAATTATCCTCATCAGCGTTTGTAACCAATCTTCCTAATCCATAGTCAAAAGGATTACCGTTAGCGTCTGTGCCTGTTATGTTTATAAGTCCGTCATAGTGCACCATATTATCAATGTTAAACGCAAAGGGCTGCCCGTTGTCATCTATACCGGTTATGGCCACAGCGCCACGTGGAATCCAATATCCTGAATTCCATACAAATTTATAATAATCACCGGCCTGGCAGGTCAGTGTTATTGTACCGTTAAGACTCTCATAAACAATACTGCAGTCATCCTGGCAGAGTACAGGCAACTCAAATCCGTCATAAGGTCCGTCATCCAGTGTTAGTACAACAGCTGAGGTATCTATTACAATAATAAGTTTCTTCTTCGGTTCAAGAGTGGTGTCTTCACTTATGTATGTCGGCTTATCATAAGTAGCCGCATCAACAATCCAGTAAGCACCTTGCCATACATAGGTGATATAGCTGCCTGCATCAAGGTCGTCAAGAGCGGCTCCGTCAGAGCCAGTATATGAAACATTACAAGCGTACTGTGCCAGCATAGGAAGCTCATATCCCACATAGGGGCCACTGCCTAAATTCAAGATAACTCCGGAGTTATCTATGGTAAGCATCATCTGTTTAGTAGGAGTAACCGTCTGTGATGCTGTTATAGATGTAGCGGTACACAGCAAGGTATTATTTTTAGCGTCAATAGTTTTATTTGTAAGAACCTGCGGGTCATCTTTCCTTACGACTTTATCCTGCAGCTGCCCGTCAGGAATTTTGCCATCAGTGCCAAGACCGGCGATACCTGGTTTACCTGGGTCATCACCTGCTGCTTCAATTGAAGGCTGGCCTATACGAGAAAGGATATAGTTATCCCGCTCCATAAGCTGCATTGCCTGGAGGTTAGATATGCCCTGGTCATTGTAGCCTGTGGTAAATTTACCTCCATATACTTTATTAGTAACCTCAAGACGTATTACATCAGGGTAATCTGTATAAAACAAAGGGTTATCTATATCTTCACTCAGATAAGCCATATTTCCTCCTTATCCATAATGGTATGTACCGTCATACATAAGCGCACCGTTATACCTATATACAGCGCCGACTTCAGAAAATTCAAAGACAATATGCGGTGAATAATAAAATAAAAATTTACAGATAGCATCAAGCATCTTGTACCAGAAATCAGGATTTGCCCATTTAGACCTACTGCCTATTTTCGCGTGGATATCACCGTTAATCAGATTGTTAGGTATATCGATAGACGGCTGGAAAATATACTCAATAGGCAATACAAAGTCTTCATTCTGCTGGTCAAGTACACCAGCACAAGTAAGCATTACATCAAGACAATGTAGACTACCGATATCAAAATCACCGCTTATCATTGCCTTAATGAAATACCTAAACTGGTCTATAGTCATGCCCTCATAAGAGAACATTTCGTCAATATATCTGTCTGGCAGGAGCTTACCCCCTTCGAAGTAAGGCCAGACAGGAGAGAAAGATACAAAGTCATTACCGTCCCATACAAGGTATTCACCCTCAAATGAGATTACGGATGCGGTTGTAAGGATAGCTCCTGACTCAGCAATAAAGGTATCTACATCATCTTGAGTAGCATAATCGCCGAAATAAACGTATGGTGTGCCAGAGGTAACAAAATCATTTTCAATAATACCGTCCTGGTCAGGTGCAGGCGTATATTCAACTTTTACTACAACTTTATCAGTATACGCATAATCAAGCTGTTCCCATGACATTGAATAGACACCGCCGCTTTCCTCAATTTTAGTATAATAATACATATTATCTAACACAACTTTAACTACCGCGCATACACCTAAATCCCAAGAATTGCTTAGCAGTTTGCCAGTGTCTGGGTCACATGTAATATCTAATGCGTTTAAGTCTGCAACAGTATCTACGATAATTACAGGTGTAAATGGGCCATAAAAAGAATCCTTAACAGGCGTGGTATCATATAAAGTACTTAATGGTACAGTAGTCATATTATAAAGGTTAAAGTAATTATCACTTAACTTAGCAACCTCTATATATTTGTATGACATACCGGCAAGCATCGCGATGAACTTCAGCTCATTAAATGTAGCGTTATCAGGCGAGAATCTATACAGATGCTCAATGGCTGGTGATAACAATGAATCCTCATATTGATATATTGCGTTCATTATTGCGGACGCCTGGGGGCCATCAAGCTGTTTCCAAAGGCAACTGAAATCAGGTATTAACATACTCACCTATCTCCACGAATATGTCAGAATCCTCATCATTAAGTACGACGGTACCCATCTCAAATGTACCCATAGGAACATGGTGCACATTATCAAAGTTAACAGACTTATACGCATCCTGCTCATCTGGATACTGTGGGTCATTATTAAGCTGTATTGCTTTCCATGTGCCATTGTCATATTTAATCATGAACTTCATTAACACGCCTTCAGCATGCCCCTCAATATTAGGGTCTGTATCATCATTAAGGTAGTCATCAACAATAACAAATGCGCCTGACACTCGGTAGTCATCATACGTCGGGTCACTTGTGTCATTCAAACCAGTAACAAAAGCGGATAAATCCGCGTAATCTGCAAGGTTATCATGTACAATAAATGTGTAATCACTATAGCTAAAGGTACAGCCTAAGAATGTGAGCTCAGGGAATTGCTTTGTAAGATATGATAACACCTTACCGTCTGTAATTGATGAGCCAATATTGAGGTCATTTATGTAGGAGAAGATTGCTTGTTTTAGAAGAGAAATTATTTCAGCAGACACTACAGACGGAAGGCGAAGATATACTTTAACGGGTTTCTGTATAGGCGGTGTATACCAGAATGGTATTACCTGACCTGAAATAGTTGTGTATGGCTGGCTGAACATAGATAGTGATTCATCAAGACATATATCCGCAGTTAACGATAACAGATGCTTATAGTATTCCTTAGATATACTGTCGGAAGTACCATGTATAAATATTAAAGACCTACGTGGTGGAACTACGAACGGACCAGCCTGTGTCTTAACATACTGTTTACCATATGCAGTAGTCTCAATGCATGATATAGTTTCATTAACAGAAGGGTTAAACATAATTGACGCTTTGACTATACCCGGGAGTGACCGTAATGCCGTAATACATTTGTCTATTCTTGTGTCAGCATTATAATAATCCTGGAGCCGTTCACGTAGCTGCCCGTCAGTTTCAGCAAGGGCTCCAGGCCAGCAATAAACATTACTGATATTTATAGCAGCACCTGTAACAAGGGAAGGTACTACATCGAAACTCTGTATAATACCAGGTTCAATAGTATATGCGCCATACTCAGTACACCTATAAAGCAATGTCGCCTGCGTACTTTGGTAAGGCAATACTACATTCTCAAGTGGTTCAAATGTAAGTCGTTTACCGGTATTAAGAATAACAGAACAGGTATTTTGCTGGTTGATATAAATATTAGCAGATGAACTGTACTGGATAGACATTGACAAATATGTATATGCGCCGGCTTTAGGTGGCAGCTTAAGGATATCCGCGATATTATGTAACTGACTTGGATTTGAATCCTGAATACTCATGCTATTTGCTGCCGAACGTATCATCTTTTGCAGCATAGTGTTAAGATAGCCAACACCGAACAGCATCATATAAATAGGGTTACTCTTATTTTTGTCAATATAAATTACTTCACCCTTGGAGTTTTTAATATTATTTTGCTGGCAATAAGTGTTGATGTAGTCAACAATATCAGATGTATTATCTTCAGTATTCTTTATAACCGGATAAACACCGGTATCATCAAAATCAAGCATTTACACCCCCACGAATTATTTGTATGCCAAGGCGCGCATCTTCTGAGTCACGCGCAAGATATTTAACGCCGTACATATTACCTATACCTTTAGATATATTAGGCTCAACATTATTCTGTATAGCACGTTTAATCTGGTTATCTACATTGACAATGTCTTTGTTGGGACTTAAATAAGGTGCCCAATCAATACCGACATCAGGAGCGCCTGGTATACTGCCTACTTCAGTAAACGCAGAAATAGCAGCGCGTTGGTCAGCGTTGTTTTCTTCTGATGTAAGGAGAACTGCCTGGCCTTTAACAATGTCAATATCAAAAGTCCACCATGGAATATCGCTGTCAGGTGTGCCAACAGGTAGTGTATCGATTTGTTTCTTCACAGTCTCTTTATCAAATACTATAATCCTGAAGTCCGTCATAATTTTATTATAAATCTTTCCTGAAAAAAAGTAAATAGGAAAAATAAATTATTTTAAGAAGTTTCTTGAGCAATCCTGAATCCTGCCACAGGCTTCGGTTCATTTGTTGCGTATGTTGTTTTAGCTGAAACAACAGTACTGCTGCCACCTGAGTCAGTCCAAGAATATTGTACAGTATGTTGATGATTTATAATAGCAAGATACAACAAATATACATCTTCATATGTAGCGAATTTCCTGGTAGCAGATGTAAATAATTCACCAGGCGCAGCAGTAAGCACACCGTCTGTGTCATATTTCTCAATACGTTTCCAATCAGCCATAGCCGTTCCAGTTATATCACTTAACTTAACGACATTACCGGTCTTAAATGCACTATTAGAAGATATGTAATAATTATATATTTCACCTGTTTTAAGCGTAACAGAAGCATGCAAACATTTACCAGTTGCAGCATCCCATTGCGATAAGGCATAGCCATCATTTGATAATAAGAATTGCATAAAGTATTTCATATTAGTTGTTTCTGCCGGAACAATATTTGCAGTTATACTATTATTTTTGTCGTCGTAGGCTAATGTAACATTCGCACCTACCGCAAAGTTATGCATGAATATCATATCCTTCAGGAATGCAACTGAGTAAGCAGCATTACCAATATTGAATCCACCATTACCAGAATATCCGGCAGTAACTTCAGTACTTGTCATATTACTTAAAGGTATAGCCTTTACCGTAGCTATATCATATGGTGGTATCGCAAGACCTTCCGTATTATCCTCATGGTTCTTAGTAGAAAGTACCGGGGAGTATATTTTGAAAACAAGACAGATTGCGGAGGATATATCAAAATTTATTCCAGAAGGATAAAGTATTTCAACATTTGTATACTCCACCGGTACACCATTACGAATTGCAAAACTTCTTATTTTATATTTACCATCGACATCAGTGCCGACAACATAACCTATATCTAATAATTTCTTCTCATAGATAATGCTGTTAATAACATCTATAAAATCTTGTGTTGTCGATTTAAGGTATTCTTCAAATTGGTCCATATTATCTCCTTATTCGCATTATTACAGCGCCAGGTTCATCACACATCTGTAATATATTATCCATCATAGTTCTCATACTACTGTCAGATTCAATGTTATTCTTAAACACTGTATATATCTGTTTAATCTCAGACTTAAATGTATTGAATGTATCTGGTGACGGCATAACCACTATTCCAGCTGACGTGGTAAGAGACGGTTTATACAAATCACTTATCTTCGCGTAAGTATTTGATGTATCTTTTTTAGCTGCAAGATATGTAGCAAGAACAACAAGCGGGTAAAATACACCAGCAGATAGTTTGACGCGATGCTCATTAGGATAAATAATATACCAGGCGCCATCTACAGTATCATTATATACCCAGGTTTCTTGCAGGAAAGTAAAGAGTGATTGCTTAGCAGGCCCTGCATAGTTTTCCTTATAATTTCGAGTAAGACATTTGAATGACGCCGCTTTCTCGAGCAATGTGGTAAGTTCAGTTTTCTGTATATTATTAACTGGCACAGGTTTATCTTCTACAGGTTCAACTACCGTTGTCGCTGGTGGTGTCTTAACAGAATCAGCTGTAACAATATCTCCTGGTTTAGCAACAATCTCCATACTGTTGTCTTCAATAGTACTGAATCGTACAGACATACGTATTACCCAAAAGGTATTTTTCTGTAATATATTACTCTGCATAGATAATGACGGAGTACCTGCTTTTTGATAATAACCTATATTACCTTTGACAATCATGCCGGGGTGAACAGTAGGTAAGTAAGGCATATTAAGTGTAAGCAATGCACCGTCATAAGATGCGCTGTTATATCCGGTGATATTTACTACTTCAACCTGTTTTGCAACGGCCTCAGCATTTTCAGTGCTGTCAAATATATAAAGTATATTACCAGTAACAACAGGTGTAATACCCATATATCCCTGCTCATACATCGCTGATTGTGATGGTTTTGTCAATCGATTTATAAGCCGTACAGCAAATGACACACGTTCTGCGGCATTTTTGAATGTGACATGTATACTATTTTTAATGACTTCAGTACTGAATTTTTTAGCATTATTGCCGACATATGAGATATCAAATGGCATCGCATATTTCTTATCTGCTAAAACAGCCTTAAGTATTTCCGCCAGTGTCATACCAGCGATTATATTTACTTCTGCCGGGTCATACTTGAACATATCATAATATTGATGTACTGAATTATATGTTATATTACCTACGTTATATCCTGTAACGACTGACTTAAATACAATTATACCGTCAGGGTTAGGAGATACCCGTGATGTATAAAATATCGCTGAGTCATATATAGCTTTACCATAAGTCGCATAACCCATTTCAACACGCATTGCATAACATTTAGTTACGTCAATATCAATATTCATATTTTTAATTGTTACAGTCATACCAAGAGATACCATAGCAGGCAGCTCTGCTAACTCAACAGTAATATCGGGTTTAACACCAGTAAGAGGACAATCTATAACAATAGCTTTATCCGCAGAGCCATTGTTATAAAATAACTTTACATTTATAAACCTGTTCATACATACATAAGTTTTTGCGGTGTCAGCCATTGTTAACCCTCACGTATAACATAACCTTATTAAGGTCTTCAAAGCGAATATAATCAAGGTCTGAGGTGAATTTGAAAGATACCTCGTCATTAGGTGCACGCCAGCTCCATAGCTCAACAAAACCGTCATCAACAATTTCACCGTCAACCATAAATGTATATTGCCATCTGCAAAGTGTCTTATAGGTATCCCTTACAGTAAGCAAACTGCGGCAGGCAAGAATACGTGTAACAATTGTATTAACTTGTTCTTCCTGTGGTAAGTTAAGTATACTTACGGGTAACTCACTCTGTTGTGTCAACCAGGTAGTAACATCTGTAATAAGTGTATTGTCAATAGCGTCTGATATAGCTGTATAATATTCAATATATAGATAATCATAATTATATACTTTCTGGCCAACCTTATTAACAAGCGGGTCAGCTTTTGCCTTAGCGCTGTCTTTGGTCTCAAAATCATTCCATATCCTGAACATCTCGTCAGAATAGTAGAATGACAGTTTATACATACGCCCATTAATAGTAAATGATATATCACGCATGTATGCTGGGTCTGGTAAACTTGTTCTATAATATGTATACATATATCCTCCTATGCGCTTGGTGCAGAACTTACAGGGTCAAGCGCGCCATCAGTAGCAGCATTAGTTGTTATACGTAACGGAGAATACTCTTTAAGAGAAAGTGTAACCGCTACGCCGGTATTTATCTCTGGAGTAAATTCAAAACTAAACCCTTGAACTTGAGCACGTACGAATTCATTAGTATGTGTCTTAAACCATACTGGTTTACCTGATTTAGCTATAGCATCAATATAATCCATCTCGAGCAACAATGATGGCTTTACCTGCGCACGATAATCAAGTAAAGGCATAACGGAAAGGATATACCCCTGAATATCCCATGTACGTAAGCGTGGGACTGCATTATCAACATAAATACCACGTTTAATTGCACCTACACCAGTACCCGCATCTACATTATCGGAGGGGAGTATTATATTTTGTTCTGATAATAAGATATCACGACGTGTAGACATCTTAGCGGAGAATATAGGGATACCCTCAAGATTAGGTACGCATACAGCTGCGTTAAGTTTATTTATAAACTCCTCCCATTGTGCGTCTGGTAACACAGAGCCTGTACCGAATACGAGTGAGTCAAGTGATATACCACCAACAGTACGCCCATATTGTGCGGCACTTGTGGTTAATTCAAGTGACCAATGCAAAATAGAATTAGCATTAAATGTTTTGTCATCATCATAGGATAAAAAGCTGTTTATACATTTATCTATAGCCGCTTTTGAAACAACTGTTGAATATGCGCTAGCTATTACAGTTGTTACTAAATTCATTACACCCATATTGCCTCCTTAGTTTTTGTCAGCCTGCTGTGCCTGAAATATAAGACTACCTACCTGTCTTTGATAAACACCGCCACCGGCTGCAGGTACCTCTCCAGCACTATTAGGGTCAGTATCATCACCTACTAATATTTTAACAGTTTGTTCACCAAATAATTTACCTAATTCTTGTACAGTATTAATCAATTCACTTGTAGATATATTAAGCATATGTGTCATCTCTTGCCAAGCTGATTCTTCTATAGCTGTGACATCTTCTCCATGCATTTTCTTAATCGCGGCACGTTGGAATGGTGTAAGGTCTTTTCTATACACTGAATCATATGTCGCGCCATATAAATTTTTCATTAACTTTTTGCCTTCATCAGAGTATATACTTTTACCATTAATCATTCCGGATTTAATCGCAGCTTCATATGCTGCACGTCCTCCACCCATCATATATGCAGAATTTGATACATTCCAACGATAATCTTTATCGCCAAATTTAAGGAAATTAGGGTCACCGCTCATAAACGCATCTTTGTCAAATCTTAATGTAGACAAATAACCTATGAACCCCATAGCTTTCTCACCCATAGTGTTTATTATAGTGCCCCAGGTAGACGCCATAAATTCAGCTACCTTACCAATAACAGAAAACAATGGTGGTGTCAACTTTGCTAATAGATTTTTCATTTCTTGTAGCATACCGTCAAATGCGGATGCAAGTTCACCTTTACCTCTATTATCATTAGCCAATACTGAGAAAAATTTATCAATGGCTTTAGCAAGCGGTTCAAGTTTAGATTTAATCATAGGAAGCCATACACCTGCTTTCTGTACAAGAGTATCCATCCATTTGTTAAACCGATTAAACAAGCCGCCTAAGCCATTATCCCATACTGCACTACTTAACCTAATCATAGAGTTATTAGTCTGTGCTAATGACATACGGTAAGCAGCAGATGTTGAATACATCTTGTCACGTTCTTTATCATCAATAGGTCTATAATAAACATTAAGTTTATTATACATATCATTAAATGATGTTGCACCAACACTCTTCATAACCTGTAGTATTCTCGGTAATGTCTTATCTATCATAGAAGACCAACTGATAACATCAGATGTAATGCCCCCTTTACGGTTAGCTATTGTATCTATCATAGCAGCATAATTTTTCTGTGGGTCACCACCATTAGCATAAACCTGGTTAAACACACCTAACATACTTGCAGCTACCATTCGGTCTGTGTTATATTTTCCATAAGTATACAACTGTCTTTGCTGTAAAGCAAAATCTTCAATAGAAGAATTTGTACTTCCTGGTGACAGACCGAGCATATTATCAAGTATCTTTAACTGTTGAGACTGTTTGAAACTAATATTAGTTAATCCAGTTAGTGGAGTACCAAGGCCATGCATAGAATGTAAACCTTTGACCACCATACCAGCTATACCTACAGCAGCTATCTTCGCTGATTTAGCAAGAAGCCCAAACGCAAAGTCAAGTCCAGTAATACTCTTCAATAAACCGAAAGTATTGAGTGTATTCTGTATATTCTGTCCACGCTCAATGAATGTACGCTCCTTACCATACAGATGCTGATTCCAAGTAGCAATACCAATCTGCCCAACCGCCTGTGCACCGGCATGCATAGCATATCCGAGCATTGGGCCACCACCTGGTATTGCTGTGCCAATAATTCCAGCGCCTACAGCAATTGTATCTTTAATAGTATTAGCAGTCCGCATCCAATAATTATATTTTGCACGGTCAATCTCAAAGCCATTAATCATAGCCGCACCGGCACGCTGAATAGGTGTGAGTATAGCCCTTGGAACTACTCCAGCTGCAGCGTTTATAGTACTATTGAACTGTGCATATCCTGTCTGATATACGTTATTAAAATCATACAGTTTAGACAACTTATGCCAGTTCTGGATAGCATTATGCTGCTTAATAACGACTTCCTGGATAGAACGTGCCAACTCCTGGTTACTCTTAATCTGTTTCAATCGCGCAGCATCGGCTTCTGTCATACGACCATGGATACGATGGTTAAATATATCATCTTCAAGTTTCTTACGGTTAGTAGCATATGCTAATTCTTTCTGTCCCTGTTTAGGTGTCATATTAGACATACGCTGATACTGTTCATCAGATAACGCGCCTGTTTCGTATAGGTCTTTTAACCGTTGGTTATATTTTTCATACTCATCTTTAGCTGTATGATATTTACTAAATCCCTTTTTAGCTTTTGCTAATTCAACCTCACCTACTGCGGTATCTGTAATAGTAGCAAGTTTCTTATATTGCTTACCACTAATCTGCTCATTTGCGAGTGCCATTTCAAGACTATGTTGATATGACGCATCAGCTTTAAAACCTTCAAATGCAATCTCACCTTTTTCAGTAGACATTTTTTTGAGAGTGTCAAATGCTGTTTGACTAATATCACCTTTGGCAAGTGCTTTACTTATTCTGGCTGTATAGCTTTCTCTCGCAGCATTTTTTGCATCTTGCATTTTTTGTGCAAGCGCAACACTATTTTCAACTGAACGAACATCTATAAATTTTTGTAAAGATGCACCTAATGTTACTTTGCCATTATCGCCTTTCTCAGCCCAGCCATACTCGACTGCTAATTCTTCAAGACCTCTAAGCATCGCGGCTTTAGCAGCCTTAAGTGATGCTGAATCTTTACTATTAATAGTGGCACTTGCAAAACGTGACGCAAGATATTGCTGCCTATTAAAACCTTGTACTGCTTTTAATTCTGCTGATACATCTGATAATCTACCTAAATATTCAGTTAACAAATTACTGTCTAATAATCCTTCTGCCATATAATGTAAAAATCCTCCTACACCACGAGTTTTATACGCATATTCTTGATACGCCTGCATTGCGACTGGGTCACCTTGCGCGGCTTTTTGCATCATCTCAAGTTTTATCTTAAAATCAATATAATATGGGCCTTCATATTGTTTTGCTTCAAGTACTGCTGTATCATATAATATTTTATTTATTTCATCATTACTTATTGTTGACACATTACCTACAGTAGCATCAGTAGGTGATGCGTAACCAGTAATGCCAGGCTTTAATACGGGTTTACCATCATTTGTAAATCCTATATACTCAAACTTAGAGTTATCATATTGGAACTCCGCCATCTCAGCTTCAGCAGACCAGTCGTCAATGCCTGGGCGCTTAACTTTCTTAGGCATGTCATCATTTACTAACGCTCTGATAAGCATTCGCTTACCAGTATGTTTCGGTAAATATGCAACATTACGTTTATATATAAATTTTTTAGTTACGTCATCGTATGCCTTACGCCAGGTTACTTTCTTTACCTGTCGTACACCTTCACTACGGCGATACTTAACTGAATAACCCCAGCTACTTTGTGTGGCATCAGGTGGGCCTTGTTCATAAGTAATATTATCATATATCGTATCAATAATATGGTTAGTACGAGTCAATGAGTTAGGCATACCTTTCAGCACACGTGTAAGCTGATTTGTAAACCAACCTTTAGTACCTGAAAAAATCTCACGTAGCTGATTCTGTAAAAGAAAAGCCGTCATATCCACATCAGGTAATGCACGATGCAATTCTTTAACACGGTTCATTGCACGAATACGTCTATTAACAGCACTTTCTAGAGATAATACCCTATCAATTTCTTGCTCTCGTGCGATATCTTTATCTTTACCTAATGTCTTCAAGTATGCCCTTGTAACATTACGTAATTCCTGTAATTCAGCAATGTTCTGCTGCATTTGAGGTGACGCCTGCTCCAAGAACATTGTGTCAAGATAAACGGGTTCTTCCCCCATATACTCAATATATGCCTGCTCAAAGAATCTACGGTCATAGTTAATATTATGGCCTACAAATATAGGTTTTACTGTACCATTCTTTGTAACATGTTTAATAAACTGTAGCGCTTCATGCTTATCATAATATTTATGGTATTTAACACCTTCTCGAAGTTTGTTAATATTCGCAGTAACAAGTTTAGTAGTCGCAGCGGCTTCACCTGTGTCATATTCTTCCTGTGCGGCAGCCTCTGCCTCTGCAGAATTCAAAGACCAATTATTATTTTTATTAGGGTGATACCCTTTTTTAAAATTAGGCAGATAAACCCTATGCCATGTTGACTCAGATTCAACTAAACTCTGCTGTAGCTGCGCTTTACTAAAATCCCAGGTTAATGTTCTTGACGCAATATTAACAAGCTGCGCTGAGTTAGTAGTGCCAGTAGCCTCTACATCAACTACAACAATAGGAAGAGACACGTTACCAGTAGTTATATCCTGCACTTGCTTAGGCGACCATTTACCAACACTTTTGTCCTGTCTTGTCCAAGTAAATTCATTATTATAGGGTGTTAATGCGTATTCACCTGTGCCATATTTTATGTCTTCAGAAGCATATTTATACGTAAATTGTAGCTCATTACCTAACGCGTCAGTTGGTGTATGTTTATGCCTGGACACCATAAGTTTATATTCATATGTGCCAGGTATCCATTTCTTCGGCATACCTTTAGCAGCAAAATCGGTAAGCCAATTCTTATAGTAATCAGGGTGATAAATATGTGACAACACATGGTTATATATACCCTCCGACACATTAGGGCCATCTATCAATCTATTTAATGCGGCTAACTGTGGGTTTATATCAGCACCGTAATTACTACTCTTAGCAAAAGCATTCAAATACCTGTTAAGGTCATTAGTAGGTAAGTTACTATATAACTCATTACGTAATGCGATTAATCCTTCTATTATAGAAGAGTTGTTAACATCAGTTTTGGTAAGAGAAGACAAATAGTCATAATCTTTAATGAATGATGATTTGGGTGTTTTATAATTGTTAAGCCATTTAGAATAGCTCAAATTGTGATTCCATTTTACTACAGGTTCCTCATAAACAGGCCTATTTGAAACCTGCGCAGTAGACAGCGTAGTTTGTTGGTTACTATTAAGTTTAACAAAACTCATATTAACTTGTGGGTAACCTAAATAAGACTCTCTACGGTCATCTGGGTAACCATTAAAACCCGCAATATTAGCACCAATAGCATGGTCGTTAGTTTTCGGTGTGTGTACTATATCAATATTAGTAGTTTCCCATGCTGCAGGATTATTATATATTGATGCTTTCCATTCACTAATAACAGCAGAATCTTTTGCATTATATTCTGACGCATCAAGTTTATCAATAACTTTAGGGGTGAGGGTATTAACTGTTATTTTACTATAGTTGAGTGATTTTAGCTGTGTAGTAAATTTAAGAGACTGACGCTGAAGTCTAGATATCTCAGCGTCAGTGTAAGAAGCATACGCGCCATATTCTTCGTCTCGCCATATTTTAGCACGAGTATTAGGCGTGTACAGTCTATAAGCAGGGTCAATACGCAATTGTGTAAATATTTTACCGGTTATAAAACCTTTACCCCATTTACTTTTGCGCTTCATTTTTAGTATGCTCCAACGAATATTGCCTTGCGTCTATATATAAAATACCGTCAATCAAATCCAACATGTCTACGGGTCGTACTTTGAATTTATCAATATAGGTATAGTATAAAAAGAGCACTGCTCCAACGGTCTTACTAATAAAGTCAGCTGGTTGCAGTGCACTCGTCCTCGCTATTAATTTAACTATAGTACCTATATCGCCGGCAGCAGTAGCTTGTTTTAATTGCTCTGTTATTCTTGCCGATTCTCTTTCAGGAGGCTCAGCCGTAGTTGCGAGGCTACCTACCGCAGCTCTTCGGTCTCTGAGCTTGCCGAAGGCGGTGTCAATTTTTTTATCAAAATACTATAGCATGTCTTCAGAAGAACATCAATAAGCCAAGGTTTATCGACAAACTTGGCGCCAAGGTCTCCACCGTTATAAATAAACGAGTGAATAATTGTGTTGTCCTTGAGGAACCTTACTTCTTTATTCATAATCATTGAAGTAGTGATAGCAAGGTTATTGTCCAGTGAAGGCTCAGCCTCATAGAATCTGATAAGCTCAAGTGGAGATATATCACGTACATCTCCGACTATCTCAACTGAGATATCATTAAGGTAATCATTACCTTTTCTGAAATCATCAAATACTTTATTATACTCTTTGGAACCGTATAACATTTCTTCCCCCTTATAAATTATACCCTCCCTTATGGGAGGGGTTTAGATTAAGTTGAATACTCAATTGTCCAATTCAGGTAATTAAATGCAACATTATAGTTAACAATATCATTACCTGCAAGGCCAAGTGGGTCAATTGCAGCAACAGTACAAGACTTAAAGATGACAGTTGTCTGCTTACCACAGAAGTCAAATTTAATTGTGATATCAGCACCTACTGAATCACCGCCAACCTGCCCCTGCTGAACCTGCGCAAGAAGAACCATATCATAATAGTCTTCATTATCCTGCATACTTCCACTTGGAGTAGGTGTAGATACCTTAGAACAGTTAAGTACAAGTGTACCAGACCTGTTATTATTGGTAAGCGCAACACCACCGCCGCCAAGGATTGGAACAACAATAGATGTAGCAATCTGCGGGTTGGCTCTCAGGAACTCAGAGTCAAGTCTAAAACCGGCTACAGGAATACCGCTTTCACCAGTATCAATACCAGTACCAATACCAGCAAAGAGGTCTGTACTTACCGGAAGTATATGGTCTGCAGAGTTGTATTTATACAAAATCTCGACAGAACCTACGGCCTGAATACCGCGTACAATCGGCTGATTAGATGCCATCATTAACCTCCTATATACAGTGTACCGTAAATTTTTACGTTACGAACCTGGTCAACATACCATGCAGACCATGCATTTGGTACCTCAATAGTATCACCATCAGACGGTGGCAAATCCTTATAAGCTGGCGCAGTGATAAGGATGTTAGTCAGTCTACCAGCACCCGCATCTCCAAACTTACTAATCTGACCACGCATTGTCTCAATGATTCTGCTATATGCCAGAGCATCACGCTTAAAGTTCTTGCTATGCGTCATAAGAATTGCTACGTTACACTTTGTCATAAAGCTTACGTAAGATACAATCCAAATAGCCTGCATTACATCACCCTTAAGTGTCTTTGCACCATACGCAGCAACATTCACATTTGTGCCATCTCCAACATACTTATAGTACTGGATATTATTTCTTGTAAGTGTTGCCTTAACTGTTCTTGGCAGGTCTGTACCATCCGCACCTGATGGAATAAATGAAGAAGTAGCAGACATATCAATAGAATTACCGACGCAGGTACCTGACCCATTAGTATAGCTAAGCGCAATACCAAGAGATACAAGTGCACCGTTATGACCAGCATACTGTGATGCACACATAAATGCATCAAGAGTATCGTTGCCAGCAGGAACTGTAGCAGTAATAAGTGCAGAGAAAAGTGGGTCTGACAGAGGTGTACCAGGAGTACTGGTTGTATATGGGAAATATGGAGCAGCTGAAAGCAACTTATAATCACCCTTCTGACCACAAAGAGTTGCAAGACTCACTGCAATCTGTGGGTCAATAACACCATCTGTTTCACCAGCTAATACCGTCTTATGGTAAGCATATGCTTTCATAAGTTCATACGCTATAGCCATATCAATTTTGAAGTTGTCTACTGTAGCAAGTATACCCTGATATGTCCAAGTAACTGCAGTACCATCTACGACTGCTTCATAGTAAGTAGCCTTACCGTCATGTTCCTCATCAGTAGTTACACCATACAAACTGCCACCTACGATACTTGTACCTGTGGTATCATCTGGCAAGTCTGCAACAGTTACCACAGTATCGAGCAGAGATGGCATAGTAGATGTGTCAATATCCTGACCGCATGCAACCAAGATACAGTCTCCACTGAAACCATTGCCAAACAAGTCGGACAGCCATACACCAAGCGCATTACCGGCTGACTGTAAATAGTCCGCAAATGTAGAAGCATTTACGGCAGCCGCTTTTACTGTATCTGACCCTGGTACAGGGTAGAACAGGTCGGCATCATTACCCTTAATATATCTGGTGTTCTCCAGGAAAATCATTACTTTCCAGAAGTTATCACCAAGGGTAGTTGTCCGTACGACTTTAACATTAAATTCAACATTCTCGTCCGCGAATGAACCGAGAAAGTCATTTTTAGTAAAATCCATTTTACCCTCCTGTTAAGATTTCCAGTCACCTCGTTCGATGTATTCGCCATACGAACTTGTAACATATATGTCAACGTACCAACACATATAATCATTAAAGCCGCCATTACGTAAAGCATAGCTGCTAATTTTACGTGCTGTATAGTTAAGCTGTGCGTTTTCTTCCGCAAAAGCATCGCGAACGTCTTTTCGCGAATCCCATAACATTGTACTGTCAGCAAGTTTTTCGCCTTCAGGCCCTACAAATGACAGTCTGAATTTAACCATAACTGGGCATTCAACACTTAGGTCAGGTGTATTAGTACGCGCTCTTGGAAGTTTCTCAAGAATACGATAACCAACCCAAGTTCCTGTCTTATCAGACTCATCAACTGTAGGCATAAACCAACCTTGGTTTATAGGCACAATATATTTATCATCAACCTTGAATATCTTTTTTAAGATACTGCGTAAGGTAGCTGAGTTAATCATATGTCGCCTCCGCCACATTCAATGTGTCAGTCTGATTAGGCCGTGTACCACTGACACGCTGTACAGCATAAATATAATATCCAGCTGCTGTGTCATATGGTAACTTCCTAACAATACGCTGCATATCTGCATTGGCACGACGTCTGAAATATCGTCCTTCTTTTACTAATGACGAATAATATTCAGGAACAAATATCAAATCGTCATCATTAAGGTCAAGGACTGTATTACCTGAAAGGAATTTCTTACGAACAATACTCTCACCTTTAGAAGGAATGTACAATCCAACGACAGTATCAGCTAATGTCTCATCATTATCCCAAAGTTTGAATGACTCAAACAATTCAGGGAAGCATTCAACAAATGTGCCATATACACCACTCATGCAAATACCTCAAAGCATTCCGGAGCGGACTGAATCATAGAAAGTGCCTCAATACCATACGCATTGGTAGTAAGAAGGTCAAGTATACCTGACCCTCCCTGCCGTACCAGGTCTTTATATTTAATAAAGATAGGACCAGCTTTCTTAGACGTCAATGGTATTGCGCCAGTACCAGATGTTCCGCTTGTGCTTGCATATGGATATAACTGCATAAGTTTCCATGCAAGTAAATAATTAATACACAGTTCCCGTTTAGCGTCTGCCTCATCAGGGGGAAGAATTCTCCATAAGGTATAGACTCCGGAAAACTGTGTATTTACAATCTTTAAGGCGTTATATATCTGTTCAGTTGTGAGGCCTGTAAACCTGTCCGCAAATATAAAGTTAAATGTTTCCTGCATCACAACCTCCAAGATATTTATCTTCTGCCTCTTCTCCGTTTGCCTGTCGGCTCTTCAGTTTCAACTGTTGTATCAGCCTCAACCTCATCTGCAACGGACTCCCCCTGCTTGGCAAGCTTAGCCTTAAGAATTGCATTTTCACGCAGAAGTTCTTCGTTAGAAATAGGCATATCTGCCGGTTTCTCGTGGTAAACAACAATTCCACCTGTAGTAACAAGTGAGTTAAACACCTTATTGCCAATCAGTTTATTATACCCTTCAGTGGTTACTGTAAGGTATTTCCCGCGCATAGAGGGAATAACAAAACCCTCTATGCTATAGGAATATGCTGATGTACTTTTTATGTACTTCATAATTACCGCCTATCAGCCCTGTGTTCCGAATCCAGCGAATACCTGTACTGCATCAGGAATTGGAGCAATAATACCGGCAACTCTTCTGAGTGTC
>JAEIGA010000602.1_pt1 | contig 53351 bp, 101 predicted proteins | sample 9270691 | NCBI WGS metagenome assembly JAEIGA01 (sample SAMN17057246, study PRJNA624740) | gut metagenome | biome: biome; isolation source: fecal sample | host: Bos grunniens | place: China: Xizang | collected 2019 | reverse complement strand
GAAGTAACTCCAACAAATAGTGGGGATATTCCAAATAATACTGATGATATTGTTGCTGCTTTACCTGAAACACCAGAAAATGCAGTTATAGAAATTGAGGGAGAAAAGGTTGTAGAAAAACCCTAAAAACTTTGGCGACTTTGTGAGAAAAAATCCAACGACTTTGAGAGAAAAATTTTCAAAAACTTTCTGAAAACTTTGGCAACTTTCTGGGGTTGACTGGAAAATTTTTGGCGGATGGAAATTTTTGATTTTTTTCTTTTTATATGCGTATTTCTTTATATGGAAAAGAGAACAAGTAAGTTATTATGTTGATTGTACAAAACAAATATTTTGTGCAATGTTGAAACAGCAAAATCAGTATTTTCAATAGGTGTGGCGTTTGAAAATGTCATGAGAATTAATTCTAAGCGGTTTGTGGTGGCAAGTAATATAAGTGTATACCTAAAAATAAAAAGGCTTTAAAATCGATTATTTAAAGCCTTGTTTGACATTCATATTTTTATATGGTATACTTTAATTGTTTTATACCACCTGACAACAAAAAAAGAAGCGGTTTATTGTTCCGCTTCTTTTTGGTGGTTTATCTTCTTTTACTTCCGCTTCCTGATTGTTTTGCACATTCTATACAGAAGAATCCAATTAGTAGGATAGGTGCAACGATTAAGTAAAACAACACTTTGACTAATTGTCCTACTGCTCCGATTGCTTCCGCTTTTTCCTCGTCTGTTAATTCTCTTTTTTTATCTGCTTTTTGGTAATCATTCAAAAAGCTATATTCCAAATCATTTATTCTTTCATTTTCTTTAATTTTCATACTTTAATACCCCCTCTAAATTTTCAATATATGCGCCTTGTCCTCTTATAATCTCACCGTTTGATTTTTTTAGCAAAAATTCGCCTTTGCCTGTTAGTTTTTCCGCTCCTGTTTGGTCAAGGATTGTTTTGCTGTCATAAATATTTGTTACAGTCAAGGCAATTCTTGACGGTATATTTACTTTTAATTTCCCGCTTATTGTTTTACTGTCTGGTCTTTGTGTCGCTAGAATAAGATGAATTCCAGCAGCACGCCCAAGCTGTGCAAGTCTACATAAAACATTTTCAATATCTGGCGATTGAATGAATAAATCAGCAAGCTCATCAATGACAATTAAATAATAACACATTTTGTCATTTTCTTTTTCGTTGTATTCTTCCATGTTTTTATAGTCTAAATTTGATAAAATTTTATATCTATTATTCATTATTATTATCATTTTATTCAAAATGTCAATTGCTTTTTCTGTTTCTGTAATTACTGGCGTTGCAAGATGTGGAATGTTCTTATATTGTGTAAATTCCACTTGTTTTATGTCAATTAATATTGTCTTGAAATAGTTCGGATCATATTTGTTAACTAATGAAACAATGATATCATTCATTAAGCAGCTTTTTCCGCTTCCTGTGCTTCCTGCAATCAATAAATGTGGAGTTTTTGCAATGTTAATTGATACTTCTTTATTATTTATATCTTTTCCAATAGAAGCGGTCAAACCTTTTGTTTCTTCATTTTTTAATTCGTTAAAATTCAATGTTTTTCTGTCTTTTTTGCTTGTTTCAAACACTATAGCGCCTTTTAATTTGTCAAAATCAAGTTTGATCTTTTCTATTTCTATATACAATTCCAATTCGTTTATAAGATTTTGAATTTTTTTAATTTTTGCGTTGTTTGTTATTTTAAAATAATATCTATCTACTGAAAAAGATTCAATTGTTTGTATGTGCATTAATGAAATATCAAACATACTATAAAAATTTATTATTTTGTTTTCTGTTGTGTTATTGTTTAATAATTCCAATTCATTCATCTTCTACACCTCCATTTTATTTATTAATTTATTACAATGTTTTTTAATTTGTTCCATTTGTCTTTTTGTTGGTTTCCATCCGTTTCTATAATCCATATGATCATTATAATATAACGGTCTTAATTCTTCATTCTGTGGATTATAAAATCCCACAAATTTATTTCCAAAATATCCATCTTTATATATAAAAATTTTTATTGATTTTTCTGTTATGTAATCCGCTTCAATATTCCATTTGTCAAGTTTTGCATTCAATGTCTTTTTATTTAAATTTATTTTCATAATAAATCACTCCTTTTTTATACTTCTTTTATTTCGTATTTTTCGTTTGTAAAATAATATGGGGTATAATATCCGCCTTTACATTTATATTTTTCGCACCAATCCCCCTCAATTGTACTCCATGTTTTGGGGATTATTTTATTTTCTAGTAAATACTCATTCACGCAGCTTTCCGCTCCTCTATAACTTGCTGTGTGCCATTGTGTTTTCCCTATATAATAAAGTTTATTGTTTTTTACTTGATAAATTGTAGCTTCTTGCCTTCTACCTCCATAAATACTAGGATTTTTCGTTAAGTTTTCTACTTTAAAAATAAAATGTTTCATAATTACCACCATTTCAACCCGTTTTGGATTGCCTTTCCTTTTTTCTTTTCTTTTTTTTAGTTATTAGATGTTTGCGGGTCGGTGGGCTTTTCTACTTTTTCCAATAACACCATTCACACCGCTCAACCGCTTCTATCTCTTAACTAATTATATTATAGCATATGTTTTTGAAAATTGTCAAGAGTTTTTATAAAAAAAATATAAGTTTTTTTATTATTTTATTGTTGTTATACAATTGTCTAAAATATAAATCATAGCTTTATATAGCAACACTTCTATTGCAATATATATTGAAATATATGTTGTAAGTCTACCAATCACAAGGAAAACAATATTGCTTTTTGTGTTTCTTATTTTCAATTTATTCTTTTTCATTTGTTTCACTTCCTTTCTTTGTTTGATTTCCTCAATTGTATCATATTATTTGAATATTGTCAATAGTTTTTATAAAGTTTTTTATATTTTTTATTTATTTTATTACATCATAAAGAAGCGGGAAAGCTAACTAAAAACATTGTAAAATATCTATAAATAAGATATATAAAAATAAGATATTTACATATACCCGACCCCTATATACGATATTTTCACGAAGCCGCATATCAACCCCCCGAGTACCCAACAAAATCCGAAAATGCCACCACTTGACAATATGCCACCACTTATGATAAAATAGAGAAAAGAGGGGGATGATTGTATGGATATAAGATTTATAAATAAGGAAAATGAGATAATAAATTGTAGTAGGTTAAGTATAAAGGTAATAGGGGAGAGTTTAATTGGGATAGATGCGGAAAAGAATGTAGTATGTGTAGAGAGGTATGAAAGTGAGGAAAAGGCGAGAGAAATATTAAAGAAGGCAGTGGAGATAATAGGAAAAAGGTATATAGGAGAAGACATATTAATAGATTTAAGAGAGGAGGGAGCAGATGGAGAATCCAAACAAGGTAAAGAGGAGCATAAGGTTGCCGAAGGAGATAAATGAGAGATTGCAGATAGAGGCGAAGGCAAGGGGAATAAGTGTAAACAAAGTAATAATAGAGATATTAGAAAGGAGTAGGAAATGATAGTATTAAAGATAATACATATAATAATAGGAATAATTATAGGAGTAGCGGTAATAGTAGCGGCGGAAGAATGGAGAAAGGACAAGAAGATGTGGACGCCCAATTTATTTGCATTAATAATATTTGCGATATTAGAGATAATAATAATAAAAAGTTATTAGAGTAGGAGAGGAAAATGGAGGAAAATTTTGAAAAGATAGAGGCAGATATAAGGAAGATAAGGTACAATTTAGAGAACGGGGAATTAGATAAGATAACGAGATTATTAGCGATGAACATATTGAGATATGATTTATCCTTAATTGAGGAGAGGGATAAAGTAGTAAAAGCGGAGTACGATTATGGAAGAAGAGAATTAGATTTAAGCGAGAGTATATTAATTGGAAAGCAGGTAGCGATAGAGATAAATGAAGCGATAAGGCAGGAGAGTGATATAGGGAAGCAGAAGCAGTTATATGAGGCGATGAAAGAAACGTACTATTATTTAGGGAGATATTTGTTTGAATATTATTTGCCTGCGTTAGAGTTTGGAATAGGAGCAGACAAGCAGTTCATAGCACCGAGAACGAGTGTGTTAACAGATGTAGCGAAAGAGTACAGCAAATTTTATTACAGGACAGACAGACCAGTAATGACAGTATCGATGCCGCAACGGGACTGGCAAAACCGAAGTTGGAAAGAGGTTCTTAAGTTGGTGTATAGGAAAAAATCCAGAGAAGCCTAACATGTTTGTGAGTTATTCTGCATCAATTGCGAAGGATAAAGGATATAATGGAATAGATGCGTTAATAAATGATGACATGGGGAATTTTAAAAAGATGTTTCCGAAAGTAAGGGAATTGTATAGAAGTGCAGAAACGATGAGTTTAGATTACACAGATGAGGAGAATAGAAAGAAACCGCACTCAGAGTATACATTATATTGTGTAGGATTTGATGGTTCGGTAACAGGAAGAACGAGGGCACACAATGTAATGTTTTGTGATGATTTGGTAAAAGATATAGAAGAAGCTTCAAATAAAGATTTAATGGACAAAAAGTGGATAGAGTTTACAGGAACGACGAGGAAACGTATGCAGAGGGATTGTAAGCTTCTATTAAATGGAACAATATTTAGTATAAATGATCCGTTAAGTAGAGCTATAGATTATTATGAAAGAACAGCACCAGAGAGATTGATAAGGATAAGAATACCTGGGTTAAATGAAAATGATGAGAGCAATTTTAATTATAAGTATGGATTTGCGATAACAACAGAGATGTTTCATGAGGACAGGGATTTGATGGATGCTGTATCATTTAGTTGTTTAATACAGCAAGAGCCGATAGAAAGAGAAGGAATATTATTTTATGAGAAAGAATTTAAAAAGTTTGATTTGGAATTTTATGAGAAGAAAGAGGATTATGTAAGAACGGTGGCTTCATGTGATGTTGCATGGGGAGGAGATGACCATTTATCAATGCCAATAGTTGATGAATATAAGAACGGAGATTGTCCTTTGGTTAAATGGTATTTTATAAAAGGAACGAAAGAAGAAACAATACCAATGGTGGCGGAATACATAATAACATATAATGTGTCGAGAATATGTTTTGAGGCAAATAATGGTGGAGATATGTATGCAGAAGCGGTGGAAAAAGAATTAAAGAAAAGAGATTATAGAGAATGTTATGTATACTCTAAAAAAGCACCTACGACGAAGAGTAAGACAGATAGGATATTAGGAAGTCAAGGTTTTATACGAGGGGCAAACAGCTCTGAATACAGGTTAATTATTCCGACAAGAGAGAGTATAAAAGATGATAAAATGTTTAATGAAGCGTTAGATGAAGTGTTTAAATTTAATCAGAACAGTAGCAAAAATGTAAGAAGAAAGCAGCATGATGATGCCCCTGATTCATTGTCTTTGCTAGGAACTGAGGTGTTGGGAATGAAAAGCACTTATGGAAGGGCTGTAAGCAATATCAGTAGAGAATTATTAGGTATTTAAAAAAATTTACATAAAAAAGTTGACTAAAAAAAACGAATATGATAAAATTAAATTAGGAGAGTAACGAAATGATAAATTTTGAAGGAAGAATAAAAATAAGATGTCCTGAATGTCATAAGTTGATTTGTACAACAAAAACAGATGCAAAAACAGAAGGGATATATTTTTGGTGTTCAAGGTGTAAAAAAGAATTTGAAATAGAAAAAAAAGAACTCATAAGAAGTCAATGATAAAAAGTCATTGGCTTTTATTTTGTAGAAAAGATGAGGTGAAAATAATTGATAGGAAAAGGAAGAAGATTAATAATAGTAGATGAAGAAGTAAATGCAAATACTATTGTTGATGTTATGACTAAATCATGGACACAACATTTAAAGAATAAAGTTGATATTAATTGGTTATTAGATTATTATTTTGGAAATCAAAACAAAGATTATAAAGCAAGTACAAGTAGTTTTTATGAAAACAATATAGCAAATCAAACGACTATCAATTATGCAAATTCAACAGTAAGAACGATTGTAGGATATACTTATTCTCAAGGAACGCAAATTACTCAAAGAAAAGGAAAATATCAAAGAGATATTGAAAAATTAATTGATATAATGAGTTATGAAAATTCAGAAACTATAGATAATGAAGTTGGAACGATGGCGAGTATTGTTGGTATGAGCTATTTTGGAACATTTCCAACAAAAGAATTATATAGTGATTATATGCCAGATTATCCAATCGTACCAATTGCACTAGACCCAAGAACAACATTTGTTGTATGTTCTCCTGAATTAGGAAATCCTGTTAAATTATCAGTAACATATTATTCGTCTAAAGAACAGAAAAAGACAGTATTTTATTGTTATACAGATACAGAAACGTTTAAAATTATATGTGATAATGAAAATTCTTTCAACAATACTGCAAGAATTGTGGATATAGACATAAATCCTATAGGTTTAAACCCTATATGTTTGGTTAAAAACAATCAATTTATGCAAGGAGATTTTGAAACAGCTATAAATATAAGTGATGCGTTAAATTTACTTGCTAGTGATAGTTTGACGGATGTTGAAAATGTAATAAAGAGTTTGTTAGTAATAATGAATGCAGAATTAACAAACGATGAGGCTGAAAAAGCAAGAAAAAATAGGATATTACAATTAATTGGGCAAGCAGGTGTTGATGTAGATGCTAAATTTATTTATCAACAACTAGATAGTTTAGGAATCCAAAATTTAAGGGAATATTTTGAAGAAGCATATAAAGTAGTAACAGGTATTCCTGATAGAAAAACAAGGTCAGGAGGCGGAGGAGATACGGGTGATGCTGTTAAACTTCGTGATGGATGGGCTGACATAGAAATTGTTGCAAGAATAAAAGAAGCATACTTTAAGATCGCAAAAAAGAAACAATTAGCAGTTGCAATTGAAATATTACATTTATTGAATTTAGTTTCTAAAAACTTCAAACTTGAATTTATTGATATTAAGTTACCTAGAAACAAGAATGATAATATTCAAACAAAAGCTCAAAGTTATAGTACGTTAATGTCTACGAACACAATTGCACCAGAGGATGCACTTGCTATGGCAGATATGACAACAGATATAACAGGAGTAGTTGAAAGGGGCAAAAAGTATAATGAAGAAGGCGAAAAACCAGAAGTGGACGGAAATAAGCAGAAACAAACACAGAATATTCTCAAAGAAGAAGATACAAAAAATGAAGAAACAGTTGATGCTAATTTTGTTTAGACCGTAAGTCTAAACAGTAGATTTATAAATACATTTGCCAGTTCTACAATGGCTATATTTGTAGATAGGTAAGGCTCAGAGAAGAGCAATAAAACGCTACCGAAAGAAAGGAAAAAGAAATGGAAGAATTGTTAAAAGAAATGATGGGAGAAAACTTTAAAGAAAATATGACTAAGGATGATATTCAATCATTTTTCAAAAAACAAGTATTAGCAACAGGAGAGTATACAAATAGTGGTAAAGCAAAGGCTGAACAAAAAGAATTAAATGATAAAATTGCTGAATTACAATCACAGTTAGATGCAAAGATGACTGATGATGATAAAAAGAAAAAAGCCGATGAAGATGCTAGAAAATTAATTGAAAATTTACAAAAACAATTAAAAGAAAGCAATCTATCATTAAGCAAAAAAACAGCGATAAGTTCTTTAGCTGATGCAAAAATTAAAGCAGGAATAAAAGATGATGACAAGGAATTTGAAGAATTTCTTTCAGGAATATCTTTTGAAGAAAATGAAAAGACAGAAAAAGTAAGTAAGTATATTGCGAAAATAGTAGCAAATGCTTATGAAACAGGGAAGTCAGAAACAATTAAAGAAAAGCTTGGAAAAATGGGCGGATTTAAAGAAGGTTCTGATGATGGAAACAAAGGAGATGACAAAGGCTCTTTTGGTAGAGAATTAGCTCAATCTACAAAAGTAGAAGTAAAGGGCGAAAAAAATTTTTTTGAAAGGAAGTAGAATAAAATGGCAGTAGTAAAAGAAACTTTTGGTGTTGATAAACACATATTAATAGCTAACAATAGCTTTATGGTAACATTACCTGCAAGAGTATCTAATAGTGGTGTTGATGCAGACACAGATGGTAAAAAAATACTTAGAGCAGGAACACCTTTAGCAGGTGATATTGAAAAAAGAGATACAGCTTTTACAAAAACAAATGCAAATACAGCAAGAGCTATATTGTTACATGATGTTGATGTAACAGATGGAACAAGCAATGCTACAATAATATTGGCAGGTTGTGTAGATTTATTAAAGATAGATGATACAACAAAAGCACTTATTACATCAAATGTAAAAGGAGCTGTAGCTGGTAGAATAATCTTTGTAGAAGGGAGTGCGATTTAAAGATGGCAAAATCAATATATGAATTAGTAACAAGCAGCAATATGGTAGCATATTGGCTTGAAAAGAATTTAAATAATTATACAGTTGGTGATCAATTATTCCCTTTTAAAAAAGAGATAGGTTGTGAAATCAGTTGGATTAAAGGAGCAAATAATCAACCAGTAGGATTAAGATTATCTGCTTATGACGCAAAAGCAATTAGAAGAGATAGACAAGGTGTAGAAAAATATAAAACAGAAATGCCTTTCTTTAAAGAATCTATGGTAATTGATGAAAAAATGCGTCAACAATTAAATACATTAATGCAAACACAAAACGAAGCAATAATAAATGCTATAATAGTTAATATATTTGATGATCAAATTAAATTAATAACAGCAGCTTATGAAACAATTGAAAGAATGAGAATGCAAGTATTAACAACAGGAGCATTAACTGTAACAAGTAATGGACAATCATATACTTATGATTATGGTATGCCAGCAGGAAACAAAATAACAGTTGAAACAGCATGGGATAGTGCAAGTGCTAATATCGTAAAAGATATTAATGATATTAAGAAAACTGCAAGAAGAGCAGGATATACATTAACAAGAGCTATGTGTAATTCTAATTTATTAGAAAACTTAACAGCTAATACTAATATTTCAAAGAGAATTTATGCAATGTCTAATGGAGATGTATATATAACATCAGAGCAAGTTAGAAGATTTATTGAACAAGAAACTAATTTAGTAATATATGTAAATGATGATGGATATATTGATGAATCTACAGGAAACTTTGTAAATTACTTTGCTGATGATGTATTTGTTTTAATGCCAGAAGGTGAATTGGGAAATACACACTTAGGAGTAACACCTGAGGAAAGTGATTTAATGACAGGAGCAACAAAAGCAGAAGTTGCATTAGTAAACAGCGGAATTGCTGTTACAACATTTGCTATAGAAGATCCTGTAAATGTTGAAACTAAAGTTTCTATGGTTGCATTACCATCATTCCCTAAAGCTGATGGAGTATTCATTGTAGATACAGATCCAACAAGTTTAGGATAATTTAATAAAATAGGAGGAGCGTAAAATGATAACTATAAAAAAAGATGGACATACAGTAATATGTACGCATAAAACTTATGAAGAACAATTTAAAAATCTTGGTTATCAAATAGCTTCCGAAGATAAGGAAGCTACTGAAAAAGTGGCTTCCTTAATAGATAATAAGGAAGAAAAAATAGAAGAAAAGAAAACAACAAAGAAAACAAAAACTTCTAAGAAAGGAAAATAGGATATGCTATATTTATATGAAAACAAGGTTTATGTAAAGCCTTCTGCTAATCAACTTGTAGAAGTAAAAATCGAAAAAGAAAAAGATGGTTCTTATAATGTGATGGCTACAAAGAATAAAGTCATTAAAGATTATTTAGAACAATATATAACATCTATTTCTGTCGAAGAAGCTTTTAACTTTTTGAATAAAAGGAAAAGAGAAATAAATAAGGAGGTTTAAAATGGATTTCGAGAATAATCGCAAATTTGAACAATTAACTGAAAAATTAAGAAATAATCTTGAAAGACGAGAGATATCTATAAGTGATGATGAATTAATACAAGAGTTAGAATTTGCTTTATTAGAATATTATAATGATAGACATTTTAAACCTACTGAAAATGAACCTTACGAGGACATATATGCAGGGATAATCGTACAATTAGCAGTAAGTGCAATAATGAAAAAAGGAGCAGAAGGAGAAAAAAGTCATAGTGAAGGTGGGATAAATAGAAGTTACGATAGTGCTTCTGATTATCCTGCGGATTTAACAAAAAAGATAATTCCTTTAGCAAAAGGAGTGGGATAAATGAAACAACTTTTAAGAAATAGAAGAAATGTCTATTTGTGTAATAGGATAGCTGATACTGAAAATGGGAGAATTAAGTTTTCTACCCCTGTTTTATATAAGCTAAATTTTCAACCATTGTCAACAGATGGAGAAATTATTGCTTTTGGAAATGATTATATAAATAGACTTGCTATTTATACAAGTGTAGAAAAAGCAAAGAATTTTCATAATTTTGATAGATGTTATGTTTATACCGAACCTCCTGCAACAGCAGATGATTATTGTATAGATGCTGATTATTATGTAGACGGAGAACCATTAATTTATTTAAATGAAGCTACTATTTATCTTCAAAGGATGGTTGGTGATTCTGATGAATAAAAGTTATACTATAGAATTAGATACCAAAGAATTAGAAAAGCTCCAAAAAAAGTTGGACAATTGGGCTAATTCGTTAAACAAGGCAGCTGAAAATATTGTAGATGATTTGGCTAATATAGGTTTAGATGAAATGATGAAAATATACAGGGAAGCTCAACAACAGTATCAAGATAGTACACCTATGGATTTTTCTATAACTGGAAATAAAAACGAAAAGACAGTTGCTATGACTGGACAGCAAGCAATATATGATGAATTTGGAACTGGTACGATAGGAGAACAAAGTGATCATCCACCTAAAGAAGGTTATGGATTAAATCCATATAATTCAGGAAAGACCATTAGAAAAAATAAAGGAAATAATACTAGAGCATCTCAAAATGGTATTCCTGTTGGGGGATTATATTGGACTTATAAAAATAATGGCGAAAAAATCTATACACAAGGTATTCCTGCACAAAAAGAAGGACATGATTCGTTTAAAAAAGTTATTAAAGAAGCTCCTTCTGTTATAAAGAAAAGAATAGAGGAGGTTATTAAGTAATGACTTTAATAAAACAAATAGAAGCAGGATTGAATGAAGTTTTTTCCTCAAGAATAGATTCTTATAAGGATACGGTTGTTAAAGAAATATATAAACCTTTGCCAAAAGGAACATATCCTAAAATAACAATTCAAGAAATAAATAATAGTGAAGTTCTTTCAAGAAGCACAGCAGAGGGAGAAAGAACTACTGATTTAACTTATCAATTCGTTTGCTATAGTAGAGATACTGAGGAATATGATTATATTGATAGTGTTAGATTTATGTTAAGTATAATTGAAGATTATATAAGAGGTAATTATAAAATGCAAAGAATGGGAGATGTCGTTATTCAACCATATATCACAGATAAAACAATAATGACAGGAACAGTAAGATATTCTTGCGTTTATGATAAAGAAACAAATTTAATATATGTAAATTAAAAAGGAGGAATTTAAAATGGCAATATATTTAAGTACAATAGGAGTTCATTTAAAATATGCTGTTGAAACTACAGCAGGAACAAGACCTACATCAGGATATATTGATTTAGTAGGGGTTAAATCAATACCAGCTTTAACATCTGCTCCTGATAATCTTGAAACAACTACTTTAAATGAAACAGAGTATAAAACATATATACCAGGTCTTAAAGATTTAGGAGGAGCTTTGGAATTTACTTTCAATTTATCACAAGAATTAAAGACTGCATGGGAAACTTTAGTAACAGCTTATAATACAGGTATTGCAAGTAATAAAAACACATGGTTTGAAGTTGTTGTACCTGGATTGACAGATAGTTTATTCTTTACAGGTGTACCTTCACCAATGGGATTACCTGAAATGAGTGTAAACTCTGTAGCAGAGGTGTCTAATTCAATAACACCTACAAATGCTCCAACATGGAATACTAAATCTACAGTAACTACTGTTGGATAAAATTAAAAAGGGAGGAAGAATTATTATGGCTAGACAAATAGAATTTGAATACGAAGATAAAAAATATTGCCTTGAATTTAATCGAGATGCTATAAAAATAATGGAAAGACAAGGATTTGATTTAGAAAGTTTTACTAATAAACCAATGACTATGGTGGAGTTAGCGTTTGAAGGAGCTTTCTTAAAAAATCACAGAAATATAAATGCTTCAAAGGTGAAAGAAATATATGAAAATTTAGGGCAAAAAAGAGAATTAGCAAATGAGTTAATCACTATGATAAGTGAAACTTATAATTCTCTATTTGATGATGAAAATAAAGATGATTCAAAAAACATCAGTTGGAAAACAGTTTAGATTCGTTTTTTTCTAAACAGGTAGAGCATGTTTTCCTAACAAAAGAATTTGAAAAGATGTGTCCACAATATATGTCTATAGGAATGACTTATGAACAATTTTGGTATGATGATGTCTGTATGACAAAAACATACTTAGAAGCGTTTAAATTAAAAGAAAAGCGAGAAGCTATAAAAACGAAATGGACTATCTGGGAACAGGGCTTGTATATATATGAGGCATTGTGTGATGTATCTCCTATATTGCGAGCCTTTTCTAAAGCAACAAAGCCTCTACAATATTCTGAAAAACCTTATGAAATAGATAGATATAATGAAGAATATTTAAAAGATGAAGAGCAAGAAAAAAGAAAAAAAGAAGAAGAAAAAAAATTAGAAATAATAAGAACTCAAATTTATTTTGAAAATTGGGCAAGAGCAGCTCAAGATAGATTTAATCAGAAAGGAGGCTAAAAATGGCAGATAATGTAAATGTAGGTAAAGTTAGTTGGATGATAAAGACTAGCGTCGAAAAAGCTTCTGAACAAATAAAAAAGTTAACTGCTAATATTAGTGGATTGAAGAAAACTTTAAGTTCGGTTGGTTTTTCTGGATTTATTTCAAAAATCAAACAACTTGGTAGTAGTCTTTCAAATTTTACTAATAAAATGCGTGATTCTATTCAAATTAGCAAATTTCAAAAAGCAATAAATGCACTTAATTTTGGCGGAGTTGTTATGGGAATAAGACAAGCTAGTAATAGTATTTTTAATTTTGTTAATAAAACAAGTGATTATATTTCTACTTTAAATCAGTTTAATACAGTAATGGGAGAATCCGCAGAAACAGCAAATGATTTTATAAAACAAGCAGAAAATTTATTAGGATTAGACCCTTCTCAAATGATGAATAGTTTTGCAACATTTAAGAGTTTAGCAGATGGTTTTGGTATAGCAGGAGAAGAAGCTTATAAAATGAGTAAAAACTTAACTCAGTTAGCTGTTGATATGTCTGCATTTAAGAATATAAGTTTTGATTTAGCACTTGAAAAGTTAAAGTCGGGAATATCTGGTAAAATAATTTGCCTAATATGCAAGGGATTGCATATTGTAACTCATCTAATTGCTGGAAAATCTAAACATGTAATGGTGTAGAAAATCAGCAGCGAAGCATTGACATTGGTTGTCAATGAACGTTCAACGACTAGTTTTTAAAACGTAAGTTTCAAGCGAAACTGAAATGGTGAGGCACTAGAACAGTGCGAGATATAGTCTTATCTATATAGAAATATATAGCAGTTCATTAGAGAACGGATATAGTGTAGCGAACTATATTGAAAAAAGTGGAATTGGAACCGATGAGAGCTGTAGGTGTTGCGTTAGATCAAGCAACATTACAAGAGGTAGCATATTCAGCAGGAATAAATAAAAAAATAAACGAAATGACAAGGGCACAAAAGACAGAATTAGCTTATTATCAAATAATGAAATCTACTACACAAATGCAAGGATATTTTGGTAAAACTTTGATTACACCTGCTACATCTTTACAAGTAATGAGAACAGAATTTGTTAGACTAGGAAGAGCAATAGGAAGTATTTTTATTCCAATAGTTATGAAAGTTATACCTTATGTTAGAGCATTAACTCAAATTTTAACAGAAGCAGCACAAAAAATCGCAGCATTTTTTGGATTTGAATTAGCTGATTATTCTGTCAAAAGTGTAGGAAATTTTGTAAATACTGCATCTGATGGATTAGAAGATATAGAAGATAATGCAAAGAAGGCAGAAAAAGCAATGAAAAAAATGTTAATGCCTTTTGATGAATTAAACAATGTTAATTTTGATACTGGAAGTTCTGGACTTGGAGCAGGAGGCACTGGAATAGGTGCAGGAGGAAGTTTAGGATTAGATATTCCAGAATATGATATGTTTAAATATGCTTCTGATGAAATAAATAAAAAAGTATTAGAAATAAAAGAGAATTTTAAAAAGTTAATACCTGTTTTAGCTGTTGTTGGAGGACTTTTAGCAACAATGTGGGGTGTAGGTAAAATTGCGAATTTTATTTTATGGGTTAAAAAGATTGTAGATGCTTTTAAATTACTGGGCCCGATAGCAGGAATTTTAAAAACAATAGGTGGAATAATAGCGATAGTTGGTGGAGCTTTTTTATATGTAAAAGGAATATTAGATATATTAAATCCTAATGTAAAATATTTAACAGGATTGTTAAAGGCTTTAGCAGGAGCTGCGTTGGTGGTTATTGGAATATTGTTGTTACCTGTTTCACCTGTGGTTGCCTTAGTAGCAGCAATAGTGGCGGGAGTTGGAATTTTAGCTGCAACAATATGGAGATTTAGAGATGAATTGAAAGTATTTTTTACTCAAACACTTCCTAACTGGTTTGAAGGCGTTAAGAAAAAAATATCTGAATTACCTAGAGAAATAGGATATTGGCTAGGAAACATTCTTGGAAAAGTATCTAAATTTATAGTAACTGAATTACCCGGAATAGTTAAAAACTTTTTTACAAAGACACTTCCTGAATGGGCAAAAAAAATTGGAGAATTTTTCATTATAACTTTGCCTAAAAAATGGGGAGAATTTATGGATTGGATTGAATCCCTACCAGGAAAAATGGTTGAAATAGGTTCGGATATAATTGTAGGATTAATAAAAGGAATTTGGGAAAAAATAACTTGGGTAGGTTCAAAAATAAAAGAGTTTATTGATGGATTTATAAAAGGATTTAAGGATGGTTTAGGAATAAATTCACCATCGATTGTTTTTTATAATATAGGAGTATGGATAATTCAAGGATTAATAAATGGAATAAATTCATTAATCAATGTAGTTAAACAAAAATTTACAGATATAAAAAATGCTATTTCTACTAAAATGGAAGAAGCTAAAAACAAAGTAACCTCTACAGCAAGTAATATAAAAAATACCATCTCTAATAGTTTTACAGCAGCTAAAGATAAAACTTTGCAGACTTTTAATAATATGAAAGATGGAATAGTAAACAAAATGAATGATGCGAAAAATAAAGTTAAAGAAGCAATTGATAGAATAAAAGGATTCTTTAATTTTAGTTGGTCGTTACCTAGTTTAAAAACGCCACATTTGTATTGGACTTCTGAGCCTGCTAGCGGATGGATTAGAGATATATTAAGAACTTTAAATTTACCTACTTCATTACCTAAATTAAAAATAAGTTGGTATGCGGAAGGTGGATTTCCTGATGTAGGACAACTATTCTTTGCAAATGAAAGTGGTCCAGAGCTTATAGGAAATATAGGAAACAAAACAGCAGTAGCAAATCAAAAACAAATTACAGAAGGTATTGCGGAGGCTACTTATAATGCTTTTAATAGAGCATTAAATGAAAATAGAAGAAGTGATGACGAAAATAATAGATTAATTATTAACATAGGAAATGAAAGATTATATGATGGTCAAATTAAAAGACAAAATCAATTATCAAATATGTATGGAATAAAATTATAGGAGGTTGAATATGAGTTATAATGGATATTATGTTGGCATCAGAAAAGGAACAAATAATAATAAATGGTGTTATTTTAATGATCCTGCTATAAAAAGAGATGGGTTGTTAATTCAACCACATCTCGTACAAACAGCGGACAGTACAGTTTTAGCAAGTGGAAAGTTAAGTATAAAAGTTCTGCCACATACAAGAACAAAAATACAAATGCAACTTCCTGTAATGACAAAAGCACAATATGAAAAATATTATGAATATATTATGCAAGGTATGTATTTACATGTAAGCTATTATAATGAAGGAATAGATGCTTATGAAACAGGAACATTTTATCATAATGACATGCAATATAAGCCTATTATATGGAATGGAAGAAACATGATAGATATGCAAGAGATTCATTTAATAGAACATTAGGAGGTAAAAATGTATAATTTAGAAAATAATGTTGCTTGGACTAGCGATTTAAAAGATGCTTTTAAAAGAAATGTTACAAGATGTAAAATAGTTCATGGATTGAATGAATATAATGAGAGCAACTTTTTAAAAGATGCTGAGTTGCAAGATGTAAGATATGTTCCTGATGCAGGATTTATTGGACAAGCGGTTGCAAGAATGTTAACTGTAACATTAATAAATGATGAAAGTTCTAATATTAATTTAGAAAATCAAGAATTTGAATTTAAAATAGGGGCTGATTATAATAATTCAACATATTATATTAATTATGGAAATTTTCTCGTAAATGAAGCCCCTGAAAATGATGATACAAATGGAACGATAAAAGTTATTGCTTATGATTATATGATTAAATTTAATCAAGATTATGTAGATAGAATAGAATATCCATGTACGTTATATGAATTATTAGAAGATATTTGTGATCAAGCAGGAGTGGAACTTGGAAGTGAAAGTTTTGCAAACGATGATTTTCAAGTAATTAATAATCAATTTAGTGGAAAAACTTTAAGAGAAGTTTTACAACATATTGCAAAGTCTGCTTTTTCATGGGCAAGAATAGGACAAGATAATAAATTATATTTAGATTTTGAAGTAAATAATACAATAGATGAAACAATAGATGTTGATGATTATAAGATGGATTCGTTTAAAAAAGCTAATGAATATTATGGAGCAATTAATAAAGTAACCATTGCAGATTCTGATATAACAGGACATGAAGAAAGCGTGCAAGATAATGCTGATATAGCTTTACATGGAATAAAAGAACTAATAATTTATGATAATTATTTTGCATATACTACAGTAAAAAGACAAGAGTTAATACAGGCAGGAACAAGATTATTTGGATTAAAATATATGCCTATACAACAAATGGATATGATTGGATTAGCTTATTTAGATAGTAATGATATTTTAGGTATAAAAGATAGTGAAAGCACAATTTTTACAACAAGAAATTTATCTCATATAATAAAATATAATGGAATATTATCAGATAGCATAACAGCAGAAGCATCAAGTAAAACAGAAGAAACTTATACAAATACAAATTCTCCTATTAGTGCTAATATAAAAGTTGAACGATCTGTGGATAGAGCTAAAGGTGAAATAGAACAGATGGTAAGTTCCACAATTATTGTATATGATGAAATTGAAGGAATGGGCTTATTAGTAACACAAGAAGCTAAAGCTTTACCTACTTGGAAAGTAAAGTTAACAGGTAACAAAACTTATGATAGTGGAGCTACAGTTATTGAAAAAACATATACTCTTGTTATTATGCCTGAACGATATCCATATTTAAAAACACAATCAGATGAACTTTTATTGACGCAAGCAGGAGAAAATATAATTTATTCTACAAAAAAATATTCAATAACATGTAATGAATTATTGAGAAAAGAAAACACAAGTGATACCATAGATATTGATGAAAACAGAGATATTATATATACTAGAAGAATAGGAATTGAAGATGGAGAAACTTATATTTTGCCACAACCTATTATTAGTAATTTAGGAAGTTTGACGATAGATTTATATTCTGGAAAAAACTATATATACTTAGATAATGATGAAGAAACAAAATTATACATAAAATATATATTAAAAAATGATTATACAGACAATTACGTTTCAAGTGTTGAAATAATTTCTAAGATAAATCAAAGTCCAGAAGAAATTTCTATTGAAGCTTCTAAGTTAAGATTAGAAGGATATACTACTATTAATGGCGGTTTTAGTGTTGATTTAGAAGGAAATGCTAGTATTGCAAATAAAACAGTTGAAATTGATAAAGAGGGAATACATTTAGCAGATGGAGCTAAGATTGCAGGAGGAGATGGAGTTTTAACTAATTTAGTATTTAATTCTCAAACAAGTGGTGGAAGTTATAGTAATAAAGGATATTATGGTTATCGACTTTTAGGTTTTGAATCGACTTATGATTCGGACGCTCAAAGTGGAATGAAATTTGTTCCAACAGCAATTGAAATTGATGTAAATATTCCAGAGAATTTTGTAATCGAATCAGCTTATTTGGTTTTATATACTGTTCCATTATATTGGGGAGGGTTAAATTATTATGGTTATCCAAGAAATTTAGGAATTTATTCATCTAGTGCTTCTATGCCAGAAATAACTTATGAAAATTGGGCTTCTGAATATTATACAGAACAAAATTATTCAGGTGAACTAATTCAAAATGCATGGTCGAGTGGAAGTACAATTTATACACCATCGAATGTAGGCAGTTTTAATCTAAATGTAATAAAAAGTGTTGATTTAAAAGAACATTTAAGTACAGGTTCACAATTACTATATATTCAAAGTGGAGATGGTGTACCGTCTTATGATACAACAGCAGGTCAAACTACAGCTAGTCAAAAAACAGGTCTAGGTAAAGCTGTTTTAAATGTAATTGGATATACCCAATATGAATTTTAAAAAAGGAGAAAAAAGAAAATGAGTAAAAAAACAATTGAATTAAATTCAGCAACAGAATTAAATAATTCAGATACTTTTGTTATAGATCAAGGTGATGAAACAAAAAAAGTAACAAAGGAAATCGCTTTTAGTGATATTAACGAAAAGGTTGATAAAGCTTTAGGAGTTAATGAATATGATAATACAGCTACTTATAATGTTGGTGATTATTGTATATACGAAAATATTTTATACAAATGTACAACATCAATAGTTACAGCAGAAAATTTTAATAGTAATCATTGGACGGAAACAGAAATTTTGAGTGTTTTAACAACTTTAAGTGATGGGTTAACTTTAAGAAAAAATGCTATAACTGCATATTTGGCTTCCGACTTTACTGTAACACAAGGAAATTCTTATCTTCCTGTAAACTTAACAGAAAAGTCAAGAAATGGGAATAATTTAAGTATATATAATGGAGGAGTTAAAATTGGAATAGGAATTTCAAAAGTAAAAATTAATTTTTCTGCCATAATTGAATCTTCTGTTTCAAGAAGATCACATTTCAGAATTATGAAAAATAATGAAGGTAATACTGTTTCATGGATTTATAAAAATGTAACAGCAAGTAACGCAGAATTTTTTTCTGTTTCACCAATATTAATAAGTGTTAGTGAAAATGATGTTTTGAATTTATATTATTATTTAGAGGCAAATGATGTGATTAAAGGAGGTATTTTTACGCCGACATTTTTTACTGTTGAAGTTGTTGAATAAAAAAGTTGATTTATTTTAATAAGTATGTTATACTAAATATAAAGGAGCGAAAAAATGGAAGATTTTGTAAGTAGAGGTGAATTTAATAACCTCAAAAATGAAGTCCATGAACTCAAAGAAGAAATAAATGAATATAAAAGTCTTTTGCAACAAATTGATAAGAAAATTGATGTAATTACAGAAAGAATGTCTAATGGAGATAAAATGGATGAGTTAAAGCTACAACCATTGACTTCAAGAATTTCTAAATTAGAGGATAATCAAAGTTGGATCGCAAAAACAATCGCAGGAACTATTATTGCTTTTGTAATAGGTGTAATTATTGAGGTTTCTAAAACTGTAAGTTAAAGGAAGGTAAAAAGAATGGAATTAAACAAATCAATATTTAAGTGGTTAATAATAACAAATATTATAACATTATTATTACTTTTTGGAACTAACATAGGATGGTTTATATATGAATCACAGTTTGAAGCTATTCAACAGCAAGAAGAATATACACAATTAGTAGAAGATGTTTATAATGTAAATAATGTTGAACAAAGTCAATTTAAATAAAGGAGTTTTGGAAGATGGGAAGAATAAAGCAAACTTATAAAAGAACAACAACCAAAAGAATAAAGAAAGTTCCAACAGGTTATCATAAATGTCCTAATTGTGGAGGAGATGGAATATGCAAAAACAAAACTCAAAGAAGAAGAAAATCTTAAAAGTTAATTTTGACATGATAAAAAGTGACAAAGAGTTTTATTTAGAAAATTGTAATTTTAATGAACTTCAAGAAAAGATATTTGAAGATTTAACAGGTAAGAAACAATATTCAATAATTCAAATAGCAATGAAAGAAAACATATCAGAAAGTTATGTAAACAAAATAATAAAACAGATAAAACTTAAAATGATAAAAGTTTTAATGTTGAAATAGTAAAGTTTTTATGAAGAAACTGTACATTAATTGTATGGTTTCTTTTTTTGTTTTTGTTTTATAATAAAAATAGAAAAGGAGGTAATAAAGTATGGAAAATTTTTTAGATAAAAATAAAAAAAGCGAAATATTTTATTATCTTTTTTCAATTTTAAGAAAAATTACAAAAATTGAAGAAAAAGTTAATTTATAGATTGATGTAGAGCGAATTTTATTTATTTGTAATGTAATTTGTTGTTTAAAAATAAAAAACGCTTAAAATTAATTCTAATAAGAATAGGAGGAGTTAGTATGGCTTATCCATATTATCCAATGAATAATCAGTTTTATATGCAAGATTTGCAAAGTATGAAAGACAGAATAGATAATCAAATGAAACAACTTCAACAACAAAGTCAAATGCAACAACCTGTACAACAGCCTATTACTCAAAATTTCCAATTAGCTCCTAATCCAACCAATAATGAATTAGAAGGGAAGTATGCAAATAATATTGATGAAGTCAAAAATACTTTTGTTATGAAAACAGGAGTTTTTGTTAATAAAGATTTTAGTGTTTTATGGGTTAAAGATGTTACGGGTAATATAAGAACATTTTCAACGGAAGAAGTAGTTGAAATGGATGAAAAAGATAGAGAAATTCTTATGTTAAGAAAAGAAATAGAAAACATGAAAGGAATGATTGAGTATGCAAACGAATCCAATAATACAGATGTTGATGTCAAGACTTCAACAAAAAAATCCACAAGGGTTTCAAGCAATAAATCAAGCAATGCAAAGTAATGGGAATCCGCAGGCTATGTTACAACAAATGATGAGTAATGCAACACCAGAACAAAAACAAAGTCTTTTAAATCAAGCAAAATCGTACGGATGCCCGAATGACATTTTAAGTCAGTTGCAAAATATGAAATAGTTAATAATTTTGTTTTTATAAAAACATTTATTATAAATATATTTAAAAGGAAGGAGAAAAAAAACATGGGAGAAAACATGAGTCCAGCGGATGTAAGAAGTGTAATAGACGCAAGTAATGATAGTCGTGGATTCGGATATGTTCCAGTTTATCCATACGGTGGAGGATTTGGGAATAACGGATTTGGAGCTGATGGGTCATGGCTATGGCTAATCGTTATCTTAGCTTTTATGAATGGCGGTTTTGGTTTTGGCGGAGGCTTCGGTGGAGGCTTCGGAGGAATGTATGAGTTCCCTTGGCTTTTAACAGGTCAACAAAACATAAATGCCAATACAAATCAAGGATTTGATACATTACAATTGTCAAATCAATTAAATCAAGCTAATACAGGAATACAAAACTTAAGTACACAATTATGTAACTGTTGCTCAGACATTAACGCTACTGTAAACTCAGGATTTGCAAATGCAGAAACTGCCGCAAATTCAAGACAAATGGCTAACATGCAACAAGCATTTAATAATCAATTAAGTACGGTGCAAGGATTTAATGGAGTACAAAGTCAGTTAGCTGACTGCTGTTGTGAAAATCGTCTTGCAACACAAGATTTAAAAGCAACTGTTATAAGTGAAAACTGTGCTGATAGAGAAGCTCTAAGTAATGGAATTCGTGATATAATTACAAGTCAAACAGCTAGTACACAAAGAATATTAGATCAATTATGTCAAGATAAGATTGATGCTAAGAATGAGAAGATCGATGACTTACAAAGAGAAATCTTAATGAAAGATTTACAAGCTTCACAAATAGCTCAAACAGCACAATTAAGAGCAGGACAAATAGAAGAAGTAGATGCTTTATATAATAGACTTTCTAACTGTCCAGTACCTACAACACCAGTTTATGGTAGAACACCAATATTCACATGCAACAATAATGGATGTGGGTGCAATGCAAATACGACTTTATTTTAAATAGCAAAAGTCTGATTACAGATATCTTGATTACAAGAATTTGCTTATACAAGGAATAGGCAAATGTCTATTCCTTTATTTTATAGAAAGGATGATGAAAAATGATAGAAACAATAATTAATACACCAAAAGTATTAACAGATAATGATGCGGCAATCGTTTATGATGGAATCAGCGAATTATCAAGATGCACATTATGTTGCAATGGAGGTTGGTTAAGTTATCAAAATGGTTCTCCGATATTTAAAATACTTGGAAACAATTATACAGGTAGATATGAAGTAAATTGGAGTGGTACGATTTCGTCAGCAACAGCGGGAGTAGTTGCTATTGGATTATATGAAGATGGAGTATTAATTCCAGATACAGTAAGAGCTGTTACACTTGCTGCTGCGGGAGATTTTGCATCTGTTTCATTTAATAAAAAATTAAGAGTATGCCCAAGGTCTACAACTTCATTAAGTGTTCAAAGCGTTCCTAGTGTAGTAACTCCAACAGACCCAACAACTCCTATAGAAACACAAACTCCTATTATTGTATATGCTACACATAATCTTGCAAGGAGTAATAGTTAATGAATAATTTTGAAAATAACTTAGAAAAAATATCAAGTATACTTCAAATTTTGAGTTTTAAAATTTTGTTAGAAGATTTCAATAATACTGATTTAATGAGATATTTAAATCATCAAGATGAATTATTAAACAAAATAATAAAGCAAAATGATGAAATTATAAAAACTCTGAAAGGAGGTAAATAGTTTTGGATATAGAAGGATATATCAAAAAAATAGTTAATGATGGAAGAATAGAAGATATGGAAGAACTTTCTGATATGTTAGAGGACACTATGGAAATAATAAAAAAATATGATGAAAAATGTTATGAAGAATATGAATTAAAGTTATATAAATTAGCTTATGGAAATAATTTAAATAGACAGATGGCAGAAAAAATCGTAAGAAATATGCAGCCTTATGGAATGAAATGGAGTATAGAAGAAACAAGTAATATACAAAGAGATAGAGGGATTAATGATATTCCAGAACCTGCATTTTTTACAGTTATGAACTCTGCATATAACGATTATAACAATTTATTTGGAGAAGATGTTGAAAATTATGTAAAATTCACTTTAGATTTTATAGATGATGAAGATGCTAAAGAAGGGAAGGTCTTTTTGTATTTTACAACTATTCCAAGATAAGAAAGGAGAATGAATTATGAATGAAATGAATACCAACAATCGTGATTATGATAATAGGGGATATAGTAATCGAGGATATGATAATAGAGATTACAGAGATTATGACAACCGTTATTATGATGAAGCAGAACATGGAAACTATCGTGATTATGATAATAGGAACTATAGAGATAATTATAGAAGAGATTACGATAGAAGAGGCGGAAGAATAAACAATAGAAATTATCGTAACTATAGAAATTACAGAGAAGAAGATTATTATGAAGAACTAGAAATGACAATGCACGAAATGAAAGAAACTTCAAGAAAGATTGAAGATATTGCTGATATGGCGGAAAATCAACAAGATAGAAATATGCTTATGAAAATAGCTCAAAAAGAAAAAGAAAATTCACATTATATTAAGCAAATAGTAGAAAAATAATAAGGGTAGAGATACCCTTTATATGGGATATTAGCCAAGTGATAAGGCAGAGGGCTGCAAACCCTTAATCGGTGGTTTGATTCCACCATATCCCTCCAAAGGAGAATAAAATGGAAGAGATATGTCAATTTATAATCAATAATAATATATATACTATATATGATGTGGATAGAATAACGGGGAAAGAAAATTATGTAGGACGTTCGCATTATGGAGAAAGAACTTTATATATAGAAAAAGGTAATTTTAAAGATATGTTATTAACATTAAAACATGAACTGATGCACGTTTGGTTATATGAAAATGGACATACAAATCAAAATGGAAATGAAATTTTTGGATATGAAGATGTTTGCGAATATGTTGCATTAAGTAATGATTCTATAAATAGAATTGTAAATGAATATTTAAAAACCAAAAAAGATATGTAAAATATATCTTTTTTATTTTTTTTATGTTATAATAAAATTAGAAGATAATAGAAAAGGAGGGCTATATTGTGCAAATACAAGTAGACGTAAACAAATTAAACGCAATTACAAGAGATTATTTAAACGAAAACGAGTATCATGTACATAAAGTTTATTTTGAGTTTTCAGAAGAATATACTGATGACCTTGTAAAAGTTGCGTTATTTACACAAAATGGAAATACTTATAAAATGATTATAACAAATAATCAATGTAACATTCCGGCTGAAATATTGGCAAAGAAAGGAACTTTTATATTAGGAGTATATGCTTATACTGTTGAAAATGAAGAATTAATATTAAGGTATTCACCATCTCCAATAAAATTATTCATTTCATCGGGTTCTTATATCCCTGATTCACAAACAGAAAATAGTGAACCTATAACACCTTCGGAGTTAGAACAATATCAACAGGCTTTACAAGATGGATTAAGTGAAGTTAATAGTAAGCTTGATGATATAGATGAAGCTTTAACTGAGGTAGATAATCTTAATATAGATGCAGAAAAAGTTGGAGATACAACAACAGTAACGATAACTAAAAAAGATGGAACACAAAAAGAAGTAGAAATCTTGGATGGTAAAGATGGTGAAGATGGCTACACTCCTGTAAAAGGTGAAGATTATTTCACACCAGCAGAAATAGAACAAATTGAAGAAGATGCAGCGAGTAAAGTTATAGTTCCAACAAAATTAAGTGATTTATATAATGACGAAGGCTTTATTGATAATAGTGTAAATAATTTAATAAACTATGAACTTAAAATAAATACAGGATCTAGGATATCATTATCAATTAATCCATCGACTTATGTAATGACATTTCAACTTAAAAATAGCGCTAATACAGTTATAAGTTCTGATACGGTTGATTTACCACTTGAATCAGTAGTAGTTAATGGAAGTTATGATACAGAAACAAAAAAAATTATTTTAACATTACAGAATGGAAATACTATTGAATTTAGTGTAGAAGATTTGGTTGAAGGTTTACAATCCGAGATAACTATTAATAACAAATTAGATAGTGGATTAGTAGATGATAGTAATAGCGACAATAAATTTGTAACATCAACAGAAAAAACAACATGGAATAGTAAATATGTAAAACCTTCTGGCGGTATACCAAAAACAGACTTAACAAGCGAAGTACAAGCATCTTTGGGCAAAGCAGACACAGCATTGCAAGAACACCAAGACATATCTGGAAAAGAAAATATATCTAATAAAACAAACGAACTAACGAACGAAAGCACAACAGAACAATATCCTAATGCAAAAGTTGTGTATGATAGCCAAGTAGAGCAAGATGAGTTGATTGAAACATTAGAACAAGAAAATGCAGACTTAAAAGAAAGACTAGCAGACGCAGAAAACAACCAACTAACAGGCACAGCAGAAGGAACAGAAATAGATATAACTGATAGTGCTGACAGCAGAGTAAGAAGTATAGAGTTAGAAGGAAATAGTACGCAGGAAACGGTAGAAGGAAATCAAATATTTGATAAAGACTATTTTTTACAACATAAAAGCGATTTTTTTAATGCTTATAATGGTTATTTTTGGGCAATTAATGTAACTAATATTTTTGGAGATAAATATAAAAAGCAAATTACAGCTAGTATCTCTTTAAAGGGTCAAAGTATGAGTGGAGTAGCATTGGCATTTACAACTTCTTATGGAACTTCTCCTGGAGGAGCAACAAGAATACTTACAACTGACGGAACAATAAAGAATGTTACTTATGATTTCACAAATGCAGAAAACGTATATTTTCAAGTAGGAGCTTCAGTGCAAGGAACTGCTTTAAATAATTTAGATGATATATTTGCAAATTATGAAATTATGTTAAATGAAGGTTCAACAGCTTTACCTTACGAACCATATACAGGTCGGAATACCATCACCCAACCCATCATATCCACAAGAGATATATAGTGCAGGGGATAATGCGGTTGGATTACCAGTCGATTATACTCAATTAAATTATATTGAAAGTTCTGAAACGCAATATATTGATACAGGATTTAAACCTAACCAAGATACAGCAGTAGAATTAGATTATAATTATGTAGATGATGGAGTTTTAAGACATGATTGGAGTGCTTTCGGGGTAAATGATTTGTTTAATTTTACAGCATCTAATATAAGCCCATTAAGAGTAAAGTATAATAGTGTAATATTTAATTCAACTCATAGTACATTGAATAGATTTAAAGTTAAATTAGATAAAAATAAAGTATATGTTGATGGAATATTAGAAAATACTTTTACTTCTGCAACTTTTAGTTGTACTCAAAATGCTTTATTGTTTGCAAGAAAAAATAATGCTAATGGTGCATTACAAGAGCGCTCTAAAATGAGATTGTATAATTGTAAATTATGGGATAATGGAACATTGATTAGAAACTTTATACCTTGCTACAGAAATAGTGATAAAGAAGCAGGATTATACGATTTAGTAAATAATGTATTCTATACAAATCAAGGAACTGGAAGTTTTATTAAAGGAAATATAGTAGGTATCACAGAAAAGATTGTTAATAAGAATTGGTTAGATATACAATATTATCAATTAGGCTCTATTGACGCAACAACAGGTCAAGATATAACAAATGGTCAAAACGGCAGAGGTAGCAATTATATTCCTGTTTTACCAAATACAACTTATACTATTTCAACGAATAAAATCGTAAATAACTTACGATTAAGTGAGTATACAAGCGAAAAAGTAAATATACAAAGAGACCAAGGAGTAGGTGTAAAAAAGCTAACAATAACAACAACAGCGAATACTTATTTTGTAAGATGGTCTTTCAATTATGATGCAAGTACGACAGTAACACAACAAATTGCTGAAAGTTTAGATTTACAATTAGAAGAAGGTTCAACAGCAACATCATACGTCGCACATCAAGAACAAAACTTCATAATATCATGTCAGCAACCAATGAAAGATTTAAAAGATGAAAATGGAAATATAATTAAATCAGATATATTTGTTAAAATAGATGGGAATTGGTTTGAACAACATTGGATAAAGACAAGAATATTAAACGGTATGGAAATGTGGAGTAAAGTAAATAATTCATTTCAAGTTCCAGCTACAACAACACCAGATAAAGATGATGTTACAATACCTGCCTTATCAAATTACTTTAGGTTTAAATATTATGCGACAGCAATAACTACTAATTTACAAGATGGAGAATTTGGTTGGAATAGTGCAAAATTATTAACAATGAGGAATGACAGTTGTGCGAACGAAACAGCGTTCAAAACATGGCTTGAAAATCTATACGCAAATGGAACACCTGTATATATAAATTATGGATTAGCAGAACCAACCAACCTACCATGCACAGAAGAACAAACAACAGCACTAGAAACATACATCAAAGCTAGAACATGCAAAAACGTAACACATTTTTACAGCGAAGATGAAACTCCTGCGTATCAAGAAGTAGTTTATGTGAAGGATTTAGAAACTGTGATAAATCAAATATCAAATGCAGTAACTGCGTTGGGAGGTGTGTAATATGAATGAATTTTTAAGGAATTTTATTATGAAAACAATTCGCAAAATGATTAATAATGTACCAGAATGGCAAGTAAGAGAATATGCAATAGGTTGGTACTCTAAAGGAGTGTTGACAGAAGAAGATTTACAAGAAATTGAAGAACTATATACAGTTCCAGAAGAAACTGAACAGATTGATACAGAAGTGGACAGACTAGAAAACACAGAGGAGGAATAAAATATGAAAGTAAAAGTGAAAGATATAACAGGTAAATTAATTTCATTAATTAAAGAAGAAGGAAAATATGAAATAGAAATGGAATATGAACATTATAATTTAGAATTACACGAAGTTAATGAAAAAGACATAACCGTTATAATGGAATAGGAGGAAATATTATGAAAGAAGAATATATTTTTGGAATTGTTACAATCATTGTAACATTAATATTGGGATGGTTTTCAAAAAAACACACTTATATTTCTAGCAAAAAAATACCATTACAAAATTTAATTATAGGAATTTGTGTAGCTTTAATTGAATATTTTATAACTAAAGACTTTAATACAGCAATAGCAATTTCAGGACTAACAGCAGGAGGTATGTATGATTTATATAAAAACTCACAAATACTATTAAATGAAGAAGATGAACAAGAAGATATACAAGACAATATGGAAATGTATGATATTGATTATGAAGATGAGGAGGAAGAAGAATGGGATTAACAAATATTGGTTTATTAAATAATACAATTAAATGTTATAACAATCCAAATTATTATATCTATGGAACATTCGGACAAAAAATAACATCATCATTGGTAGAAGCAAAAATTAAACAATATCCTAAATTCTATAGAACAGAAGAGAGAAGAAGAAATGCTAGAAAACAAGTAGGAAAATATGGATATGATTGTGTTGGATTGATTAAGTGCTATTTATTTGGAGGATTTGGCAATGTTAAATATAATAGCAAACATGACTTATCTGCGAATGGAATGTATAATAAATGTACACAAAAAGGAAAAATAAAAGATATACCAAACATAAAAGGATTACTTGTATGGATGGATGGACATATTGGAGTATATGATGGAAATAAATATACTTATGAATGTACTGTATCAGGCGGATCTTTTAAAATATTAAAAACAGTTGCTAAAACAAGAGGATGGACTAATTGGGGAAAATGCCCTTATATAACATATCAATCAAGTAACAGTCAAGTTGGAACGCCTACAACCACGACAAATCCAAAGCCTAGCACGCCAACAAGTCAAGTAAAATATTACAAAGCTTGTTCATCAAAATATAATTCTATAGTTCTTGCGTTAAATTCAATTGGAGTAAATTCTTCTTATGCTTATAGAAAAAAGATTGCTGAAAAGAATGGTATTAAAAACTATAGAGGAACGGCTAATCAAAATATTGAAATGTTAAATAAATTAAAAAAAGGAAAACTAATAAAAGTATAAAATATTGACACAAAAAGAAAAAAGAATTATAATTAAAGTAGACCACTATATAATTCTTTTTCCATATAAGAACAGCTTGCGTTAGCTGTTCTTTGCTTTATATAATAATTCAAATAATTCATCTATTTCTGTATCAGTTTTATAAATACTTTCTTGCAACTTAGACATAATGAAAACTTTTTCTTCCCAATTGTTTAAATTAATTTCACTTTCTAAAAATTCAATTTTGTTTTTTAAATTTGTTTTTATTTCGCATAAGTGTTTTATTTTATTTTCAATGCCTTTTAGGTATTGTTGTTTAGCTTTTTTTTCTCTTTTTATTCGTTCTATTTTTTTATAATCAATTTTTGTATTAGAATTTAATCCAAGATTAAAATCTTCATTTATTTTTTGCATAGCTTCTTTAAAGGTGAGATTAAATAAATATTGAACAAATTGTATTAAATCACCCGTTTTGCTACAGCCGAAAGCAGTAGAAGGTTTTTTCATAAAATTTTGCAGACGGATTTTTATCTCCATGAAAAGGACAACAAAATTGTTTTCTTTTCTTTTTTATGTCATATTTGTTTAAAATATCTTCCATATTTAAAACATTTAAAATTTTATCTTTCATAAATACCTCCCTAATAAAAAATGTTTGGTAGGACGGCGTACCCTACATCTCTTTTAAGACCATCTCTGGCGTGATAGCTGCCTTTCTATCCTCAAATATATAGGCTAATAACTAGGATATAGCTTCGTCCCATTTCTCCCTACTTCCTCAGAAGGTGAATAATATCGTTGCATCTTTGCTCTTTGTTCTGTTTGTTTTAGAGAGCCTAGTATCTAAAACTGGTCTGGATGTAAGGATTTGAACCTTCACCTAAGCTGTCCAAGAGCCTAATGCTACCATTACACCACATCCAGATATTATGTTTCTTTGTAAACACATTGTAATTCTTTATTTACATTTATTACAATATGACACATATTAGAATTTTTATTCTTACAAAAAACACAATTTTTCCTTTTAAATTCTTCTATTTCTTTTCTTCTTTTATTATTTTCGTATCTTTTTTGTTTTGCATAATCTGCCATAATATGGTCTGCAATTTTACTTGTTTTCATAGGCACTTTCTCCTTTTTCTTATAACTAAAGCATTTATAAGTTATAATATTATTAACAGTTGTTTTATGTATATCTTCACAATTTTCTTCTAAGTTGTGTATACAAAAGCTGCAAATATTGTTGATATAGTCTAAGTTTATATCTTTCATAAGCAACCTCTTTTTTCTTTATTATATAATTTTTCGTATTATTTTTCAATAATTTTATTATTATTTTTTTTATAAATTCCTTTTCTAACTTTCCATGCTTTCTCAAAATAGATGTCATTATCAATAAAATCATATACTATTGGTGTATCTTTGCCTTCATCTTTTCTTTCGATTCTTCCAACTGATTGTATTAAATTTATTTTGTTTTTAGTAGGAGCAATTAAAAATAATCTATTAAGTGGTTTAATATCTAATCCGTTCTCTAGCCAAACTGTATGTTGCAAATAAATAATGTTCTTTCTTTTCTCTCATTTTTTGTATTGCTTCTTCACGTTCTTGTTTTGCTTTTTTGCTTGTCATTTTGCCATTAATAAATAATCCTCCAATTTCATTATGTAATAATTCTAATCCTTCTAATCTGTCTGATAAAATTAAACAATAGTTGTCTTTATTTTCCTTTAATAAATTTATTATTAGATTATTACGAGAATCGTTTTTAGAAAGATTTTGTGGTAAGATAGTGTAATTTATTGTTCCGTCAAATTTTAAACATTCTGAGGGGATTTGATAGTTAGTATTAATAGGAATAACATTTGCTTTTATAACTTTGTCTTGAATGGCATCTTCTGGTATTTCATATTTAATTGTATTTAATAAGCTATACATTGCTCTTGTTAACCCATCAACCCTATATGCAGTTGCACTTACCGCAAATCTATATTCTGCTGCTAGATTATTTAAAATTTTAGAATATTGAGTACATTTTGTAACTGTACCTCCAACATTTTGTCCTTCGTCTACAGCAATTATACCAAATTCATATTTATAAGGTGTTAAATCAATTTTTCCTAAAGTTTGTCTAAGTCCAATTGTTATTAAATTACCTATTTCAACTTTTCCTTCTGAAATTAATCCGTAATCTCCTTCTTTCATTCCATAACAATTAATTAAATAATCTCTAAATTGATTTTGGATTTCTTTCTTTTCACAAATTATTAACGCTTTATAACCTATTCTCCTAATTATTTCAAGTAGCATTATTGATTTTCCAGTACCACATTTACTAGATAAAATTCCACGTTTATTTTTGATCATTTCATTTACTGCTTTTTCTTGATAATCATATAATTCTAAATTACTTTTAGGAAATTTTAATTTCTCGTGTTCTCCCCAATTTATTATATAATCTTCGTTATATGGATGCAACTTCCAAATATTATTTATTTCTCCAACAGGTATAATATAATCATTACCATTTTTAGAATACATTTTTAATTTTTGTGGTATATTCCCTGTCCAAAAACCCATTGCTTTTTTCTTTTGAATTTCTGGATTTTTTATTTCTAATTCAGATTTTATAAAATCTTTTACTTCTTTAGTTATATCTGATATTGTTATTACACTATCAATTTTTATTTTCATTTTATTCTCCTATTTTTTTAACAAGAATTTTTCCTTTAGGATTTTCTCCCAATAATTCATCAGCTAAAATTTTATTGCATTTAAAGGTATCTCTTACAAAAAGATGACCATTTATATTTTTTAATATGTCGTATCTTTTTAAATCTATTAATTCATCAAATCTTCCTAATGAAAAGTCTTTAATAACTTCTAATTTAACAGTTTGATTAAATTCTTCTTTGTAATTTGATTTTTCTTTTGTTAAATATTTATTCCAATTATCTTCTAGAATTTTATATTTAAATTCAGGTAATCCTTTATATATTTCATCAACAGGAATATCATCCATATCAAAATTTAATAAAAATCCATGAACTCTATCTTTTATCCCTAATTCATTAAATACAGGACATTTTGTTAAAATAACAGGTGTTCCAACTAATAATGCTTCTACAGGTGTATATCCAAATCCGTTCATCATCTGAAAGTTGAACTAAATAATCAGCATTAGCAATATGATCTGTTATATTTAGACAAGGAGATTTATAAACTATATTAGGATTATTAATAGCATCTGTGTCATTGGTATAAATAAACCAATTATATGGAATATTATTTGCATTTAAAATTTCTCCTAATTTTTCCATTCTTTTTTTACCTTTTTCATTCGTTAATCTTGTAGCACTTATAAGATTTAATACCTTTCTAGGTTCGTTAATTGCAACTGGATTGTAACAAAGTTCTATATCTAATCCTGTTAATTCTTTAAAACTTTTACAAACTTCTTTACTTACTCCAATATATTTTGTTATTTTTGGATTTAAGCGAGGTGTTTTACCTAAAACTTTATAATTTCCATGTATTATTTCTATATATTCTTCTGCTTCAATAAAATCAATAATATCATGAGTATAACTTATAAAAACTTTTTTACATTTTATTCTTTGTCCATTATATCTTTTAACTCTAACTAAATTCTTCAATCTTTTTATTTGATTTAAATCTCCATGTTTATAAAAAACTGTTAAATTTGTAACATCAGAATACTTTTTAGCTAAATAATAGTAAAAAGTTTCAACTCCACCTATTACATTGATATTTGCAAAATAAAATACATCTGTATATTCTTCCATTAATTTTCTCCTATTGAATATATTTACCATCTTTTATATTATTTAATACAACTTCTAGTCGCCATTTTCTATGTTCTTCACAATAATCTTTTTCGCATTTTAAATCCATCAAATCAGCAGCGTATCTATACATACTAGACTGCCATTTACCATTTTGACAATCTTGATTTTCTACTCTACTACAAGAATTAACATTATTCCTATTCCAACAAACGATAGGCTTTTCACAACTAACCACATTTTCAATTTTATCTACTTGTTTTATGTGTTGTACAACATCTTCCATTAAAGTATTCTCTGGAAAATATTCAATTAAATCAGTTTTAATACATTTTGTCCAACAAGCGACATATAAACTTTCAACTAATTCTTTAGGCGTATTTCTGATTTGTGGTTGATAGCTTTCATTTTTACCAATTAAGCAATCATAAGATAAGCTAATGCAGTCAGGATAATTGTTGGTTTCTATAATTCTTGCAATTTCATATAAACAAGTATCATCTATAAACCAATCATCATTATCTAAAAACAAGGTATAATCTGTTTTAAACATTTTGGCATAATCTATACCTACATTTCGAGTTCCACCATTAAACTTTTTTGTTTTGTTTTCTGCTAACACTATTCTTTCGTCTTTATATTCCTTTATTAGTTCAAAACTATTATCATCAGACATATCATTTACTATTATTAATATAAAATCCTTATATGTTTGATTTAAAACGCTATCTATACATTTATTTATATATTCTTCTCCATTGTAATTTGGAATTATCACACTAAACTTCATATTTACTCCATCCTTTTATATTTGGTTCTATTTTTTTTAAGTCAATGCTTTTGTCGAAGAATTGCAACAAGTTAAAATTTATAAAATAAACATTGTCATTCCATTTAATTGCTAAAATCATATTACTATTCTCTTTAGATTTTAAAGTTTTATAAGCAATTAATTGATTAGCTTCAATTCTACTTAAATTGAATTTACCTGTTTTATTTTCAAGATTTTTACATTCTATTAATGTTGCTATGTTATTTTTAATTGCAATAATATCGCACGGTTGAGAGCCTGATATACCCTTCTCATTATATAGTACATAATATCCTTCTTTAAATAAATACCAACACAAATCTTCTTCAAAGTTTTTTCCTAATTGATATTGCTTCTTTCCCATACTTTAACTCCTTTTAAAATGGAAGTTGATCATCTGATTCTACAACATTTAATTCAACATTTTTATTTTCCATTTCATTTTCAAAATTATTATTTTGTTTTTTACTTCCACAAAAATAATTTCTATCAACAATTACATCTGTTGTATAAACTCTAGTTCCATCTTGTTTTTCATAACTACCTGTTTGTATTCTTCCTTCTACTAAAATTTGACTTCCGCTTTGTAAAAAACTTACTTATAAATTCTGCTGTTTTTCCATAAGCTACTATGTTGATAAAATCTGATTGTTTTTCTTCGTTATCTTTTGAATAATTTCTTTGACATGCAATCGTATTTCTTAAATAAGTTCCGCCATTATTTGTCGTTAATAATTCAATATCCTTACATAAATTTCCTTGTATTATACATTTATTTAACGCCATTTTTTTACTCTCCTAATTCTTTTAAAATTTTCTTTTTTGAAACTACTTTCCCCTTTGAATTATTACATATTTCTCTAATATTTTCAATAGATGCTTGTAATACTTCTAAATTTCTTTCTAAGTTCTTTTTGTCTTTTCTTAATTCTTCTGCATTTTCTAAAGCAATAGTAATTCCTTTATTTAATTCTTCAATTTCAAAATCTTTTATTTTTAATTCTTTTAATGCCTTATGCGTAATCATATCTTTTACTGCATTATTTGCAGTTTTTTCTTCTTTTCTTTTTTTAAAAAACATTTTAATTCTCCTCTCTTTTAAAATAATCATCATAGTACCAAATTCTTTCACATTTTTGTTGACTTATACAATAATTACACTTGTTACATTTTGTAGGCTCAATCTTTCCTTGTTTTACATCTTGTAAATGTGGTAAATATTGCTTTAAAAATTCTAATTTTAAATCCATAACTTCCTGCGGTATTTGTAATAATGCCTTCTGACTGTATTTTTGTTTTGTTGCAACTGCAATTATAAATGGCAATTGTTTTCCTGTATTTTGTCTAACAATTTCTTGATATAAACAAGCTTGCGTAACATATCCGATAATAATCAATAAAATTTTCTTTTTGTTTTGTTTTATCATTCCATATTAAATCAAGACTTGCCATACATTTAAGATCAACTATACATTTGTCAAGGTGTAAACTATCAACTTTAATTTTAACAGGTACTCCCGATATTTCTCCTGTCATAATAACTTGATGATCCCCAGAAATATATTTCATAAACATTTCATCTTGTTGCATTTGATTTAATACTTCCTCTGCTAATTTATAATCTGCTTTTAAATCACCATTTTTTAAAAATATTTCAGGATGTTCTTCTTTAAATTGCTCTAATTCATCACTTATAGTAGCATCAATATAAGAACTTACAAGCATGCTTTTAGAAGTTTCTTCTTGAAATTCTCCGATTTATTTTTGCTAAAGCACAACTTTCACATTTCAAAAATTCTTTAATTTCTGTTGAACCTGTATAAATTTTAGAAGCTTCTTTACTAAAATAATTCTTCTGTGTTACTTTCATCTTCTCCTCCTTTCTTTTTTATTCTATCTTCTAATTCATATAGAACATCATAATCCATCATAAAATCATCAAATAAAGTAAAAGCTATTTCTAATCCTTGCTCTGGTGTTAATTCCATTATTCCTAAATTAGTTTCAAAAGTCATATTTCCTGATACTAATTGATATTTTCCATTTTTAATTTTACTAAACTTAATTATTCTTTGCATTTTTTATACTCCTTTTAACTTTTTGCTCAATAGTATCGTATCTATCATGATACGCATCTTGAATTTTATTAGTATTTAATTCTTTCTTTAATTGATTTCGTCTAACTTTCCTTAAAATATTACTCATAATATCCTCCTATAAAATATCTTGTGGTTGTTGTCTTTGATAATTAATATCAAAACTTTCTTCACTTGTCATAACTCCATTTAACGCTTCTGGCGTATATAATCTCGCAAAAAATGCCATTGCTCTATATCCTAACATTTGCTCTGTCATTGTAGACCATTTTGAGGTTTCTTTTCCATATTTATCTTTTCTACTCCACCATCCTTCTTTTTTAGCAAGAGCAATTGTAACTGTTGTTCCTTTAATTCTTTTTCCATCTCTAATTCTTGTAGCTTCTAAATAGCAACCTCTTGTATCTTTCCCTTCTTCACCAATATAAACTAAATCTAAATCTTTATATTGTCCTGTTTTTTCAATCAATGTTTTACAAAAGCTTCCTGACCAACTAAGTCTGCCCTTAACTAAATGTAAATTTTGTGCAACAGTAAAGAAATCTATGCCCATTTTTTGACTCATACCTAAAGCAATAATAACATTTTCTGGATGTCCTTGAAATTCAGCAGGCAATAAAGAACTTTTTGAAAGTTTTTCTGCAATTGCCCAATTGTTGTCAAAGTCATTTACAATATTGCTTTCATTTTGTTTAATTATAAGACTTGAAATATTCGGTTTAACTTCAATCTCTTGCTTTATTTCAAAACCATTTTGCATTTCATAAGTTGTCATATCAGGGAAAAGTTTCATAATGTTTTTGATTTCTTCACCTATTTCTTCCAATCTTTTTTGAGCTTTTTCATCTTCTGGATTTTTGCTTAGATAATCTTCTCCTTTTTTTAATGACTCTAATAAACTGTTATACTTTTGTTTTAATACTAATTCTTCTTCCATATTAAACTCCTTTCTTAATTTTCTATATAATAACATACTTTTTCAATTTTGTCAAGACAAAAATGAAAATATATCAAATTTTTCTAAAAAAATGTTGGATCATAGTGTCTATTCCATATTTTTCATACTTTTCATTTAATTTCAATGATTCTTTAAAAATTGGTATTAATATTTTTTTTACTTTATCTTCTTCTATTAAAATAGTTCCTTTTAAAACACTATTTAAAAATGTTCTCGGGATTCCTGTTATTTGTGCTAGATAAGTAACTGTTTTACCCTCTCTTAATTCTTCTAAATTTTCGCTTCTTATTCTGTACATTTTTACCTCCTTCATCTAGTCTTTTTGGTATTCCATAATTATAAGTTTGCAACCAACTAACAAATTCTTCACATTCATCTTTTTGCCTAAAATTCTCACAAAAATATTGTTTACAGCAATTTTGACATTTCATTTGTTTATTCCTCCATATTTTTTATTAAATAATCATATAATTTTTCAGGTGTGCTTAAATCTGGTTTTGTTGTTCCATCTGATTCTATAATATACCCTAATTCAAACTCTCTTCCATAATCTAACTCGTAAAGCCACCAACTTATCAAATCTGTTTCAAACATATTTTCTAATACTTTTATTAAATCGTCTTCAAAAGATATAGATAAACTACTTGCATTAAAGAAATCTGATATTATTGCATCATTTAATTTCTTTGCTTTATCGTTTGTTTCGTTGACAAAATCATTTACTTCTTTTAAATGGTTTATAATTTTTATAAATTCCTTTTTAGTTATCATTTTTTAAATCCTTTCTAATCTCCATATTTCAGTTCTCATTTATTTTCCTTTCTATATAATTTATTCTTTTTACTAATTCGTTGATTTTATCTCTATTCTCTTTAATGCTATAATTATAATCTGGTAATTCTTCTATCTCTTCGGTATTATCTTCTGTATCATCTTCTAATATTTCAACATAATCATTTAATGAAGTTATTACTTTTATTAAAGGTGTAGTATCATGGTCGCAACAAACAAAGCTCTTTCCATTAAAAACAAATTCTTCATTTTCATATAGTATCGCTTTAGGTATACTATCTTTGTTTGCTATTTTATTTAAAAGTTCAATAACTGTTATCTTTTTATTCATCTTCTCCTCCTATCCAGCCGAAGCTCTTAAGCATATCCTAACATTGTTCCTACTAATTGCCATTCCTCTTTGCCATAATTATTATATCTATAAATTGCTCCACTTAATGGGCTTTCAGCTATTACTATACAACTACCAAACTTGTTAGTTTCAATATAGTCAGCTATTTGATTTAAACTAATAAATCTAGGATATTCTTGTTCTGCAACTATTCCTAAATCATTTGCTATTACCCACCCTGTAAATAATTTATTATGTATAATTACTTTACATTCTATATCTTCAAACTCTATGTTTTCAGGTTCTTTTATTACTTGTCCTATTGAATTTTCAACTAATATCTTATGATGATTGTTATCTAAATAATTTATATCTTTACCGTTTTTATAATCTTCAAAATCTTGTTTCAAGTTCTCATATAATGATTTCCATATTTTTGTATCTGCTTGACTTTGTTTTAACAACTCTTTTAACATTTCTTTCTCATCTGCTTTACTCATATATTATCAGCTCCTTTCAATAGTTCTGGATTATCATATATGTTTCCTATTACTTCCTCATCCTTTCTTAAATCTATCATAGGATTTGTCCATTCTTTATCTTCATATTCTTTATTAATAAGTTTTAACATAAATCCCGCATATTCTTTTACCCATACTACAATACATTTTTCATATCCATTTGATATTATATCTCCCTCATATATTTCTTTTCCGTTTTTATCATGTAGTCCTGTAAATTGCATAACATCAAATGCTTCTGGACAAATCATCATATTTTGTGTAAATCTAAAAGCAGAAGTTAATGTTAATGTTCCATCATTTTCAACAGTTATAGCTCCTAATTTTTTATAATCGTCTAAACTAATCCATTTTTTAAATTGTTTATCATAAGCTCTAAATTTTATTTTTCTACTCATACTTCCTCCTAACTGCTGTATATTACAGCTAAACTAAATATGTAAAATGCAACTTATAACATTTTTTAACCATTCTATTTCTTTGTTTTGCGTTTCTACTGTTATTCTCCAGTTTTCATCATTAATTTTTAATTTCAAATCATTTTCTTCTTTTAAATGATTTATTTCTTCTTCTAAACATTTACATCTATGTTCATAATTTATTCCAACTGTTTCTTCCATCTTTAATCCTTCCTTTCTGCTGTATATTACAGCTAAAGTTTAATATAAGGTGAATATTCTGTATTTTTTTCTTTGTTAAATTTAATTTCATGGTTTCGCAAATTATCATTTATAATTATTGGTATATTTTTATTTGATATAGTTTTGAATCTATATACACCTATATTGTTCAGATAATTAAGAGTATATGTATTCACTTCAATACCAATAACGTGCATATCATTACTACTTATAAAACTAATTTCTTTTTCAATTATTCTTTCAATATCAAATAAATTTTTAGATTCGTTTGGCATTTTAATATCTTCACCCATATATTACTTCCTTTCTACTTTATAACTTACCTTTTTCAAATTTTTTATTTAGCCATTTATAGGGCATCGTTAAATATAGGAACAATTTTCCGTAATCTTTTAATCTCATTTCTTTTCTATTAAAGCTTACACCTATAAGTGTTATTTCTTTTTTAAAGCCATCTACATTTATTCGATTTTTATTAATTTCAAAAGACCTATCTAACCATTTTATCTTCATTTTCCATCTTTACTCCTTTACTTTATAACTTATAGATTCCATCATTTCTTTGGTAACAACCTGTACCTCTTTAAATTCATTTAAAACATATTCTAAAGCACTATGCCTTACTGCCAACTCTTTTCTGTTTGGTATTAATATTCCTAATTTTCCATAACTTTCATCAAATATAACCTCATATTTTCCATATTCAGTTATTAATATATCTCCGTTCTTCTATAATATCTATTAAATTCGAAGAATGTTTGACTATAAAATCTAATTCATCGTCGTTTAAATATTTTCTATACATACCATTAAATTTTATTACAGTATCTAAAATTAATTCATCTTTAAATTCAATAACTATTGCAATTTCTCCATATTTAGTTCTCACATACTCATTTACTTTTATTTCATTTTCCATAAATTAGTCCTCCTTAAATACCTTAAATACGATAAATTCTACCTAATCTTTTTAATAATTGCTCATCGTTTTCTTTTAAACTGTTTAGTTTGCATTTAGGACAAATTGCATTAGGCATTACATTTAACCAATAATTACCATCATCATATCCATATCCTTCAAATTCATGATTACAATTTTCACATTTGAATATTGCTTTAAAATCATTTCGACTATGCCACATTACTTCTTTTATTTTCATTTCTATCTACTCCTTTTCTAAAAGTGATTGCAAAACTTTAATTGCAAATTTTGAATTATCAATTGATAATGGATTTGCACTATGTTGTATATATTCTTGTATTTCTTCTATTTTTGCTTTTATTTTGTTTTCCCACTTCTTATTACATAATTCGTGTGCTACATTTGTTCCTTCTATGTAGGCTTCTTTTATTAGTTTTTCTGAATATTCTAAATCTAATTGTTTTTCGTATTCCTCTATTTCTTTAGATTGTTTTTCGATTAAGTTTTTCGCTTCTTTGCAAGCATTTAATACTGCTTTAATATAACTATCATCTACTTTGCTTTTATCAAAATCATTTTCTCCCAAACAATAAAGTCTATCTAATATTTCATGTTCTATATATTCTTTCTTTTCTTCTTCACTTAACATTGTTTTATTCCTCCTCTAATATTTGAATTGCTTCATCTCTACTTAAATCAAATTCATTTTCTAGAATACTAATTACTGCTTCTTGATGATACATATTTTTTATATCAGAGTTTAAACAATTAATTTCAAATTTTTGTTGTTGTATATCAGATTCTAATTCTTTATTTTTCTCTTTTTCTTTTAAATATAAATCTATCATTTTTTGATAATATTTGAACTCAACAACGTCTAAATCTAAACCGTCATCATTTTTTATTCGATAATGTAATATGCCATTTATTAAATCATCTATTGTTTCAGTTCCATTCATAAATCTTTTATATCTTTCTTCAATTTCATCATAGTTTATTGCTTTTTTAAGATTTTCAACTGACTTTTCATCTAAATCAAAGCTAAATTCTCCACTTATCATTATTTTATTCCTCCTCAATTAATTCTTCTAAAGTTGCTTTTTGAATTAATAATCCATCAATTTCGGGATTCCCTTCTATTTGTATATATGTATTTGTGTTTTTTATTTTATATTTATCTAATTCTTTTTGAATTTCATTTATATATTTTTTTATATCTTCAATATCTACTACATTCCTATAACAATTATCGTATTTATCCCACATCAAATAATTTTTCATAATTCAAACTCCTCATCACAATCTCTATCTGCTGTCATTTTAAAATATTCTAATTTTCTTTTTAATACTTGATTTTCTCGCCTATAAGCATCCCTTTCATCAGCAATTTTAAGTATTGCCTCAAATAATTTCTTTTCACTTCCTACTAGCTCATCAGGTGTGCATTTTAAAAATCTACTTAAAATCATTTCTTTTTCATTCTCTGACATTTTATTCCTCCCATTTATATACAGTCTTATATTTATATGTTAATTGTTCCAAACTAATATTATTATAATCACCATTCTTTTTCATTTTTTTTACAATTTCATCTGCTTCTTTAACTGCTTCTTCATAAGTTGTAGCTTTGATTTGAGTGTGCCAAAAGCCTTTTTCATTCGGAAAGCGTTTAAATTTAAGATTATAATTCATTTTCTTACCTCCTTTTGATAATATTTTTTAATCCATTCTTCATTGTGAACTGGTGTTTTTAAATCTTTTGCCATTAAATTTATTATTTTTTCTTGCAATTCAATTTCATTAATCAATAACATTACATCAGCACTATCTATATATACTCCATTCTGTATCATCTTTTTAATTCCTTTTATTTTTCTATTTATATCCATCTCTAATCTCCAATTCCTCAGTTAAAAACTGATATGTATATTGAGGGTTTTCTTGTTTTTGTTTTAATTCATTTAAATTTTTCAATGCTTGAATTAAATCCTTTTCGATAAATTTATTTCTATATTTATCAGCAAAATTATTTTTAACAGATCTTATAATATCTTGTTCGTTTTTTATTTTTCTTCTTTCTTCTCTTACAAATTTTAATTGTTTTATTGCTTTGCAAGATTTTGCTGCATTTAATTTATGAATTTCTATATAATGCAATAATTCATCTTGCTTTATATCCCATTCGCTTTGTTTTTTGTTTAATTCTTCTAATTCTTTATCTATACTTTGGAAGAAATTAAGCATATATTTCAATAAATCTTCTATTTCCATATTTTCTCCTGAATAAACTGTTTTTCTTTTTTGTTTTTTTCTTCATTCCATTTGCATTTATAAACTCCTTTGAAATTAGGATTTTCTAACCTCATACAGCCTAAACAATTTTTGCATACTCCAATTAATAGTGGATATTTCATCTTATTTTTCATCTATTAGCCTCCAGAATTTTTTTGCCCCATAGTCGTTTATCAATATCTTTCTTAATTCTGATAATTCTATTTCTTCTAAATCTTGTATTTTATGTTCCTCACAAAATTTATTTGTTCCAAATGAGCAAGCTCCAGTTATTGCTCTATATTGACTTCTCGTTACCTTTCCTGTTTCTTTTATTTTTGAAACTATTTCATCAATATCTATATCTTTCATCTTTTTAAATGTTAAATCTTCCACTGCTTCTCTTACTGTATATCCATGTGCAGATAGTTTTTTCTCTTTAGCAATATAAATCTCTTTAACTTCGTCACCATAAATTGTATCTATATCTACTGCTTTAATTATAGTCATGTCATCTCTTTTCTTTTTTGACAATCTAACTGTCCATAACCCGTCAAATTCATCTACTGGATAAAACTCTTTTTTCCATAAGATGTAATATGTATTTTCTTTTAGCATTTTTCCACTAAAATCTTTAAACTCTTTATTTCCGATTTGTGCAGATTTTGCATATATTGGAATCCACACATTTTCTTCGTTCTTTTTATATTCTGCTAGTGAAATCCATGTTCCTTTTACTGCTTTTATAATTCCTTTATAACCACAATCAAAACATATTGAATTTTTACCGCTAATTATATTTTTAGCAAAGTCTCCACTACTTGCATTTTGAGCATGGTTTCCACTACTTGCATTTTGAGCATTGTCTCCACTACTTGCATTTTGAGCATAGTTTCCACTACTTGCATTTTTAGCATTGTATCCACTACTTGCATTTTGAGCATAGTCTCCACTACTTGCATTTTTAGCACAGTTTCCACTACTTGCATTTTTAGCACAGTTTCCACTACTTGCATTTTTAGCAAAGTCTCCACTACTTGCATTTTTAGCATTGTCTCCACTACTTGCATTTTGAGCATGGTTTCCACTACTTGCATTTTGAGCATTGTCTCCACTACTTGCATTTTGAGCATGGTTTCCACTACTTGCATTTTGATCATAGTCTCCACTACTTGCATTTTTAGCACAGTTTCCACTACTTGCATTTTGAGCACAGTTTCCACTACTTGCATTTTGATCATAGTCTCCACTACTTGTATTTTTACATTCTTTAAATACTCCACTTATCCATTCTGTAACTTTATCACTAAAGTTATCTATTAATTTAAAACCAATTCCACTTGCTATTTTTTCAAAAAATTCAAACATTTATCTTTCCTCCTCATAATATTTATCAATTAATTTTCTATCCTCTTGTTTTTTCTTTGCTCTGTTATATTTGCCTTTTTCATCTACGTAAAACTCTACTGGAGCTATTTTAAATGGTACATCTAGATCGTCTACTGTAACAACTTTGCACTCGTTACTTTCATCAACTAACCTTTTATATTCTTGGAACATTTCATTAAATTGCTTTTGAACGTGTGGTGGTTGCCTATGAAAGTATACATGATTCTCGACCGAAAGAATTGCCCCATTTGCTACTGTAGTTTTTCCGCCTCTTGACTTTTCCAAAATGTGATGATAAGTTAATTGTTTCATGCGTTTCATCTGCCCTTTTGATTTATAGCGACGTGGCTCTGTATCAATCCTCAAGTGTAATTTTTCAATAAAACATTCTGCTCCATATCTTTTTTCTAACTCTTCTCGTACTTTTTTATTACTACTCATACCTTATCAATCCTTTGCTAATTTAATTCCATCATCTTCTAGCATTTTTTTATACATTTCTCTATCAAAATCATCTTTATAAAATCCTCTTAATGTAGCAGCTAAATCATCCATGAAATCTTTTAACCTTTTATTTCCAAACCTTGTGTTTTCGTTAAAATGTAACGCATACATTACTGCAATATCTAAATCAATTAATTTTTCCTTTAATTCATTTAAATATTTTTCTTTGTATAACTTATTATAATTTTCGCTTAACCTAGTTTCAAAATCAACTGCCCATTCCATAAGTTTTGTTTTATTCTTCTCCCTTGCTGCTTTTTCTAATCTTCTTAATTCGTTTTTGTTAAACATTTTATCTATTATTTCATCTTTCATTGCTTATCTCCTATTTCAATTCTTCTCGAAATCTCATTTTTAAAATTTCATATTTTGTTGTATTTAATATATCTAATCCTTCATTATTAATTATATCTGTGTCAAAATTATCTATCAAACTTTTAATTGAATAAGTATCTTTATCTGTTTCTACTGCCAATTTTTCAGCTTCTTCTTCGGATAAAATTCCTTTTTTTATATTAATTAAATATTCTTTATTATCTGGGATTAAACATTCTTTATATGGCTTTTCCAATATTGCATATTTTTTTATAAAATCATTCATTCTTAAAATATGATGCAATTGTTTTGGATCGTATCCGTACTTATTAATTTTATCAACTATTGTTGGATACGGATGTTTTAATGCTTTTAATTTTTCTTTACTCATTCCAGCCATACATCTAATTGCTTGATTTTTGTTTATATGTGCTATTTCTTCAGCATTATCAAATAATGGTTGCACAATATTTTTATATTTTCCATTGACTATCTTAAATTTTGTAAATAATGTTTCTATAAAATTTATGTTTTGCTTTTTATATGTTTCAAACATTATTCTTATATCTTTTACATCAATGTGTTCATTGTTCTCTAAAATTAGAGTTTCACTATATAATTTTCTTCCATATACAAAATCTTCGAATGATGGCAATATAACTGCTTTTGTATCAACATCTGACATATAATCTTCATCATACACATCTAACTCATAATTTTGCGAGCCTTGTAATGCTAAGAATACTATTTCAAAACCTTTTTTTTCTAAATAGTCATAATGTTCTTGAACTCTTTTCATTATTTTTTCTTCTCGGTTCATAATTCCCCCTTACTTTGCTTGTATATCAGCATCATATAATAAATTAAGTTTTTTCCATGTTTTTTCTCCTAGCAAGTTCTTGTATTTTATTATTGTTTTTTCTGATAATTCTTTGTGTAGCAACATATGCCATTGAATTAAATTAGCAATTTCCAGTTGTTTTTTTACATCTGTTTTATTTGTATAAAATAATGACATATATGCACTTACTTTTTCATGATTGTAATAATGTGCTATTTCAGTTTTATTTCCTTTTGTATTAAAAAATGTTTTTGTTTCTTCTTTTCCTATGTCATGTAACAGCCCTATTTCAAACATATTGTGTTTTTCTAATAATAATGCGGTTTTCTTGCAATGTTTACCAATTGTTAATGTGTGATGTGGATTATTTTGAGAAATTTTATCTATTCTTTTAAATAAATCATATTTGTTGTGTGTTTTTTTTGTGTTAAAATGTATTTTTATTTCATCAAACCCTTCGTAACATTGTGGTATGTAGAAGTTGTAGTACATTTCTTTAATTACATCTTGTGGAACTTTTCTTTCTCTTAAATTATTTCTTTCTATACATTCTTCATAAGGTGTTGCAATTAAAATAGCGATTTTTTTTGCATTATTTATTTTTTGTAAAAAAAACATTCTTCTTTTATAATTTATGTTTGTGGCATCATATATTACATTCTTTTCTTTTAGACCATTTATAATTCTATTTTCTACTTCTTCAAATATTTGTTCATTCTTTGTTTGATTATTTATATCTCCTAATAACTCTTTTCTTATTTCATCCGAAGATACAATTAACGCATCTTCTGTTTTGGTCATCTCTTTTCCAATTGTTGTTTTACCTGATCCTGGCAACCCTACTAACATAAATAATTTATTCATTGCTCATTTTCTCCTTTTTCTTTCTAGCCCATTCTCGTTGATATTTTAAATGTTTCTCATAATTATTGTTTACCCAATTTTGAAGATATTTATTTGTTTTATCTCTATTTTCTTTATTCCATCTTTTATGATCTTCGTTTATCTTTGCTTTATTTTTTTGATAATAATCCTTATTAGCACACTTTTGACTACAATATAATTTACTTCTCGAAAAATTTTCACTACCACAAACTACGCAAAACTTTTTAATCATTCCTTTCTCCTCCCTTGTTGTATATATAATATCGCATTTTGTCATTTTTGTCAAGACTTTTTTGAATTTTTTTTACTGGCATTTTTTCTCCTTTCAATAACAATAATAAAATGCTCCTATTTCAGAATCATCTTTCACTTTTTCTACATTTTTAAAAACTTTTTTTAAAATATTTTCTCTATCTTTTGGTAAATAAAGCAATGAAGCTTTAAAATCTCTTTTAAGTGCCTTAAACTGTTTTTTAGCTTCTTTCTCATCTACATAACAATTCCATCCTATACATAAATTAGAAATTGCTAAACTCGTTTTAAATTGATTATGAGAAAGAGTTTTATCAGTAGGATAACCTTCTGGCAAACAATAACATTCATAAGGTATATAAAAATTAACAAGTTCTCTATCTACTCCTATGTAATTTATTCTACCTCTACATAGTTCTGTTTGATGACCATAGGCACATCCTATATCAACAACTTCATGAAAATCTTTTTTAACTGCAAAATCAATCATAAAATCATAATTTTTTAAAGAACATTCTAAAACATGATCTAAAGAATTTAATTCTCTTAACAATTCATTGCGATATTTTTCTAAATTTTTAAATGCTTTTTTAAAATCTTTTTTCATATCTAAGCTCCTTTTTCCAATTCTCAACGACTTTCTTTAAAAATCTCATGTAATCTTCCGCTTCCATAGTGTCTATTTTCTTTTCTTCTACAGGTTCTGTTCTTATTAATTTATAATCTAAAATATGTGGATGTATTTTTCTGTCTTTAGCTTTATATATTTCCCACTCTATTTCTTTAATATCTTGATTGTAAGCGATTTTTTTATCTCTCTTGATATAAAACATAGCATAACCATCTTCATAACTATAAACGACCATATAATGATAATTCATTTGTTTTCCTCCTTTAAATCTAATTCTCCTAATAAAAACTCCATTTCTTCTATCATATTATATCTTTTAAATAAATTTAAACAAGTATAATATAATTGTCTTAATTCTATATCATATATCTCATTTAGTTTTATATCTGTTATAATTGGTAATAACTTTTCTAATAAAATAGTCGGTTTAAAATAATTTCGATTTGGATATATTTCATCTTCTGTATCTCTTAATATTCTTGCATACCAAAACCAATTATCTTTAGTAATTTTAATATTTTCTAATATTTTTGTTTGCATGATTTTATTTTGATAAAAGAAATTTGCATCTTGCTTAATTTGAATTATAAATTCATTTGCTTTATCAATATAATCTTTAGACAAATCTAAAACCATTTCTATATATTCACTGTGTAATCTGTTGTCTTTTATATGCCTCGCTATTATTTGCTTTGCTTTTTGTTTATCTACTTTTTTTAAAGAAGTTTTTAACATTTTTTCATAATTAATTAAATGATCTTCTGGATGTTTTACAACTGTTACATCATATTTTTCTTTCATTATTACTCCTCCTTTACTGAAAGTTTATTTTTTATAAATTCTATTTCTTCTTCATCAAAGAAAAAATCATCTAATGTAAAAGCAACACAATCATCAAATAAAGTTACTTCATATCCGCCTTCAACAAACTGCTCATATCCAAATATTTCTGTCAAATCTTTTAAGTCATAAAACCTTACCCATATTATTACATCATCTTCTTCAATTCTGTATTCACATTCTTGCTTTATAAAATATATAAATTTTAACAATTTTGCTTCTTCCATATCAATTCTCCTTTCTGGTTTGTATAAAGTTTTTAAACCGTTGAAATCAACACAATGTTTCCTTTTATTTTTTTCAAAAAATCTCTCACTTCTTCATCATCTATATCTTTAGATTTAACATATCTTTTACGAATTAATCCGATTGTCATCAAATTTTATTTCAAAATTCATGTTTTTATTTTTACTAAGCATTTCTAACCACTTTGTGAGTGAATTTGAACTCGTTTTACTTTCTATTTCACAATACACTTTTCTTTCTCCTTTTATTGTAATTAATTCACGAGTTTCAATATTTAACATACAATTATATTTTTCGCAAAACTTTTCGACTTTTCTTTTTATCTCATCAAATTCCTCTTCCATCTTAATACCTCACCTCCGTTTCAATTTTAAAACCTACTTTTTGCCCTGTTCCCGTTATGCTAAAATAAGTTGTTTCAACCCCTAAAGTACAATTATATTTTTCACAAAACTCTTTGATTTCTTTCTTTATTTTATCTAATTCTTTTTCCATATTTCCTCCTATTCTTTTGGCATTTCGCATATTTTAGGTAAATAATTAGCACTATTATTAACATCAAGCCTATAACAACTATACTCATCAATAATATCTCTTAATACTTCTTCTGCTCTTTCTTCTGTTGCATATATTCCTAATAATTCAGAGCTACCATTCATTTTTCCATATTCTATTAAATAATGGTTTTCACTATCTTTTGAAATAAAAATATGAGCAATATTATCAAAATTTACTATTTTCTTTTCATCTTGACTTACAATTATCATTTTTACTCCTCCTTTCTATAATTCTTCTTGTTTTGACTTTAAATATTCTCTTTTCATTTTTTTATATATTCTTTCTGCTCTCCAATTCTTAGCTGTAGCATAATCTAAATGTTCAAATACATCTCTATCGTTATCTTTATTATTCGGCATCTCCTTATCATTCAACATATCTTTTGCTAAATCTCCGCTCTGGCGTATCTATGCCTTTATAATTCATAACGTCTTTAAAAAAACTAATTTTAGGTTTAAAAAACTTTTCTACTTTTTTTAATCCATATAAAACCATCAACTCTTTTAATTCTTCTTTATGTGCATATATAGTCATATTCGTTAGATTAGGAACAATATAAAAATTATATTCATTAGGCAATATTATACAAGAAACATTAAATTTATCGCAAAACTTTTGAATCTGCCCATAAGGTTCATTATATTCAAAAGAAACAATATATGTTTGTTTTGTTTTAGAGTTTCTATATATTTTGGGATGATCTGGAAAGTGTGAATATCCCCAATGTCTAACACTATAACTTTCTACAATATTTTTACCCCTAAAAGCTTTTTCAAAATTAGAATACACACTAAAAGAAGCAATCCTGTCAACTTTTGCATATTTTATGAATCTTTCAAAATTAGATAATATTTTCTCTTTATTTGAGTTATCTTTAACTGAATTTAAAGAATAAGGATAATCTATATTTTTAAATTTCATTTTTACACCACCTTTACATTTATATTATTTTTATTCATCAAGTCAATAAAATTGTTATTATTTTTTTCATTTTCTATTACAATTTTGACTGTTGTGTAATTAGCTTTAATGCCATTTTTACATAAATTAACTGAATATTTACCATTTGAGGACTTTTCTACTAATCCTTTTTTAGCCCAATCTTGAATTGTTTGTTTATATCTATATCCATTTCCTTCTAGGATTTCTCTTAGTTTTTTACTGATAATAGTAATTTCGTATTCATTTCTAACCCCCCAAAATTCACCATAAGCATTTTGATTATTATTACTTTCATCATGATAATAAAATTTTGTTCTATTAATAGTACATTCATCTATGAAGGTTTTATAAGCTCTTTGAGATTTACTTATTTCATCCTTAGAAAATAAATATTTTAAAACATTTTTTGCCTCTAAAGAATATTCGTCTTTAAAAATACACTGACAAGCTAAATCATTAGCAAGAAGTAATAAAGCCATATTATTTGCTTGTTTTTCTTCTGTATAATTATATTGCATAATTTGATTGAGTTTTTCTTTAAACATAATTTTTAAATCTTTCAAATCAATTTTTTTGATATAATCAATAAATATTTTTCCTGCAAAACCATAATTATTATTCAAAATATCACAAACTTCGTTTCCATCTTCAATGATTTTCTTTTCAGTATATATTTCTATTAATCTATTTAATGTTCCTGTTCCAGAAGTGGCACTACTAGCACTTTCTTCACCAGTAAGTATAAAGGTATTATTCCATGTTTTGGTTTTTTCTGTTCCCCCATCAATTTTAGCTTTTCCTCTATCGATATTTTCAGTTAGCATCATAATCAATTTATTTATATCGCCCTCAAATGTTTGAAGTTCATCAAAAAATACAGGAATATGATTAAAAAAATCTGCTACTCTATAATAAAAATTAGTTGTACTATCCATAGAAAACATCAATTTTCCTTTTTCACTATCTCCCCAAACACTCATAGCCATTCTAGCTGCAACAGTTTTACCATCACCTGACGTTCCCCAAATAAGAAACACAAAAGATTGTTTATGAAGCAAATACAGTAAAGGACTAGCAAAACTTGCTGCCATAACTAATTTTACAGGAACATTATTTTTTCTAATATTTGAAACAGTTTCAAACCAAGTCGAATATTCACCTTTAGTTGACAAACTTTCAAAAGCGACTTTAAAATTTTCTTCACCATCAAATTCTATTGTTTTGTCATAAGGAAGAAAAGATCCATTATGCCATCCCATTTTACTTGTTGATTGAAGTTGAGGAATATCATTATTATTAAGTAATGTTCTAATATATGCAACTAAGAGCTTTGAACTATCAGAAGTAACATCAATACCTTTATTTGCAAGTTTTGTTATTTTACCATTGTGCAAAATTGTTTCTCTGCTGATAACAAAATACGACCATTTAGTTCCGAATCTATTCAAAAAAGCACACTTAACAAGTTCCTCACCTGTTTCGATATTTTTAAAAATAGCAACAGGTTGTAAAAGAGTAGAGGTTACAGGCAAATTTTTATCAAAAGTACGGATATATCCCATTTTATCCTTATAATAATTAGGAGCTATCATTGTTTTAATTGGAGCATTTTCACCAAAATCAATCGTAGAGCTTAATTGCTTTTCTAAAATATATTCTTTTTCATAATCTATATAAGTCTTTTCAACAATACTTTTAATTCTGAATTTTTTAGCAATATCTAATAAATTAGCTTTCATCTTATTTCGTTTAAGAACATTTGAAACGCTAAATATTTTTTCATATAAGGAAACATCATATAGATCCTCCTTTTTTAATTTATCCCAATTAATATTGTCCATTTCATTTCTCCTTTGCAAAGTATTTTGTTAATAATTGTGTCATTTCTTCACTTTTGAAATGCACTTCAAATCTAACATTAATCATAGCTTTTGCTACCATTTCACTACAGATTTTATTTCCATTTAAAACAGAACTCATAAATCCTGCATCACAACCTAAACTTTCTGCATAAACTTTAGTTCTTATTTCTTTAAACAAATCTATAAATTCTTTTTTTAATAAATACATTAAAATCAAACCTCCTTTTATACTTTAATAAAATAATAGCATATTTTATTTTCTCTGTCAATATTTTTTCAACAAAAAATATATAAAAAACTTTATAACAAGATGTCTGTAAGGAAGAAAATTTTAGTTTACATAAGTAAAGAAAAACAGCTATTTTAAACTACTTTATGTTAACGAAAACTTAAAAAATTTAAAAAAATACCTCGAATTATGTAAACCATTTTGAAGGTTTTGAAAAATAAGGTGAGAAGGTGAGAATTAATAAAACCGTTGATATGAGCGACTTTGAGGTGTGTTTTTTCGTTCTCACTTACTATTCTCACCTTGCTTTTTTTAATAATGCCTATATAAAAAAAAATATATATTTAAAAACGGTATACATAATGTATAAATATTATGTAAATTATATATTTTTTTACACGTGTATATTATACAATTTAGGTAAGATAGGTAAGAATATAATAATAATAATAATAATATAATATAATATAATATAATAATATCAATACTTTCCAGCTTTTTCTTTTATTCTCACTTTCGTTCTTACTTACTGTTTTTAATGGTAAGTAAAGTGAGATTGTTTTTTTGTTTTTTTTCTCTTTTTTAAAAAAAGTGGTTGCACTTTTTTTCCATATAGAGTATAATGTATTTAAAGGATGTGGTCTTGTGTCTAAAGATGTTAATAATATTGGAAATAGAACTAGCTTACAAAAAGCTCTTAAAAATGTGGATAAAGAATATATTAAACAAACTTGGCAATTTACTCTTGCAGTTAATGCCCTTAATGTTAAAAGAATTGAATCAGAACAAGAAATGGAAGAAAGGATTCAACAACTTTTTGACCTTTGCTCTTCTACTCGGTAATATGCCTACTTATGAAGCTATCGCTGTTGCTTGTGGATTACCTATTTCTACTTTTTATGATATGAGCAAACGGTGCTTTTGAAGGGTATAAGCAATACTCGGAAATAATCAAAAGAGCTAAGCAAACAGTTGCTCTCATGGAAAGCTCAATGGTGCGTGATGGGAAAATTCCTCCTTCACTTTGGATTTTTAGGGCTAAAAATTATCTAAATATGAAAGATGTACAACAAGTAGAAGTAACTCCAACAAATAGTGGGGATATTCCAAATAATACTGATGATATTGTTGCTGCTTTACCTGAAACACCAGAAAATGCAGTTATAGAAATTGAGGGAGAAAAGGTTGTAGAAAAACCCTAAAAACTTTGGCGACTT
>JAEIGA010000601.1_pt1 | contig 53391 bp, 60 predicted proteins | sample 9270691 | NCBI WGS metagenome assembly JAEIGA01 (sample SAMN17057246, study PRJNA624740) | gut metagenome | biome: biome; isolation source: fecal sample | host: Bos grunniens | place: China: Xizang | collected 2019 | reverse complement strand
GCCGCATTAACCGCACCGCTACTTGCAGAAAACGGTGGCACTTGCTGACTGTTCTTAATTGCATCAATTCTTTTCTTTTCAACAAGTTCTTGGAAAGTAGGGTTTTTATCGTATAGTTCCATCAATTCCTCGCTTGTTAGTTCCTTTGGTGGTTCGGGTGGAGGAGTATTGATAGCATTTACACCCCTTGCAATTGCATAAGCATTGATAAGCTTTTCATCAAGACCCATATCATCCGACTGTAACCACTTGTTATTTGCTATAATCTTGTCAAGCTGAGGAACCATATCACCAATGCCTTGCAGTTCAGGCACCTGAGATAATGCGGCAAGCACTTCTGTTTTTTCAGCTTCTTGCATACCTTTTTTTGCATATTCAATGGTTGGTGCAAATTCGTTCATAAACTGCTTGCGATTATACTCGTACATTTTCTGTGAAAAATCAGCGTGTGCCTGTGCAATTTCTTCTTCGGTAGCAAACGCAAGGGCGTTTACATCAAGAACAGGTGGTTGCATAGCTTCCTCTATCAATTTTTCCTCGTTTTTCTTGGAAAGTTCATCAAGAGTGCCTTGCATTTGCTGATTTTGTGCCTTTAATGCTTCAAGTTCCTGTAATGCTTGTTGTAACTGCATATCTTTTTCTTGTGCCACTTGTGCGGCAGTTTCTGCAGTAGTAATGGCATTTTCAAGAGTTGAGCTTTCTTGTGTAGGCTGTTCCTGTACCTGCTCTGTAGGTGGTTCTACAGTTTCAGTAGACTGTTCAACCGGTTGTTCTTCGGTTTCTTGTGCTTGGACCGCTTCATCAAGGGTTAATTGCTCGTTATTTCCAAACAATTCCTCAGTAGCACTCCTTGCATCTTCAAAATCTTTCATCGTTTTTCATCTCCTTTTAAAAAATAAAAAGGAGCCGCACACCGAATAAATCGGCATAAACGGCTCCGGCTCTTTGGCTCTGGCTCTTATATATTAATTATTTTTTCCGTTTTACATTTACTGCAATAGCATACAAAGTTGGAAAGTTTAGTTTCGGGAAGAACCCGGAAGAGTTTCTTTCCACATTTGCAGTAATACCATCCATCTTTAACCAACTATGCCACCCCCTGATGCCATCTGCATCATCATTTGTTGTTCTTGCTTTGCGATAACCTCTTTGTGTTGTCTTAAATGGTTTTCAAGTGCCTCGGCATATTCAGGCTTTTTATTCTTTAACAGTTGGAAATCCATCTGCAAAACATATCTTAAATGTTCTTCAATATGTATCTCGTGTTCGTCAAAGTCGGAAACTTTAGGAATAACGCCATTCTCAAAGAACACATTTTCTCTCTGCGCTGCTTGGATTTGTAGTTGGTCAATGCTCATAATATCCGAGTAATTGCCACATTTCATATACTCTAACGCTTTCTGCTTTACTCTTAGTGGTATTGCTCCGTTTTTATCGGTAAACAATCCCATATTGTAAGCATCGAAAAAGCGTTGTTTCTGTGCATCTTCACTCATTAAGAGTTCATTTTCGGTAACATAATCAACATCGTAACTGTTTATATCCTCGTTGCTCCATACAATAGCCTTGCCAATGTTGTTTCCACCTACATAATTTACAATTCTATGAGTCGTAGCATACTTTTTGTAGATTTCAAGCCACATAATCGCAAGTTTACGGACAGAGTTTCTAATGTTATCACCTGTAAGAGAAAGTCTTGTATTGTCATTTTCCGTAAGGATGTCTAATGCTTTACCGCTTGTTACACCTGACGGCGTGCTTCCATATACCATCATTTGAGAAACGCCTGCGGCATATTCCATATCTTGCTTTAGGTTGTATCTCTCTGTCATTATCTCTTGTGGAAGATTACCATTTTGAATAGGAACAGGTGGATTTGAGCCTTGTTTATATACAAGACAAGCACCGGGAGCTTGTCCCTCTTGCTCGTATTCGTCAATATCAATAGAGCCTTCCTCTACGATATAACTACCAATAGCAACTTGCTTTATAAACTCGTGTATTCTGTTTACACATCCATTGTAGGCTCTCTGTATAGGGATAAGTCGCTCAATGGCTGACTTTCCAAAGAATTGACCTGCAACCTCAATACAAACAGATTGAACAATAGGAATACGGCTATAGGGTAAATCTCCATAATAGACAAGTTTATCATCGCCAACAATGATAATCATTTGTCCGTTTGGTTTATGCTTTGATGGCTTTTCAAAGTATGTAATAACCTTTTCTGCATTGTCTAAGGTTCTATGACCGATAGTTACAGTAGTGTTTTCATATCCAAAACCACCACCAGAACCAACGGGAGTTAATTCAAATGTTTCTACATTCGTTCCCTCTACTTTAATGCCATACAAGTCAAATATATCATCAACAGTCTTTACTTGTTCAAGTATGATAGACCTTTGTGCTTCAACTGTCTGCTTAAATATACTTTCGGGATAGATTTCGTAAGGAGTAATAAGACCATAGTCTAAATCACCTTGAAAATAAGCAGTTTCCTTGCATTTTTGTGTTCCATTCTCGTCTACCTCACATATCTGCTCTACTGCAAACTTATCTCCTTTGTCTTTATCCCACCACGATAACCAGAAACAATTACCCGTAAGCTCATTCCAATTTATCATAGTGTTCTTTTTGGTTTCAAAATCAGTAACCTTTTGAGTATGTTGCAGTACACTTGTAGAGGTTTCAGCCTTTGCGTAATCGTCAAGTTCATTTGTAGCAGGCTTGACTTTCATCATATAGTTGATTTTTTTAAGGTTAGCAATACGAGTTTCAATCAAGGGTGCGATTTGGTTAAATGTTTCACGCTCCAACCAATCATATACCGGTTCAAGCTGTTCAATATCGCCTCTGTATGGATTTATCTCGCAATACTGATTACCTACAAGAAAGTTAGCGTTTAAGGTCCATTGTTGTTCAAGCACGGACCTTTCCGTCTTTCTTTTCTCTAAATCTTCAAGGACCTTTTGAATTATGTCCTCTTTAAAAAGGACTTTGCCATCATCATCAACATCTATTGCATTTGCATTGTCGGTATCTTTGCCTTTGCCATTTAAACCGAAAAGGCTACCGATATTAGCAATGACACCATCAACGGGTGGACTAAATCTCATATTCATCAATTATCACCTGCCTTTATCTCGCCAATCTTTTAATACTCTATCGTGAGCAGACGGGGTATGCTTAGGAGGAGGAGAACCGCTTTGCTTATATTCGGTAAGGGATTTGCTCATAAGTCGGTTATACATATCCCGTCTTTCAACACGATGCATAATATCTTGCAGTACGATTACTGCGATTAGGATAATTTCTAACATTCATATCACCACTATTTCTTTTTATTGGTTTTTCTTTTAGCAGTTGTGGTTTGTGTTGCCTCTGTAGGTAATTTTACAGCAGGTGTTGTTGTGGTGATACTTTCTTCTGTTGGTATGGTAACAGTATCTTCTGCTACTGATATTGGAGTTTCCTCTGTTACATCTTCGATAACCTCTTGGGGTTCAGGTTCTTTTTCAGCAACAGAAGATAGAGTTACATCTAATTCAGGATGGGGAAATAATGGCTTGTCTGCTTTGATAACAGTCTTTTTTTCTTCTACATAGCCATCGATAGAGGAAGAAGCTTCTTTTAAGCAATCCGTGCAGATTGCGATTGTGTTCCCCATTTCTCGTCTTTTAGAGATTAAGAACACATTAGCAGTATTCTTGCAACCTCTTACATCACATTTCCGTTTAAATTTCTTAATAAACATATCAGTAATACCTCTTTCTTGGTTTATTTTTGCCCGAAAGCATTTTATCTCGGTACTTTTCCAAATCCTTTTCAAACTGTGTTCTGTTATCTTCCTGATAATCAGCTTGTCTGAACTTGAATTGATTTAGGAATTGAGTACAAGCATCAACAAGGTCATCATTAACGCCATTGGGGAAGCTTGCAAATTCTTCTACAAATTCTCCCGTAAAATCAGAATATCGTGGTAAATATACATTGCCACTCTCTACAATACCTGTAATGGCATTTGCCCTTGCTATCTTACTTTCCTTTGGTGTAATGGCTATAATACCGCCTATTTCGTGTTTAAGCATCGATATAATAGCAGAACCATTTGCCTTATCCTCGACCAATATACTGTGTCTTTGAGGATATTTATCAGCCATATGCCTAATTGCTTTTAATGTTTCGGGAAAATCCATTCTTCTTTTGATAAGGTCTATAAGATAATAATCTCCGTTTAGCTTTCCCCATACCTCAATAGCAACAAAGTCACTTGTATCACTATCTTTGAATGTAGCATCAACAGAAATAGCAACAAGCGGTATATGTTCGGGCAATTTATCGTAATATTGCCACCATTCACGCTTAAATATGTTACCCTCTGCAGATGTAGGTCTACCCATATAGAGTGCGTTCCACGCTCTTTTTCCGTCAGCATAGCGTTGTTTGAACTCTTGTAACCATTTATTATCTTTGCCAATCTCAGGACAAAGAGCATCGCCAATATTTCTACCGAGAATGTCATTTTCTTCTGCTTCAACGGGAATATTGACTACCTCAACAAAGTTTTCACCATTGATTACTCGCCCTGCAAGGTCATCTTCGTGCCATCTTGTCTGTATAATGATTATCTTTGTTCCCGCTTGGGTTCTTGTCATTATGGAGTTTTCCCATTCTTCCCATAGTCTTTCACGATATGTAGAACTGTCAGCTTCAAGTCTATTCTTTACGGGGTCATCAATGATGATTAAATCTCCGGCATTACCCGTAATACCCGCCATAATACCTCTTGTAATGATGCCACCATCGTGTTCAGCTATTTCCATATCCCTATCAGACGATTTTTTCAGCTTTATATCAAATATGAATTGTCCAACCTCGTCTATCTTGCCCTTGTTTCTTCTGCCGAATTTACCAGCAAAATCATCGTTATAGCAAGCAATAATACATCTTCTATCGGGATATTTACCTACATACCAACTTGGAAAGGTTTCTGTTACTGTCATTGACTTTCCGTGCTGAGGCGGACAAGACAAGACTAATATATCATACGGATTGCCTGTGTAGGTTTCTACAAAGGTCTGTATCTTATTTGCAAGGAATTTATGAAAATGAGTATCTATCCATTTGCCTTTATGCACAAAATAGCAATACGAGGCGTAATTTTCACGCATCAAAGCTATTGCTAATTGTTGTTCTTCCTTTGTCACTTGGCATCATCCTTTTTGGTGTACCCAGCTATATCAACGAGTTTATCTAAGTCAAAGTTTGTCGCAAAACCAACATTTTGTGTCATTTCGCCTCTTGACAAGGCTCTTTTATCATATAGAGTGCCGATTGCAGTTGTTATATCTTTGATATTATGTAGTTGAAGCGTTTTTATCTTGTTTACAAGCTTGTCCTTTTCTTTGAAGGACATTTCATCCTCATCCATATCCCAAATTTCATCTATAAGGTCGTCAAGGTCTTCCTCGTGTTCTATTGCCCTATTTAATCTCTTATTAAGCAATAACAAGCCTTTTTCAATAATCTCGGTGGTCTTTTGAGCAAAGGCTTTCTCTGTTTGTGTTCTTAGTTGTTCAAAATCAGGGTTATTCTTGTTTCTGTCAACAACCTCTTTTACAGTTGTTAAAGGAACACCTAACTCTCTTGAAGTTTCCCTCAAATTATAGTTAGTAAACCACAATGCCATAATCTTATAAATTGTTTCAGGACTTGTTTTTTTACCTCTTGCCATACCTTGTCACCACCTTAATCTAAAAACTATAGTTTGACATTCTATAAAACACCTTTGGAAAAACATAAATGTCTGTGTTATCTCTTGTTAACTTTAAAATGCATCGGAGGTAACAATGTTTTTTTGCTAAAAATGGTTTTTGGTTACACTTGATGGAATCGAACCACCATTAAAAGAGCCAAAATCTCTTGTCCTACCATTAGACGAAAGTGTAATATTTTCAACGCCCTATATAAGCTAAGTTTATAATTATAATATTTATATATATTTATTTATATTTATATATATAAGCTTATAATAAACATATAATAAAAGGCTAAAAACCGCTTAAAAAGCAGTCTAAAAAAGCATACAATTGTTTCATTCTATCAAGCATTATAAACCTATCCATCGTTCAGTTATCACCAACTTTTTAAAATTTTTAAAAAATTTTTTCAAAATCAGAAAACTGATATACAAATTAGAGAATATACAAGAGGAGAGTTAATATGCCACCATTATCAGAAGCACGAAAGAGAGCAAAGGCGAATTACAACAAGAAAGTAACTAAAATAACCATAGAGTTTTATCCTGCAGATGCAGACCTAATAGCAAAGGTTAAGTCGCAACCAAGCCAACAAGGGTATATCAAAGAGTTAATAAGAAAGGACCTCAAATAGAGGTCCTTTTCTTTATGCTTGTAATTCTGCATCGAATAGAACACTTTGAAATGACCTACTGTATGTCAAAAGTATTTCTATTCGCTCCTACGGGCGTTTTTCACCACGCTTCATAGAATTTTTTACGATAACGATATAAACTCATCTCGCTTATGTGATGTTCCATCGACAAGGCACGAATGCTTTTTGTACTATCTGTGACAACTGCAAATAGCACATCGGCGTACTCATCGCCAACCTCTTGACAGAGGTTTTTTATTTTATCCTGAATATGCTCCGGCATATCCTTTATGTTGACACAAGTAAAATAAATAAGTCCTTGTTTGTTATACGGGATGTGTATTCCTCGTCTTTTCTTGAACATAGGCATCACTCCCCTTGTGTTGCCAATGGCACAGAATAATCTTTGCCTGACCTGTTAGGGTTAAACGGCTCTGTATGACGATAAGCCGTACAAGGCTTTATTGCCATAACAACCATATCTTTTTTTACATAATCACTATCATTCATTATGTAGTCAATGTAAACAAGACAACTGTTACCTGTATAGCATTTTCTATCTGCATCATACTCATTTAAGGCGAGCAAATCGCCCTTATGAAAAGGTCTATCATTCTTTCGTATCTCAAATGTTTTTTCGCCACTTATAACATCTGTAAAAAAGTGTGGTAATATCTTTAACTCGTGTATCATTTTGTATCACTCCTTTTCCATTTCGCACAGGAACGCCACATTACAGGCTAAATGCCATAGATGTGGCATACCACTTTCCTCGTCAACCGAATTATTATCATTGACATACTTTATCAGGTGCCTGAACATTGCATCGACATATCGTTCCTTTTCAACTCGTTTCCAACTGTTTGAGTCTTTGTATTTCCTGTTGCCAAACTCACGAACCTTTGCGATGCAGTTTATAATCTCTACCGGCACTAATGATAATCTCGGTTTCCCTGCATCCGCTTTTGCATCTTGGTCGTTGGGCGGTTCTCCTGTTGCTTTTTTCCACTCTTTTCCCCACATTTCAGCAAGTTTTTTGTCAATATTATGTTCCTTCATCAAACCTATTCTTTTTGTGCATTCATCACAATGAAACCCACCATCACATAGGCTCCACGCAAGATGCTCTACTATAATTTTTTTTCCGCACAAGTTACATCTCACCATCATCTCGCATTCCCCCTTTGTGTCTTTTTGCTAAAATTTATATCCTTATTCTTGCGAAACGCAATTTTATAAGAAAAAGTATCACTTAAATATCAAAAAACGATTTTAACTACCTTTTTTCGCTTTCTATAGCAGTATCACTTTTGTCTCTTGGCTTGTAAAATTTGCAAGGCTTATGTTCTTTCTTGCAATACACTTCTTTTAACGCATTGCATCTTGATTTATACTCGTTTAAAAATTTACAATTTGTCTGTAGCATCCTTTACACCCCCTCATCTTTGCTTCGCATTATAAACCTAAAAGGTTTTTCATTTCCTCGTATTCATTCCTCACGTTTTGTCTACGCCTACTGCCACCTGTAATCTCTATCGGGAAACACTTTTCTATAACTCTGTCATAAATACGCATATTTTCTATGTCATCAGGGTTCTTTATCTTGTCGATTGATAGATTTGTTGTTATAATCATCGGCAGTCCTGCTCTATATCTGCCATCTATGATGTTATACACCTGTTCTTTTGCGTATTGTGTCTCTCTTTCTATGCCTAAATCGTCTATCACAAGCAAACTGTAATCATTCAGGGAGTCTATGTAATCCTGCTTATCAAAAATCCCTTGCAATGTATTTAATACTCTTGAAAAGTTTGTTACTAATACAGAATACCCTTTGTCTAACAATGCGTTTGCTACCTCGCAGGCGGCGAATGTCTTTCCGGTTCCGCAAACTCCGTATAATAATAATCCTTTGCCTTGCTTTCTAAACTCAGGAAAATTGTCAACATAGTTCTGCATTGCTTGTGTTATGCGTTTATTCTGCATATCATCATTTGCAAAAGTCCATTGTTGCATTTGCTCTCGCTCTTCTTTTGGAAAAGCTGAACGCTTCATCGCTTCAATCTTTCTCTCTTTTTCTTTCTGTTTCCGTTCAGCTTCTTCTTTTTCCTGTTTTTCTGATTCACATTGGCACAGGTGATATGGGCGAATTGTTCGGTCCAATACTGTAATCTCTATTTGCTTTCGTGTATGGCATTTACCACACACAAGCAAACCTTGCTCATCTTCGTAATCGCCATCTTTACGAGGTATGTTTATTTCGCATTGCTTTACAATGTTGGAAATAGCTTGTCCATAGTCCATATTCTCACCCCTTAAAATAAATCGTCTAAGCTATCCTCGTTTGGGTTAAAACAATATCCATCGTTTTTTCTTTTGGCTGACTTTTGTTTATCGTTGATATTGTTCTTTTCCCAAGTTCTAACCGCCGCTTTCCAATCTTTCATTTTGTTTTTGCCTACTTGCCAACCATTTGCGGTGTAATAGTCTATAAACCTTTCTGCATCAACATTGTTCTTTCTTTCAAGACAATATGCCTGCACTTCTTCACGGGTAGGTGGAACAAAACGCTTGGTCTTTTTCTTTTCAGGCTCTATATCTATACTATCCTTACCTAACCTATCCTTACCTAACCTATGCTGACATTCGCCTGTCACTTGTCCGTCACTTGACTGACATTGGTTTGGCATACAAATTTCATCCCATACTTTTATAACTTCGTCAGCATTAAGTCGGTCAGTTTCTTTGTCTTGTAAGGTGATGTTACATTGGTGGCAAATAACGGAAATGTTCCCTAATTCGTGTTTACCGCCTTTTGATATTGGTATATTATGCTGAATGCTTGGCTTTCGTATATCGCTACCAACGCCACATTCATCGACAGAGGATTGCATTTTAAATCCACACACAGGACAAGGTTTTCCATAAAATGCCTGTCTTATCTTGTATTCAAAACTATAAGGCAATGTGCTTTCTCTATATGCTTTTTGCCTTTTGGTTTCTGCCGCCACACCTTCTATCAAAATAGTTTCATTAGATTTAAGTGAATATGCTCCATTATCTTTTTCAACCAGAAGAGCCATTTCTTCGGGATATACTGTATCTTTCTTTCTATCGCCTCTGATGTAATTATGTATCTTCCAATGTTTGATAACAACTATTCCACTTTCAAACGGAATTATGAAATTTTTCGCAATCAACAATTTTAAATCGTCATCGGAACAGCCTACCATTCTTTGAATCTTTTTAGGATTATTTATAAATCCATCATCGTCTGCTCTCATAGACAAATGGAAATATAAAGACTGTGTTGACAATGGCATATCCAAAAAAGCATCGCTATCAATTATTGTTTTTGCAAACATCCTGCGTTCCGCCATCTCATCAACTCCTTTCTGTATTAAACTTCCTTTATCTTGATGCCGTGTATCCACAACATCATTTTTCTTTTCAAAACAAACTTTGCATATGTAGCACTTGACGGGTCACGAAAACCTTTGACATCTTCAACAACAGTTTGTCCGTTTTCTGTATAAACAAAATCGGCTATGTAAACAACGGATTGCTCGATGCAGACCTGTTTTGTTTTAGGTTGTCCCTTTTTAGCACCGACCTTGTAATACTCGCCCGTTTCGACTGTTTCGTATTGTGCCGGAATAAGCTCATATCTCTTTTGCAATTCAAGGTCCGATATTTTACCTGCTCTCTGCAGGAGTTTTAATTCGCAGTACCGATTACCCTCTTTCGTGCTTTGAAATTCTATTCCATCAATGACTATACTTTTGTTGTTTAGTTTGGTGTTGTTCCTACGCTTCCATTTTCTTGGCATTATGCATCACTCCTTTTCAATTGCGATTTTATTGACTAATCAAGAACAATTTCCTCGTCTAATTTGTCAATATGGTAATATCCTGTAAAGTCAATAGCCTGTAAGCAAGTGGAACACCCTTTCAAATCCTTGTGTATTCCTCCGCCATTTTCAACATCTGTTTCATAAAGTGCAACAATATACCTTCCACAGTTCGGGCAATGAAAACACATCATTCTTCCAAGATTATGAGTAATTGTATCGTCACCATATTTAATAATTGGCTTTTTCGGTATTTGTTTTTCGAGTGCAGATATAGCAAGCTCTGCATATAATTTTCGATTTTTATATGTGATATCGCTCTCGTTTGGGTTTGTACCAAAACCACTATCCAATACCGCAACCGCATCCCTTTTTACACATTCAAAATGCTTGATTGCCTTTTTTATATCTTCGTTCATACCCTTACTCCACCTCCATCCATCTTTGCACCGCAATTACAATAAGGCTCTTTGCGATTTTCTGTTCTTCCACACAGAGAACATTTATATCCCACTAAATAGTCTTTCGTTACGCCTGCAGGCGAAGTAAACTTTTGAATATTATCAATCCACTCTCCGTGCTTCACTTCCTCAACATCTGCGGTGGGTTGACTACGCAAAAGAGAAATAACCGCATTTGCTGAATGTTCGTCTATTGCAGGAAATTTGCATATTGCTTCTGCAAATTTATCAACATCAATATAAGCCATTCACTCCGCACCGCCTTTCTCTATAATCTCCCACACAAAGCAAACTTCAATAACTTTAATGCAAGGCTAAAAGATTGCTCTCTGTTGAGGTGCATTCTTGACTCTATCAATGCTTTTTCAGGAATGGGGAAGTCACACCACCCGTATTCATTTGTTTCGGGGTGGTTCTTCTGTAAATTAAAGCCAAGAGCCTTTGCATCTTTGTACATAATGCTCACTCTCGGTTTTTGCACTCCCAACCAAATGTGAGGCTCAACCGTGGAAGAGATTTGGATATTACACTTTACTCCATAATCGTCTTTAAAATCGTTTACCGCAAAACCCCTCTTTGTCTTGTGCTTTATAAATCTCACTCCGCAGCACCACCCTTCAACACCTGTTCGGCTTCTTGTCTTGTGAGGAATAATTGCTTACCCCATTCATCAGAGGGATATTTTAAATCTGCAATGTATAACACTTGCTGTCCTTTTTCTTTTGTGATTTCTATTCGGTCAACATCATATTCATATATTTCAGGGCAATTCGTTCCGTCAAAAAATTCGCTTATATCATAAACCTTATCCCCCACCTTGCAAGGCGGTACAATTACGCCATTTTTGAGAAGATAGTCGGCGCGAACTTCGCAAATTTGGTCTGCTGTTGGTACAACATCACAACGGGAGATATAATCTCCTACTTTTTTGCACGACCCCTTTATCAACTCAATCAATCTTTCTCTCATTCAGCCAACCTCGCTTCCCTTTCAGCCAACAAGCAAGCTTCACACTTTAGTACATTGCCGTTACTGTCCGTTTCAAGAAAAGGATAAAATATTTCGCAATATGGTCTGTTATTTTGAGATGCCAATCTGGTACATTTGTTTTTTGCATTTCTCATACAATAAAATCCTGACGGACAACATAAGTTTATTTCGGTTTTAATATTCATCACTCCGCACCGCCTTTCAATTTATCCAAGATTTTCTTAATCTTTCCGTCTTTTAGAGAACCCTCACCATTCATTAAGTAGTTAATACAATCATTAAGGCTTTTGTTTCCTCTTGTTATGCAAATAGGAATACCATCAACCATAAGAATATGCTTATATTTAGAACCATACTGTTTTACTTTTGAAGTGCTTATTTCCACTACTCAACACCACCTTTTCGCATTTGATAAAGGTGTGAAGCAATCGCATATACACCGCTTGCAATAAAATAAAGTGGATTTCCGGTACACAATCCCCAAAAGAGCATTATCCAAGCTAACACACACTCAATCAATCTTTCACTACCTCACTTTCAAGCCATTTTTTACAAACCGCAATGCATTTGTTATAATCTCCATCGCACATCTTGTAATAATCAGTATCGTTGCATTTTCCCTTTCCCAAAGGATTATTGTTGTTCATCATTTTATTTTGGCAAGAAACACAATCAAGCATTTTTCTCATAAACTCTGCCATTTCATCAATGCTCATATTCCGTATTCGGTCATAGTTCGTTATGCGAACCTTGTCAACAAATTCAACATACGGCTTTATTTTTTCATTTATTTCAGCAATGCACCTTATACCTAAATTTCTTACTCGGTTTAAATTATGGTAATTGTCAGCAATATCTTGAACCGTATCTATCTTTGCTCTCCTTAAACAATTCCAAGTGCGAACCGAAAAATCCAATTCGTTAATATCAACATTTTTAATCACTTTAATTTCCACTATCACTTACTCCCATTTCCGCTTTAGCCTCATTTAAAATATTCTTAGTGATAACAGGATAAAAACCTCTGCTAATTGACAGCTCTTTCACCCGTTCTACAAACTCATTTATCCCATCTGTATAACCCTTAGAATACTGTTCACGGTCATATTTTAAAGCCTTAATAAGTTCCTCCTTGTCAACATCAACGCCGGTCTTAAGCACACATCGATACACATATTCGTCCTGTTTCTCTTGCATCTGTTTTACAATGTTTGCCGTTTGTGTAAAAATATCAATAGGAGATTTATACATCACTCTCCACCGCCTTTCGGCATATCAACCATATCAGGCAAATCTATGTTCACTAAAATTGCTTTTATAAAATATTTGTCAGCAACTTTGTCAAGATATTCTTCGAGCTGTTTTTCGCTTTCATTATTCGTTTTAAGTTGTTCTTTTGTGTATTTTCCTTGAGTCACGGCGTAATCAGTTATCCACGGGAAATAGTTAAATCTCTCGCAAAGCTCATCATCATATCGGTCATAATAGTTGTCCTTAAATTCCTCTCGCTCCGTATAATAGCGTTCATCCATTAATGCATATTCACCGACATATGCCTCTCCAAACGATGCAAGCCACCTGCCGCTATCATCACAAACAATTTCATAATCTACCAACGGAATAATTGGCAGAGCAGGATTTTTCTTAATTAACTTCAATAACGCTTCCGCCTTTTGACTTCTTATTCCTTCATCAATAGTTTTTACGCTCATTTCTCTCCACCGCCTTTTCTGTTTCGTAATACTTCAAGACATTTTTGAACCGTGTTAATCATTTTTATGCCTCCTGCAAGGTCGGCAATATCCGCCAAGAGCTCAATTATTTTTATTTCATCTACTCGTGACAATTCCGTTTTGCTTTCGATGAGGTAATTTATAATGGCTATTTTTTTTGCAATCTCAACTTTTTTCCCGTTACGCATCACTCAGCACCGCCTTTCTCGGTTGTGACTTCCTTGTAATTCAAAAGCACCACCTTTTTCACCTTTTCCATTTTTGCAAAGTTCAAGCAAAAATGGTCGTGACTTTCTTCATTTAATTCATAATAAATTTCCAAGAAACAACTGCCGAAACCCCATCTACCAAATCTTTTTTTGAAAACATAACTGACAAAATATTTGTGTTTCATTTTCCCTCATCTTCCTTTCAGAGCCTGCTCCGCTTCTTCTCTTGTTAGGAACACTGTTTTACCGATGTATTCAATACTTCTTGCATAAATTCGCCCTCTAAAAGCAGGATATTCATAACGAATATGCGTGCCGTATTTGTTTTGTACAATTTCTATTATTTCGGCTTCTTGTATTACGCAACATTTTTCAAAGTCCTTTACCCAAACAATATCCCCAACCTTACAAGGCGACACAATTACACCGTTTGCGAGCAACTTATCAACATAAAACTGCTGTCGCTTTTGTATCTTATCTTCAATATCGCCATCTATTGCTCTCTCGGCAATGTTTGTCAAATAATCAAGATATTCAATTTCAATGTTGTGATATATTTCTGCTAATCTATCACGCATTACCCGATAACGCCTCACTTTCTGCACTAAATTTTATTGTATTTTCACGCTCTTTTTTAAACTCTGCAAAACTCAGTAGCCTCTCTTCAGTAAAATAGTCCCTATGCGAAAACAAGCGAGAAGTTAAATATCTTACATATTCTTCCCACACACTCATTCACCCGCCATTTCTTTTACGAGTCTATTAAAGTCATAATTTGAAATAGTATAAGAACAAGGTAAACCCGTTACTTTATCACATAAAATACTTGCATTGCATTTCAACCTCTCCACAAACTCTTTTATCCCATTGGCTTTAATTTTGTTTGCATCTAATCGGTTGAAATCTTCGACAAATACATCTCGTTCCCAAGCACATTGTTTATATGAGTTTGTCAACCTCTCAATTTTAGCTTGTTGTTCCGCAATTTCATCTTTTAAAGCATCATTCTTTCTAATAAGAATATCTACTTCCGTGTTAAGAGTTTTGATTTGTGACTTTTGGTGGTTGATTAGGTCAAGAGAATGTTTTAATAGTGCATCTCCATCTTCCATACATAGTTCTTGTTCGTGGAAAGGACAACCACTTTTGCAAGCCACAATTCCCTTATGGCTTATACAACACTCCAAAGCCTTTATAATCTCGTTATCTGTTAAATTCATTTAATCACCCCTCAATAACAATTCCCATTTCTTCTTTTAGTATCTTTTTAATTTCTGCCACGCTGACATACCCATCCCCAACTTGCACAGACAAGTCGCAAATGTGCTTAAAAAGCCTGTTAAGTCTTTTGTGACCAAATCCCCACTTGTCACGCATCACCATTAGGAAAATTGCAAAGGCACTTCTTACGGCATCATCTGTTATATCTTTTTTCATTCGGTCTACATCTGACCGCCTTAGATGAATGTGTGGATTTTTCTTTTTCATATCTCTGTCCCTTTCTGTGCGTTTTCTGCATCGTCAAGAAGCTGTCGCATTTTGTAAACATCTTTTTGCAATTCCACTATTTTTGCCTTTGCCTTTCTCACCTGCATTGTAGTTTTGTTATGTTTATTCGTATATTTTATTGCCGCCCTTAACATTAAGTAATTTGCGACAAGCGACAGCACTAATACGATACTGACTATTATCAATGCTATTTTCATTTGTATTCTCCTTTCAAAACCTAATTAAAAGGCAGGTCATCCATATCGCCTAACGGAATAAAATCATCGTCTGCATCTACTGTTGATGTGGTTGTATTGGCGTTTACATCTCTCTTGCCATCCGCAAATTCAACGGTGTTAACAAGAATTTCTGTAACCTTGTGTGCTTGTCCGTCTTTTTCATAACGGCGTGTCTGCAATTCCCCGGTCAAACCTACTCTTACACCCTTGTCAAACCACTTGCAGAGGAAAGTAGCTTGTGTGTTCCACGCTACGCAGTCGATATAGTCGGTGATTGTATTCCCATCTGCATCCTTGAATTTTCTATCTATCGCAACCGAAAAATTACATACAGGCGTTCCGTTGCCCGTGTGTCTTAATTCAGGAGTTGCGGTCAATCTTGCTACCAAACATACTTGATTCATTATCTTTTCATCCTTTCTTTTCTTTGTTCTTCGATTGTCAACATCTCGATATACTTTCCGTAAGTCATACCAAGTTCCCTTGCTTTTATTGCAATTTCATCAATCGTTTGAACATTCTTTTTCTTCGTTTCTTTTGACTTTGTGCTAATAACTTTCTTTTTTAATTTACTGTCCGGAAGTTGTCTACATTCAGGACAACAATATTGTTGTGTTCTTGTCCCCATAAACTCCTTGCCGCACTTACGATTTTTACATTTCTTTCTAAATAATTGCATTTCATAACCTCATATCACCTTATTGCTCACATATAACTGTCGGCACGCCCGTTTCCGCAATTACCGCATTTTTGATTTCCTCTGCGTTACTATGACCGTTTGATAAATGAGCAACATATATTCTTTTTAGCCTGCTCTTATCAATGCGTTTCAACCAATTTAACGCCTTAGATAATTCAAAATGACTAAACAACAGCCTTGCCCTTATGCTCGATTCCATAATGCCCTCATTCACAAGGCGGTTGACTATATCCTTTTGATAATTGATTTCCAATATTAAATAGTCAACGCCCTGCGGATTGACAGTTATTTTATATGTGTCTGTGGCGAAAAACAGCCTTTCGTTTGTGACATTGCTATACAACATATATCCAACACAAGGGCAATCGTGATGCATCGTTATAGCCATAATTTCAAAGGTGTTTACTGCAAAAGCCTTTAGTGGTTCTATAATGTGCGTTCTGTGATGGACCGATACGCCCAACATCGTCAATGTTTCAAAAGGGGCATATACATCAATAGCATTTTTCAAAAGGTCTTTTACTGCTCTTGAATGGTCAATGTGCAAATGGCTCAGGATGCAGGCGGCGACTCCGTTTATTTTGAAGTCGCTTTTTGCCTGTAATTCCTTGTATGGTATGCCTGCATCAAGCAATATTGATGTCACACCATCCGAAACAATGTACGCATTTCCAAGACTTGAAGAAGCTAAAACATCAATTTGCATTTATACCGCTCCTCTTAAAACTCAGGTTGACTTTTAACTTCGCCTGTTGAAACATCTACCTTAGTTCCGTCTGCCAACATAACAGGTTCTAAAGGCTGTTCTTCTACCTCGACATACTCTGCAGTATACGCTTTGTATGTTTCATCGCTGTTCTCGTTATATAGGTTTTCTGCAAGAGATGAGCTGAAATCTTTTGGGATTTTCTTAACTATGTTGTTACGCATCTTTCTGATAATCATACTTTCTCTGCTCTGTTCTTCTTTCCAAGCAGGTGAAATGAATTTATCAAAGTCTGTACTATCAAGAAGTGCATCAAGGTCAAGTTCCTTTGCCTTATTCAAAAGTTCTCTTTTCTTCTCTGCAATTTCAGCTTTCTGTTTATCGTCTGCTTTGTATCGGTCCGCACAAACCCCAAATGTTTCATTCATCATATTATTGCTGATATGTGCAATCAGGTTTTTTTTGACATCTGCTCTCTCGGAAATGTAATAATCAACACAACCATCTATTGATTGAATAGGATATACAACCCTTACAACCTTTCCGGTGCCGTTCGGTTGCCATTCCGGAGGAGTTAATTCAAGACCTACATAGCGAGGATATTTAAAATTGTCTTTCTCTCTAACAAGCCAATGCGGATAAACCCTTTTTACATCTCTACCGAAACGAGATACCAAAGAATCAAAGCCATCGCCCTCAATTCCCATTTCGATTTTCTTCTTCCATTCAGTTTTACCGTCAGTACCTTTGACAGATACATTTCTAATTTGAAAATAGCACTCTCTCGGATTTGCTGTTGCATTTAACTGTAATGCGGCAACGCTTAACAAAATCTGCGTGACACAACTTTTATCTAATTGCTTATCGTTCCAAGATACTCCGTTGGTATCGAGTACATTGTTGATTGCCGATATAGCATTTACAACACAGTTTTTTGCATATTCTGAAAACTGAATATTGTTCCCCTCTAACTGTCTTTGAATCATCGGGAAGTAATTTTCATTTACGCTCGATAATACCGTGTTAAACTTTGTTTCTACTGCTTTTGCTTCACTCATAATTTTTAATTCCTTTCATTTATAAAAATTTTAATTTTTTTCTACTCTTAACGCATCATCGTCTGCACTTACCACTAAGCAAATCATTTGTGATGTTGTCGGAAGAATGTTTGTTACACTTTCTGCATTATCAATGATAACCGGTGCCGTCTTACCGTGTACCTTGCAAAGTGTATTGATTATATCCAAACCGGTGTTGATTCTGCTTGCATTGTTAAGGTCAGAATATTCAACGCCTTTATATGTTACCTCGCAACATTCAGCAATACCGCCGTTAATCTGTTCTTCAAACAGTTTGAATTTTGCATACTGGAAATGACCGTTTATTTCTTCGCTTAATAAATCAACCTTGTATTTTGTAAACTTATCAATAAGAAAAGCAATTTTATCAAGGTTCGCATACTCTGTAGCAAGTCTTTTTTCATCAGCAGAAAGTTCTTCAATTCTCTTTTTCTGTCTTTCTGCTATATCACGCCCTGCAATAGCCTTGTCTATTTCGGCTAATTTTGCCTTTTCTGCAACGATTTTCTCTTGTATGGTGTAAATCTTCGCCTGAACATTTTCTGCTCCATTCTGCATATTTTTTTCAGCTTCTGCGATGCGTTTGTTTATGTCGGCAAGTTCTTTATCTTTTATTTCCTCAAATTCTGACTTTGCTTTTTCGATTGATGCCGTTAGGCTTTTGATTTCTGCCGTATACTTGTTAGCATTTTGTTGTAAGGTATCAATGTTTTCGGCAAATGTAAGGCGTTTATTTTCTCTTTCTTCTATTTCAGCCTTTACCCTCTTGCCCTTTTCGGTAATGGTTTCAAGCGTTTCTGCTCTATTGGTGTTAAACTTTGCCTTTGCTTCTTCTATTTGTTCTGCTGGGAGAGGTTGTCCGCAAGTAGGACATATACCGCTATCTGTATATTGCTTTCCGTTGACCTCGTGCCAATCTTTGCGGAGTGCATCTGCTTGATGTGTCAGGTATTCAATGTATGTGTTAAAAGTTGCAATTCGCTGTCGGCAAGAATTGATTTCACTTTCTGTATTTTTTAAGTTAATTTTCGCATCAAACAACTCTTGGTCGATAGCAGATGTATCGCATTTTGACATTTCTACTTGTGCTTTCTTTTCTTTTAATGCTCTTAATTCAATTTCAACATCCGTAACGCCCGAACCATTTTTAATAGCATTTATTTCGTTGTTAAGGTCAGCAATCGTCTGTTCGATGTTTGTCCTTTCTTCGTCTAAACCGTGACAGTTTGTCACGCTTTCAGGAATCGCCAACGATGCTTCGGATATTCTCTGCGGAATAGCCTTTAATTCGTCATTGATTGCGGTCTGCTTGCTCTTAATAATCTTGCCATACTCTTGTACTGTTCTGCCTTGTAATTCGTCAAGCAAGGGAGCAAACTCCGGGGAACGAGCAAGTATATCATCATCAGCCATATTACCATCACAAAGACTTAATAAAATCTGTCTGCGGTCCTGCCATTTTAAATGCTCATTGAAATACAATGGATTTGTAATTGTCTTAAACAAATTCTCGTCAATATACATTGCGATTTTCTGTTCATACTCTTTTTTTGTGGATGGCACTTCGTTTATGAAATACTTTGTTTCGTGTCCCGAAAACTCTGCCTCTGCACTGCCTCTTTTCTTAGTCCACTTTTCGATATATACCTTTTTCAAAGTTAAGATAATGTTGTCTATCGCTAACTCACATTCAACGGTATGCTCCAAATTATGTATTACATTTCCGTTTTCGTCTTGTGTCTTGATACCAAAGTCGGAGCGACCTAAACTATCCTTTCCAAACAGTAGCCAAGTAAAAGCATCAAATACTGTTGTTTTGCCTGTGGCGTTATCGCCATATATTTTTACATTTGCTCCGTCTGCATTTATTTCTAAGAATTTAATACCTTTGAAATTCTGCAACAGAAGTCTGTTAATCTTAATATTCATTTTTTAATTCCTTTCATTTATGTTTAATCCTTTGTTTCAAACACTCCGCTTTCAATAAGCCTTGTTACTATTCTCTTAATCATTATCGGTGGAACGCTCATACCACAGATGTATTGAACATTTGACCTACTATGATTTATAAAATTATAATCTTCTGGGAAAGTTTGCGAGTGTATCATATCTTCGCAAGTACAATATGTTTTTTCTTTGCCTCGCATAGGTGTTACTGCACTACCGGCGCTTAAAGTTGGAAATATATTTTTTTCTTGCAAAATCACATAGTTAAATAAACTTTCTTTCCCCTCAACTCGTTTAACTACATCACAAAGATACCTATCATTTTCATTGCATAAACTCAACAACTTGTAAATTCTTGTATCTTTGTTCATTTCATCCCCTGCACCGCTTTTTATTTCACCGTATGTTATCGGAACATAATTAAATGACATATCCAACATTCGCAAATCAAACTCCACATCGTCTCTTAATGCTATAAAAAACACCCTATGTCTTGTTTGTGGAACTCCCATATTTTGCCCTTTTAAAATCCAATGTTTAACTTGATATCCTATATCGTGAAATTGCTTATAAATCCTTTGCACATAACTCCAAGCTTCACCTTTTATAAGTCCTTCTACATTTTCCATTACCACAACTTTTGGCTTTAACTTCGCTACTGTTTCTATAAATACAAATGATAAATCGTCAAGGGTTTGTTCAGCTTGTCCTTCTCTAAACTTTTTCTTTTTACCCCAACTTTCTTCCCTATCCCCTGCCATTGAAAAGGTTGTGCAAGGTGGAGAGCCGTCAAGAATATCCAAGTTGAATAATTCCTCTGGCAACTCATCGTTTGGTATCTTGTTAAAGTCCCTTATGTCCATTAAAAAATTATGCTTTGGGTTGTGGTTCTTGACATATACATCATTCATTTTTGGGTCAATCTCGCAGCAACCCACAACATCACACCCAGCCAACTTATACCCCATAGTCGAACCACCACCACAAGCGAAACAGCTAAACACTTTTAACCCGTTCTTTTCCTTTGGGTAGTCTGCAAAAGTCCATTTCCAATCGGTAGACTTTTTTGGCTTAAATTCTTCCCCACCGGGCATAAAGTCAAATAAAGTCAATGCTTCCATTTATATTCCTTTCCTTTCCTTTTCCAATTTATAAACTGCTATACTTGTTTTATTTCCATAACGAGTTGTAACCTGTTCAAAATGAGAAGTAATGTTATATCCGTAATCGTGCCTTAATATGTAGATGATTGCGGATAGCCTTGTTGCACCAAAAAGGTTGATTGCTTCGTAACTTGTAATACTGCCGTGTTCAATCAAGTGTTGTAATACCATTTTCGTTTGCGTTAAAGCCATTATTACCACCCCTCTCACTCATAAACAGGAACGAGTATTGTCTGTCCCGGATATATCATTTCATTTTTACCGATATTGTTCTTCTTGATGATGTAATACTCTATTCGTCTGTAATCCTTGTTATTAGGCGTTATGTCAATCGCTATGTCGCAAATAGTATCGCCACTACTCACCACATATTCGCTCCACTCTGTCGGCATTTTATTTGCGTTGAAATATACCACCAAAGTAATAATAGAAAATATAATCGCACTTAATATAATCTTTTTCATTTGCTACACCCCGCACTAATCTAAATCGTCTGTGTTTCCGAAAAGCTTTGATTCGATGTTATCTATCGTGATGCCACTTTTCGCAAGCTGTTTGCCTCGTTTTTCCATACTCCGAAGCTGATACATATATTGGCGGCGTTTGTATAATATCCGTTGTTCCTTTTTTGCAAGTTTTACATCATCAGAATCAAGCAGTCTTTCAATTTCGTTTTCTACCTGTTGGTCTGTCAAAAAGTCCTTTGCCATCTTAAATCTTCCTTTCATTTATTTTGTTGCTTCGGCAGATAACACAAGCCTTACACAAGCCTGTTTTATCCGTTCCATTCGTCTTTCTCGCTCCTCATCCGTAAGAATCGGGGAGTAAACTGTTGCAACTATATTATTTTTTCTTATGATTTCGGGTTCACCGTAAACATCATTTTTCAAGGATAATTCCCCCTTCCTTACTGAATGATATGCGACTTAATCATAGGTATGTTCTTTCGTTTATGCGCTTTCGTTTTCGATGTTCAAAATATCACAAATGCATTCAACAATTTTGGGAGCGTTCCGTTGACCTGTCAGGATTTTATACATATATCCACTATCAACATATAACCCTGTTCGCTTTGTGATTTCTTCTTCGAGCCACTTCTGTGTTCTTCTTTTTTTCAGCAGTTCAGTCTTTACAACCAAACCAAAATCTGAAATTTTGGATAATTTGCTCAAAATAATACCCCTTTCTAATTTAATAGTTGACAAGTACGGAATATTGTACTATGATAATGATGTGAACATTTAGAATAGTATGTATAGAATTCTGTACTCGACAAAAACCATTATAGTACAGCTTTCTATACTTGTCAATGCCAAATTTACGGATTTCTGTATTTTTGGTGCATTTACACAAAAGGAGAGGTACAGAAATGGGTACATTGTACGAAAGAATTATATCTTTGTGTCAAGAAAGAGGAATAACAGGTGGAAAATTGTGTACGGATTTGCAGATGAGTAAAGGTACATTGACCGACTTGAAGATGGGGAGACAAACAGGTCTATCCGCTACAAAAGCTCAAAAGATTGCATCATATTTTGGTGTGTCTGTTGGTTATCTTTTAGGAGAAGAAGAAAAAAAAGAACAGTCCACAGAAAGTGAACTGTCTATTAGAAAGAAAGAATTCATTCAGAAGGTTGAGAAAATGACGGATGCTCAAATTGAGAAACTCGAACAGATTCTTGCTCTTGTTGAGAATACAGAGTTATAAGCAATTCAAACTGCTTGTCTGTAAGTTTTTCGATACGGTTTATTAAGTCTTGTTTTTTTGTCATTTGTTTTTACATTCCTTTCTTGTAGAACAGATGTTCCGATTTGTGATAAATTATATCAACTTTTCTTAATAATTCCATCGAGTTTGGATTTCCGTATTTATTTTCAAATATCGTTTAGTTACCCAAACAATATTTGAATTTTACCATAAGGAATATGGACAATCAATGGTTGATTATTCTATTTCACCAAACCTTTAGTGTACTTTCTAAATAATGGTGTTGACATTTCCAAACCTGCGTACTATCATTTAACAAACGGAGGTTAAAAATGCAAATAGAGAAAATAGAACAATGTGGAAAAAGATTAGAAAAAGCACTATCAATAAGAAATATGAAACAATCGGAATTGTGTAAACTCGCAGGTGTTCCAAAAAGCTCGTTGAGTTTGTATTTGAGTGGAGCATATGAGCCAAAACAAGATAGGCTATATAGATTGGCTGAAACATTAAATGTTAGCGAATATTGGCTTATGGGTTATGATGTTCCTATAGAAAGAAACGCATCACCAACATCATCTGTAGAACTTACCGAGAGCGAGAAAGCATTGCTTGACTTGTTCCGACTAATTCCCGAATCACAACAGAGGGTTCTAATACAGATGATTCGGGGTGGTTTAGAAACGAAAGAATAATTTTGATGGCTATTACCATTGCCTGTTCGGGGTTTGAGTGGTTTTTGATAGTTTTTAAGTAATTTAATTTCATTTTCTGTCATAAATTTACTCTCCTTGTTACATATTTTTTTGGTATACAATTATACAACAAAAACCGAGTAAAATCTGTCGCAGTATGCTCGTTGAGAAAATTATATTCTTTTTACGCAGATTTTCTTGGAATTTTGCCTTGATGCAATAATACAAAATTGTCCGTAAAAAGTACAGATGCAAATTTGGACTATAACGGAGCAAATAACAAAATAGCAGTATCAAATCTAATAAAACAAAGGTATCAAATTTGATACTTTTCGTGTCAAATTAAGATATAAACCGCATAAAACCAATCTTTTTCAGAGGTCGAATTTGAAACTATTAAAATATAATATACATAGCATCAATATTTAAAAGGAGTCAAATTATGAAAGCAGAATTAGTAGCAGAATACTTAACCTCGTTAAGAATCAAAAACGGTCTTACATACGAAGCAATAGCAGAAAAAAGTAAAAGGTCAGAGTCAACCGTTAAAAATCTTTGCACAGGAAAAACCGAAGACCCTCGCCTTGATACCGTTGCACCCATAGTTTATGCAATGGGTGGCTCGATTGACGAGATGTATAACCCCGATAAAAGCAAAGACGAAATAAAAGAAACATCCTTACTTGCTATGAAGGATATATACGAAAATCAACTTAACGCAATAAAAGAGTCGTGCGATGAACAGATAAGCAACATCAGAGGTCATTATGAACAACACCATCAAGACTTGGTTGATAACTTTGAAAAAAGACTTGCAGATAAAAGGGAAATAATAGAAATGCAGAAGAAAGAAAACATTTCGAGCAAAGTTGCAGCTTGGGTATGCGGCACTATCCTTGTTTTACTTTTGATAGCTGAAGTTATGAACCCAACCCTCGGCTGGTTAAGGTATTAAAAAGAAAAGAGGTAAACTATGTCTGATTTTTTTGTTTCTGTTTTGTTATCAGCTATGCTATATTTTATTTCGTTAGTACCAATTGAGTACGCATATAGTAAAACGGAAAAAACAAAAATAAACCTCATCTGTTTGGTTGCTGTGACTTTCGGCATTGTGAACGGATGGATGATGAGTGTAAATGAAAACAAACTCCCTCTTGAAACTGTGGACAAAGAGTGGGATAGATATGTTATTTACTGCAGACAAGAACATATATCGTGGAGTGATTTGACATTTCCTGAATGGCTTTCACTTGTAGCTTCTGAATAGTATTCTTTAACATATTTATTATTCAAGATGTTATATATTCATAAACAAAAGTAAAATATCAAATTATTTACATAAAGAAAGGAGTGTAAAATGTATAACTATAACAATATAACAGACGAAATAAAACCTGAAGAAATGCTTATGTATTTAAGAAAATCAAGAGCAGATGACCCGCTTGAAAGTGTGGAAGAAACATTAAGTAATCACGAGGCAATGTTAGATGAATGGTGCGAGAGGACCTTGCCTTATCCAATACCAAAGGAGAACCGCATAAAAGAGGTAGTTTCCGGTGAGAGCATTTCGGATAGACTTGGTTTTCAACGAGTATTGAAGATGGTGGAATCCGATAATATAAAAGCCGTAATGGTTAAGGAAATTTCAAGACTTGGTAGACCTGATAAACAAGAAATAGGTTATATATCAAAGGTATTTAGATTTACTAATATAAGGGTAATAACTCCCACAAGAACATTCAACATCGCAGACGAGTTTGAGCGAAAGATGTTTGAACAAGAATTGGAACAAGGTAATTTCTATCTTGAATACAATAAACGCATATTAAAAGCAGGCAGAGATTTGGCATCCAAAAAAGGTGCATTTTTATCACTTGCACCATATGGATATGACAAAATACGAATTGACGATGGAAAGAAAAAAGTATCAACACTTGCCATCAACGAAGAGCAAGCAGGTATTGTAAAAATGATTTTCGATTGGTATGTCAATGAGAATATCGGTACGCAGACTATAAGCAATAGGCTGAACGCTTTGAAGATTAAACCGCCCAAGATTAACATTTGGAAACCGGAAGCCATCCGTGACATTATCGAAAACCCAATATACATTGGTATGGTTAGGTGGAACACTCGCAAGGGTATATGGATAGTTGAAGATGGCGAATTTAAAAAAACTCGCCCGGTTAATAAAGGAGAGGACCGCATACTCACTAAAGGTTTACACGAACCTATCATAACAGAGGAGTTGTTCAATTTAGCACAAGAAAAAAGAGGAAGAACCCATCGCACTTGTGCCAACAAGGAACTTAAAAACCCTTTTGCAAGTATGTTGTTCTGCAGTTGTGGCAAAGCGATGACTCACAGACTTAAAAAATACCCCTCAGGCGAAAACAGAGGCGAGGCAAGGCTTGTATGTAACGCACAAATAATCTGTGGTTCAGGTTCTTGTAAACTTTCCGAAGTCGTAGATTTTGTAGCTGATATGCTAAAGACAAAAATTGCAGAATTTGAAGTAGAGGCTGACAATAAAAATGATGAGTTAATATCACTTCACGACAAACAAATTGCCAAACTTGAAAAGAAATTATCGGACCTTGATGCCCGTGAAGTAGCGATGTGGAAATCACAAGTAGACCCTGACATCAATAACCGGATGCCAACCAATATCTTTACAAAGTTAATGAATGAATTAAAAGAAGATAGAGAGAAAACAACAAAGGCGTTAGAACACGCACTTAAAACAAGACCGACTCCTGTTGATTATAAAAAGAAAATAATAACTTTCCAAAAGGCGTTAGATGCGTTGTTAGATGATAATGTGTCGGCATCCGAAAAGAATTTATTACTTAAAGAATGTATCGAGCGAATAGACTATCATCGAGACAAACCCGAAAAGGTAAGAGGTAAAGGAGCAGGCAGACAATGGACAGAACCCCCTATATCACTTAATGTTAAGCTAAATATATAATTTTATATATGGGGTACAACATCAATGCTCGATTGAAATGGAACACAGATGATGTACCTCGATAACATTCTAAGAAATTCAATAGGTTGGCAAGTTACCGGCAAGTTACCGGCAAGTTAAAAGGCGATGGATATTTCTCCACCGCCTTTTGTGTTGTGTTACTTACATTTTGAGTTGATGTAATTCGTTAAAAGGTTTTTAGCTTGCTCGTCTGTTATGCCTTTTTTGCGTAACATAGCAGATACTTTCTCAGGCAACATCAAATCATTTTCATAATAATTGATAGCGACTTTCAGTTTGTCTTTCTCATCATCATTCAATGAATTTACAAATTCTTGCCCTTTTGCAATAGTATCTTTTCCGGTGTAGCCATACATCGGATTGAGCATCTCCATTGACTGCGAAATACCTTTTCCGGTACCGCCATTTTCAAAATACTCATCAAGATATTTAAGCGCCGCTTTTTTATCCTTATATCTTATAGCAGTTTTCATATAATACAGAGCGTTTGATTTCGGTGTTTGTCCGTATATCGTATTATCTGTATCTCCCTGATATTCTCGCTTTATATCAAGAATTTCATAGTATGCACTTTCCTTAGAATCATAAGAATAAGTTAAAGCACCTTTGGCTATATCAACGATACCTTTTGTTGGCTTGCCTGCTACTACTCTGTAAACATCATCAACGCCAAGAGTTGAAAACAAGTGTTCCACCTTATCCCTTATTGCACGAGGTTGTGTAATTGACGGATAGAAGTTTAATCCGGTTAAAAGTTCTACAGGCGTTTTTGCAACTGGGGTAATCATTCCAACCGCCTTATCGAGTGGTGCGGTTAAATCTTCTTTGGTCCATTGATAATCATCAAGCCCAACCCATTCAAGCAATTCAGAAAAACTTCCAAGTTGTCTAAAAGCGTAAACATCATCGCCAACCTTGCCAAGTGTTATATGCGGAATATTTCTTACTGATGGCGGCAACTCATCATCCTCGTCTTTCATAACAAGTTTGTTCCACGCTACCATAATCAAGGCTAACGCATTAACCATTAAGGCTTTTAAAAGTAGTTTTCCGGCTTTTTTGGGAATGTTATCGTCTGACATTATAATGTTTTCAAACAGTCTATAATATCTTTTCAGGTTTGTTTCCGTGAATGAGTAAAACGGGATAGCGTGTCTGCGTAGTGCCTGACCCATAGTTGCAACTTCATCATAAGCACCAAGCAAGTCTTTTGAAAGCTGATATGCTTTATCCTCAACAGATTGCAAGCCTTGAACGATGTATCTGTTAGAAGCAACATTATCTTTAACTTTTCCACCGTTTTTAATAATGTCATTCTTGAAATACAGATATGCGGAATATCGTAGTATTGCTTCTCTGAAATTGTGTGCAGTTTCAACACCGTTATAATATCCCTCGAATAACTTAGCAGGAATTTTAAAGATGTTTAAACCCTCTTTGTCTTTCAAGTGTGAGAATATCTTATCTTGCATTTCAGTATCCATTTCGTTAGCGAATATCAAAGAAGAAAATCCGCCACGCTCAACCCACCCCATAAATTCATCGGAGTAGTTTTTGTGTTTCATTGCTTGATAGATTTCTTCAACGGCTTGCTTTGAATACACAACTACTTTAGGATTACCTGCGATAACAGCATCTAAGTCACCGAAAATGTTTCTAATGCCGAATTTAACAGTTCTTAACGGGTTTACACTTGTTGACCAACCTTTCCAAGCAGAGAGGATAGTACGAGAAGTCTGTGATACTACACCTACTTGTTTCGGGTTCGCAACCTTATTCATTGTAACCTCAATCTCGTTTGGAATTACCCATTGCTCATAAGCGGCGCCCATAAGACGAACAGTTTCGGAATATTGCTCAAACAGTTTTTTCATATCGGCTGTTGTATCTACTCCGTTTTCACCTGCCACAAGTCCAACAATCATATCGTTAAACGCTTTATTAAAAGCATCTTCGTCAATAGTTGTTTTCGTGTAGAAATAATTTCCTCGTCTTGGTTGATGTATAGAATGGGTATCTCTCATATCATTGGCAAGTGATTCCCAAGTCTGATAATCGTCTGCAAGAGTTTCTTTTACCCACGCTTTTTTCTGCGATGTGTATTTCAAAACGGTTCTTGCACTTATTCTTGCTTGAAGTTCTTCGTCTGTTGCGGTTTCAGGCAATTCCATTGATGCAAGTTCACCAACATAAGTATAAAGTCCGGGAGCATTTAGATTATGATTTTCTAATGCTCTAATAACATTACCGTATTGTCCGTTAAATGTCGGGAGTATACCTGCCTCTGCTAAATCAAACAAACCACTAAAACCAAACATAATACGCTGATTATACCATTGTTGCTGTCTGTAGGTTTCGCTATCAGGCTTCATTTTACTGTCAAATATTCTATTGCCATCTTCGCCTGTACTCTCTTTTATGATTATATCATTTAAGAATTCTTTGTTATGGTTAAATGCTTGTTTTTCAAGTTGTGGTTTAATGTCGTACTGGTCTTTTATTTTGCCAAGCATATTAGCAACATAAATATCATACTGCATTTGGAGCATAGCTTTGTACTCTACAGCCAAAAAGTCTGTGTTCGTTGCTTTAGTAGAACCTTGTCTTTCTTTCAACCAACCTCTACCGGCTTTGATTTCAATATCTTTGCCTTTTGCTACACCCTTACCGCCCTGATTCATATACTCGATAACCTGATGATGATAGTAGTTCTTACGATTAAATTTTCCATCTGTATCAAATCCAATGTACTGATTAAGTGTAATATACTGTTCTTTCAAGTTATCCCATATCTGTCTGCGTTTTTCAAGTGCCTTTTTAACATTGTCTGTTGCTTCTTTGTTTAGAACATCTACAATTTGGTTTACTTCAAGAGGAGTAATCTCATTTGGCAACAAAATTTCCTCGTATCCACGCTCTTGTTGTATCTGTGCTTCTTCTTGCAAGTCAAGGAAATAAACTAACTCGCTAAAGGTTTTAAACTCATCAGGCGTTAAATCCTTAGTCATTTGGTTGAGTTTATCCTGTGTCATAAACATAGATGTTTGCGGAAGTGCTTTCCATTGTATCATCATTTTTCTAAACTCTGCAAAGAATATTCCTTTCTCGCCACGCTCAGGAATGTCAGGGAATACTCTTGTCATATTGTGAGCAATATATTCGGCACGCTCACCCCATATCTGTTTTTGAGTAGGTTTATCAACTCCAACACGGTCACGCTCAAACTGCTCAAAGATTTCTTTTTTGCGTTCCGGCGTTAATTCGTCAATATCATCGTCTACAGAGAATGAATAACGAGTGTCCGGTAATGCTGTTGGGTTTTGATTGGATGTATACTTAATTTGTTTTGAATCAAAAGCCATAACCGATATGTCTTTCCCTTCAAAACCGTTGTTGTATATTATTCCATCATAACCTTTTTCTTTGAGCAACTCTCTCAAAGCGATGTTTGCCTCAGAATTATAATCCATTCCAAAAAATCCATCCAGTTTTGATATAGAATCATACTCATTCCTGTTAATAATATCTTGTGACAGAGCACGATTTGCAATAACCATACCATACCAATGCATAGAATCCACTGGAATATACATAGGATTTTTAACATCTATATAGACTTCCTTGATGAATTTCTTATTTAAATGCGTAGCTTGTTCCCAATTTCCTATATGGAACCCGAAATCACCATAATTAAATATGTCGAATTTTTCATCAGTTGCGTGGTAAAGCGGAACAAGCTCACCCCTTGAATTTTTAAGAACCGTCTGCCCGAAATAATCCTTTACAGCTTTGGGAAGCTTGCGACCTAATGAATCATTATCCGCAATTTTTAACTCTGATATTTTTCGTAAAAAACCATAAGCGTGTCCTTTTTCTTTTGAGTCATTGACATTGAGAGTTCCGAATTTTCTACTCCAGTCGATAAGTCCAAACCCTTTTTCTTCGCTTCCTCGAAGCAAAGTCTTTCCATTTCCCACGCTTCTGTATAATCCTTCGGAATCATCACTTCGTTGCCATACGCTGTCGTTGTTTTGATAAGTTCCTCTTTCTTCCACTCCGATGGAGTTTGTATTTTCATTTGATTCACCGCTTTCCGATAATCTGTATTCGTCACCAAAACCGATATTGTCTAATACGGTTTCGTTTCCACCTGCATCTATACTATTAGTATAATCAGCAGGACTGTATCTGTCAATAGACTCGTCACCGTACCAGAAGTCGGTTACAACATCAATATATTTGGCAGTATATTCATTCATACCAGACATTACATCGGCAACAAATTCTTCAAAAACAATAGCCTTATTGCCTTTGTAAATGGTCATATAACGCTTATATCTATCCTGTGAAAGAATATTTTCCTTATCAGTTTCAGATAAACCATTGAGAATAGTGTCTTTGATTTTCTGCATTTCGGGAGTATTCCACTTGGAGTGAACACCTTCGTGTTTGATTATTGACTGAGGTGTGCGAATTCCATCGTATTGCACAAGGATTTTTGACTCACTTACTTTTATGCCATCAACCTTAAATTCGTCTTTTGTATCGAATTTAATCTTGGCATTACCAATAAAGAAACCAACTTCAAGACCTTTGCTCTTTGCTTCCTCCACCATAGATAACATATCATCGTTGTAGGCTTCAGGCTTAACAAGAGTGTACTTGTCTGTTCCGTCAATTACTTCTTCGGTTTGCCCTTGTTCAAGGAGTTGTCTTGCGAATCTTTGGCGTTCTGCTCCATCTTTGCCTTGATTTCGTTGTTTAAAGCTCGAAATTCTTTCAGCTTGCTTTCGGGTACTCTCATCACTTCCCCGTCTGCCGTTTCCAGATAATAAATCTTCTCGAACTTGCTCATTGCTATTTCCCTCTCTTTCTATTGAGTATAAAGCCTGACCTTCGTAAAGCACAGACTCTTTCATTGAGTCGGTGATGTCCATAGACCAAACAGTTGTTCCTTCTACCTCATACCATCCACCATCCTCTTTTGCTATCTCTGTCTGCCCAACTTTCGCTCCCCACTTCTTGCCATACTTGTTCAAGAATTTAGGAATCTCTTGGTCATACTCAATGCGATACCCTTCGGCATAATCGTTAGACCACCTCTCGGACTGAACATCTGCAGGTGTCCAACCGATACTTTCATAGCCTTGCTCTGCCGCCATACGGATAAGGCTTTTAAGAACATACTCGTGATAGTTGTTACGAAAAGGAGCATCGGGGACTTGAGAGCGTTTTTCTTCACGAATTAGTGTATCTGTTAATTCACTCCAAGCATCTTGTTCTGTTGCTCTTATGGCAGAAGACACACGGATGCCACTCGTCTTATCGAATAACCCCCATACAAAATAGTCTCTGCGGTTCGGGGCATTTCCAAGTTTCTTAATCTCATAGTTTGATAGGTCAGGCTCAACCACCTTGTCAACATAACCCTTCTTATGTCCTTGATTATGCCAATCGGATTGAATTTCTTCGATGAAAAGCATCTTCTTACCATCAACATCAAAGTCTTGGATACGAGCGTGAGCAATAATACCTTCTGCGTTTTCACCCCAATGAGTTTTCATCATTTGATTGCTATAGGTAGAGTCAGGCATCTTAAAGGTTATCTCTCGATAGTTTTCGCCACCTTTAAGTTTGTAATCCCCCCAACGAGTGCCGTTTTCGTTAACACCATAATAGTTGCGAATACGAGGCATACTGTCAAAGTAAAATCCATAAGCATCCGATACCCAAGTATATGTGGATGAATCCCAAGTTAATGAGTCGTAAATTTCGCCGCCACGCATAACATATAAATCTTTTCTACCTACCTCTTGAATTTCAAGAGTTGTAGACTGGCTACCATCCAACACAGTTTCTTCAATCTGCAACTGATTACTTGCAACAAATTCTTGTAATTCTGCTTTGGTTACGGATTTCTTGCCGTCAAGGAATGTTTCGATGCCACTCCACTTGATTTCTTCATCCTTAACGCCTCTGCCCTTAAGATAAGAAATAACGCTATTTGCACCAATCTTATCTTGTTTTATCTCGTCTATGGTTTTGCCCATATGAGAATAGAATGCAGGTGCGTAGTTGTCAATGGAATAGCGTTTGCCATCATCAGGTGTTGTAGTTGTTTTATCAATTACAACAAGCCTTGTATTAACACCTGTACTGCGTTCAGCAGTTTTGAATGAACCATCAGGCAATTTTTCACTTACACCGCCAACTTCGTCAAGCCATTCTCTAAATTCTGTCGCTTTTTTGTCGCTACGGTAAAAAGGACCTTCACTCATTATGCATACAACACGACCACCGTCATTGAGTAAAGAATATGCGTGTTTTATGTGGTCAATGTCTTGCCCTTTTTCAAAAGGTGGGTTCATAATGATTTTATCATATTTGCCAGATGTCTTTAAGAAATCTTCGCCTACAACATTATGTCCCTTTTCGGACAGCAATTCATTGAGAGAAGCGTTCCACTCGACAACATCAAGAGTGTTATCTGGATATTTTGCTTTGATTTCATCAGCAATATTCCCTTTTCCTGCGGAAGGTTCAAGCACCGTTTCGCCCGGGTTTATATCAGCTTCGTCAAGCATCTGTTCCACAATAACTTTTGGTGTCGGGAAGAATCCTTCGATTTTAGCATTTGCAAGTTGTCTTTCTTTGTCCTTTATGCTTCTTTGCTTTTCTGCCTCAGCATTTCTTCCGGGAAGATAAGTTATAAAATCTCTAAGGTATGCACGAAGTTCCACAACATTTTCTATGCCCATACGAGCAAGTCTTTTTCGCTCTGCAATACCGTCATTCCAAAATTCATCACGATATGTGGACAGATTTTTAACTATCTTGTCTATGTCGGCAAATAATTGTGCATCAACATTTACATATCCGTTCTTTACAGTCTTTAAAGATTTTTTAAGACGGTCAGTAATCTGCTTATAACCGGTTTTCCCCTCTGCCGCACGAATATACTCGCTTATAGCACTTTCGTGTAGTTTTGTGAGTGGATATTCAGCGTATTTTACATCATCATTTGAATAAGGTTTGTCCTGCTCCTTTAAGCGTTCAGCGTAAGTGATGTCTGGCAATGTTTCGCTTATTCTGTTTCTTTGTCCTCTGTTGAGCATAAGCATAAGCGTTTCCACCTGTGCTTTACTGTCAATCTTATCAAGCAATGTGCTTTCTCCATTTTCAAGAGCCTCAGCAATGTTATTTATTGTAGTCTGCAAGCGTTTTAATCTTTCGCCCTCAGCCTCAGCACTTGCGGCTTCTCTTGCACGCTTTGCTGTATTGGTAAGCCTGTCCTTGAATTTATCGTCAATAGTCTTTTGCATACCGTTAGCAACATTTCTTAATTTTTCAGCATTTGATGAACCTTTGACTGTTTCGGTGTCAGTTTCTTCGGTAGAGGTAAGAGAAGCAGTCGGGTCTTTTTTGAAATTCCACCCCTGATTACCACGCCAATAAGAACCGCCTAATGCTTTCATCTGCTCATTGAGTTGTTTCCACTCATCTGTTTCAAGACGGTTTACAGGTCGGACAACCCACACATCTTCACCTGATTTAGTGTGAGTGGTTTTTTCTATGGTGTAGTTATCAGAATTTGCGAAGAAATCATCGGCACCACTTGTGTCCTTTGTGGTTTTAGTTGCCTTTTTTTCCTCTCTTGCTTTTCTGCGGTCCTCGGCATACAGATTTTCATACTGTATTGTTTCTTCCTCAGATAAGCCAAAATACTTCTTTTTGTAAGCAAATTCCTCAACAGTTTGTGGATTCTTAATCTTTGAAATCTTTTCTTCTCGCTCAGCACGCTGTTTTTGATATTTCTCGGCGTTTTCGGCAAGGCGTTGGGTAAACTTTTCTTCCGTAAGTTCCCTTGAAATATCAAACAACATTTTTTCTTGCTGATTACCAAATCCTGAACCATCGTAAACATAGGAAATAGTATCCTTTCCAGAGATAGCAAAGTACATATTGGAAACCATATCACTATATATAGCATCTACCATATCAGCTTTTTTGGTAACTCGCCCTCTGTCATAAATGTTTAACTGCTTTTTCAGTTCATCATTTTTTAATTGTGACAATTCTGCTTTGATTGCTTCGCCGTGATTCAATATAATGGCATCAACGGCGGTTCTCATCGTTTCAAGCGATACAGATTCACCCTTGCGAATATCGGAACATACTTTTTCAAGATAAGCAACATCATAGGTTTTTGCTACAACCTCTGTTTCTTTTGCAACAACATCTTCTGCAGATTTCTTGATTACATTGTCTAATTCATCATTGAGAGTTTGCATTGCGGTTTTTTCTTCTATTGTAGCACTTTCAGGCTGATTTTTCAATACTTCTTCGGTGGTTTTTGTTTCAGTAGCAGGTGTGGTTTCTTCTTTTGTGGTTGTTTCCGTTTTGGAAACAGCCACTTCTTTCGCGGGTTGCGTTTCGGTCTGCGTATCTTCGGTAGCAGGTGCTTCAACTTCGGGCATAACCTCTTTTGCCTTTGATTTCTCTGCTCTCTTTTGTTTATTAGCGTCTAATATGTCTTTTACAGTCAGCATATCTCCATAATATACTTCAGGGTTTTCTCTTACTCTCATAGGCATAATAATGGCAATAAAACTTCCGTTTTTGTCGTGAACAGTCCACGGAACCCTGTAATCTTTAGAGTTTGCTTTAATTACATTGCCATCTTTATTAAAAGCATCAATATACTTTTGTTGTGCGACATAGAGATTGCCTGCAATATCAAATACATAACTTGTGAGATTTCTTTCTGTATTATCAACTTTTGGATTGCCTTGAATAATAACATCGTTGTCTTTATGATATAATTTAGATAGTTGTAAATTCTCCTTTGTTTCGATTTCGCCTTTATATACCTTTTTAACCTCTTCAAGAGTTTTATCTGTCAAAGGTATAGCAAAGACACCATCGGTAATACAATCTTCTCCAACAGCAACTCTTTTTGCACCCTTGAATAGAGAGTAAATGTTTTTTGTGTGTTTCAGGCTTAAAATTTCGCCCTCTGCTAAGGCAACGCCACTATTGGCATCTCCTTTATCGACAGAAACGCTTTCGTCTGTTACAGATATATTTTCGGCTTCTGTAGTTGTTGCGGCATTGCCGTCTTGAACCTTTGTTACCTCTTCGCTGTTAACGAAACTGCTATCAGCAACAACATTTGTCATTGTTCTTGTTGTGGTAGCACCTTGCTTATTCGTAACCGCCATTGTTGTATTTTCAGCATCACGGTCCGTAACAGTATAGGTAGTGCCTGTAGCATTGGATTCATAAACATCACCAACACTTACACTCGGCTTTTCCGCTTGCGGTTCAACTGTTTCCGTAGTGGTTGTTGCATTTTCTGCAACAACCACAGCAGGAGAAGAAACGGGTTTAGCAGAAGTTTCAACCTTAGAATACTTATCATCAACAACTAATGTATCTGCCTTCTTGTTTGTTAGTAGTTTAGTTTCCTTTTTGCCACTTGGGGTAGTTAACTCTATATTTGTGACACTTTCATTACGCCCTATAACCTTTATAATCTTGTTTGTGCCACTCTCAATAAAGGTATCTCCTACACTTACAGTAGGCATTTCTGTACTTGCTATCTCGTCAAGTTCCTCTGTAAATGTGTTTCTCTGTTCAGTTGCAACGGGTTCAGCAACAGGAACAGTAGCAGGCGTTTCAACTGTTGTATTTTCTGCAACAGTTGACGAGGTTTTCTCGGTAGGTGTGGTTTCAACATCATTAAATTTTTCAGGATTGTTTTTTACTAATTCCTCTACCATTAAATCAGCATAACCTGTTGCAAAAACTTGTATTTCGTTTTGTCTTTGTTTGATTTCGTCTATAGTAGAATCATATTTTAATGGTTCAAGTTTATCTGCATCATTTGGAAATAATGCGTTTATTCCATCTATCGCTACATTTACATTATTTATAGCATCTATCCTTGCAAGCTCACTGTTTCTTTCGTTAATTTGGTTGATAGTTGCTGTAAATTTTAAAGGTTCAAATTTACTCGCTTCATTTGGTAATGTTGCATTTATTTTTTTTGCAGATTTATTCAATGTATTTATAGCTTTTGTTTTATTTGCTACATTTATACCCTTACTAAGAGTATATGTAGATGCGTTCATAGCACTGGAGAGCAAAATTCCCTGAAAGAAACTTTCACCAAAGCCTGCATTTTTATATAAATCAACAATTTTTGCATCAGGATTGAAAGTAATTTTTTGAAACACCGGGTCTGCACCAGCCATCATCAATTCTTCAACACCCTCAAAAGCAATATCTAAGACTTTTGCCCCGTATTTGGTGCTTGCTAATTTGCCTATCTTCGGTATTTTGCTTACGAGTTTGTGAACATCAATCAATTCATCAGGACCAATATTTGTACCACCAAAACCACCGAATAATCTTTCTGTAGCCATTTCACCAAGACCATTAAGAATACCATAAGTATATGCTTTTCCTAAATCGCCTGATTGCTTATAAGCTTCTTTAGTTGCTGAACCTGTTGCTCCTAAACCGAATATAATCTCCGATGTTTTTGGTTTTGCAAGTTTTGTTGCCAACTTTGTAGCAAATGATGAGGCTTTGGAAGCATTAGAAGTTCTTGATGCCATCTTAGCTAATTGAGCAGCAGTATAACCCTCTGTGGGTGCTAACCCCATTGTTGCATATTCGATAGCCATTGGAACAGCTAAAGCACCCACACCCTCTGCGGTTGTTCCTCCGTATTGTCTATACCAATCGGGAACACGATAACGAGATTCAGCACTTTCACTCCACATATCTCCAAGAGTATCAGAATTAAGTTGTGTTGATGCAAAGTTCTGTAGTCCTTTGTTCCAACTTCCCCAAGTGAATGGGCGTAAAACTGTTGCTCCACCTGCTAAAACTACATTTCCCATATCAGCAACAAAATCAGTCGCACCAGCTCCAAGTTTTTCGAGAGTATATCCAACTCCGTGAAGCAAGCCTTGCCCAAAATTCTCTGGCTCTCTCTGTTCTTTTGCATATTCTTCTGCGAATTTTATATAATTGTCAATAGCTTTTTTCTCGCTATCATTTACCGCCGTATAATTTTCTATAGCTCCGCTCTCGATAGCTTTATATGCTTCATAACTGACTTTACCAAAATCTTTTTTTTCGCCATCTACTTCTATGGCAAGAGGAATGATTGGTTGCTTTATAAACTCAGATATAACTTTTTCTTCTTCGGGTGTAGGCGTATAGCCATCGAGAGTTCCGCTCTCGATGGCTTTGTAAGCATCATAGCTGACTTTACCAAAACTCTTTCCATCTTCGGTTTGTAAATCATATTTTTTATAGTATTCAATGGGTGTCCAATTTTTACTACTGCTTTTCCGATAGGATTCAAGCTGAGCTTTGGACATAGCATTACGACCTTGACCTGAAGCATTGGATTTTCTCAATGCTTCAAGTTCGCTTTTTGTCAATTTCGTTGCCATATAACATCACTCCTATGTTTTATTTCTTATACTTAACACCTTGTGTCCAATCTGATGAATTTACATCTTCGATGTTTTCTAACCAGTCAACTCCTATGCCAAGATACTTAGACACTTTTTCAAGTTGATTTTTGTTGGTTTGGTTTTCTCCTGACTTAGAAACGAGGATGCTAATTATTTGTGATTTTGTTAATACACCTGCATTTTTGGTGTCATTCGCTAAATCAATAACACTCTTAATCGCATTCTGTCCATATTCATCTACACCAAACTGCTCTATTCTCGTCATATCAATAGGCTCAATACCATAAACATCTTCCTTTTCCTCAGATTCTTGTTGAAGTTTTAATATATCTTTTGATGCTTGATTATTAGCATTGTTCATACTAACCTCTGCATCAACACCATATCTTGTATCTGCTGAACCTGTGTCAAGTGCCTTATAGTTGTAGTCCATAGTCTTGTCAAACTGGTCTGCCGCTTCGGTTTTCTCATTCTTAAAAGATGCTATATCGCCAGTATTAGCATACTGTCCATATTCTCCCCAGTTACCCATCATCTTTTTATATCTGACTACAGCAAGTTTGTTTGCGGTTTCTGTATCTCCGCTTGCTTTTGCTTGATTGATAAGTGCCTGAATGTCTATGTTCTCTTTTTCTTTCTTGAATGTACCATCTGCATTTAAGAAATCGCTATATACTGCATCATTCTTAATTGTCCACTCAGTAGGTGTATAACCTGTAACATTAGCTTGTTCGCTCAATCTTGCAGTTTCATTATTTTTAGCAGTTTCTGCATTGGTGAAATAACTATTTGCAATATTCAAATCATTATTTACCGTTTGATTCATAGCATCGTATGTACCACTATTGTATACGCCTAAGTTATTCAAAATGTTTGAAACATTTGCTACTCTTGCGTTAGCCGCATCTAAGCCTGCTTGATGGGCGATTTGTTGTCCTTGTGCAGTTAATGATGCCTGTTGTCGCATAGCATTTGCGGCGGCGTAACTGTCTATGTTACCACCGTTGGAAGCTCCACCACTTGCTACGGCGTTATCTCTGCCTTGAAGTGCCGACAAATCGTATTTACCCATAATACTGTTGTATGTCGATTTGTATTCGTCAGTTTTAGTTATATCTTGATTTGCATAATTGTATATGTCATTATACTTGCCCTGCACATCTTTTCTGTCGTTATCAATATAACCTGCAAGCGTATTATTCTTGTTTGTTGCACTTTGCATACTCGTGTTGTATGCCTGATTATCAACACCAGTATTTTTTGCACTATACTGGTCAAGAATATACTTTGCTCCGCTTACATCTACGGAAGAAAGTTCGTCAGCAACATTGCCATATCCATTACTCCTTAGCTGGTTATAAAAAGCTTTTGCATTTTCTGCCGCTTTATTTTTCTTTTGGGTATCGCCAGACTTGTTGGCAGAATCCCATTCGTTTTTATAATTATAAATTGCGTTAATCGCAGAATACGGATTATAAGCCATTTTCATTCACTCCTTTGTTTTAGTATCGTCTTGCTTCGAGGAAGTCGCTTCTATAATCTACATTGGCAATAGAAACGCCCTTGCCCGGATTAGACTTTGTATTTTTACTGCCACCGGAAGAATGTATCATTTGACCGTTGCCAATATAAATTCCTATGTGGCTTGCATCGTTACTGTTATTACCGAAAAAGATTAAATCTCCCGGTTGCATATCAGACTTGCTTACAGAATTACCATAGTTTCTGTAGCCTTGTGCGGTTGTTCTGCCGACATCATAGCCTGCATCTTTAAGAGCGTTATATACAAAACCGCTACAGTCCATACCGCCCTCATCCATACTCTCACCGCCCCAAACATAAGGAGTGCCAATATACTTTTGTGCGGCATCTGCAATGGTGTTTCCGGTTTCAACTCTCTGTACGGGACCGCCTGATGCCGTAAATGTACCGCCTGTGCTTGGTGTTACTGTGTTCTGTTGTGTTACTGTAGGCGAAAGACCTGTAGCCTGTGAAATATAATTTTTAGCCTTTTGTGAAATATTGGGGTTGTCAAGTAATCTCTGATAATCTAAATTAGAATTAAAAAGTTCCCCGTTTTTATTAAGAAAAGGATTGAATGTATTTGTTGTAGCATTTTCTGTTGTACCAAAAACATTTCCAACCTTTTGTTGTAAGGCGGCAGATTTTTGATTTTCTGCCGCCTTTTCTTTTCTGTCAATATGAAAGATATTCCCTACAATATCCGATAAATTGAAAGGCAAAACTAACTACCCCCTTTTTAGTTCAATATAAGTGCTAAGAAATAACCACCTATACCACTACAAATTGCAGTTAAAAATGCGGTTAGTGCGGCTTCATATCTCTTGATTGGCTTTTTTTCCAATTCTTCAATTCGTTCATCGGCTTTTGTATAATCTTCACGCAACGCCTTTGTTTCAGCCGCAATTTGTGCCGTTGAAATAGCAAGTTCTTTTATACTATTGCTCATTTCCTGTAGGTTATCAATTCTGTGATGTGCAGATTTGATACTTTGTTCACCTGCCGTTAGGCGTTCCCATATTTCTTTGATTTCGCCTTCTGTTGTTTTATGTTCAGTATTTGGCATATCTGCACCCCCTCTAATCGTATAATCCTGCACGGTCATTTATAACAAGTGTTCTCAAAAGGCTTTCGGGCAAATTCAAATCGCTTTCGCTTGCACCTTTATATAAACCTTTATCGAGTAACTTTTGAATTGTCGGTCTACCCCATTCAGGAATTTCCATTGTATAATGATAAACCTTTTCTGTTGCGTTATTTATAGTTTCAGTTAATTCTGCAATTTTGTTTTTCAATTCTTCGTATTGTGTCATCGTTAGTTCCCCATTTCCTGTAATCTTGTTTTTAAATTCATTCCACAACGCCCAATCATTATTAGACATTGAAGCAGGACAGTTCTTTCTGCTTGCATCATAATGTCTTACAACCCGGGAAGCGGGAATATCGAGTTCTTTCATAAGGTGTTTGGTGAGTTCAACAGCATTTTCAACCGCCTGTAGATAATCCCCGTCTGAGTTAATGCAAATTTCAATACCGATTGAGTTTTGGTTAGTAATGCCATATTTGCCCCTACCATCACCACATTGGTAAGTGTAATACTTATTATAATCATTAACACAAATCACTTGCTCGTTATCAACAAAAAAATCAGCACTTGAATTTCTGTTACCACCATTAAAGTAATTGAAATGTGAGAAAGCATTTGCACACTTGCTTGGATTGCCAGTATCGTGAATAACAATATACTTTATGGATGAATTTCTAACACTTCTGTTATACGCTATTTGCTTTTTAATAATATTCATCAATACACCACCTTACTTTTTGGGTGTATCGTATGTTAAGGCATTTTCGCTATCGCCTACGCCTGATGTTGTCGGGTCTGCAACAACACCAACAATTCCAAGAACCATAAAGACAGACTCTATAACAGCAAGCAAATTGCTTTCAACTTCAATCAGTTCAATAGTGTAACCAAAAAGGTTAGCAACCGTCTTGACAAGCATAAGTAACGCAGGGATTAAAGCTATCCAAAATACCTTGTTTTTTGCTCTTACTTTCCAGTTAATTTTCATAATGAACACTCCTTAATATAATAATTTTTAATTTGATTCTGTTACTTCTTCCCAATAATCTTCCGTACCCGTTTCTCCCGGTGGATATGGATTATTGTCTTTAGTGCTTCGCCATACCTTACTGTCCTTTGTGCATACTTCATCAGTCATATACATTCCTGATGTACCGTTTGGTGCAAGATACGGTTTAGCCTTGTCCACATCTTTCGTATGACATATACTCCACATTGCAGGAGAGTTTAACGGGGTACTTCCGGGATAATGTGAAGCGTTATGCGGTTGTAATAGCTTAAATACTTGAATTTCGACATCTACAACCTCGCAAACGGGCGAACCAATACTCCAAGCGGAGTAATCTTTGGTTTCGTCAAACAAGGGTATTTTTTGCTCTTCTGCGATGATAGCCGTGCCATCCATATCATTAGCACGCTCACGCAAATTTAAAGCATCTGTTTTTCCCTGCTCTTTCATAATCTTTAAAACAAGCTCTTTACTATTTGTCACGCTTCATTTACCCCCTCGCTATATGCCACCGCCATACTATCCCAAACGGTTTCGCCTGTTCCATTTTCTTCTTCAAGAAAAGGTATTGTTTCGGGTTTAGTCCCTGCAACCCAATTAGTAACGGTCATAACGCCGTCTATTTCTTCTGCGGTTACTTCACCAAAAGGGAAATTTGGTGTTTCCATATTATCAGGAATAACCGCCCAACCGTCAGGAACAATTTTTATATTTCCTGTTTGGTTGCGATGTGCACCATTTGATAGTGCTGTTATTTCAATAATAGTCGTCACAAAAATCCCCCTTTCTTAATCACAAACTGCTACATAAGTATATTTTGCACCGCTGTTATTCAACTGATAAAACGGTTTAATATCAGCCATATTTTCATCCGTTACATTATCTGTTCTTGTTTTAAGGCTAACCTTACCCGAACTTAAATCAGCTTGATAATACCAATTTTGCGTATGAGCATACCACGACAGAATATATCCACCGGAAGAAGCGGCAACTTTACCCGAACACCAACCGCCAGAAAAGCTATTACCGCCGTATGTATAAAAATCAACATCGCCAGTATCTTTGTCAGGTACTATAATAGTCCAAAAGTCAGATTCAGGTCCTTTAATCAATACAAGTCTTGGATAAGAGGAAAACGGTAATGTGTTTTGCCCTGCCGCAATATTTGCTTGTGTTTCTTGTCCTGAAACATAAGAGCCTGTACCATCATAAGTGCCGACAACTATATTACAACCGCCACCCTCTGATTGCAACGATACAAGTGCATCGTATACAGTTTTAAGTGCTTTTGCACTTGCGGCGGTATCTGTTGCTGTGCTATCTACCGCATCAGTAATTTTAAGGTGTCCGTAATTTGCCGATGTACCCACGCCGTATGTTGCTGCTGTGCTTGCGTGGGATGCGGGTGCCTTACCATTCCAAGTGGTACGCTCATCCGATGTGATATGTTTTACCGCATCGAAAATATGCGGTATTCTTATATCGGGAATTGTACCGTCTTCATTCATCATTCTATAGTCATAGACTTGAAATGTTTTTGCATAGTAGTTTGTACCCATTCCAAGCTGAATAGCATCTATCAAAGCGGTGTTGTCATCAGCTCTACGGCACTGTGCATTATAGCCACCAGCAAAGCCATCTGTTGTCAGTGCACCTAAACCTACGGAACCACCAGAACCGCCCGTCATAGCGCCCCGCCCTGCCGCAAATCCACCTTTCTTATTTTGAATTATAGTAGTATTATTTGCGATGTTTTCAATTGCACTATTCAATACATTACCTTGATTAGCTGATAATGCATATTCTACGGATGTGCTCGTAAGACTATCTTCAACAATAGTTGTATCTCCGCCTGTTCCGGTTTCGCCTTTGTCACCTTTTTCGCCTTTTAATCCTGAAAAGGTAAAGGAAAAGCTTCTTTCACTTTCAGTTCCGCCCATTTCAACCGTTACCGTTGGTGTGCCAGTTGTTTCGTCTACTGTGGCGGTTACTCCTGTTATAGTAGCGTTGGTGCCGTCTGCACCATTTTCACCTTGCACACCTTGTACGCCCTGTGGTCCCGGCGGTCCTTGTTCGCCTGTGTCACCCTTAACACCGTTTAATGCGCCGTTGTTTACCCAACCTTTACTTTTTGAATAAATGTATATATCGTATGGGTGTCCGCTACCAACGCCATAAGCATCGCCAACAGATGGATTTGTTATAGCCGCCGACAATTCATCTACGGTAGCATAATAATCTAAGACTTTAAAATCTGCACCCGCATCGCCCTTTTCGCCTTTGTCACCTTTTATATTTCCTAAAAAAATATCAGGCATATACATCAACTCCTTTCTATGTTGTTTCGTTTATCAATGTTCTTAACCCTCTTGTGTTTCATTTTCTTCTTGTTTCTTAACAATCTCGTTATACTCTGCCTCGGTTATTTCGTGCCAATTCTCAGCTTTATCGTTTATCCCTAAATAAACAGAGCCACCAACAGAGGAATATGTTTCGCCATTTGTCAACACCATTCCCGCGTCCGCTTTTAATTCTCTCATTTCAAAAGTTTTAATTTCCATTATGCTAAACTCCACCCCCTTTGTGTAGCTATTGCCTTTTCGCTATCTGTCAGCTTCGCAAGGTTCTCTGTGCCTATCGTTAATGTGTATGTTTTACCGCTTGTATCGGTTGAGTAGTCGTACAAAGCGTTAATAGCACTCATTAAACTATCGTGAGTTAATAGCGTGCAGTATCGCATATCTAACGAAAGTCCGATTGTACCCTCAAAGGTTATGTTTTTAAGTTTTGTAGTTCCTGAGCCAAACGGATTTGTATTCGTTGCCTTACTTAGATTAAGTTTGGGTATGGTGACAAGATTATTGCAATTACCAAACATAGCATAAAAATTCGTACCATTACTTGTGTCTAATTCTGGCACACTTGTAAGGTTGTGACAATACTGAAACATACAATAAAAATTCGTACCATTACTTGTGTCTAATTCTGGCACACTTGTAAGTTTGGTACAATCAGAAAACATTTGGTAAAAGTCTGTCCCTTTACTCGTATCTAACGCTGGCACACTCGTAAGCTTGTTACAATAGTAAAAAAATTTTCTAAAGTTCGTACCATTACTTGTGTCTAATGTTGGCACACTCGTAAGTTGGGTACAACGATGAAACATACCCTCAAAGTTCGTACCATTACTTGTGTCGGTATATTTAATATGTTCGAGCAACTCAAGCCTACTATTTCCTGAAAAAAAATACTCCCAATTTGTCCACTCAGGATTTATAAGGCTTTTTTCTTCTGCACCTTTTGCATATCCCGCCTCATAAACCTTTTGCTCATTTTCCGCTATAGTTGTAAGTTTTTCCGCTATACTCATACGCTATCACCGCCTATCAGTTCGTTTTGAATAGCTATGATATTGTCAAGTGCGGTTTCTATGTCGCCGACATTTTTAGTTAATTCCTCTTTAGTGGCGTATGTTGTGCTGATTTTCCGAGACTGGTCATCGTTTATCGCTTTTGATACTGTGCTCGACATACCTGTCCAATACTTTTCCATATTAGGTGTGTTATTGATATACTGCACATTTGGAGAAGTATGGTTTTGAATACATCGATATACAGTCATATATGTACCATCAACTAATCCGATTACATACTGACCTTGCTTGTATGTTGTATTAGGTCTCCAAAACGACATTGCTCTGTCAAACAACCCACCAAGCGAAATACCATTAGCGGTTACATCTCCTGCAAAATCAGCATTGCCTTGCCAATCTAATGTATAAGCATTAGAACGATTTTCTTCGCTTGTGCCATTACCTACAATATCAAGATATTTCACATCTTCGTCTATAATATTAAATTGTCCGCTTACTCGTTGCATCTTTGAACCTGCTATTGTGTGATAGCCTCCTGTTTGTGAATAAGGAGCTCTCGCCTCTGTAAAACCACCGTGCGAACGAGCCGCAAAGCCAGATGCTTTGGTTTTATATCCACCTGAGTATGTCGCGGTATTTGTAGCCTCTGTACAATCACCATCAGCGTGAGCTGCATAACCAGAAGCTAATGTTCCTGAGCATTGAGCGAGAGAACGGTCACCACTTGCCGTAGTACCCGCACCTGTTGCACGAGCACTCATCCCACTTGCCGTTGTCGAATATCCGTCTGATGAGGAATAGTCACCCGATGCAGTAGCCAAATGACCTCCCGCACGAGAACTTGTACCGCTTGCTGTCGTGCCCTCACCTGTTGCAATGGAATTATCTCCAGATGCTGTTGTGTTATGACCTAACGCTAATGAGAACTTACCTAACGCCCTTGTTAGCCATCCTTTTGCTGTTGCCCACGCCCCAGCAATGTTTTCTTGCCCAGCGACATCGGAATAATCTCCTACGGCAAGATTTCCATAACCTTTTGCTGATGCAAATAATCCTGTTACCCTATTTAACGCGCCTGTGGAAAATCCACCAAGACCTAAATCAACCGTACCACTTCTCGACATCCAACGCTTTATAGTTTTATTTAAAGCGCTGATATACTTATCTTCATATACGGCATAAATAGTTCTATCGTGAGGAGTGCTATAAGTTGCAGGATAGACTGTTGTACCAAACGCAGTCAGTCTATCGTACGGATTGAAAAAAGAAGATGGTATTTCTTCAACAGTAATAGTATTACCAGATATTGCAGTAATTTTAGTGCAAAACGGATGTTTATCATCACCAATTATAGATATATAATCACCCACAGCCCAATCCAAATTATCAGGAGCTTTTACGGAATTGGATAGCGTTGTTGGTCTGGTGGTAGATAGGGTAATTGTTTTCTTATCATAGTCAATTGTGTGCCAATAATACCCTTTAACACCTACTATATTTGCAACACCAAATGTAACAGTTCCTGCGGTTTTTGCTTCCGTATCAGCTCCAAACGCTATTGACATAACTCCGTTTGCTTTAGCTTCATTGACATCTATTAAAGAAGTTGCCGCACTACCTGCAATTGACTCAATGATTGATTTATCTGTAGTTCCACCTGCTATTGAGTAATCTCCATTTGCTTGACCTTCGTTTATAACAAGGCTTTTTTCACCATTGCCATTTTCAAAATTCCGTGACCAATCGGGCACACGAATCGGGGTGACTAATGGATTTCCAATAATCTTACCGTTAAATTTATTCATCTACTATAACCTCCATTTTTGTTGCTTGCACAACATAATCGTTTGTAGGCTTTTGTCCTAAACAACAAGCGGTAACAACACCATCTTCATTTTCTACCCAAAAAGAGATGTCTTTTTCACGGAATATAGCCAATTGCTCTTTGGTTATCTGTAAGTCGATTTGGCTATATGGAGTGACACCTGCAATTGATACAACCTGCGAATATTCTTCGTAAGCATCTTCCACCCAAGCAGAAGCAGGAAGATTGATTGTTATTTTTCTTGGTAGCTTTTCTTCAAGTTCAAGAATATAACTCATTATCGATTTAATATCTTCTTTTGAGGCGAGGTTTTGAGTTTCCACATATTCCTTATCTAACAAAATTCCGTCTGAATTATAGTAGAGGTTTCCGGTATCTTGCTCATATCTAAGAACAATAGCAGGACTATCGCCTTTTACACCTTGTATGCCTTGCGGTCCTTGCGGACCTATAGCTCCGGTATCACCTTTAAAGCCTTTTGATTTAGAGATATTTCCAATCATATTTACCGTCACCATCCTTTTAAATGAATATTGCTCGCATTTCGATTCTGCAAGCATCGCCATTATTTACAATCGCAAGAGCAGAAGTAACTTTGTTTACCTCGTCATTTACTCTTATTTCCTGCCATAATGCCTTTTCGCTTTTCGGGTTTCTTGCAAGTGTGCCGTACAATTTGAGTTTGGGTAGTGTATTCCCTTCTTCGTCTACATCTACCTCGCAATCACTCATCCACCCAATATCATTTATTCCTCGCTTATTGGCAGATACAACAGGCAATTTTACAATGACAGTTTCGCCTGCTTTGAGGTCTTTTTCAAAAACAAAGTTAAATGCGTTTGTGGTTCTTTCAAACTCTAATAACTTTACTGTAGTTGAGTTAATACCAATTTCCGATAATTTCATATATTAAACCTCCTTTGATAATTTTGTTATTGTGTATGTTTTATAAAGCTGTTGGCACGCCTTTTATATATTTGTAAATCACATCATTGGCAAAATCAATAAATATACCTGTAGCCTGAGGACAATAACTTGTTATTGTCGTTGCTATAGTTCCACCACCCGGAACATCGCCACCATATAGCATAACGCTTGAATCTCCAATCCATATACCGTTACCTAATTTACATATACTACCTACACCATTACCGCTGTAACCTGCACCAACACCCAAACTAATATAAGGATAGTTGTAATCTAAACTATAATAACCAATACCCACTTTAGCAGCACCGGCATCATCATAAATGGTAAATCCACCCTCATCCATCTGTGAAAAACCACTTGAACCTGAACCTGCATAAAAAACACATCCTAAAAATGTTCCACTACGAATTTCAGGAGAATATAAATAGTAATGTGTTATTTCGGTTGGCGTGCCTGATGTTGTTTTCTTAAAGAGCGAACATAAAGCAGAATTAACAGCATTAAATGTAACACTTGCACTGCTACCATTAGTACCGTTTTTGCCGTCTGTTCCAACAACTTTTGTGGGTATACTCCACTCATTTCCGCCGTCAAAACTCATTTGCATATACATATCGCCGTCAACCATAGGACTATGCCAATTAACGCAATCGGAAGAATACTGTGCAAGAACAGGAGAGTTTGTCATATCCCAAGTAACTTTGCCACTTAAAGTAAGGTTTTCTGTAATGACTGTGCTTCCGTCAATCTTAACATTGCCTTTAAGGTTAAATCCCTCTGGCGTTTGCTCAAACATAGTATATATACTGTCACCGCTTAATACTTCCCATTGCTTTGTAATGTCATTGAAATAGTAATAGGTTTCAGATTTAACTACTTGCTTTCCATCTGCGTTAGTAGTTTTTTCTCTTATAACATAAATCTTTTCTTTATCTCCGTTTGCTTCTAACTTTTCAAGACTTGCAATTTCTTCTGCTTCATCAAGTTTTGCACCTTTGGAAACAACGCTTTGTATTGATTTTGCGGTCTGTTCTATTGTAGAATAGTTATCCAATTCCTCTTGCGAAACCTTTGTTTTTATTCCCTTGGCGTTAACCTCGATTGCTGTTTTCATATCGCCCTTTTCTTTTACAATACGGCTACTGAAATTATCATCATCAAGATTGTATATAATATCCTCATACTTACGCTTGAAAATTGCAAGCTCGTCACGCAATAACTGTACCTCATTGCGAAGCTGCTTAACATCCATTTTATTTATATCATTAGACAAACAAATCACCGCCTGCCTCTATAAATATTTCAAGTTCATACAGTTTTACATATCCTGCACCCTCAAAATGCAGTCTAAAACCATAATTTGCGGTCTTGCGAGGTTTTACACGAATAGGGAATTTACCAAGTTTGTAGTCTATCTCAGGCTTAATAGGAACAAATCCACTACCATAGTCCTTTTCTTTGACACTCGTATATACAAGATGTGATTTATCTTTATCAAATACTTCATCATCATAAAGAATATATACTTGCATATTGGCATAGGTAATATCATTAGTTCCATATTCAACAATAATATTAAAATCTCCATTATTTACAAATTGGGGTATATCCACAAGCATTTGCAATTTCTTGATGTGCTTAATATCAACAGTTTTATTTGTAATAAGGTCTGTTTCAAAGCTCCATTTATGCATATAACTACCCGAATTCATTTTGTAAACACATCCGTTATCACAAAGCATATACATACCACTTTTATTGTGCGCAAAGTTTAAAACTTTGTTTTCTATGCTCTGTTCGGACCACAAACCTGTAAATGTATCATACACATATAAATACTTGCTTTTGCTTGCATCTTCACAATACAAATAATAGTTTCTGTTATCTGTACCGGAAACGGCGTATGTATACTGTGACATATTGAGGTTATGACCTATAATACGAGGATTAGAGCCGGTATAGATTTTTACATCATCTTCTGATACAAATATCAGCTTTCCATCTACATCCTGTATTGTTCTGTTATCAATTGTGCCCTCGGCATAAATATCTTGTAGTCTAAAGGGATTTTTCGTGTTGTATATCTCGTGCATAAAATCACGCTTAAAACATACGATATGCCCCTGAAAGTTTGTAATGCCTGTAAAAGTGCCGCCTGCTTTGGTATTAGACTGTGACGGGGAACACCAAGCATTTGCTTCGTTATATTCGTCAATGGTATCTAAATTCCAACTTGCGTAATTGTTATATCCACTCGCATATACTCTGTTATCGTCAACACCAAATACTCTTGATAAATGCACGGTAGCGTATTTTATATCAGGTATTGCCGGAGGAATACTCACTTTCCAACCATACGCCGTACCACCATTCTTTGTTTTATATTCGCACCACCTGTAAATATCAGTTCCGTAACCTGTATCTTTGTGGTTATAGGTGTTCCTGTAATAACAATTATGGCTTACAGTATCTGGCGGGGGATATATCGTTGCTCCGCTTTCGTCAATTTCTGGTGTGTCGTTGTAATATGTTTCTATAATAGCTTCCATACTATCGCAGAGAAAACTACCAACAGAAGTGTCGTTATACTTCTTTTGAACAACTCTTTTGTATGTAACTCTGTTCTCGTCACCATCTTCGGTATCCTCTTCGATAACTACAGTATAATAATACTTTATATCATCAATTTCATAGAAATACATAACGCCTAAATCTGCAGTCATTAACGCAGTATCGCCCTTTTTAGCGTTGTCGGCATTTTCATATTCTTTTTCCCAATTTGCAGGGTTGCTGCTTGCTTTAACTATGTTCATATACATAGAGCATTTATCGGGGAAAATAAGTAGTTTTTTAACATACTGCCCTGTCAATGGGTCTGTAGGAGTATCATAAACATTAAACTGCACGATGCTTCTTTGGTCGCAATGTGCGATTGTTGCACCACTTAATCTTAATATACCGGTATGCCTATAACCACCCTTGATATAATCAAGCTTAATAGCAGAATCTTGCATATATACAACGATAATAAAATCATCAAAGGCAAACATACTTATAGGGTTTGTATAATTGTCCTCAAATAATTTTTTGCTCTCTGACGGAACAAGATACGGGTATTCGCTTGTAGAAATATTATTTTCCATAGATAACTCGCCCGAATCAAGCGTATATCTTTTATTAAGTCCACCAAAAGCAACCTTTGTCATTTTGGAATACTTAACGCCCTCAGGTAATGGCATCTGTAAATAGGATAGAGTGTTTTCTTTTTTCTTTTTAGCCATAGAACACACTCCTTATAGTCCAAAATTGGGCGATTTTTCAGCAATCCACGCCTTAAATGTTTCTAAAAGCATATTGTAGTCATTCAACCACTTTGCTGAAAGAACATCTTCGTTAGCTAATTTATACGCTTCTCCACGCAATTTAGCTTTTACAAGGTCGATAAACTCTATTGGTAGCATAACATTACTACTGTCTATATAACTATCCAAACACTCTACAAGTGCAGGCTTAACAATATATACGATTGACAGTTCTGTCGGCACTTTTTTCGTACGATACCCGATATTGTTGTTTTCTTTGTAGAAAGTATCGGGGAAAATCGCTCCGCTTGCTACTGTCGATTTAATCAACTGTATATCATCTGCATAAACAGCGTGTATGTCCTCAAATCTTGGTGTATTTTCGTTCTCTTGCTTTTGTATAAGGGAAAGACTTATAGGATTTTGAAGCGGAGATTTAAGGGTTATTTTTCGCTGTTCTTTGATAATCTCGGTATATAATAACTGTTGTAACGAATTAAACCATTCTACATAAGTTGCTTTTGGAATATCCAAAGCAATATCAACTTCATCAATCAATTCTAAAACAAGGTTACCAACCGATTTTCCACTATCAAACATCTTTACCACCTCATTCTTCTTTTTCGCCTACCCTTTGCATTATCGTTCCAATATTTTAAGTAAGCATCTTTGGATTTTCTTATAAATTCGCTTTTGTATGTTTCGCCAGCATTAGCCAGAAACAGAATATTGTCAACGATAGAGTTGTGGTATAGCGGTAACACAACATTATCATCTTCATCATCAGATAGGCTTGTAGGTGGCGTATATTCTTTGTCTTTATTAAAGACAAAATCCCCATACAACGACTGCAATTCATTTACTGTATCAGCAAAGTAATTAAAAAATCTTCGTTGTTCAATAGGGATTACTAAATTTACCTTTTCAAATATTTCAAGAATTGTCATATTATCACCACCATATATCTATAATTTGGTTCAGCAAGTGCCAATGTTCCGCCCAATTAGGGAAAGGAATAAAAACTAATCGGGCGGAAAACCGACATTCTACCTCATTACGAGGTATAAAAAGGTGTTATGCACAGTTGGTGATTCTTACGCAACCACCGGGATTTGTGCAAATCAAGTCACCGTAGTTAGCAAGTAAAGCACGATATACAGACTGATTTTCCATAAGGTTGAAGATACCGCCACCCTGTAAGTCTGCGAAATCCCATTCCTGAGTATGGAGTTCCAATGCACCGCTCTCTACGCACCAAGCTTCATCATCGGGGATAAACTGGTCATAAACAACATCAATTTCTCTGTTGCCAAACGCATACGCAAGAGATTTGAAACCGCCGGTAATATCCTTAGTCATAGATTCAACTCTTATATTGTTTGTTCTAAGGTACTCGATATAGTGCTTGTAAGCGGTTTTACCCATCATAATCATATCGATTTTTGAGTTCTTGTAGGTTTCTGCACCCTCAACAGCATCCCAGATAACGCTATCGTCAATATCTGTGTTTGCATCAACAATAGTTGGGAACAAATACTTGTTCTTACTTCTGTCTACGCCGTAAAGGGTAGTAACATTTTCATCAAAGATAGCACCAAGACCTGTGATTTCTCTGTTGTATGAGTTCTGAACAGTAATGAAGCCATTAGGCGGTAAATCTGCGTTAACTGAGAAAGTAACATCATTTGTAGTACGATTAACGCTTACAACTCTCAAACTTGCTGATGGGTTTTCGTTGCCGTTTGCATATACATCAACGATGAGACCTTCTTTTAAAAACTTCACATTGTCAACTGTAAGGCTATTTCTAAGACCTGTACCCTGTTCGGTAAATGTAGCAAGAATACCAGAGCCGTTACCAAAGAGAGAACGACCAACATTCCATTTTGCTGTTTCATAAGCCGCCTTAACTTCGGTGTCAAGAGCGTTAGCCATTGCACCGCCTGAACCTGTAAGTCTAACCGCCTTTGCAGAAATAGCGATATTAACATACATATCCTTAGCGTTAGTTTCAAATCTTTCAAACTTAACGCCACCTGCCGCAGGAGTAGCAAGTCCTTCTGCACCAAAGCCAAAGCCGCCAGAAAGACCAACAGGAGCAGTTGCTACAATCTTGTTAGATGTGAGCTTATGCTTCTTAATCTTGCTGAGCAAAGGTGTAGGCTCTGTTGTAAGACCATTTCTCCAGACCGGCAAATAATTTTCTTTTAATGCCTTTTCAAATGTAATAAGATTTTGTGCCATAAAAAATCATCTCCTAAAAAAATTTAATTTGTGAGTTACTCCAAACCGAACATTCTTCGTGTTCGCTCTGAAGCTTCCTCAAATGTTTTTGGTTTTTCTTTTATATTGAGTGCCGCATTAACCGCACCGCTACTTGCAGAAAACGGTGGCACTTGCTGACTGTTCTTAATTGCATCAATTCTTTTCTTTTCAACAAGTTCTTGGAAAGTAGGGTTTTTATCGTATAGTTCCATCAATTCCTCGCTTGTTAGT